>Ga0209290_1000054_pt1 | contig 107691 bp, 91 predicted proteins | sample EN1Hudsemesocosm_2_FD_184632 | JGI IMG/M metagenome (GOLD analysis project Ga0209290, IMG submission 184632) | Methane-oxidizing microbial communities from mesocosms in the Hudson Canyon - EN10B Hudson Canyon (SPAdes) (version 2) | ecosystem: Environmental > Aquatic > Marine > Cold seeps...
ACCCCAACTAATGTCGGCGCTGTTATGCGTGCTGCTAACTGTTTTCAAGCTAGTGCTGTCTTCTACACAGGTCAACGTTATGACCGAGCCGCACGTTTTTATACTGAAACACAAGACATCACAAGCATAACGTCTTTGTCTGAGGTAAACAGCCTTCTAGAATGCGCCCCTAAAGATTCCCAAATAGTGTGTGTTGAACTAGTAGAAGATGCCACACCGCTACCTGAATTTCATCACCCTAAAAAAGCTTTTTATATCTTCGGTCCAGAAGATGGCACCTTGAGCCAAGAAATGATCGATAGAGCTGATGCCGTGGTATATATACCTACCATAGGGTGTCTTAATGTCGCTATGGCGGTCAACGTTGTGCTTTATGATCGATTAGCAAAATCAGGATGCACCATTGCCAGCAATGATCTAATTTGCCAAAGTCGTAACATCAATAATAGGGTGAAAATTAAACCCAAACTTATCAATACGTTCTAAGCACTACCTACAAAGAATGAATGCAATGGTGTGAACCTTAACGGTTTTTAGTAGCACTAATATATGTTGACAAGCTTTAGTATTACGCTTTTATAAAACTTTTTTTATAACTAACTTATATTTATCAATTTTTCGGTCAAGTGCAGGCCTTGAAACTTGCAAAATTTTAGCACTTTTCCCTTTTCTGTCCGTTACAAAATTTCAATACCAGCTGTATATGTTTTGCTTCCATCTCCGCCCAAGCTTATTGGTTGCTGTGTTTTGATGGTTTCTCCTTGAGATGCTTCTTGGCGATTGATTGTTTTAAGGTTTAGTTCGTTTGGCCCAATGACGTGACTCCGCTCTTATGACTGACTGGGTAAGAACGTTGTGTAATTCTCGAATGTTTCCTGGCCATTTGTATTGAATGAGCAAGCTAATAGGAGTAGGGGTTATTTGAAGTAACTCTTTAACTTCTGATCGACAAATACGTTTTAATAAACCTTCAATTAAACTTGGAATATCTTCAGCACGCTCACTTAATGGCGGAAGTTTAATTTACATGGCATTTAGTCGATAGTATAAATCTTCCCTGAAATTAGATTTCTCAATTTCGCTGAGTAAGTTTCGGCTTGTGGCTGCGATAACACGTGCATTTGTATTAAGTAGTTGGCTACCACCAATTCGTTCAAAGGTTCCTTCTTGTATTACTCTTAATAATTTTGCTTGTAAAGGGAGTGCCATTTCGCCAATTTCATCTAAAAATAGCCTGCCATTTTCGGCTAATTCAAATTTGCCCGGTTTCCGGTCGCTTGCGCCCGTAAAGGCACCCCGTGCATGTCCAAATAGCTCGCTCTTTAATAAGTTATCTACGAGAGCTGCGCAGTTTATCGCCATAAAAGGGCCGTGACGGTGACTATGGTGATGAATGACGTGTGCGATTAATTCTTTTCCAGTGCCGTTTCTCCTGTAATGAGTACGCGCGTATTACTAGACTAATAGGATTTCTTTACTGATATTGAGCATCGCCTGACTTTTACCTTCACCACAAGAACCGTCAGCCAGTACCATATAACCACTTGATAATTTAGTTGCGCCAAATGGGTTGCTGTCTGCTTTTACTGCGCCTGAAAAAGCTAAACCAGAAAATACCAAAGAACCGATTGCTGAAATAAGTGTGTTTTTTAGGTTAGTGTTTGCGATGTTTAAGTTTTTCATATTCATCTTCTCTGTAATTAAAGTCATATATAAAGTTTGTATCCAACCGAGTTTTGATTAAGTCGAGTAAGCTTTTTGATAAATTTACTTAATATATAGCGAAGAGTACGTCAGCTTTTAAGTTGTTGAAATATAATTAGAATGTGTATTTATTATGTTTTTAAAGTAAATAAACGTTACATTCAATATTTGTTAGGGTGTAACGATTTATTGCATTTTATAGCTCGGAGGTTTGGGGTGTAATGTTTTGGAGTTGACATGATGAATGGGAGTTATAGATAGTTATGTTTTAACAAATTACTGATTTTCGATTAATTCGTTGACCTTTATAAGGGGAGTACTTGTAGTTTTGAACACTTAAAAACTATTGTTTGTTCATTGGAATAGTTAATCTCATTTAATATCCTCTTCTTATTACCGCAAAATAAACATCGATAGTGTAAGGTTATAGTTAACTATCCATCTTTCCTGTAAGAAATTATTATGTCACGCTATATCCTTAATGAATCTAAAATACACTCAAGTATTCGATCGACTATTAGTAACAATCATCGAGACTTTATTGAAGAGATTATCAAAGTGATTGAAAGTCAGCCTCTGGTTGTTATTGGTATGGGCATCAACCCTGTGTGTAAGAATGCGTGTAAATTATTGACCAAACAAGGGCTTGATTTTGAGTATCTAGAGTACGGAAACTATTTTAAAGAATGGCGTAAAAGAAATGCTTTAAAAATGTGGACTGGGTGGAAAACTTTTCCAATGGTATTTGTGAATGGAGTTTTAGTTGGAGGTGCTGACGACCTTAGCCGACTAATAAACTCTAATGAGTTGGATAAAATTTAAGGATTAAAATAGGACAGTATTTAATACTACTCGCTTAAAACCAGCAGTATTACAAAGTACATTCAGATTCCTCATTGCCGGATTGTGAGTCCAGTTGAATAAATGGTCTTGAACTCAGTTATTAAGCAAAAATTAACTGAGCTCAAAGCGTTATGCCTTGTTAAAAAGGCATTGGGTACTCTCGTCTGACTTGGTTAATTTCTTTGAGTACATCATCAGATAAAGTCACAGATATTGAATCAATATTACTTTTCAATTGTTGCATTGTTGTCGCACCTATTAATGTCGAACTGACAAAGGGGCGGCTATTTACAAAGGCTAAAGCCATTTGACAAGGGTCTAGGTCGTAACGATGGGCGATTTCAATATATTTCTTGGTCGCGCTATCAACTTGCTGGCCTACTCTATGTTCAGCACGCGTTTCAATTGTAAGCCTAGCACCCTGTGGTCTTGCTCCATCAAGATATTTACCACTTAATATGCCTCGGGTTAACGGTGACCATGCGAGTAAACCACATTCTTCATGTAAGGCTATTTCACTCAAATCTGGTTCAAATTGACGACATAACAAAGAATATTCATTTTGTATCGAAGCCATACGTGGCAAGTCGTGATCTTTGCTGAGCTGCAGCCATTTATTAACACCCCAAGCTGTTTCGTTAGACAAACCAATATGACGTAACTTACCCTCCTGAATTAAGCCCTGTAGGGTATGTAATACTTCTAAAAAATTATCTTCTTCTGCTTTTACATCAAAATCAGGTGCAAAACTCCAAGTTTTTCCAAAGTGATAAGAGCCTCTGTTTGGCCAATGTAATTGATAAAGGTCGATATAGTCAGTTTTTAACCTTGTTAAACTATCTTCAACCGCCTGTAGAATATTTTCTTTATTGATACGATCATTGCCTGTTCTTAACCAAGGCAAGCCAGGCCCTGATATTTTAGAGGCAAGAATTACCTTGTCGCGATTTGACCTTGAAGCGAACCAATTTCCTATAATTGTTTCGGTTGTACCAAAGCGTTCCTCACTAGGAGGGATAGCATACATTTCTGCTGTATCAAAAAAGTTGATACCTTGATCAACCGCATAATCCATTTGCTCAAAACCTTCAGTCTGAGAGTTTTGCCAACCCCAAGTCATGGTTCCTAAGCCTATCAGGCTAATATCAAGCCCTGTTTTTCCTAGTTTTCGATATTCCATTTAATGCGTCCTGTACTGAAGGGGGTTAACCAATTGTTGAGTGACACTATATGCCATTTGAGAGTTAAATTGTGCCCAGTTTCTAGAAAATTAATCTAGCCGTTTACATACTCTCTTAATCATTTCTTATTAATTTAGTTTGAATATTAATAAAAACTTCATTAACACTTAATATATATTTCTCAAAATTCCTCCCGTCAAAAAAAACTTTATATCGTAAACAAAACGTTAATGATGGGGCATACAAATGAAGAGAATTATTCTACCAGTCGCACTGACTTCAATCGCACTTGCAGTACAAAACGCTCATGCAAGCTCTCCTTTAGAATTCTACGGAAAAGCCAATTTATCTGTAAACCAAATTGAGCAGGAATCTAAATCTCCACAAATCAATGAATGGCAATTAAATAGCAACGCTTCTCGAATTGGCGTTAAAGGATCTCAATCATTGGATAGTGACTCAGACGAAAAGTTTGAAGCGATCTATAGAATGGAGTTTGAAGTGGCAATTGATGATGGTGATAACAAGGGCGAAACATTTTCACAGAGAAATATTTATGCAGGGTTAAAGGGAAAATACGGCACCTTAATTGGCGGTAAGTTTGATACGCCACTTAAGAAAGCTCAAGGTAAAGTAGATAGATTTGGCGACCTACCGCTAGGCGATATCAAAAATATTATGGAGGGCGAGGATAGGGCTGATAACAGCATTATGTACACATCCCCATCATTTAAAGGATTTTCAGGTTCATTTGCAGCGGTACCTGCCGAAGACTCGCAATCGGAAGATGGTGATGATGGCTTATTAGATGGTACTTCAATATCAATCAATTTCAAAAATGATCTGGTGACGGCCGCCATTGCAAATAATGGTGATATAGATGGTCAAGATACGATGCGATTAGTGGCAGATTTTAATTTATCCAATACTAAATTGGGTTTTATGGTTCAGACAGCAGAAAAAACTGATGATTCATCTGTAGATGAAGATTCTTGGCTGGTTAGTGGTCAACACAATATTGGGACTTATACCTTAAAAGCACAATACGGAATGACTGAATATAGTAACGATAATGAAGATACGCTAATGGTTTTAGGTGTCGATAAAAAGATGAGCAAGAGCTCGAAGATTTATACCTACTACGCATCAGTAAGAAAAGATGAATTTTCTAGTATTGCCGATGACCAAACGTTCGGTTTGGGTTATGAAATTAAGTTCTAAAAACAGCTACATGTTTGAACCAATAACTTAGAGGCTGGTGTCATATTGCTGCCCAAAGTTAATTAATACATTTTCTTTATATTATCTTAATAAATGCTGTGTAAATTGCAGCACATAAGGTTATCTGAATATTTAATAGGACATACATATGAAAATTAAATTACTTGCTTCACTAACTATATTAATGGCTGCAACGCAGTTCGCTTCGGCTGCGAGAAGTAATATCAATATTGTTGGGTCATCTACCGTATACCCATTCTCTACTGTCGTAGCTGAACGGTTTGGGCGCTCTACAGATTTTAAAACTCCTAAAGTTGAATCGACGGGTTCGGGTGGTGGGATGAAGCTTTTCTGCCAAGGTGTCGGTATTCAGCATCCAGATATCACAAACGCTTCAAGACGCATAAAAAAGTCAGAATTTGAACTCTGTAAGAAAAATGGTGTGAACGGTATTGTTGAAGTATTAATTGGTTATGACGGCATCGTGATTGCGAATTCAAGAAAAGCAGATCAAATGAATATCACACGTAAAGATTTATTTTTAGCCTTGGCTGCTCAGGTTCCTAACCCAGATGGAACCGAAACCTTAGTCCCTAATCCTTATCGTACCTGGAAAGATGTTAACTCAGACCTTCCAAATATAGGTATCGAAGTCTTAGGTCCACCACCTACATCAGGCACACGTGATGCGTTTGCTGAACTTGCACTTGAAGGCGGCTGCAAAAAGTTCGCATGGATCAAAGCAATAAAAAAACGGGATAAAAAAGCATATAAAGCGCTTTGCCATACTGTTCGAGAAGATGGTCCTTATATTGAAGCAGGTGAAAACGATAACCTTATTGTGCAAAAACTAAATGCTAACAAAAATGCATTGGGAATCTTTGGTTTTAGTTTCTTAGATCAGAATATTGATCAAGTACAAGCTTCTGTAGTAGATGGTAAAGAGCCAACCTTTGAAACTATTGCAGACGGATCTTACCCTGTTTCAAGACCTTTATACTTCTATGTAAAGAAAGCTCACGTAGGCGTAGTGCCTGGAATTGCTGAATACCTAGCTGAATTTACAAGCGAAAGAACATGGGGCGACGAAGGCTACTTAACTGAAAAAGGCATGATTCCACTAAACGAAACTAAGAGGTCGGAGATTGCGAGTGATGTAAAGAGTCTTCGAGATTTAGCATTGTAAACATAACCACTGCTTTGTAGTGATGATATACAACTTGAGTGGAGCCTGTATTAACCAAGTAACTCAGGCTTCAAACTTAGTTTTTTCTTGTTTAAATATTTTTAAAGTTTTGTTAGGAGTGTAGATGACTACATCAATTTTACTGGCCGTAATAATTGCACTTGCTGTAATTGCTTACTTTAGTGGTAGAAGCCGGTCAGTAACAAAAGCAAACGAATTCGGTGGTACCCAACAGCTTAATTCATTGCCATTTTATCATGGTATGTTGGCTGTTTTCTGGTGTGTTATCCCATGCCTTTTATTTGTGGTGAGCTGGGTAATTTTCGATGAATATATTATTGAAAACTTAGTTATATCTCAGTTACCTGAAGCTCAGAAAAATTTGTCAGCCGGTGAAATAACCTTATTAGTCAATGTGGTCAATAATATTGTCGCGGGCTATAGTGAAACTCTTGGTCAGGCTCCTTATCTGATTGAATCTGCTCATTACCTTAAGAGCCAACGTGCAAATAGTCAGATGGCATTAACGGTCATTGCGTTAAGTCTGGCCGTTTGTGGTATGTGCATCGCTTGGGTCAAAATAACCCCTGAGCTTCGAGCCCGTAACCATGTAGAAACAATCTTTAAATCATTACTGTTAGTGTGTTCTTGTATCGCAATACTAACAACCGTCGGCATTGTGGTATCGGTGATTTTTGAGTCCGTTCAGTTTTTTAAACAAGTGCCCATTTCTGAATTCATATTTGGTCTACATTGGAGCCCTCAGGTAGCTATTCGTGCTGACCAAGTAGGCGGCTCAGGGGCTTTTGGTGCCGTACCATTATTTGTCGGCACACTCTTAATTTCAGCCATTGCAATGATCATTGCTGTTCCGACTGGGTTGATGTCAGCGATCTACTTATCAGAATATGCGAGTAAGCGGGCTAGAGGCATTATTAAGCCTTTATTAGAAGTTTTAGCTGGCATTCCCACCGTTGTATATGGTTTTTTTGCAGCCTTAACTATTGCCCCTTTTATTCGTGATGCCGGTGGCTGGGTAGGAGATACCTATATGTTTGAGTTAATGGGGCTGTCATTACAAGTGTCATCTGAAAGCGCATTAGCGGCTGGCTTGGTGATGGGGGTCATGATCATCCCATTTATATCTTCTTTGTCTGACGATGTGATTAACGCAGTGCCTCAATCACTTCGTGATGGCGCTTTAGGCTTAGGTTCAACTCAGTCAGAAACAATTAAGAAAGTTGTATTGCCTGCTGCGCTCCCAGGTATTGTGGGTGGCGTTTTATTGGCTGCATCACGCGCTATTGGTGAAACAATGATTGTCGTTATGGCGGCAGGGTTGGCTGCAAACCTTACGGCAAATCCTTTATCTTCTGTCACCACTGTTACGGTTCAAATAGTTACCTTATTAGTGGGTGATCAAGAGTTTGATAGCGCGAAAACCTTATCTGCATTTGCATTAGGCTTAATGTTATTTATCGTGACGCTAGCTCTAAATATTTACGCATTAAGTGTCGTTAAAAAATATCGAGAACAGTATGAATAGTATAGAAGTAGTCGATGAAAGCTATAAAGAAAACAGCTATCAAATTAATAATCCAACAACGCTTGAGTTAGTGAATAAAACGCTAGCTAAGCGTTATCGGAAGGAGAGGCGGTTTAAACTCTATGGGGTGCTTTCAATTTGTTTTGCATTGTTATGCTTGGTTCTGCTCTTTACCGATATTATTGGTAAAGGCCATAGTGCTTTTTTTCAAACGTACATAAAGTTGGATGTTCAGTTGGATACCGCTGTACTTGAAATTATTGATATCAATGATGCCAAACAAATCAAACAGGGTAATTATCAAAAAGCATTACGTGAGTCTTTAACGTTACTATTTCCCGACGTGAAAGGGAGACAAGATAAACGTAAGTTGAATGCTTTAATAAGTACAGGAGCAAGTTACCAATTAGCAGATAAACTAAAAGAAGACCCTTCTTTAATTGGTCAAACAGTTTCACTTGATATTTTGGCTGACGATGATGTTGATACGTGGCTAAAAAGTCGAGCCAATGAAAATGAGAGTGGCTTTACCGGACGGTTATCAGCTAAACAACTGACATGGTTAACTACTTTAATTGAAGCAGATCGTTTAGAACAGAAATTCAATACAGTATTTTTCACCAATGGTGACTCACGAGAACCTGAGTTAGCAGGTATTCGGAGTGCAATAACCGGTTCTTTATTTACTTTGTTTGTAACGCTTTTATTATCTTTTACTGTTGGGATTTCTTCAGCTATTTATCTTGAAGAGTATGCGCCAAAGAATTGGATAACCGATTTTATAGAGGTCAATATCAATAACTTGGCTGCAGTACCATCCATTATATTTGGTTTGTTAGGTCTGGCTATATTTATTGGCCTTTTTGGTATGACACGTTCAATTCCACTTTTGGGGGGTATCGTACTCTCATTAATGACGTTACCTACGATTATTATTTCAAGTCGTGCGGCGATTAAATCGGTGCCAAATTCAATAAGAGAAGCCGCTTATGGAATGGGTGCTTCAAAAATGCAGGTGATATTACATCACGTTTTACCTTTAGCGTTACCGGGTATGTTAACCGGAACCATTATAGGGATGGCGCAAGCCCTAGGAGAAACGGCTCCTTTGTTAATGATTGGTATGGTGGCGTTTGTTGTCGATGTACCTGGATCATTGACTGATCCATCTACTGCCTTGCCAGTACAAATATTTCTCTGGGCTGACAGTCCTGAGCGAGCATTCGTCGAAAGAACGTCAGCAGCCATTATGGTTCTACTCGCTTTTTTAATCACTATGAATACGCTTGCCGTATGGTTGCGTAAGCGCCTCGAACGCCGATGGTAAGCAAATAAATTCTTTTTAAATAAGGTGTAAAATTTGAACAATTTACAAACTAAAATTGAACAAACCATTGGGCAGCCTTTTGTAGATAGCCCAATGATGTCAATGCGTAATGTCGATGTTTTTTATGGCGACAAACAAGCAATACATGATGTGAGTATTGATATAGCAAAGAATGAAGTTTTGGCGATGATCGGTCCGTCAGGTTGTGGTAAATCGACCTTTTTACGTTGTCTAAACCGCATGAACGATACAATCGATAGCTGCAAAGTAACAGGTTCTTTTGACTTGGAGGGTAAGAATATTTACCACCCGAAACAAGATATCGTTCCTTTAAGAGCACGGGTCGGTATCGTATTTCAAAAACCTAATCCTTTTCCAAAGTCAATTTATGACAATGTGGCTTATGGCCCCAAAATTCACGGTTTGACTGAAAGCCGTGCTGATCTCGATAACATCGTAGAGGACAGTTTGCGTAAAGCAGGTTTGTGGGATGAAGTGAAAGACCGTTTAGATCAGCAAGGGACCGGTTTGTCTGGAGGGCAACAACAAAGACTTTGTATCGCTCGTACAATAGCGATCAGTCCTGAAGTCATATTGATGGATGAACCTTGTTCTGCGCTAGACCCTATAGCGACCTCAAAAATAGAAGAACTTATTACAGCCCTAAAAGAGAATTTTACGATTGCGATCGTTACACACTCGATGCAACAAGCTGCGAGAGTCTCTGACCGCACAGCCTATTTTCATCTTGGTAACTTGGTAGAAGTAAATAATACGCAACACTTGTTTACTAACCCAGATCACGAACTAACAGAAGCCTATATTACAGGAAGGTTCGGATAGTTTGTTAATTCAGACGAGCAGCCAAAATATAAATTATTACCAGAAGGAGCATCTATACCGTGTCTAACCATTTACAGCGTGATCTTGTATCACTTAAAAAACAAATTTTACAGCTTGGCAATATGGTAGAAATTTCAATCAATAAAGCCATCGCATCTTTGGTTGAACGTGACCAAATGTTAGCGGAAGAAGTTTTTATTGATGAATTAAAAATAGATGATAAAGAGGTGTTTATAGAGAATGAATGCCTAAAGATACTCGCCTTACATCAACCTGTTGCGGTTGATCTTCGTTTTTTAGTCGTCGTGCTTAAAGTAAATAATGACCTTGAGCGAATGGGGGACTTTGCCGTTAATGTTGCCAAAAGGTCTATTGAACTAGAAAAACAAGAACCAATTTCTTGTCCAGAGGGTTTTACTACCGTCATACCTTCAACAATAAGAACAATGGTACATAATAGCTTAACGGCATTGGTAGAAATGGATGCGGATATGGCGCGCGAAGTGATTAACATGGATCATTTAGTTGATGATGTAAATCGACAAATGTATGTAGATTTGCAGGACTTGATGAAACGGGATTCTTCAACCGTAGAGCGGGCGGTGGCGTTGTTATCTTGCTCTCGATATCTAGAGCGTATTGCTGATTTAACGACAAATATTGCTGAGGAAGTGATTTTTATGGTTAACGGTGAGGTTGTGCGTCATCAATCGACGGGGCTTTGACCTTAGAAAAAAGTTTAAGTACACAATTAACCTGCCATTTTTAATAAATGACAGGTTATATCTTCAGAACTAACGTTCTAAAAGTTTAAACTTATCTTCAACACCATCCCACTCTTTTGCATCTGCGGGTGGGTCTTTCTGCTCAGTGATACAAGGCCATACCTGACAAAGCTCTGCATTGGTCTCAATATGTTTTACTTGATCGGCGGGAAGTTCATCTTCTGAGAAAATAGCGTCTGCAGGACATTCAGGTTCACATAGTGCGCAATCAATACACTCATCAGGGTCAATTACCAAGAAATTAGGCCCTTCATAAAAACAATCTACAGGACATACTTCTACACAGTCAGTGTATTTACATTTGATACAGTTATCGGTAACAACGAAAGTCATAGTGCGTTTCCAGCGTTAGTGGTCTCTACATCGATGCTTTTACTTAAAATAAGCATCTTATTTAAATTATTGTCGGCTATTTTAAAGACTGCCGTGATTTGGTTCAAGCTATAAAAGTTTTCTAAGTGCATATAATGCATTTAATGCATCTCTGGGGGTTAAATCATCTGGGTCAATACGCTTCAATTCTCGTTCTAATTCGGTAGGCTCTGCATTAAATAAGTCATTTTGATAATGATTAAACTCCTGGCCTTGGTTATTCGTGGGTAAACTGTTTACCGGCGCAGAATCTAAGCTATGTGACACTACTTCTGTTTGTTGAGCTTGCGCGCTATGCAGTTGCTGATCTTTTAACTCTAATTCAGCGAGCTGTTTTTTAGCGTTACTGATGACGACATCGGGAACACCTGCGAGTTTTGCCACTTGTAAACCATAACTTTGACTCGCTGCGCCGTCTAATACGTTATGTAAAAATACAATCGTATCATCATGTTCCGTCGCGCTAAGGTGAACATTAGCAGTGTTTTTTATTTTTTCAGTGATTTGTGTCATTTCAAAATAATGCGTAGCAAATAAGCTGTAGGCTTTGATTTCTTTAGCTAGATGAACGGCACTTGACCAAGCAAGAGAAAGTCCGTCAAAAGTACTCGTTCCACGACCAACTTCATCCATAAGCACCAAACTGTGCTCTGTCGCATTATTTAGAATGTTTGCTGTTTCGGTCATTTCAACCATAAACGTCGAGCGGCCACCCGCGGTATCATCAGAGCTTCCCATACGCGTAAATATTTGATCAACCTGACCAATCGTCGCGCGCGTCGCTGGAACAAAGCTACCTGTACCTGCTAATAAAACAATTAACGCGACCTGACGCATGTAAGTCGACTTACCACCCATGTTGGGGCCTGTAATAATTAACATTTTGCGTTGCTGATCTAACATTAAGTCATTGGGTACAAAAGGTGCTGATATAAGTTGGTCTACAATAGGGTGGCGACCTTCTTCGATCAGAATTTTATGTTCTTCGGTAAAGTCAGGGCGATTAAAGTTAAGTGTTTGTGCACGCTCTGCAAAGTTACTAAGAACATCTAATTCTGAGATGCCTTGGGCACAGTTTTGCAATTGAGAAAGTTGATCATTTAACTGATCAATAATACCTTCATAAAGCAACTTTTCTCGAGTAAGTGCACGGCTTTTGCTGCTCAGTGCTTTATCTTCAAACACTTTAAGTTCTGGTGTTATAAAGCGCTCAGCATTTTTTAGTGTTTGTCTACGAACGTAAGTATCTGGTGCCTTTTCAGATTGCGATTTACTAATTTCGATGAAATAGCCATGAACTCGGTTATAGCCTACTTTAAGAGATGAAAGACCCGTTATTTCTTTTTCTCTTTGTTCGAGATCAATCAAAAATTGCCCTGCGTGTTCACTAATATTACGCAATTCATCTAATTCTGTATCGTAGCCTTCTTTTATAACACCACCGTCACGTATAACAACAGGCGGGTTATCAATAATCGCATTGTAGAGTAGGTCTGATATCTCAGGGTGTTCAGAAATCATCTTGCTTACATAAATCATTCGGTCCGAAGTAAGCGTTTTAAGTTCAGACTGAATAGCGGGCAGTATAATCAGCGTATCCCGCAACCGAGAAAGGTCTCGAGGGCGTGCAGAGCGTAAGGCAACGCGAGTTAATATTCGCTCTACATCCCCCGTTTTTTTCAACAGATCCTGGATCGGGTCGTACTTGTATTCGCTTAATAACTCTGTGATAACAGCTTGTCTTGCTTTAATCGTTTCCCGATCACGTAAGGGCTTGTTTAACCAGCGGCGTAATAAACGGCTGCCCATTGAAGTACTGCAAGCATCCATCACCCATGCAAGTGTATGTTGCGTATCACCCGCTAAGTTTGTATCAATTTCAAGATTTTTACGACTAGCCGCATCAAGTAAAATACTAGTGGTTCGCATTTCTTTGGTGAGGGCATTTATATGGGGTAATTGATTGCGTTGAGTATCTTTAGCGTATTGAAGTAAGCAACCAGCTGCTTGAATGGCTATATGCATATTTTCACAACCAAAACCGCTTAGATCTTTGGTCTTAAAATGACTGGTTAATAGTCGTTCAGAAGTTTCAGCGTCGAATAACCACGGCGCTTGTCGACGAATACCTGAAAAACCTTCAATACTTGTTTCATAAGGAAACTCATCACTAATTAAAATTTCTGCAGGCTGAATTCGCTGAAGTTCACTCACCATTTCATGTAGGCTGGATACTTCACTGACACTAAAACGACCGCCGCTAAGGTCTATCCAAGAAACACCAAAATTCTGCTCACTGTCAAAATGTACTGCGCACAATAAGTTGTCACGACGTTCCTCAAGAAATGCTTCATCTGTTAGCGTTCCTGGTGTCACAATTCTCATTACCGCACGTTCAACCGGGCCTTTACTCGTTGCTGGGTCACCTGTTTGTTCACAGACCGCTACAGAAATTCCTGAACGAACGAGTTTCGCGATATAGTTCTCAGCCGCATGATAGGGAATACCTGCCATCGGTATTGGTTCGCCGTCCGTTTTCCCCCTAGCAGTGAGTGTTATATCTAAAACTTGTGAAGCTGTTTTCGCATCATCATAAAACATCTCATAAAAATCACCCATACGATAAAACAATAAATCATTAGGGTGATCTTTTTTTAAGTTGAAGTACTGTTGCATCATAGGTGTGTGCTGAGAAACAGGCTTTTTAGATAATGCTTTTGGCTTAGTCATATTTTGTTATTTGTTCTTGGGATCTTAATGGGGTTGATCAATGCGCAATGAACGTATTTGCGCTTTAAAGATGAGGGATTCTACCAAACAGATGACTAAGCTCACAGTAAAACCATCATTATTTCAAAGAATTAAATCGTGAATATGTTTCTCAAACTAATTAAGGCAAGGTAAGCCACTAATTCGTAATTACGCCCACAGGTAAGATTCTAAACCATAGTAATGTAAGTAAGAGGCATTGCGCGTCAAAAATACAACTTTAAACGAAGTTAGGAGAGTTTGTAGTGATTTAGAGTGTGTCTGCCTAAACTTCAGAAAAGGTAGGCAGAGGTTAATTTATCGCTACTTAGCTGACCAAACGCTTTCTTTGAAATGCTAAGCCAGAGAAGCCAAGAAGCAATAATGCAAATGTTGTAGGCTCAGAAACTTGAGTGATTCGACCATCGGCGTCTAAATTAAGAGCGATCACTTCATTGGTGTCAGACTGAAAGCCAAAATTCATTGTCGAAAATAAAGCTAAGTCTAGCTCTGGTACTGGATTATTGACGTCATCTGAGGTTGCTTCAAAAAAGTCCGTTAGTTCTAACGTCTCTAAGATGGTTTTGTCGTAGCCATCTAAAAAATTGAAAATGATGTCTGTGCCATCTTCTAAATTAAAATCACCGGACACTTTTAGTTTATCGTGACCTAAATCTCCAACTTCTAAAATAATCTGAGCACCATCTTCAACAGTTAAATTACCATTAACGGTAAGTGTGCCCGGTGAATTACCACTATTTATAATTACATCACTACCGGCCGCGTAGACGTTACCATTAATCGTACCCGAACCACCTAAATAACCCGAACCTAGAATATTTATTGATCCAAGGTTTACTTCTCCGTTGACAATAATTGAACCTCCATTTACTTGCGTAAATGAACCTTCTCCATCAACAATACTGCCTTCTTGAATCTCAAACATACCATTATTAATCACATCAATATTATTTACTGCATAAGAGCCTGCGTAGCTCGTATAGCTAGATCCTGCTTCATATAGGATAGTCGTCCCATCATTAAGAAAAATATTCCCATAATTATGAACATCTGTGCCTGCATGCCCCGTGAATGAACTACCACTGGTGTAAATGACAGTATCACCTGCATTGACTGAGCTAGCTGTATTTTGTTCTACATGAGTATTTACAGTAAATACTGTCGCTGAACCTTGAGCTGAAATAAGTAATAATGCAAAAATAGAGCTGAGTGTTTTCTTTGAAAAGAGCATGATAAAAAGCCTATGGTAATTTAATTATTGTTTTTGTGTATTATTAAAGCTTAACTTGTCTTGGTTGCGATTTAAGTACTTAATATGTTGATGATATTAATACATACTACTAATGAGTTGGTTGAAAAATAACCATTAAATCAAGTTGACACTCTTTATGTGACGTGGTTCAAAGTTTGTGATGAGTGGGAGCAAATGGAAAGTAGGGGTTACCAACTTTAAATTGGTAATACCCATACAACAAAACCGAATGCACTGAATAGGTTAGAACTTACTTAGAATAGTCGTAAAAACCTTTTCCAGTCTTACGACCTAACCAGCCACCACGAACATACTTACGTAATAAAGGGTGAGGGCGGTACTTGCTATCGCCAAACTCATCCTGAAGCACTTCCATTACCGCAAGACAGACATCTAGACCAATTAAATCACCTAGCGCGAGCGGTCCCATAGGGTGGTTGGCACCCATTTTCATTGCGTTGTCGATATCTTCGACGCTAGCGACACCTTCGGCGAAAATACCAACAGCTTCGTTAATCATTGGTACAAGAATACGATTAACGACAAAACCAGGTGCTTCTGCGACTTCTACAGGAGTTTTATCAAGCTTTTCTGTGATGGCTTTGACTGCTTCAAAAGTTTCATCTGAGGTTGTAATACCTTTAATAATCTCTACCAGCTTCATGACAGGTGCAGGATTAAAAAAGTGCATACCAATTACTTTATCTGGACGACTTGTTGCTGCAGCAACTTCTGTAATCGATAGTGAGGAGGTGTTGGTGGCGAATATAGTGTTTGCTTCACAAACATTATCGAGCTCTGCAAATATTGTCTTTTTAATGGCCATGTTTTCAACAGCGGCTTCAACAATCAATATGCAATCTTTTGCTTGTTTAATATCAATGGTGCCTTGAACATTTGCTAGGATATTGTTTGCTTGTTCTTTTGAGATTTTACCCTTAGCACTTAACCGATTAATGCTTTTTTCAATTATTTCTAATCCACGATCAACAAATTCTTGTTTGATGTCACGAAGTACTACTTGAAAACCATTGCTTGCAAATGTTTGAGCGATTCCTGCGCCCATTGTACCCGCACCTAAAACACACACCTTACTCATAATTATTACGACCTTTTTACTACTAGAACTGACACTTACTTGCTATAAAGTACAAAACCTATAGAACAGCTTTAATGCGCATTAAGTATCAAGTGACTTATAAAATTTGAGTTTAGACATCTACTAATGAGCGCTAAACAATTGTGAAGATAATAGTCAGATTTTGGTTATGGCTTGATTAAGCAGTGCAATACCAAAAAGCTATTTTTATTTTGAAGTGACTTCATCATTGTTGTATTTTTCGTTTCAAATATTTAACCGTTCGAATAAATACAAGGTTTGATTTTATAGAAAAACGTGCTTGATTTCGACCATAATTGTGTTTATTTTTGCTAGAAATAATATCATTTTCAATAAAGGATTTTACAAAAGTTTAAACTTTATTGAACAAGTATCCCAAAAAACAGATAAATATAGGTTTATACTAAATAAAAGTTAATAATAAAATTAGATGCTATTTGTTGGAGTCGGCTATGAACAATACCAGAATGAATAAAATATCAAGGGCCTCATTAGTTTTACTTATGTCTTATGGATTTACTTCTGCTTGTAATGCAGCCGAAGAAAACTTCTCTGGCATTTATAGCTCTCAATTCGACTCATGTTTTTCTGAAGGCTATAATGTAGATGAATTAACTCAAGATCAGGCATACATCACTGCGCAGTGTTTTACAGAGTTGCTTGAACAAGAGGGGGTTGATACTGAATCTTTAGGTGCGAGCAAACTGACTATAATGCAGTATTCTGATAGCTGGTATAAAGCAGCCTTAGAAAAGGGGCACAAACTGGCCAAAGACAGTCTAGATGCAAATACCATTGCTTTTAATGCGCTTAAACTACAGACTCATTTTGGGTTAATCGAACAAAACAGCCAATTACTAGCATCAGAAAAAGCTTTTAATGCCTTAGATGCCGATGGTAATGGTTTGCTAAGTCTCGCAGAGGCATCTAGCTCTAAAAATCTGAAGGAAGCTTTCTCTAAAGTAGACTTCGATAGCGATGGCGTCTTAAGTGCTGGAGAATACACAATTTTGTATGGGGACATGACGGCTGCAGGCAATAAGTAGCTCAAATCATATTTAAAAGGCCCGATATGCTCGACAAATTGGGCCTTTTTAATATTATAAATACAATTTAGAGTAGTGAATCTCTATTTTTTTTTGCTCTATTGTGAGCGCCGAAATATAACATTCTAAGTTGTAGCTTGGCTTTTTCGAGTATTTTTTCTCTTTCTTTTTTTGTGCTATCTAGCGCAATCGCTCCCATATTAAATGCGATAATAACCATCGCTTCTGCAAGAGCATGTTGTTCATAAGTAGGGATGGCTGTTTCGTTTGCGTCGCTTGATCTAATCTTGGAGTACTCCTCAAGCTCTGCAACAAAATGCTCGATTTCTAAAGATATAGCCGCTCTAAATTCTTTAGAGTTACCTGTGTGCTCACGTAAAAGTAGTCTGAAGTGGTCGGTATGATTAATTAAATACTCCATAAATGTATCTAACGAGGTATCAATCGCCGTACCTTTTTCTTTAATGCGAGCGCGAGCTTTGCGGAGTAATTGTCGTAATGCTAAGCCAGCTTCTTCAACCAGCGCTAAGCCTAGGTCATTCATATCATCAAAGTGACGATAAAAAGAGGTTGGAGCTATACCAGCTGTACGGGTAACTTCTCGTAAACTTAAACTTGAAAAGACTCTTTCAGCACTTAGTAGCTCTAAAGCTGCATCTAATAATGAACGCCTGGTGCGTTGTTTCTGTTCTGTGCGTGTTGTCACGGTAATCCTATTATAATTATAGTTCTCTGATTCAATTCTAAATGGTTATGTTCATAAAGTGTAATAAATATCGATATGTTATATAAATAATACTTAATATTAGTTAAAAAACTAAGACTGTAGTCTTTCTAATTACCTGAAGAAACTGCTTTTAAGCTAAAAGTTGTTTATACTACGCGGCCTTTTTAAAACGATTAAGTAGTTTGGTTGAGGCTAATATATGCCAATTTATGAGTACGCTTGCAAATCCTGTGGCTTTGAAAAAGATGTTCTTCAAAAATTAAGTGATGAACCATTAAAAACTTGTCCTGAATGCAGCGACGATAGCTTTGTAAAGCGCATCTCAGCCGCTGGTTTTAGGTTGAAAGGCTCCGGGTGGTATGAAACAGATTTTAAAACTGGAAAAAAGAAAAACCTAGCAGGTGGTTCTGAACCGAGTAAGAGCGCTAGTCAATCAAGTTAATATTACATAAAAAATATCACGACTAGGTTAAAGTTTTTAACCTAGTCGTCAATTATTATTCTCAATAAAAAAGATTAAGTAGGAAAGATTTATGCGTAGCCATTATTGCGGTTTGGTAAATGAAGAACATATCGGGCAAGAAGTCGTCATTTGCGGTTGGGTACATCGTCGTCGTGATCATGGAGGCGTTATCTTTTTAGATATGCGCGATCGTGAAGGTGTTGCTCAACTAGTTTTTGATCCAGATACTGTAGAAAGCTTCGCAAGTGCTGAACGAGTTAGAAGTGAATATGTACTACAAATTAAAGGTATCGTTAGAGCTAGACCCGAAGGTACGGTCAATGAAGATATGGCTACGGGTAAAATTGAGATTTTGGGTAAAGAGCTAACTATATTAAATGCTGCTGAAACACCTCCTTTTCCATTAGATAATTATGTTGAAGTTGGTGAAGAGGTTCGTCTTAAATATCGTTTCATGGATCTAAGACGTCCAGAAATGCTGAACAAACTAATGTTTCGTTCAAAAGTTACCAACTACATTCGTAATTTTTTAGACCAAAAAGGCTTCATGGATGTTGAAACACCTATCCTAACACGTGCTACCCCTGAGGGTGCTCGTGACTATTTGGTGCCAAGTCGTACTCACGCAGGAAAGTTTTTTGCGTTGCCTCAGTCACCGCAATTATTTAAGCAGTTGTTAATGGTGTCTGGCGTTGATCGATACTACCAAATTGCTAAATGTTTCCGTGATGAAGACTTACGTGCTGACCGTCAGCCTGAATTCACTCAAATAGATGTTGAGTGCTCTTTCATGGAAGAAGCTCAGCTTATGGGCATGATGGAATCATTAGCTTCATCAATGTTTAAAGAGCTAATGGACATAGATTTAGGTTCATTCCCACAAATGACTTACGCCGAAGCTATGAATCGTTACGGTAGCGATAAACCTGACTTACGAATTCCGCTAGAATTAGTAGATGTTGGTGATTTAGTTGCACCGGTAGATTTTAAAGTTTTTGCTGGCCCAGCAGCTGACCCTAAAGGGCGTGTTGCAGCACTTAAAGTTCCTGGTGGCGCATCACTTTCTCGCAAGCAAATTGATGGTTACACTAAATACGTGAGTATTTACGGAGCACGTGGCTTAGCTTGGATTAAAGTAAACGAGCTTGAGAAAGGGGCTGAAGGCCTTCAATCGCCAATAGTTAAGTTTCTTGGTGAAGAAGTTGCTTTAGCGATTATGAAGAAACTTGGTGCTGAGAATGGCGATATTGTATTCTTTGGTGCAGATAAAGAAAAAGTTGTAAACGAAGCCATTGGCGCTTTACGTTGTAAGATTGGTGAAGACTTAGACCTTTATACTTGTAAATGGGCTCCTATGTGGGTCATAGACTTCCCAATGTTTGAAGAGTTAGATGGTGGTGGTTTGACTGCAATCCATCATCCATTTACTTCTCCTTCATGCTCACCAGAAGAGCTTAAAGCAGACCCTGCAAACGCCTTATCACGCGCTTATGATATGGTGTTAAATGGTTGTGAATTAGGTGGTGGATCAATTCGTATACATGATGCTGAAATGCAAAAAACAGTATTTGGTATTCTAGGTATTGATGATGAAGAAGCTGATAACAAGTTTGGTTTCTTATTAGATGCACTTAAGTTTGGTTGCCCTCCACATGGTGGCTTGGCATTTGGTTTAGACCGCTTGGTTATGTTAATGACTGAGTCTAAATCAATTCGTGAAGTGATTGCATTCCCTAAAAACCAAAGCGCTAGCTGTGTGTTAACACAAGCACCAGGTGAAGTAGATACTAAGCAATTAAAAGAGTTGAGTATTAGAGTACGTAAGCCGGAAAGTGAAGAAGCTAAGTAAAGTATCTTCTCTGAATTGAACGTTAAACATTGATGCCGGTACGGAAAGCGTACCGGTATGACAAAACTATCTATCATTCCCGAGGTTTATTAGTCGGGAATGCATTTCTTTCGTCTCTGAATTTTTTATAAAACATGAATGCTGGCCGAAAAATGCACCAGCAAGACAGAGTCTTAATCTACAAAAAGATCAGTCATTAGCTTCTTATCACTGCCTTTCAGGTAGCGATACACTTCAAAGTCAGTCACTCCGCGCTCTCTTAATATCGACTCATCAATTAGATGCTGTCCTGTTAAGTCACAGTTCTCAGTTATAATTATTTCGTAGGCTGCATCCGCCATAATCGCGGGTAGGCGACCCTTTTCTAAGGTCATTTTACCACCCCCTTCAAACTCAACAGCCGCTGTTGAAATAACTGTTTGAGGCCATAGTGAATTTACTGCTATGTTCTGACGTTTGAATTCTTCGGCCATGCTAATGGTTAGCATCGACATACCATATTTAGTTACCGTATACGGTCCGTAGTGAACAAACCACTTAGGATCCATATTAAGGGGGGGCGAAAGATTGATTACATGTGCATGATCAGATTTTTTTAACCATGGTAGCGCAGCTTGGGTACATGATAATACTGCGCGCGTATTAATCTGGTACATTAAGTCAAAGCGCTTCAGCGGAACAGACGCAGCGCCAGCTAATTTAATTGCACCAGCATTATTTATAATGCAGTCGATTCCACCGAAAGTGTCAGCCGTTTTCTGCATCATTTCTGCTACTTTCGCATCATCACGCACATCCACTTGAAACGCTAAAGCTTTTCCGCCTGCAGCTTCTACCTCTGCCGCTACACTGTGAATTGTTCCTGGTAATTTTGCATGTGCTTCTGCAGACTTTGCAGCAATAACAATATTGGCACCTTGCGCTGCAAACTTAAGCGCCATTTCTCTTCCAATACCACGGCTTGCACCTGTAATCACGATTGTTCTATTTTCTAAAGTTCTCATAGTTTATGTTTCCTAAGGTGCTGTTTACTTCGTTGTTTCAACAGGGGTTTCAGCTTTGATGGTGACGAGTAATTGACGCAGTTTAACCTGGTCACCTGTTGAAATGCTGACGTTTTCAACGATACCTGTTACATCCGCTTTCAAAGGATGTTCCATTTTCATCGCCTCTAACATTACTAGGGTTTGACCTTTTTCCACCAGATTACCTTCTACAGCCAAAACATCAATAATTGCTCCATCCATGCTTGCGGTGATTTGGCCTGTTCCAACTTTATCCTCAGTCATATTTTCAGAATGCGTGTAATCCTCAAAACTAAAGTATTCGCTACCAAGTCTTAAAAATATTTTACCGTCCGCAATTTGATAGATACAACTTTGGCGAATACCTTCATAGATATAACATAGCGTATCAGCGTTAATAGAAATCAGTTCAATACCTATAATATCGCGAGTGAGGTCGTTGCTAATAACGTAATGATCGCCTTTATGCTCAAGGCTAAGTTTCCATGTATACTCGTCGCTTTTCAGGTGGTAAGGCCAAGGAGAATGACCGGTATTACTCCAGCCTGATAATGCATGAACGTGTTCCTGGTCTTGTACTTGCTTTGACCCCAATTTTAAGTAAGAAACTAATGCTGATAAAGCGCAAGCAATGTTGCTAGGTGTTTTGGGGGATAAGCTAGAGTTGTCACTGAATTCGTTTCCAATAAAACCAGTAGTCGCCTCACCTTCAATAAAAGAGGGGGCTCGTAGTACTTCGCACAAAAAGTTATTGTTAACAGTAACCCCAAATAAGGTGCTCTCTTCAACAGCTCGAATTAATCGACGACGCGCTTCTTCACGGTTAGTGCCAAAAGCAATAATCTTAGCTAGCATGGGGTCGTAAAATGGAGACACAACTTGAGCATTATTACCGTCTTCATCTTGAGTGCCGCTTAAGCCTGAGTCTATCCGTATACCATCATTTTCTGCAGGAACCCATCGATGAATTGACCCTGTTTGGGGCATAAAATTGTTTGCAGGGTCTTCAGCATATAAACGAACTTCCATTGCATGTCCGTTAAGTTTAATTTCATCTTGTTGAAGTGGTAGTTGTTGTCCTGCTGCTACATTTAACTGCCAAGCTACTAAGTCAGTACCTGTAATGAGTTCAGTAACGGGGTGCTCTACTTGCAAGCGGGTATTCATTTCAAGAAAATAGAAATTCTTTTGGTCATCTACCAAAAATTCTACGGTGCCTGCACCGACATAATTACATGATTTTGCTGCTTGAACAGCTGATAAGCCCATTGCTTGGCGAAGATTTTTATCAACGAAAGGTGAGGGTGCTTCTTCAACTACTTTCTGATGACGGCGCTGGATAGAGCAGTCTCTTTCGCCCAAATAAACAACATTACCGTGCTTGTCGGCAAATACTTGTATTTCGATATGGCGTGCATCAATCACTGCTTTTTCAAGTATCAATTCACCATTACCAAAAGCATTTTCAGCTTCTGAACGTGCGGTTTTAATTTGCTCTTCAAGCTCTGACTCTTCGTGAACTAGACGCATTCCCCGACCACCACCGCCAGCAGATGCTTTAACCATAATTGGAAAACCAATTTTTTTAGCTTCCAGCACAAGAGCTTCTATCGCTTGCTCTTGGCCTTCGTATCCTGGAATACAAGGCACACCTGCTTTGATCATTGCAATCTTTGACAGTCGCTTACTTCCCATTAGGTCGATGGCTGCAGATGGAGGACCAATAAACTCGATACCTTCTACTTCGCATTCATTGGCAAAGCCGCTATTTTCAGACAAAAAACCATAACCAGGGTGAATCGCGCCTGCACCAGTCAGTCTAGCGGCATCAATTACTTTTGAAGGGCATAAATAGGATTCACCTACTGGGCCAGCGCCTATTAAAACCGCTTCGTCTGCTAAGCTTACATGAGGCGCATTTTTATCGGCATCACTGTAAATAGCGACGGTTTTATACCCTAGAGATTTTGCGGTCTTAATCACACGCACTGCGATCTCACCACGGTTTGCAATTAGAATTTTTTCGAACATGTTTGGTTCCTAATAATTTATTCTGCAGACCAACTCGGCGCGCGTTTTTGAATAAAAGCCATTGTACCTTCTTGGCCTTCTACACCTTGAACTGCATTTGAAAATGACTTTGCTGCGCTATCTAACAGTTGGTCTAAAGGCTTATGACCAACAGATAATATTAATTCTTTTGTTATTCTGTTGGCGTGAGGCGCACATCGCTTAACATTTTTTAATACTACTTCAAGTGATGCGTTAAGTGCTTCAGTATCATTGTGTACTTCATGCACAATCCCCAGCTGTTTCGCTTCGTTGCCATCGAATCTAACGCCTAGAAGGGCTAGTCTACGCGCTTGTGTTAGCCCTATTCTTGATACAACAAAAGGTGCAATTTGAGCCGGTGGAATGCCTAGTCCTGTTTCTGGTAAACCGAACTTTGCCGAACTAGAAGATAATGCGACATCTGAAATGCAAACCAAACCAAAACCACCACCTAATACAGCACCTTCTGTTACAACTATTAGCACCTGTGGGATCTGATTAGCGAACGTTAGCATCTTTCCGAACGCTCTATTTAGTTCATAAAATGGATCTGATTCAGTGTTAGCTAAAGCAGCGCGTGCACCAGACATATCTTTAATGTCGCCACCTGCACAGAAGTGTCCGTTTGCTCCGCGTAATACAACAGCTCGAATCGTTAGATTATTTTTAATTGTTTCAAAAACTGACATGAGCTCTTGAACCATCTGCAGGCTCATTGCATTACGTGATTTAGGCCTATTAAGAGTAATAAAAAGTGCGTGTTCCTTTTGATCAAGTACAATTGTTTCTGTATCAGGTAATACCATATCGACAGCGCTTGTTTGTAAAGTTTCTAATGAGGTCATTCTGTGTACTCCCTTACTTATTTACGTTTGCCAGGTAAAATACCCATCAATTTACAAATAATGCCGAGCATAATTTCATCTGCGCCACCGCCAATAGATATCAATCTGGTATCACGGAATGCGCGTGAAACTTCGTTATCCCACATGAAGCCCATACCGCCCCAATATTGTAGGCAGCTATCCGTTACTTCACGAGCTAGTCGGCCTGTTTTTAATTTAGCCATTGACGCTAATTTAGTAACATCTGTTTTGTTGATGTATTGCTCTACACATTGGTAAATCATACAGCGAAGTGCTTCGACTTCTGTTTGAAGTTCAGCAAAGCGAAAGTGAATTACTTGATTGTTGATCAAAGGTTGGCCGAAGGTCTCTCTTTGGCGACAATAATCAATCGTAGAGTTGATGCAATTTTCTAATCCCTTCAGGACATTGGCGGCTGCAAACATGCGTTCTTCTTGAAACTGAACCATTTGCATCATGAAGCCCGCGCCTTCTTGACCAATACGGTTACTTTGTGGAACACGAACGTCCTCGAAGAAAATTTGTGCTGTTTCTGACGCACGCATTCCTAGTTTGTCTAGTTTCGGCGCGATCGTGATTCCGGGAGAGTCCATCGGTACGACAATTAGAGATTTGTTACTGTGGACTTTACCATCTGAGGTATTCGCTAAGAGGCAGATGAAATCAGCCGACGGCGCGTTCGTGATCCACATCTTGGTGCCGTTGATGATGTAGTCATCTCCATCTTTCGTCGCGTTGGTTTTCAAACCTGCAACATCAGAGCCCGCGCCTGGTTCTGACACACCAATACAGCCAACCATGTCGCCCGCAATGGCAGGTTTTAGAAACTTCTCACGTAACTCGTCTGAACCGAAACGGGCAAGAGCAGGCGTGCACATATCGGTTTGAACCCCGATTGCCATTGGAATGCCGCCACACTTTATCAAACCAAATTCTTCTGCTGCCACAATGCTGTAGCTGTAATCTAGACCCAAGCCGCCAAATTCGACAGGCTTACTGATGCCTAATAAGCCTAAATCGCCTAACTTTTTGAATAGCTCTTTCATTGGAAAGGTGCCGGCTTTTTCCCACTCTTCAACATAAGGGTTGATTTCATTTTCAACAAAATTTCTAACGGTACGGCGTATTTCATTATGTTCTTGGGTAAAAATCATTTTTTTATCTCTTTATTGTGCATAATGTTGGGACTTGCTTCGATCATCCACAACTTGCAATGTAATGTTAATTTTATGGGCATTACTTAGTTGCGCCCAGCTTTTATAAATCGTCTACATTCTTGCGACACCAAAAGTGCTAACTCTTAATGGGCGTTTATCTGACTCATGACAAATATCTAATAAAAAAGCGAGTACCTTTCTGGTATCTCTTGGGTCAATTAAACCATCGTCCCAAAGCCTTGCAGTGCCATAGAGTGCAGTAGAGCCTTTATCCAGTTTTTCTGCTGTAGCTTGTTCGATCATGTCTAACATTTGGGGGTCTGCTTCTTTACCCATGCGTGCATGTTTGTCTTCGGTCACTATTCTCAAAACTTTACCGGCTTGAGCGCCGCCCATAACAGCGGTTCGACTGTTTGGCCAAGCAAATATAAAACGTGGGTCTAACCCTCGACCACACATAGCATAGTTTCCTGCGCCATAAGATCCGCCTACCACAATCGTAAGTTTTGGAACGGTTGCATTAGCAACGGCTTGCAACATTTTGGAGCCGTGTTTAATAATGCCGTTTTGTTCTGCATTTGTTCCAACCATAAAGCCGGTCGTATTATGAAAAAACAACAAGCTAGTATTAGACTGCTCACATAATTGAATAAACTGAGTGGCTTTTGCTGCCCCAGCAGGTGTGATCGGACCATTATTTCCGATGAGTCCGCAGGCTTGACCTTGTATTTTTAAGAAGCCACAAACTGTTTGATTGTCGTACTCTGGTTTAAAATCGACAAAGTTTGAGCCATCTGCAATACGCGCGATAATGTCTTTCACATCATAAGGACGTTTGTTATCCGAAGGCACGATACCAATAAGCTCGTCTGCGGAAAAAAGCGGCTCTTCCCAGCTAGATTTGTTTTGAAAGGGGAGTTGTTCGTTCCAAGGTATCGTTGACATGATTTCTCTGGCAATCCGTATCCCGTCTGCATCATCTTCAGCCAAAAACTCGGCTGTTCCTGCGATTTGTGTATGCATTTCTGCACCGCCTAGTTCTTCATCCGTCGCAATTTCACCTGTTGCTGCTTTTAGAAGTGGCGGCCCAGCAAGAAACATCTTCGCTTTACCTTTAACCAAAATCGAGTAGTCAGAGAGGCCTGGTTGATATGCACCACCGGCAGTAGCATTTCCGTGAACAACCGTGACAGACGGAATGCCTGCTGCTGATAATCGCGCCTGATTGGCAAATCCACGCGCGCCCTGAACAAAAATATCTGTCGCATAATTTAAGTTTGCCCCGCCACTTTCTGCAAGGGTGACAATTGGCAGCTTATTCTCTTTTGCGATGTCTTGAATTCGTAATGTTTTTTCTAAACCAGCGGGAGAGATCGTGCCGCCTTTGATTGCACTATTACTGGTAACAACCATGCATCGAATGCCAGAAACATAACCAATGCCTGCAATCACGCCACCGCCAGACATCGAGCCATCTTTGTCGTCGTGCATTTTATAACCCGCTAACGAGCTGATTTCTAGAAAGGGAGCGCCTCTATCTAAAAGTAAATTTAAGCGCTCTCGTGGAAGCAATTTGCCACGCTTGATAAACTTGTCTTTCGCTTCGTTTTCTTTATCGATTACTTTTTCTTCAATCGCCCTAAACGCATCGACAAATACTTGCATAGACTCCGTATTTTGCTTGAAGTCGTCAGAAAGTACGTCTGTATTCGAGTTAAGCTTTGGCATATGTATTACTTCTCGTCAGTATTTTCTGTTTGAAATATTTTAGGTGTGACTGAGCGGTGAAAGCCGTCATAAGATTCTGAGTTTTTCGCTGAAGGTAATGGCACTACTCGACCACCTTGCGACGCAGCGCCATCAACGCGAAGACAATCTCCGCTTATGAAGCTAGCGCCATCGCTCAATAAAAAGCAAATAGATGAACTTACTTCTGCTTCGGTGCCTAGTCTCTTCAAAGGAACAGCATCTCTTAAATTGATAATCCATGGTTTCATTGATTCTGGGTAGCTATCCATACCACTAGAAGCAACCCAGCCCGGCGCAATGGCATTTACTCTTACACCAGACGAAGCCCATTCAACGGCTGCCGTTTGTGTAAAATTCACCATACCTGCTCGTGCAGCACCAGAATGCCCCATACTTGGCATGCCTCCCCACATATCAGCCACAATATTTACAATTGAACCGCCATGTTTTGACATACTTTTTAAGTAAACTTCTTTTGCTATTAAAAAGCCGCCTGTTAGGTTTGTTCTGACAACAGTTTCCCAACCTTTTTGATTGATACCCGTAAGGGGGGAAGGAAATTGTCCGCCAGCGTTATTCACTAAGCCATGAATGGCAGTGTGAACCTGAAGAATTTCTTTGATTGTTTCTTGTACCGCAGCCTCTTCTCGAATATCGCATACATAGCAGTCAGCAGTACCACCATCTTCTTTGATTTCTTGCGCAACCGTTTGAAGTTTTTCAAGCTTTCGGCCAATCAAAATAACCGTCGCTCCTAAGCTTGCCAATTCATGTGCAGTGCATCGACCAATACCACTGCCACCGCCTGTTACAATAATCGTTTTATCTTCAAACAAAGATGAACGATAAATAGATTGGTATGAAGATGGTTTCTTTGATGAGTTTGTAGTTTTCATCGTTAGTTTACCTGCATTGAAAGTGTTTTAGCGATCTCTGAACTAACTGGTATTTGAAACTGTAATAATTGTTGAGCAAATGCTTTTCCTTGAGGGTCTATTCGTAAGCTGGCAACACCACCGCCACCTAAACTATGTTCAAGTAGAAAGTTAACGGCATTAATGCCCGGCAAATCCCAGCGGGTGACTTTGCCACTCTCAGGACAAAGCGTATGCGTCATGTATTCAGCAACAGCTTGTTCAGTTAATACTGATTTAATAAACGGTAGGTATTCTGGTAAGCGTGCGATCACACCAATATTAGAATGATCACCTTTGTCGCCGCTTCTGGCCCAAGCTAATGAAATTAAAGGGACTGACGTAGTAGTGTTTTCTTTGAGGGGGCAATCAATATTTTGATCAGAAATCATACTTTCTGTAAACCCTCCTTCAGTATCAAGCGTGCTTGGAATCACCTGACCTTCAACCTTAACGGACACTTCAATTCCTGATTTTGGCACTAAGCAGGAGAATAATCTGATTTTAGGCCAGACAGTAGGGCGTCCACCCACTATGCCGGTAATGCCTGGTGCCATGCCTGTTGCTGCCTGAGCAATTTCTTTAGAAAAAAGAACTAATGATTTTTTATCAGGGCTCGCAACAGAAATTTTTACAACAATTTCTCGGCAACTTGAAGTGCTACTTTGTTTACCATAGGTTGTTTCAGAGCCTAATAGTTCTACATCAACTTCGGTATATGGCTTTAAACCTTTTGCTTTGATCATCCGGCTGGTTTTACTGATAATTGCATTCGCAACAGCTTGTCCTTTCTTAGTTGCATCAATACCAGCTAATAAAAAGGTGACCGTGCATTTAAAGCCGTCGACCCAAGTTGCAGAGACTTTGTACTGGTCAGTCGGCGGTAGGCCTAATGCACCCGTTACTCGCACTTGGTTTTGTTTTTCTTGTACCAGTTTTACTTGGGTGAAGTCACAAATTACATCAGGGAGGATATAAGAACGCGGGTCGCCAATTTCATAAACGAGTTGTTCACTCACGGTCGCAATAGAAACAATCCCGCCCGTATTCTCAGGTTTGGTTACAAAGAAAGAGCCATTGGATGAAACTTCAACTATAGGGAACCCCATATCATCAAAACCATCTTTAACTGTTTCCCAATCAGTAAAGTTACCCCCCGTACAATGCGCACCACATTCAATAATATGACCCGCTAAACTACCTTGAGAAAGCTTATCGTAATCGTTCCACTGCCAGCCAAATTCATGAACCATTGCACCTAATACAACGGCGCTATCTACAACCCGACCCGTAATAATAATGTCAGCTCCAGATTGGAGAGCCGTGACAATACCTGGTGCGCCTAGATAAGCATTCATGCTAAGAAACATTGGCGGCATATTGGAGCCTGTGGCCAGCTCTTTTATACCAGAATTTTCATAATCACTTTTTTTAGATATAACATTGTCGCCTTCTACCATCGCGATTTTTAGATCGATCTTGGATTTGTTGGCAATATCTATCAAAGCATTCATGCAGGCCTCAGGGTTCACTCCACCTGCATTGCTGATAACTTTGATACCTTTTTCTTTTATGTCGCTGAGGAGAGGGGCCATTGCTGATTGAACAAAATCAACCGCATACCCTGCATCAGGTTTTTTTAATTTCTGACCCGCCATGATCGACATAGTGATTTCGGCAAGGTAGTCAAATACCAAATAATCAACATTACCTTTACTTACTAGTTGCTCTGCTGCGGTCTCAGTATCACCCCAAAAAGCAGAGGCGCACCCTATACGAATGGTTTTTTCAGAATTCATTTTATTTACCTTTACCTTAGAATAATGAAACAATACCAAGCAAGCGCTTGGTTTGTAAAGTCCTTGCATGATAAACTTGTATTCTAATTGAAGTAAATGCTTATTTTATCTATATAATGGCTGTATTAATCTTCTCATGTAGTCGTGGTCTTAAAGTTAATTAGTTATGTTGGAGAGAAATTTGAGTCAAGTCCTTACTAAATCATCAGGTAATGAAAAGAGTGATTTAATCGACCCAGAAAGCGCAAAAGGTCGTTTATTGGCCACAGCCGCCACATTATTCAATAAAAAAGGTTATGAACGTACGACAGTACGAGACCTTGCTTCTGCTGTGGGAATACAGTCTGGGAGTATTTTTCATCATTTCAAAACAAAAGAAGCCATATTAAAAGCAGTGATGGAAGAGACCATTGTTTTCAATACACGACTTATGAGAGTAAGGCTAGAAACGGCTAAAAGCCCAAAAGACAAACTATTAGCCTTAATTATGTGTGAGCTCGAATCTATTAATGGTGTGACAGGCGATGCGATGGCAGTACTAGTTTATGAATGGCGAAGCCTGAATGAGCAAAACCAAGCAGACATACTTAAGTTACGTGATGAGTATGAAGCGCTTTGGATGAATGTTTTAACACTAGCGAAGGATGAAGGTTACATAGAGGGTGATGTCTTTATTTTACGTCGGTTTTTAACCGGTGCTTTAAGCTGGTCAAAAACATGGTTCAATAAGAAAGGTAAGGTGTCTTTAGATGTACTTGCTGAAGAAGCGCTTAGATTAGCGATTAAGTCTTAGATTGAGGTAGAGGTCTTAGACAGTAATATAAAAAAAATTGTTTTGTGTTCTCTTACATGCCTAAAAAGCATATTTTTTGTTAGAATACGCGTTCATTTCTAATGGCTTCGTTAAAATACATGAAATTCTTAATTCCCAAAATTAGTCACTTACTTATTTTGTTTATGTTGTCATTACTAGTGGCTTGCAGTAGTGGTAGTGGCGAATCAAGTACAAAATCCAATACCGAAACGTTTACGGTAAGTGGGACTATTTTAATTGACTCTAAATCAGATATTGATATTGACGTAATGAGCTTTGGAAGCCTCACAGAAGAAAATAACCAGATTGAAACTCCTCAGTTTTTATCAAACCCTGTTACATTAGGGGGTTACCTTAGTGGCAATGCAGGTTCTTATACAGCCAGTGCGAGTAACGATAGTTTTTACTACAAAGACACCCAAGACTTCTATCGTGTAGTGTTGCTGAAAGGGCAGCAAATACGTCTTACAACTTTTCTGGCAAACGAAAAACTAACCAACATTAATATTAACTTCGCACTTCATGCAGCAGATGATCAGTCAAATGAATCTGACGAAGAACCTGAACCTTTAAACTTTAGCAGTGCAAAATCACAATCACTCACTGCTACCCGAGACGGGGTGTTTATTATTGAACTGAGCGCCGAAGAGGATTTATCTGCTCCAGTTCTATATACACTTTCAATATCACAAAGCCTTACTTTTACTTCAGCAGCTATTAATTATATAGCCGGAGTGAGTTCTAAATTTGTTCCGGGAGAAGTAGTTGTAAAGTTTAAAGACCCCACTCAAGTTCAAGCACTTCATATAAAACAAGATTCTTTAACATTACTTGAAAATAAACATCAATTATTACGTAAAAAAAATATTGGTAATATTGGAACGGTTTATAAAATTGATACCAAATCCGCACGTAAAACAATAGCTTTTGAAGAAAATTTAATAGGCACAGCTCAAGCTTTTGACCTAAATACAAAATGGCAGACCTTAAACGCCATTGAACAATTAAACTTAGATGAGCGTGTGCTTTATGCAGAGCCAAACTACATTTTTGAAGCAAGCTCACTTCCTGCTCGGGTAAATGATCCAGGATTTAGTCGTCAATGGGGGCTTGCCATGCTTGACGCACCTGCTGCCTGGGAAGTTTCTACCGGTGTGGGGGTAACTGTTGCCGTAATCGATACAGGGATTGACACCAATCATCTTGATTTAATAAACAACATTAACCTTACAGATGGTTATGATTTTATCTCAGACGATGCTTCAGCCGGGGACGACGACTCAGGGGCAGATGAAAACCCGTATGATACTGGTACATTTTTTCATGGCTCACATGTAGCGGGTATTATTGCGGCTGAAGGCAACAACAGTATTGGCGTTGCTGGTGTCGCGTATAATACAACGATTATGCCTTTACGTGTTTTGGGCATAGATAATAAAGGCACTAATAGCGATATAGCCGACGCCATTCTTTATGCTGCAGGCATTCCAGACTCAAGAGGACTAAGACCAGACAAAAAAGCAGATATTATTAACTTATCGCTGGGTGGAACAGATAAACCACAAGTACTTGAGGATGCAATCAATGCTGCATTAGCAGAAGGTGTTATTGTAATTGCTGCAGCAGGAAATGACAGTTCGATGACCCCGCATTACCCCGCTGCATTTGAAGGTGTAATTGCCGTAAGCGCGGTGAATGACCACAAAACATTATCAACTTTCTCGAACTATGGCTCCCATATTGCTGTTACAGCACCTGGCGGAACGGGTGCTAACAGCGCTTTACTTGATGGCTTTCAAGATGGTATTTTAAGTACTTTATTTGCGAATGAATACGCTGAATATTCTGGCACGTCGATGGCAACACCTCATGTATCTGCTGTTGCAGCGCTCATGAAGTCAATTAGTGCAGACTTAGATACAACTTCGTTTTCTGAGGCGTTAAGGTCTGGCGCTTTAACAGAGAGTTTGCTCAACAGAGACTTCTACACTGAAAATAATAGGAATTCAAACAGAGAAATATATAAAGAAAGATACGGCTACGGACTGATTAATGCTGCAAAATCAGTCAACTGGGCACTTGCAACAGAAAGTGAAAACCTTTTACCTGCATCATTAAGCATATTTCCTACCCAGTTAGGTTTTGTAAATGAAAACACAGAGTCAACACTAGAACTTAACAACGCCGGCTCTGGAGATCTAACGATCACCGGTATTTCCACAACGAATGATTGGATTGAAGTATCTGAGTTTCACTCTGAAAGTGTCGATAATTTCTCACATTTGGGTAAATACCGTGTCAAAGTAAATAATATCGGATTAACTGATAATTCAGTTAATAGTGGTGAGATTGTAATAGCATTTGCAATCAATGGTGAGCCTCAAGAACCAATTACGATCGATGTCTTTAATTCAAGTACTCAGCAAACAGATTCAAGTGTGGGTACTTTACTAGTTTCTTTATCTCATATTGATGAAAGTGACCCCGAAAAGTCTTTAGTGCAGTTTGCTTTAGTCGAAGCACTTAAAGGTGAGGATCAATACACTTATAAGTTTCACAATGTTCCTAATGGAGAGTATCTATTACAAGCGGGCACGGATAATGATTTAGATTTAGATATACTTGATGCAGGCGAAGCAAGAGGGCAGTATCCACCGTTTGCACAAACTGATTTTATAAATGTGAATAACGAAAACTTAAGTGACTTAGACTTTAGTGTCAAGTATCAATCCTTTTCTCAACCTTCATCTGTTAATACCCAGAAAACATCACCTTATAAGTCTATTGGCAGTACTGAAAAATTTAGATAAGCTAAGCTCATTAAACTACACAAAGCAATTTGCCTTCTTTTGGAATTATATGTCAGATAACAAAACCTCTCCTAAGCAATACAATGCCGATTCAATTGAAGTTCTAAGTGGTCTTGATCCAGTACGTAAAAGACCAGGGATGTATACCGAAACAACACGCCCCAATCACTTAGCGCAAGAAGTCATAGATAACAGCGTAGATGAAGCATTAGCAGGCCACGCAAGTAAAATAGAAGTTGTGTTATACCCCGATAACTCACTTTCTGTGACAGATGATGGAAGAGGAATGCCTGTAGACATACACTCAGAAGAAGGAGTGCCTGGTGTTGAGCTTATTCTTACACGTCTTCATGCTGGCGGTAAATTTTCAAATGATAACTATGCGTTTTCAGGTGGTTTACATGGTGTAGGGGTTTCTGTTGTTAATGCTTTAACCACAAAACTTGAAGTACTTATTCGAAGAGATGCAAAGCTTCATCGTATTTCATTCGCCAATGGCGAAAAAACAGAAGACTTGAATGTTATAGACACAGTCGGAAAACGAAATACAGGTACACAAGTAACTTTCTGGCCAGATGCTTCTTACTTTGACTCAGCTAACTTTTCTATTAGTCGTTTAAGGCATGTTTTGCGTGCTAAGGCAGTCTTATGTCCGGGGCTCTTTGTAAGCTTTACGAACAAGCAAAACAATGAGAAAGATGAGTGGCATTTTGAAAACGGCTTAAAAGACTATCTAGTCTCCTCGACAGACGGTCTTGAGATGTGTCCGCAAACGCCTTTCACCGGCACAATGACAGGTAATACCGAAGCCGTAGATTGGGCAATTCAATGGTCGGTAGAAGGTGGTGAGCTAACACAAGAAAGTTACGTAAACCTTATCCCTACAGCACAAGGCGGAACTCACGTAAACGGCTTTAGAACGGGCTGTTTAGAAGCTATGCGAGAGTTCTGTGAATTCAGAAGCTTGTTACCTCGGGGTATTAAATTAAGCTCTGAAGATATTTGGGATAAAAGCTGCTTTGTTTTGTCGACTAAGCTTCAAGATCCGCAGTTTTCTGGTCAAACAAAAGAAAGGCTCTCTTCACGTGAAGCCGCAGCATTTGTATCAGGCGTCGTTAAAGACTCTTTTAGTTTATGGCTTAACCAACACACAGATGACGCTGAAAAACTCGCTGAAATATGTATCAGTAATGCTCAAACAAGATTAAAAGCAAGCAAGAAAATTGCACGTAAAAAAATTACATCTGGCCCAGCTTTACCAGGAAAACTAGCAGATTGTTCAGGTTCAGACGCCATGAATTCTGAATTGTTTTTAGTAGAAGGGGATTCAGCTGGCGGCTCAGCAAAGCAAGCAAGAGATCGTGAATATCAGGCTATTATGCCACTGAGGGGTAAGATTCTGAATACTTGGGAAGTCGACTCCAACCAAATACTAGCATCACAAGAAGTTCATGATATTGCAGTCGCAATGGGTGTAGACCCAGCTTCAGACAAACTTGAGGGTTTACGATACGGCAAAATTTGTATTTTAGCCGACGCTGACTCAGATGGACTTCACATCGCCACCTTGCTTTGTGCTTTGTTTATGAAACACTTTAAGCCGTTGGTTGAAAGAGGGCATATATTTGTCGCGATGCCGCCACTATATCGAATTGATATAGGTAAAGAAGTCTATTACGCGTTGGATGAAGCCGAGCGACAAGGCATTGAGGATAGAATTGCCGCTGAAAAGAAAAAAGGCAAAATAAACGTACAGCGCTTTAAAGGTCTAGGTGAAATGAACCCACTTCAGCTTCGCGAAACCACTATGGCTAGAGATACACGCCGATTAGTACAGCTTACGATAGAAGAGGGGGATGATACGGTCGAACATATGGATATGCTGCTAGGTAAAAAACGCGCCTCAGATCGTAAGTCATGGCTAGAGTCAAAAGGTGATCTTGCCGAAATATAATTGTGTGAATTTTACCAAAAGTTTATAAAAGTGAAGGATAAAACTATAAGAAATTGTAGGATAAGTTTATAAGGCGGAGTATAGTTTGACAATAGAAGCTCGGAGATCGCCTAAAAATGATAAGTCCTGCTCTAAAGCACAAGAGATCTGCTGTTAAGAACATTGTTCGTTTTCCTGCCATTAAAGCCAATGGCGGGAAAACCATCCTCGTAAACTCAATTCTCGTATCGAAATACTGCTTGCACTTGGAGTTCGATCCAAATGTGGTGACGTATTTTCCACAACCCAAGACTTTCAAAATTTCGGATGAGGATGGTGAAATAACCTATAGTCCAGATTTTGAAGTGCATTACGTATTGGGTATGCGAAGCTTAGTAGTAGTTAATTCACTCGAGCGGTATAAGTCCATTCACAATCAGCAGTTATTCGATCGTTTTGAATCAACTTTGCATGACCCAAACTTTAATTTTTCAGTTGTTGATGAACTGGAAATTTATAAACAACCTTTGCTTTCGAACTATGAAAAACTCTATCAATACCGAAAGCGCCCGACATTGGACATGAGAAATCTTAATAATTGTGTGGCAGGTATTACAAAACCGATGCCACTATCAAGACTGTTTGCAACTTTAGGTGAGCGGGTATCCTTAAGAGAAATATATTCCTGGCTAGCTTTGGGCTTTCTACGATTTAATATGAGTGCAGAATCCTTAAACATGACAACGGAGGTAACTTTCGATGTTAACTGATTTGTGGATTGAAGGCGTTATTGTTGAATTCCAAGATGGGGCACCATGTGATCGAGCTATTATACGCAAGGTTGGTAAGAATGAAATTGTATTTGCAGATGTAGTGAATACTGCTGTTTACAAGCTAGAAAGAGTTAGCTTAGACGAAAAGAAGAGTTCTGGGCTTTTGAAATTTCTTGCGGAGTCTAGGAATTTTGGGGAGTTAAAGTTTCTTGATTTAACTGAAAAAGAGCAGCGAGAAACTAATAGGCGATATAAATACGTTAAAAAGCTAAAAGAGAATGGTGTAACGAGTATAACTGAAAAAAGTGCTGTTGCTTTAATTCAAGTAGTTTCTAACGAGTTAGGAGAGAAGAGACCCCATTGGCAAACGGTTAGAGGTTGGTACAAAGTGTTTGTCGGTGCAAATGGGAAAATGTGTGGCCTTTCCCCCAAACACCGATTTAAAGGGCATCGAGAGCCAAAAATAGATAGCAGAGTGTTAGAAATCATTCGAAAAGAGGCGAGGCGGTACTATAAATCTAGTCAGCCGACAGTGGCATCGATTTTACGAAATGTTGAAGGGAAAATTATTGCTCATAACCTCGATAACCATGATGACAGGCTTACCGTTCCAACATATAAAACTGTTCAGAATCGGATGCAAGAAGGACCATATCAGTATAAGCAAAAATCAAGGAAGGGAAGCAGAGCTTTTCAGGCTGAGATGGCAAATGCAGAAAGCGGAATCGATACAAATAGGGTTTTGGAGCGTGTCGAGATTGATCACACATTATTAGACTTGCATGTCTTGCATGATGACCATAAAACCTTGCTAGGTAGACCTAATATAACAGTTCTGATTGATCACTATTCGCATATGGTTCTTGGTTTTCAGTTGTCTTTTGAAAGTCCTTCTTTTGCTTCTGTTTGTATGGCCTGTATGAATGCTTTTTTGCCAAAGAATAATTTTTTAGAAAACTTGGATTGCGAAGCGAAATGGCCTGCACAAGGAATACCTTCAGTTTTGGTTACGGATAACGGAAATGAGTTTTGGGGGCGAAATTTTATTACTGTTGCCGATGAAATTGGGTCAATAATTCAATACTGTCCTATTAGAAAGGGCAACTATAAGAGCCGAGTCGAACGATTTTTTGGTATTGTTAATTCTTTAGTTCTGGATGATTTACCTGGTGTCGTAAGGAAACCTGGTAAATGTGGTGAGGGGTATGATGCTCGTCAGGAAGCAAAGATAACTTTATCTGAATTCAAGAGGTATTTTGTTACCTGGTTGACAGAGATTTATCATAACTTGCCGATCGGAGATTCTGGAATGACACCAAATGAACTCTGGAATAATTCAGAAGTCGAATTCCCTGTACCAGTTGAAGATGAAATGAATTTATCTCCTATTCTGATGGCAACAGGCACGCGAGAGTTAAGCAAAGGTGGGATAAGAATTTTTGTTATGAATTATAATTCCCCGATATTAAAAGATTTATATCGGAGGGATGGTCCTAGAGCAGTAACGATAAAATATAATCCTTTTGATATAGGTTATATCTTGGTTTTAGATGAGTTAAATAAAGTTTACTTAAAAGTAGACTGTGAAAGGTTTAGTTATGCTTCTGGATTATCCGTATTCGAGCATAATAGGATCAGAGAAGAGGTGAAAAAAGTTGGTAAAAGTAAAATTGACAATTTGGATATGCAAAAAGCAAAGGTTAAATTAGCCAAAAATCGAGATGAAATGCATGGAAGAAATGCTCGCCGAAAGACACAAACAACAGTGTCTAATGTAGCAAGATCAGAAAAAATCGGTGTAGATGAGCTTAAGCTTGTTGTCGATAACTCGAAACGAATTATACAGGTAGATCAAGATCCGGAAGCGGATGATCTAAATTTGGATGGATGGAGTGTAGATTAGTGGATGATTTATTAATCGAACGGCCATTTATTAAGAGTCCTTTTATATCAGAAATGATCGATTTGTTCGATTCTCTAAGGTATAAAAATAATAATTTTGGTGTAGCTTCTTGTTTATTGCTAACCGGTGAGTCTGGAAGCGGAAAGAGCGAGCTTGCAAAATACTATCTAAAAAATAACCCAAATGTAGAACAGCCTGAACGAATCTACAAACCAGTCTTTCACTTTGAAATTAAATCCGTTTCGACCCCCTTAGAATTTCTCCGTTCTATTCTTATTGGTATCGGTGACCCCCAGCTTGGAATGGGGGCAAAAAATAAAAGCGAACTGTATGAGCGTTTAGTCCTATTTTTGAAAACCACAGGTGTCGAATTGCTTATTTTAGACGAAGTGCAAGTTATCATGGAAAGGAGAAGTGCACAGGTTGTATCTGGAATTGCAGATCTATTTAAAGATCTTATAAAGGACGTCGAGGTGCCAATTGTATTTATGGGTATGCCTTGGAGTGAATATTTAGTTGATTCAAATGAACAGTTAAAAGGGCGAATTTCATACCGGTATGTAATTCCCCCTTATCGAATTAGTGAAAAGAATTTTAGAGCTATTTATCGTAGGTTAGATTTGATACTATTTTATTGCACCTGTAATAGCAGTACAAAGTAGGGTAGTGAGTGAAATGAAGGATATTGAAAGCAATCGAGAGCTAACAAGTAATAAAAGCGCGACAGCCGTTGATAGCCGCATAAATATGCCGGTGCTTGAGGAAAAATATCGGCAGTATCTTCAAGCCGCAACGTCAGACAATACCCGCCGAACTTATCGGTCAGCGATTCGGCACTTCGAGAAGTGGGGCGGTAAATTGCCATCAGATCGAGAAACCATCACTCATTATCTGGTTGATCATGCGGAAACTCTTAATCCCAGAACTCTGGAAGTTCGTTTGACGGCGATCAGTCAATGGCACCAATTTCAAGGTTTTAGTGATCCAGCCCAAGATTCAACTGTTAGAAAGACCTTAAAAGGTATTCGCAGAACCCATGGTAAACCAAAAAAGAAAGCTCAAGCATTACGACTACAAGATTTAGCCATAATGATTAGATATATAGAGCAGCAGCCTCCTTCAATTAAAAAAACTAGAGACAAGGCGCTCTTACTTATTGGTTATTTCGGTGGATTTCGCCGAAGTGAGTTAGTCTCGATTGAAGTCGAGAATCTAAAGTGGGAGCCTGAAGGTCTTATCATTACGCTACCTAAGTCTAAAACTGATCAAGAAGGTGAGGGGAAGCTACGAGCAATTCCTTATGGGAACGAGTTTATTTGCCCTGTAGCATCACTAAAAGTATGGATCGAAGAGTCAGAAATAGCAGAAGGACCTGCTTTTAGACCCATTAACCGCTGGGGACAAATCCAAAGCAAGGCTATGAGCCCAAGTTCAATCAATGAATTTTTAAAAATAATTGGAAAAGCATGCAATTTTGATTTCGTTGTTGATTTAAGTAGCCACAGTTTACGTCGAGGTCTAACAACAAGTGCAGCTCGTGAGGATATAGATTTTGAAACGATAAAAAAACAAGGTGGGTGGAAAAGTGATGCGACTGTTTGGGAGTATATAGATGAGGGAAGATTGTTTTCTAATAATGTTGCTCACTCTTTGATTGATAGCATTACTGAATACATCAAGTGATTATAAGAAGGTATGAATCTCAATCGTATGAGTAGAGTCGTATAAATATTTTGAATATTATTTTGTAGCTTTTAACCACTAACGACCCAAGACGACATCATGAGTTGTTTTGAACTACTTCAACAACGGTAAATATATTGGTGTTGTTATTATGGCTGCTTTCTGTAGGTGAGTTCAACTGGTCGATGCAATATTCTATTCTTTAGTTAAAAGAAGGAGTGTTCAATGTGAGAAAAAGAACTCGAACTATTTATACAGCGACCCAGAAAGCCTTAATGTGGGATCGTTGGCAAAAAGGAGATGCTCTCAATACGATAGCTAGGCTTTTTGACACGAGCCATGCTGCCATTTCTAATGTTGTTTATGAAAACGGTGGGATACGTCCCCATCAAAGAAAGCGCTCCAGTACCTCGCTTACTCTGGACGAAAGAGAAGAAATTTCCAGAGGTCTCGCTACACAGTTATCAATACGCACCATAGCGATCCAGCTAGGTCGACCCCCTTCCACGGTGAGTCGTGAAATCAATCGTAATGGAGGTTATCATCGATACCGAGCGGCTTTAGCGGATAAGGCCGCATGGAAGCGAGCCCTTCGGCCTAAGGTATGTAAGCTGGCAGGGAATCATCGATTAATTCGACTTATAACCAACAAACTAAAACAGCAGTGGTCGCCTCAACAAATAGCAGGTTGGGCTAAGCGACTGCACCCTGAAGATGAGCGATATCACGTGTCCCATGAAACTATCTATAAAGCTTATTCATACAAGCGAGAGGCGTATTAAAAAAAGAGCTTATTCAATGCCTCAGAACTCAACGAGCCAGACGTTATCCAAAGAAATCAGGCTTGAAAGGGAAAGGTCTTGGAAAAATACCTAATGCAGTACCGATAAGTGAACGACCTGCATCTGTAGAAGATAGAGCCGTACCGGGTCATTGGGAGGGTGATCTGATAGTCGGCCCGCACAATAGTTGTATTGCCACACTGGTAGAACGTCATTCTCGCTATGTGATGCTAGTCAAACTGGAGAATAAAAAAACTGAAACAGTTATCTCTGCACTGATAAAGCAATCGAAGAAACTGCCAGAAGAACTCTATAAATCATTGACCTGGGATCGCGGGTCAGAGTTAACCAATCATCATAAATTTACTCTAGCGACCAATATTGATGTGTACTTCTGTGATCCTCAAAGTCCATGGCAACGTGGTTCGAATGAAAACACCAACAGGCTATTGCGGCAGTACTTCCCGAAAGGGTCTGACCTATCAGTACATACCCAAACAAAGTTGAATAAAGTGGCTCGACAATTAAACGAACGGCCACGAAAAACATTGGATTATGAAACACCAGCTGATAGATTTAATGCTTGTGTTGCATCGACCGGTTGAAACCACAGTATTAAAAAAGACATTACATCTTTTGAGACAGATTATTTTGTAATGCTAAATATTTAGTTCTGATTCCAATCCTAATTTTCTTACACTTATTTTGCGGTGTTACTTAGAGCCTGCATAGGTCTGATATTTTTAATAACAAATTATCAGATTTTGGCTACTTCTTTATTCTTGGGTATTATTATCTTGGCTTAATGGATCGTTTCAAACGTCGCTGAATATCTTGATATGGTAAAGAAATGCACTTAGTCGAGCGCTAACGCTTAGAGTTTTGTCTCAATGAGGCCGGAGAAAAATACTTTTTATCTGGCATTTCATGAAAGAACAGGGGAGAGTTTCCTTTATCACTGGAAGAAAATTGTACGTAATGAGACTGTTTTTTTAGATCATGAAAGGCATCTAATACTGCCATAGTTCCAGGCATATCTGGGTAGTATTTGGTATAAGAAAGACTGATACGCCAAAGTTGATTTTTGCTACTGTACTGTTCAGCAATAACTGCATTCCAGCTATCTTCGTCGATATAAAGCACCCTGCGAGGATATACATGGCGCTTTCCTTTTTTTAGTGTTGCATCTAACACCCAGACTCGATGTAATTCATAACGCGTTGATACAGGGTTAAGGTGGTAAGGTGTCAGTAAACTATCGTAGTCTTTAGTGTTATGGGCTAATGCATTGTTATTGTAGGGAATGTAAATTTCCTTTTTACCCATTAGTCGCCAGTTATACCGGTCTGGTGATCCATTAAATAGGTTAATTTCATCCACTACGCGTATATGCTCTGAATTCATATTGGGCGTGTCATATTCTAAGGCCGGAAGTCGGCGTACACGACGCTGACCGGAGACATAGATCCAACTTTTTCTTGGGTAAAGTATAGGGTTAGTGGACTCATAAGACAGAATCGCTCCACCAGCTAAACGTACTGGTGACTGCATAGTGGTCATATAATAGAGAAAAACGCTGGTACCCGTTATTTTTTCACGGTTTGGTTTATAAAAAGGCATGGCTACTTCCATCGTGCTTTTGATGGTAGACACCGATCCATTTGAATATACGGCTGCTTCAACCATGTTGGCTTTAAGGTAAAGACCTTTCCAGCTGATCATATGATTCCACAATACCTCCAAACTGTTTTGTGGAATGGGAAAGGGGATACCTGGCCAAGCATTTGTAAAACCATTGCCTTCATTGACCAAATTTGATTCTAAAGCATTCTTTCGGGCCGCCGCATATTGGCTTTCAGGTACATTATGTAAGCGTCGAGAGGGGTAAATCGGCATACGAAAGGTATCTGGGTAAGTGGCAAAGAGTGCTTTTTGTCCTAAGCTAAGTTGTTCTGCGTATTGGTCTGCATTTGAGGCTGTAATAGTAAAGAGTGGTGTGTCGTCGGCAAGTGTGTCTGCGATCAAGTCTGCCTTTTTTTTATCTTCTATCCATTCAGGAATGGTTCCTGATATATTTCCAGCTCGCTCTGCTCCAAGTGGTGTTAATTTAGTGCCCAATTTTTTTAATTGCTCTTCTGATACCGCAGCGTAGCTAGGATGGTTTAGGCTTAGTAAAAGCAATACAGTGGTCAGCTGTATTGCACCAGCTTTTCGGGTAATGACCCGTGAGGAGGGATAACTGAAAGTAGTTACCTTTGATAGTGCATATTTGATTAATGACGGCATAAGAAAGTTTCACTCTGGTAGTATCATTTCAAGTAACTTTTTATAAGTTCTTAGTTAGCTTTGTGTGCACTGACCGACCGATCCCGACCGCTTTCTTTTGCTTTATAAAGTGCGCCATCGGCTAAACTTACCAAGTTGTCTTCATTAAAGTCATCTATGTGTTTTGTACAGGCGATACCTATACTAATGGTGACGCGTAGAGTTTGGTAATTGTATTCGAGAGGAAGCTTACGAATTCCGTCGCAGAGTTGCTCTGCCACTTTTTTACCTCCAGGGAGGTCAGTAGCTGGCAGTAGAACGGTGAATTCCTCGCCGCCATATCGAGAAACTGCGTCACTTCGTCGGCCGAGACATTTTTCTAAGTGCTTTGCAACTTCTTGAAGACAATAGTCGCCAGCTTGATGACCGTAGGTATCATTGAGTTTCTTAAAATGATCTATGTCGATAAGCAGCAGTGTCAAGGGTTTCTTGATTCTGCGGCAAAGGGCTATTTGCTCAATCAATCTATCGTTAAAATATTTACGGTTGTTAATACCAGTAAGCCCATCGGTTATCGCTTGCTCTATCAGTTGTTGATGACGTTCTTTAAGTTGACCTCTCATGGTATCAAATACTTTGGCCAATTTACCCATTTCATCATACGACTCAATAACGAACTCCTCATCAAGCGCCCCTTCGGCAACATGCCGAGCTGCTTGTGAGAGGCCTTCTATAGAATTTCGTACAGTCAGATAAAAACCCACGAACAAGTAGAGAAACAGACTGATAAGAGCTCCTATACTCAAAGCGTACAGTTTGCGCTCATGCTTTAGTTCCAAGGCTCGTTGTTGATAGTGGCTTAATAAAAAGCTAACAACTTCAAGTTGAAGCATGTCCATTTGTTCAATTGCTTGGCTAGTCTTTTGATAGTAGTCCTCCCAAGGCATGGTAAGGTCAGGGTCTAATAGTAGGCTTTCTTCAATTAGATGACTAACGTCATTCATATTCACCAATATGTCGGGGTCGATAATTTTGCTATCTAGAAGCTCTGAATGGGAAGAAAAGAGTAATGTAAATCGCTGACGCAAACGATCTTCCAGATTACTTAATTTCTGAAATGTTTCTTCAAGAAGAATTATGCCTTGAGAGCCTATAACAGTTGCATTAAAAAAGTAGATCCCATAAGCCCGAGCGCGTCCCATTTCTTCCATAGGGGCTTGAAAATCCTTAATAAGCAATGTTGTCAGTTGTGTCGCTAGAATGTTCCTGTCTGAGAGTAAACCGTACTCATTAGCAATTTTCGATTGTAATGTATAAGCATCATCAATGAGAAAGTTTACATTATCAAATATATTATAAACTGTATCGCCTTCTGAGCCTGTACTGGTCTGCAATTTATTAAGCGATATTTGGAGGCTTCGGGCTGTCAACGAGAGTAATTGATTATGTTCAAAGTGCTTATCTTGAATGTAGTTATTCAAACCAAGCGTTGCTTTTTTACGACTTGTTTCAAATAGTTCTGTTAACTTTGAATTATCAAGTATTCTTTGGGTGATACTCAGATCGCGAAGCTGTTCAAGTTCCGTGATAATCGGATGAAATGCTTTAATTTTAAGCATACCTTTATGCATATATTCGACTGAACTGATTTCATATTGTCGGTCTAAAATGGTTTGGACGCTAGTGATTGTGAGAGGTACTGCAAACAGTGCAGAAACTAGTGTAAACTTGAGAGGGTATGATAAGCGATTCATGATGACCATTGCAGGGCGGAATAGCATTTTTATCATCACTAATTAGTCCTTTTATATATCTTTATTTTCTCGGATTATGGACAGTATATGAACTAGTCTAGCAATTAGTAAGTAAAGAGCAAGGTGGCGATAGAGCGGATTGAATATGAGTAGTCAATCGTTTTTAAGATGTCAAATGTTAATCGAATTGATTGTTTTTCTGTAGCGAGGTATTCACACTGATATAACCTTGACATTCTCCCAATCATATTCGGTAAAGTGATTGAAATGCGGGAGACACAACTTCTTGCTGTGCTGTGACAAACTCAATGCTACGAGAAAGGCTGGGGTTAATCACTTTTCTTGAATGAGTATCAGGCCTAAATAACAATGATCTGGGAAGTACACTGATCCCCACGCCATCACGAATCATACAATATATCCAATCTTCACGCGGGCTTTTAAATCAAGATTGGAAAATAATTGCAAACAATTGGGCTATTTAGCTTATTCATTAAAGCCATTCTCTTTAAGAAGGTTTTCAAAAGTCCCGTCGAGGTATATTAGCTGTAAACCCTCATTAAAATCATTGATAATTTTCTGGTTATTATCGACTCTTTTTGAAATCATTATATGTAGGTTATTCACTTGCAGTGGAGGTTCAAGAGCTTCAATAGCCCCTCTCCATTCAGGAAACTGAGTATTAATCATATATTGAACTCCTAAACTCTCATCAACAAAAAAATCAATCCGCTTAGCCATCAATTTTTTGATATTAAGGTCAGCTTTCACAACAATGTCGAGACTCTCATTTAACTCTCTCTTTAACAGCTCATGGGGACCTGAGTTTCTCGTTACGCCAACCCTATACGACTTTAAATCAAGCAAAGACGTATATGTAATGGGTTCACCTTTCAGTTTAAAAAAGACAATATCATTTTTTAAAAAAGGCTTTGAATAGTTAAAAAACTGTTCACGGTCTTCTGTATACCAAGCCCCTAACACGCCATCATAATATCCAGCCTTGGCTGTGTTTATTGCCCGAGCCCATGGAAGCCATTTAACTTCGAGTTTGTAGCCCATTCGCTGAAATGCAGTTCTGACGATCTCGGTTACAACTCCGCCGCTGGCTAATTTTTCTGCATAATAGGGCTCCCAGTCACTCGTAGCGAGTACGATTGTAGGTGTTTCTGCTACCTCGATCTCTTCTGCCGCAGAAAAGAATACCAATACGGTCATGAGTGCAGTTGTAGTCAGCAAATATCCAAAGATTGACATATCGAAGACTCCAGTCCATTTATACAATCAAAAAACCTTGATCATATATTCTTACGTATGACTATTTAGTTTAGTAGTCAACTAAGAACTTAGCACTGGCAAGCTTTAGTTTTAAGTGCAACTTAACAGCTATAGAGATAAATCTAACGTCTTCTTAAAAAACGTCTCGTAATTGCTTCGGATAGCAAGGTACTGCGTAAAACAAAATCAGGTAGAAGAAAAGTCCTTTCAATCCTGTAAGAGGATTAATCGTGTCTACTCTTGATGGGTAATACCAGTAGACAGTTATCTAAATTAACATCTGTATGGGCGTTCACTAATTGTTGCTTGAGGCTGAAATCTGCAGCGGCGATCCTAAGAGGCTTAAGGCGATTTCACGAAACGCCGCCAAACTCTTGTGAACGCTTTCATACTCATTGTCACTAAAATTAGTATTGGCGCTGTTTTTTACGATCACCACATTGGCTTTTTGGTTGATGTAGATATATTGCCCATAGATACCCATCGCAAAAAATTCCTGTTCGCTGTGTTCTGGAATCCACCACTGATAACCATAGCCAAATACCGGCTGTGCGTTGTCTCTTTTACCTGCTACTAAGTGAGGGGCATCTGGGGTGATGCTATCTTTAATCCATTGTGCGGGCACTATTTGTTCGCCCTTTATTATGCCATCGTCACGAAATAACACACCTAGACGAGCATAATCCCTAGTCGTAGCATTGAGGCCACCTAGCACCATGGGTTCACCTAAACCATCGACTAGATAAGTGCCATCCCGTTCATTGCCCAACTTAGACCACAGCTTCCGAGTTATGTACTCTTCGATGCTCTTACCTGTGGCCGCACGTAAGACCATACCCAGTACGTGGGTGTCTATGCTCACATATTTCATATAAGTGCCTTGTTGGCGCTCTGAAATTAAGGTCGCTGCGAACTCATCGAAGCTGCCCCCCAAGGCCATCATTCGTCCAAAACGATTAATATCACTATTGAAGTTGTTGTAATCTTCGTTAAAAGCCACGCCACTGCTCATTTGTAAAACGTTTTTAATGGTGACGTCTTCATATCCACTCCCTTTTAGTTTAGGCACATATTCTGTTACCGCCACATTTAGGTCAGGAATATATCCCTCAAAGACCGCGATACCAAAGATGGCACTGAGGTAACTCTTTGCCATGGACCAAGATGCGCGTAAGTCGTTTTCTGTCGTGCCCTGGTAGTATTCTTCGAAAGTGATAGATTCGTCTTTAATAACCAGTAAGGCGGTAGAATTTGACTCTTTTATGAAGTTATTTACATTGAAATTCTGCCCTCTGAAATTAAACGTCTCAGGTAAGTATTGTGGCGAGTGTTCGAAAGAACGAACTTCGCCTGATCGCTTGATTATTTTGGTGGGCATGACTTCATGCATATTAGAGAAATTATGTATAATTACATCGTCGTTAAACAGGTTTACTACCTTATAAAGCTGCTTGAGTTCAGTGGCATAGATACCAGCAATTATTGTGATAGCCATAATGCTTAGTGTTAAAAATTGACCAATATGTTTTGGCTGCATGACAGTCTCTTTGTGCTAAATAAATAAAATTAACAAGCTTGTGGCTTAGAAGCGCACAAGCATACTTTTAAGTGTAAGTGGGTTAGTTCGACACAGTCTTGGCGGGACTTGTTTTTTTTGAATCGACTCTGGTCGGCCTTGTTTTTTTTGGGCCCACACTAGTGGCTTTTTTAAACTGTAATACGCCATCTTCAATGTTCAAAGTGCGCATGTTTTTCTTGTCTTTTTTGTAGCCTTGATCCAGGCGCCAGGGTTCCTCCATACCCTGTTTAGGGATGTTTTTTTGAGCACGCTGAACATAACCTGAACTTAAATTTAAAAACGGTTCCTTCTCAACGCTTTTGGTATCGATTGGTACGCAGATTGGCTTATGTGTGCTTTGCATATGATTAATGACACGACACACGTACTTACTGACCATGTCTGATTTTAGGGTCCATGATGAGTTTGTGTAACCGAACACCATTCCAAAATTAGGCACATCTTCAAGCATCACGCCACGATAAAACATCTTATCCGGAAGGCTAATGGGTTTATTATCTACCGTAATGCTTATGCCCGGCATGATCGCCAAATTTAAGCCTGTAGCACTAATAATAATGTCTGCTTCCAATTTCTCGCCACTGGCGAGACGAATCCCTCTAGAGATAAACTCTTCAATCTTATCGGTAACGATGGAAGCTGAGCCATCGTTTAATGCATGAAATAAATCTCCGTCTGGTACTGTACAAAGTCTTTGATTCCAAGGTGCGTATTCTGGGGTGAAATGTTTGCGATCAATATTCGGTGATAATATTTTATCCATTTCTTTACGTACCAATTTTTTTCCTTTCTCCGGATCTTTTGTCAAGGCTTTATAAAAAAACGCTTCCAAAAATAGATTGCGCATTCGAGCAAAACGGCCAACCCAGGAGTCAGGAAATACTGTATACAATAGTTTTAACATCATGTCCTGCTTAGGAATAGACATAATATAAGTAGGGGATCTCTGCAGCATCGTTACATGCTGCGCTTTGTCTGTTAAGTTAGGTAACAGAGTAACCGCCGTAGCGCCACTGCCAATGATGACTATTTTTTTATTGGTATAGTCAAGATCTTCAGGCCAGTGCTGTGGGTGTATGAAGTCCCCCTCAAAGGCTTCTCGATTTTTAAATTCAGGTTGATAACCTTCATTGTAATCGTAATAACCGCCGCAGGATAAGACAAAGCTACTCTCAAAAAAATTGCTTTTACCATTAACCTCAACCTCAATTGTCCAAGTGGCGGTATTACTTGACCAGGCTAGATTTACAACCTTATGCCCGAAACGAATTTTCTCTTTAATACCGTTTTCAGACGCTGTTTCATCTAGATATTTTAATAATTTTTCACCTGTGGCTAGGGAATCTCTATCCGTCCAGGGTTTAAACTCATAAGAATAGGCGAACATTTCACTGTCTGAACGAATGCCCGGGTAACGGAATAAATCCCATGTCCCGCCTAAAGCTTCTCTGCCTTCGAGAATGGCTAAAGATTTGTTTGGGCAATTTTTCTGCAAATGAAAAGCTGCCCCAATACCGGATAACCCGGCACCGATAACAATAGTGTCAATGAACTCTTTTTTCATGGTAGGCCCTTGATGGCAAATGATGAAATGTTGAAGTTGTATTAGCTGAATGCTTTCGCAACCACTTGTTGGTACTTCACAGGCAAAAAACGCTGCAGAATGTCCAGAAACTTGGCGTCAGTACCGACCAGTATTCTGGGTTGTTTTTTAATGATGCCATTTAAGATGATTTTGGCTGCTCGCTCTGGCGTGGTTTTTGCGAATTTTTCATTGAAGTTGGTTTGACGTTCCTGTTCTGATATGTGTGCATCCGAGCCTACTTTGTTGCCACCATCACGACTTGCGTTGGCAATATTAGTTTTTATCCCGCCTGGGTGAACACAACTGACATTAACCTGTTTATGGGACATCATGAGTTCGATGCGTAGACTTTCACTAAAACCACGCAAGGCAAATTTGGCTGAATTATATGCAGAGGTATTGGGGCTGCCGATTAAACCAAACAAGCTGGAGACGTTCACAATATGCCCCCATGACGATTTTTTAAGGTGCGGTAAAAATGCTTTACATCCATGTACCGCGCCCCAAAAGTTGATATTCATAATCCATTCAAAATCTTCATATGACGTAGACTCCGCAGTGGCAGATAGCCCGACTCCAGCATTGTTGATGACAACATTAACTGAACCAAAGTGCGCTACGACATCGTCTGCCCACTGAAAGACAGCATCTTTATTTGCGATATCTAGCTCGCTCACAAGCACACGGATTTGCGGGAAATTGGATTTAATTTGTTGATCCGTTGCCTGCAGGTTTTGTAGGTTAATATCGCTAATTGCAATATTGCTACCTCTCTTTGCACATTCTAATGCCAGGCATCGGCCTATTCCCGAGCCAGCACCAGTGATGGCTATAACGGATTGTCTCAAGTCGGAGTTCATCTCAATGACCTATTGCTTATTTTGGTTGTTTTTAATCGCAGCCTGTTCAACGATGAAGTTGAGGGCACGCGCTAATTACAAGATGAACTATGCGTCATTGCCTGCTTACTAGACAGGTGCTAGGATGCCAAGTTATTGGTTATTAGAGGTCAACTTTATGCAGGTAAAAAATAATCTTGTCTTATCAAGTGACTATATCGTTTATATTCGCGACTTCGCTTTGTCCAAAGGTATTCCTGCGAAAATACTAGTTAGTGACTTGGAAGCGGGTTTAGATATATTGTTAAACCCGCCACAACGCGTGAGTGCACAAACCTTTCACAAACTGGGGTTTAATTTATTCAATGCCTTACAAAATCCCTATGAGGGGGTGTTGGAATTTGGTCAAGGTATGATCTTGTCCCTTCATGGCACTCTTGGGGTTGCGATCCAAGGGGCAAGCAACTTAAATGAAGTCATCCGCTTAGCTGCGGCATATTATCTTACAAGGGCAAACTTCAGACTTTTGCAACAACTTGATGGACCTGAATATAGTTGTGTTCGATTAACCGAAGTGGTCGACGAATATGATAAGTACTTTTGCTTGGCTGAACTGGTCAGTTTTGAACATGCTGTGGTAAAACTATTGAGTCATCACGAATTGCCAAGCAGTTGCATCATTCACATGAAGTCAGGTGAGCCAGACAACTTCCCTTGGCATAGGGTGAAGGGGTATCAGATAAAATTCACTCAAGCGTATAATCAATTGCTTGTTCCAAAACAGTGGATGAACTTACCTATAAACTCGATCGACCCAGAATTGGCAGAGTTAGCCAAAAATCAGTGCCAACAAATCATGGAAGAACTCTCACCACAAGACCTCGTGAACGAGGTTCGCCAAAGACTAAAAAAAGAACAAGATAAAAATATATCGTTAAAAGAGATGGCCCAGAAGCTTCACCTTTCATCAAGTACCCTTCAGCGCAGACTGCGTGAGTTTAATACAACCTTTAAGGATATTAAGCTGGAAGTGCGTTTATTGGCAGCAAAGCAATTGCTGTTTAGTGGTGAGTATACTGTCGAACAAATATCAGAGCGTTTGGGGTTCAGTGATGCCTCTAGCTTTACCAAATCCTTTAAAGCATTTTCAGGTGATACTCCAGCGGTATACCGCAAGAAACATGCTGGTTGATGGACCCTGAAAATTTAATATACCTTTCTTTTAGTTTTATTTTTAAGCCATTAATTGACCTCAATTAACCGGAACTTGGGTTGTTTTAACCTGTTGTGATCGGCATCTATAGACCAAAATTGCTCTCGTTACTGTAATCGCTCGCATAAGGGCTTGGCTTAGCAATTAAATAATAGAGGTGTATATGTCCAAATTAATCAAAGATCACCAAAAACTGGAAATAAAACCCAGGCACATGGATTTCCCCTTTGGCTCTTTAAAGAGCGTGAAATTTTTCGACGATAATATTTATAAATCGGCTTTCATGGTCGGAATGTCAGCCGGTTTCCCTGTCGGTGAAGGTGAGTTCTTAGCGTCTGTACGAAATTATCGTGATCAAATCACCACCCCGAATTTAAAAAAGCAAGTGAAGGGCTTTATTGGACAAGAAGGGCACCACAGCCATCAGCACGCCATCGTGAATGAGGAGCTTGATCGCCTGGGCTATAACACAAAAAAGATAGACCGATCTTTTAAAAAGACTAACGAAAAATATGTAGTGCCGCGGACTGATAAATTTCGACTGGCCCATACGGTTTGCTATGAACACCTTACTGGCATCTTGGGAGAACTCGCGCTTGATGATCCGAAACAGCTTGAAGGGATGGAAGCACCGTTTAAAGATTTGATGCTTTGGCACTGTGTTGAGGAGGTGGAGCACAAGTCGGTAGCATATGATGTATATATGGAGACTGTTGGTGATTTGAAGTATCTCCATCGGGTTATGTGGTTAACAATTACAGTGCTGAGTTTTCGTTTGACGAAATATATGTTTAGGATGGCATTTTCTACCAAGCAGTGGGCCAGCCTGAAGGATCTTTCTGGTTTTATCTCTTGGATGTTTGGTAAAGGCGGCATGTGGCGTTCTTTGAGAAAACCTTTTATGGCGTTTTTTAAAGAGGGTTTTCACCCATGGGCCGACGGTGGTTTAGAGTTTATTGAAAAATGGGAGAAAGAGTTTGCTCGACCCGAGCAGAATAAAGCCAACAAGGAATACCTACAGGCCAATCCAGCTTAGAAAACTATTTAAATGATACGACTAACTTAACATCTTCAGCCTAATCAAGGTGTTTAACTATTCTCTCCGTAATATGAAGTTCATTATGAAAAAACTACGATGTAAGGTATGTGATTGGGTCTATGACGAGGCCAAAGGTTGTCCGGAAGAAGGACTAGCGCCCGGAACAGCATGGAGTGATGTTCCTGAAGACTGGTTATGCCCTGACTGTGGCATGGGTAAGAGTGACTTTGAGATGGAAGAGGTTTAAGAGATGGAACCAGCATTAATCGTTATAGGATCAGGCCTAGCAGGTTATACCTTAGTTAAGGAGTTTCGCAAATACAATAAAGATCGTCGCATCATAATGATCTCCCAAGATGATGGTCGAGAATATAGCAAACCCATGCTATCAACTGGGTTCAGTAAGGGCAAGGACGCGGAGGCTCTGGCGATGAACAGTGCCGATGCCATGGCAAGATCGCTAGAAATTGAGATCCGTACTTTTCAGCAGGTCTCCGCTATAGATACGAAGCGTAGGACAGTATTTGTTCAAGAGGATGAAATTGAATATTCTGACTTGGTGTTAGCCTTGGGCTCTGAACCCATTCAATTACCAATCGAAGGCAACGAATACCTGATGCATATTAATGATTTAATGGATTACCACGAGTTTCATAAATCGGTGCAGGGCACTAAAAATATCGTGATACTAGGTGCCGGACTGGTAGGGTGCGAGTATGCTCATGATTTATCCTTAGCGGGATTTAATATAGCGTTGGTGGCGCCTGAAGAGCAGCCTTTATCACGCCTCGTGCCCAAAGAGTGTGGTGAAACGCTAATTCCGGCATTGAAAGACTTAGGGGTACGTATGTATATGGGTCGGTCAGCTATGAAAATAGCTAAGGTAGATGATCGATTTGAAGTTAGTCTCGATGACAATACTACAATTTCGGCTGATGTACTCTTAAGTGCGGTGGGTTTAAGAGCGAGAACTGCGCTTGCGAAGGCTGCCGGCTTGAATATAGGGGTGGCAATTGAGGTTGATCGCGGACTAAAAACCAGTGAAAACAATATTTATGCATTGGGCGACTGCGCAGAGGTGTCTGGTTTACATCTATTGTATGTGCAACCTTTGATCAACTGTGCTCGTTCACTGGCAAAGACTCTAGTCGGGCAGAATAATTTAATTAAATATCCTGTGATGCCTGTGGTGGTAAAGACACCGAGCATGCCGGTAGCGACCTGTCCCCCGAGTGACTTATCGAGGGGGCGATGGATTATAGAAGGCAGGTCTCCGCATCTACAGGCTGTATTTAGGGATTCTGACGACAACTTGCTCGGCTACGCCTTGACTGGAGAATGTGTTGCTGAAAAAAGGAAACTTAGCCAGGAACTATTAGTTGAATGGTTTTGATAACAAATGGACATGATACGTTTATTGTTGTGTAAGCTGCCGGTATAGTGACTCTGTTTACTTCTAATACATATTTGGCGACTTTTCAGGTGGAGCACTTAGCTGAACTAAAAAGTAATTAAGAGCATTCTTTGGTGATTTTCTTACGGCAAGTAAAGTTTCTGTTATGCCTGCTCTGCGGCTATTACTCCAGTACTGTACATTACTTGGGTTAACCCCAGTTACGCTCTTTTGTTTCAACCATAGAGCCACGGGATTTTAGTACGCAAGATATGGTGACAATAATAATGTTGATTATTGACAGCTCTGGGTCTAAGTTTCCGACATTAGAATTGTTGTCGCAGACACTGCAGATTTCATCAGCTACTTTGAAACGTCGGTTAAAAGTGCACGACCTAACTTATCTCGAACTAAAAATAAGATTCGTTTTGAGCGTGCTCAACTTCTTCTCAGTGATTCGGAGAACAGACTAGAATCAATATCAAGTGAATTGGGGTTTAGTAATACTTCGAATTTCATCAAGTCTTTTAAGTTATGGTCTGGCATGACGCCAAACCGTTATCGCCAACTCAAATGAATTGAACTAAGATAGGTTTAATTTACTTTAATTTACTTTAATTTACTTTAATTTACTTTAATTTACTTTAATTTACTAAGATAAATTTCAGCTGTGAGTAAGACTTATTAACGCGAAGAAAGAGAGGGAGATTAGAAAGATGTGCACTATTTTTCTTTTACCTTTATGAGGTTAAGGGGTTCACTTTCGGAGCGGAGAGACCATTAAAAACAAGCATATTAAGGGCTATTTAGGCACTCTAACAACGTTTCCCTAATGATCACTTTTGCTCACTTTCATTAGTTATCATAAATTTCAAACTGGCTGAACTATCCTAAGTTTCGGAAGGTCAATTAGAGGTAACTTAACCGACTTTTATGCTATCGATATAATGATGTCAGCTTCCGGTTGCTAACCAGAAGCTGTTTGTTAGAAAAATTTAGTTCACTAAATTGTTTTTGAAACGTCAGAAATCTAATAGATCAGTGTCAGCTTTAACGCTAAGATGCATTAACCACCCTGAGAACACTATACATCAAAGCCTAATATAAAATGAAAAGGATTTGCTCTGAAAAGAGATACTAAACGGCTCTATTTTGTGGTTTGAGAAATAAAATATAAAGACTAAAAGAGTTAGCTTTAGGCTCGTATTGGCCCATCTTTTAGATGGCTAAATTCTCAAAGTATATTGGCCAAATCAACTTCATATTAAATAGCGATCCCTAAGTATAATAATCAATAGTATACAATTTATAATTTACATTAATGGGTCCATCTGGCTCATAAAACAGTGGTGAAATGTTTGAATAGCTCTGCTCTAAGTATTGGAAGTTCATCGGTCTTCGCGCTAATTTCCATTTTGGAAACTTATGGATTTGAGCAAGCGGCAGTCGCTAAAATATCAGGTATAGATCTGAGTTGTTTAGACGAGCAAGATAGCCGCCTACCTTTAGATCAATATCAATTATTATGGAAAACGGCGCTGGCCATAACGCATAAACCTGCGCTGGGGTTAGAGCTTGGGCAAGTGCTAAATACTTCTAAGATTGGGCTAGTCGGACACGTCGTATTAAACAGTCAAACTTTAGCTGAGGGTTTAGAGGAATACTGCCGTTTTTTTTCGATAGTGAACGATGCCATTTCGTTGACGATGGAGGTTGACCAGGAATACGCTTATTTGCGATTTATCCACCTTCACCCAGAATACTACTGCATTCCTGATATGGAACGCACCATGACGCTTTTCCTATATCGCGCTAAAGCGGCATTTGGAAAAAAAATCAAATGGGAGTCGGCTGACTTTCAACATGCGAAACCAAGTTATAGCAATCAGTATAAGAAGGTATTTGACTGTCCCCTACGCTTTAATCAAAACTATTGCCAAGTGATGATCAAGCGTGAATACCTTAAGCTGGAACCTGCACAATTTAATCCTTATATTGGTAATGCAGCTAAGCAATATGCAAATAATTTACTAAGAAAGCTCTTTCGACGTTCTTATGCAGACAAGGTAAAAACTTTAATTGCTCAAGGTGTAGGTTCAGGCGAGGCTGATGTTGGTCATATTGCAGAGCGATTAAATACTAGCCGTCAAACACTCTATCGAAAGCTAAAATTGGAAGGCGTCTCATTTCAGTGTTTGTTAGAAGAAGTGCGTTATTCATTAGCGATAGAGCAGTTAAAAGAGTCAGATTTATCGTTAAGTGAAATAGCCTATTCAATAGGATTTAGTGATCTAAGTGCCTTTAGTCGTGCATTCAAACGCTGGAGTGGTGATACACCAAAGGCTTATAGGGAAAGCCTGAATAAATCAGACTCCCCCTAATATTGTTCTAAATGGTTAGGCCGCCATTTTTTCAGAAACAAGCGCTAAAACATCACTAATCGTTTTAATTTTTTCTGCAGCTTCATCTGAAATTTCAAGATCGAATTCCTCTTCAAAGGCCATGACTAACTCAACTGAGTCTAATGAATCAGCGCCTAGATCTTCAAAAAAATTGGCTTCATCGGTGACAAGTTCTGCTTCAACACCTAATTGTTCACAGGTTACTTTTATAATACGATTTTTAATATCTGACATTTCTTTCTCCAAGTTAATTTTTAGCTGATAAAAATATGGTTCAAGCTGAAGCTTTCACCGGTTTAATTACAAATAACAGATCACCACGATTTACTTGTTGATCTGAGACTCCCTTAATATGCGTAACTTTGTATTTCTGATTTGCCGGATACATCTGTTTATCAAGCTGATTAAAGGATGACAGACTCAAAGGCTGAAACATTTTCATCGCCTCTAACAGGCAAAGTGTTTGGTCGACAGTCACAACGTCGCCCTCTTCAATGTAGGCAGGCTGATCGGGTGATGCTGAGCGATAAACAACACAGGTAGAAGGCGCGACTACTTTTAGTTCTTCGGAGCCTTGTACCGTGATCACAGAAAACTCATCTAATTCACTGTCATGTTTCAATGTTTGAGTGTTAAGTATTTTCAGTGAATCAGGGTTTCTAGTTACTAAATCAAGTAAATAATCGGTATCGAACTTACCGGATAAAAATGCAGTATCGTTAAGAATTATTTGTAACAGCCCAATGTTCGTATCAACCCCTTCAATCACTACCTTTGAAAGGTAGTCAGACATGTTTTGTATCGCTTCAGTACGAGAATTAGCATGTACGATTATTTGAGCGATTAAGTTGTCGTAGTAGGGTGGGATTGGCTTACCTTCATCGACCGTAACGATATGCTTTACCCCCTCGACATTAGGGAATAAACACTTGCTGACAAGGCCTGGAGTCGGTACAACTTTTAAGGTGTTCTGCATAATAGAAACGCGTTCTGCATTGACCCGCACTTCCAGCGCATAACCATTATCATTAATTTCTAGTTGATCAATCGCTTTCCCCATTGAGATATGATACTGCTGTTTAACAATATCAACACCGCTGACCATTTCAGTAACAGGGTGCTCGACTTGTAAGCGTGTATTCATTTCCATGAAGTAAAGCTTTTCATGGTTTAGGTCATAAATGAACTCAACCGTACCCGCACCAAAATAATCACAAGCCTCCGCTAATTTATGAGCAGACTCTTTAGCGATGACAATTTGATGTACTGGCAATAAGGTTGAGAAAGATTCTTCAATAATTTTTTGTTTATTACGTTGAACACTACAGTCACGTAAGCCAATAATACGTGTACAGCCGAATTGGTCTCTTAAAAGCTGCACTTCAATATGTCTAAAGTGAGTAACTAAGCGTTCTAGGTAAATGTCGCCATTTCCAAAACTACTACGCGCTTCAGTTTTGATCATATAAAAGCTTTCTTTTAAGCTTTCCGCTTGTTCGACCACAGTGATACCTTTACCACCACCGCCATGTGCTGCTTTTAAAATGATGGGGAAGCCAATGTCTGCTGCGATTTGTTCTGCGTGTTCTAGGTTTCGCAGCAAGCCATGACTACCAGGCACAACAGGTACGCCTAACTCTATGGCAGTATGAATCGCTCTGGATTTATCACCCATCGCTTCCATACTTTCGGGTGAGGGACCGACAAAATTCAAATCTTGTGCCGCACATTGGTGAGCAAATTGACTATTCTCGGATAAAAAACCAATACCCGGATGTAGTGCTTGAACTGCGTACATTTCTGCAATGCGCAGTACACTTGCCCCATTAAGATAGCTTTCATCCGAGGTGTAGCCACCTAAGCAAACCAGGTTGTCACCATCTTTTAGCATGTCTGCTGCAACTGAATTCATGTCTGGGTCAGACTGTACTAATACGACATTAAGGTTCAAGGCATGGGCGTCACGAATTAATTTCACCGCGGTGCATCCTCGTGCATGCACGAGTACTTTTTGATAGGGGGCAAAAGACTTCGGCCTGTCAGATTGAATGGCGATTTCGTTTCGACGCGGAAAATCTTTTTTAGTTAGCCAGCTGTGAATGACCTCAGTAACCGTAAGGTCAGCAGCAGTAATGTCACGATCGATACCTTGCAATTTTGCATCTATACCCTCAATTAGAGGGTGCTTAACCAAGCCGCTCATACTGTTTTCTTTATCTATTAAGTAATTAGACAAGGTAGAGGTAACTGGTAAGTATTCAGGTACTACAATACGACCAGCAAAAGGCATATTGGTGCCCGAGAAATAATACGTATCAACTAGAGGATGAGTTACTAGACTAGCTTGTGCACCGCCTGTGCAGTCGCCATAACCAAAAATCAGAATAGGTAAGCCAAACTCACTTACAAACCTGTTGATTTGATCATTCACCACAGGCATAGAAAATAAGGCAGATGCGCCTTCTTTGGTTTGCATGCCTCCAGAACACACGAAACCAACAACAGGTAGTGAGTTTTCTCCACAATAACTGAGTAAGCGACAGAAGCGCTCTGCTGATGACATATCAAATGCACCCGCCTGAAAACTATGGTTTGATACAAATAGCCCGACCGTTTCAACGTTAGCATCAATCACAACGTTAGCGGTGCCGGTTAGTAAGCCAGAAGCACAGTTAAAATGGCTCAGTTGCTGTGATATGGCGGTTTCGAAGCCTGGGAAATTTTTAGGATTAACCGTGATGATTCGATTATCCAATTCGACAAAATTTTCGAATAAAGAGTCAATCAAATCCATCGGTGTAAAGCGGCTGGATGGTTTGATCTCATTCAGAACCGACTGTATGCGTATATCTTTTATGGCATGATTTAACTGATTCCAAAAATCTTTTCGTCGCCCGATAGAGACAGGACTAAATTGCCCGGAAAAGGCACTATTTTCTGTTTCGCACTGAAACATCTCAGGGTAGAGCTTATCAAAGAAATAACTAGCAACAACAAAAACTACATCTGATAGACGAGGATGTTGAGCTTTTTTCCATTTCTCTGTGATTCTTAAAAAGTCACTAAAGTTACTGGTTTTGTGAATACCTAATAACCACGGTGCAAATGAAGTGGTGACATCTTCCTGCTCAATACCTGCCTGATTAAGCAAGGATTGCATCAGTGATATCGAGACGCTTTTATGTGCACTGAATTGAGCTACAATATCAGTCAAATTACTGAGTATTTTTTCATAAAGGCGGTCAAATTGAACCAACTGCTGGCAGTGAACGACCACAAAGGGTTTTAAGCGTTTGTCACGAATCACATCAATTAAGTTAAGCTGTTCGTTAGGAAGGTGTTGGCAATCATTTTCTAACTCTGAGTGGCTTAGTTCAAATTCAAGGGCTTTCAGATGATGTTGAGCATCCTGTTGCCAGCGATTATAAAGGTGGAACGCTAATTCAGCGGTAAGCTCATGATGTGCTTTTTCTAAATTATTTTTAGGGTCACCTAATAACAGCGAAGCAATATAGCCGCGTTCATCTTTTAGCTGTGCCTCTTTCTCGCAATAACGGTTCCAACTTTTGAAAACGTTGTCTTCATAAATCAGTTTGTCACTACGTTGCAACCACTCTGAGAACCGTAATTTACTGATGTGTAATTGTTGTTCATCTGGCGATGTTGCACCACTAGCAGCGTCATGGTTGTTTACCTCCAACAGAGTAGCTTGCGTTTGTATGCGCGAACGAAGCTTAAGGCTTCTTAAGGCACTAAATGCATAGCCAAAAATAGACGGGTAGGATTTTATATCCCGTTTCGTTAAGTGTTTATGGGAAACGTCTTCTTGACCTAGTAGAAATCGAATAGATTCTTCATGGTATTGGTTGCTGATCGGTTTAATTGTTTTAAGAATATAGGCGGACTTTTGTTCAATTTCACTTAACGCGAGCATAATCGCTTGCTTAATGCGCTCACTATCGATGGCTTTGTCTAAGGGGCTATAATTAATAACGCCATCTAATACGCCTTCTTGGAATAATTCAGGCGCAGAAACACCGACGATACGTGCGCAAGTTTGCCAGTCTAATTTCTGTTTCCGTGCAATGGATGCTAGGCCTTTAGGTTGAATCGTGCTGAAGATACTATCTTTTACGGCTAACAATACATTGGTTGTCGCCAGTGGGATGGCACCACCGGAATAACCTAGCCCCCAGACTATCCCAACAGTTGGGACTTTAAGGTCTGCCATGGTCGCAATCAATTCTGAAATACTATGGGCTTGATTATGTTTATTTGCTTCCGAGCCCGCTTCAGCGCCCGGTGTATCAATAAATGTGGTGACAGGAATATTACGGGCTTCAAACTCTCTGGCCCACTTACCAGCCAAGTAATGATGCTTTGCTTGCCATACCCCATTATTTGCATAACGCTGCTGAGCGATTACCCCTAAACGAATGCTGGATGAGGCATCACCTAACTCAATTTCAGCCAAATATAGCGGGCCTTCTTTTACTTCATGAATGACGCGTTCAGCAATGCTGTGTACCAACTTAATAATAGAAAATCTATCATTTGACTCAGCTGGATTAATGACTTGTTTTTGGTACGCTTCTCCTGATAAATTTCCAAAATCTTTTGCTTCGTTCAGCAAAATACTTTGATGTATAAATGTGTCCCCGCTTGCTTGGATGCTTGTGAAGCTGACTTTTTCTGAGGTTTTATCCATCTGACTTGAGAGCTTTTCAAGTGATTGAAGTAATGAGGCGGAAGATTTTTTATCATCCAGTACAGTTCTTTGTATGTCGCTCATTTATAGCGTCTCCGAAAGTACAACGTTGTTAACTTCTGAAGGCTTATCCTCTGATGGAGTCGCTAATGTTTGATTAAGTGATGTATGATCTTTTCCTCCAACATAGTGGGTAATATCTTCTTGATAATCTATATCATCAAATCCAAAACCAAATAGTTGTAAGAAGTCTTTCCTGTAGCCCTCAAAGTCTGATAATTTCAATAGGTTGTCATTATTAATTAAGTCCCACCTACGTTTAACTTCTTGCTGTACAGCGGCTTGTAGTTCAAACTCATCGACTCTTAATCGGCCTGCTTCATCTAGCTGGCAGGTGTCACCGTAAAGCCCGGTGCTGAGCATTCTAAATATTTGCTCTATGCAGCCTTCATGCAGTTCTTTTTCTTTCATCACTTTATAAAGCAGAGAAATATACAAAGGCATGACAGGTATGGCAGCGCTCGATTGGGTGACGATAGCTTTTAATACCCCGATATAGGCGTATTTTTCTGTGTGACCTTGATTCAATAAGGTATCGATATCATGAGCTGTTTTATCAAGATCTTCTTTCGCACGACCAATTGTCGCATCACCATAAATGGGCTTGGTTAGCTCATCGCCGATGTATGTGTAGGCGATTGTTTTGCAGTTTTCAGATAACACATCTGCATGATTTAAACATTCTAGCCATTGATACCAATCTTCCCCACCCATGACTTTTACGGTGTCATCAATTTCAGCTTGTGAGGCCGGCATTAGCTCAACGGTACTAATTTCGCCTTTATCTGTATTGATGCTTTTACCTTGAAAACGTTTACCAATGGGCTTAAGTACTGAGCTATATAGTTTATCTTCATTCGCAACATAGCGACGTGGTGAAGCGACACTGTAAATAACCAGATCCACTTGTTTTAATGTGTTTTGAATTAAAGCAATGACTTCTTCTTTCGCTTCCGGTTGAAAAGCATCGACGTTTAGGCTCTCTGCAATTAAACCTTGTTTTTGTGCGAGTAATTCAAGGTGTTGATTGTTGTACCAACCTGAACTGGCTGTCTTACGCTCTGTTGGTTCGCGGTCAAAATACACGCCTAAGGTGTCGGCCTGTGAACCAAAAGCCAGAGCGATTCTGGACGCCAGACCATAGCCAGAAGAGCAACCTATTATGAGTACCTTTTTTGGGCCATCTAAAGGCTGCTTAGCTTTAATACTATTTATTTGGGTTTCAATATTTTTCTGACAGCCGTTAGGGTGAGCGTTTACACAGATGAAACCTTTAATTTTTGGTTTTATAATCATATAAATTCCTTTTGTTCCGCAGAACAGCCTGTACCAATGTTTGAATATGATAGAGCGCAATTTTTATATTCTCTTGACCGATTATCCCAATAGTTTGACTTCTCGTATCAACTAAGAAAAATGCCGTGGAGCTTGCGGATAACAATGACTATGCTAGTCAGCAACATCATTCGTAATCTAATGGTGTGGTTATAAATGAAAGTTTTATACATAAAGAAAATACAAAGAGAGGTCATCAATGGGCTTAAGCAAAGTAAATTTACGTCACTTACGGGAGCCTTTTTCAGGCTTGAGTCACTTGCTGGGTGCGCTACTTACAATTCCAGCACTTATTTATATGTCACTGCATCTTCCTGAAAAGCAGTCTGATAATTACTTACTCAGTTATCTGACTTTTAGTATTAGTATGTTTTTATTATTTTCAGCGAGTGCGGTTTACCATTTAATGGAGGTGAGTGAGCAAAGAATTCGTCAACTAAAGCGTATTGACCACATTGCTATCTTCATCATGATTGCAGGTACTTATACGCCTTATTGCTTGATTGGTTTAAATGCCCCACTAAAGTGGTTTTCTTTTGCGGTGATTTGGGGGCTTGCTTTAGTTGGAATAGGGGTAAAGATATTTTTCTTGGGCGCTCCTAGATGGTTGTCGACGCTTTTGTATGTAGGTATGGGTTGGGTATCGCTTTTCATTTACCAACCTCTTAGTGAAAACCTTTCAGACGGCGCGATGAATTGGTTATTGGTAGGTGGTCTGGTCTACACGATTGGCGCAGTCGTGTACGCAACAAAATGGCCAAACATCCATCCGAAGAATTTTAATTTTCATGACTTTTGGCATCTGTTCGTTTTGGGAGGGGCTGCATGTCACTTTGTTAGCATTGCTGTTTATTTATAAGCTGGGAGCGATTCATAATAAAGCATCACGCTGGTGCTCAATCCATGCTGTTGATAGTTCATATAACTCTCGTTTGCTCCTATCGTTTGAGGATATCGCTTGACCAATACGAACTGTGATGACGCCGGGAGTTAATATAAAACTATTTGGCATCAAGCGAAGCCCTGCATTATGAGCAATGGGGATAATGGGTACCTTCGCATGATATGCCAGTGCTGCGCCGCCACGATTAAACTTTACCTTTTTACCTATCGCAACACGGGTACCTTCAGGAAAAATTAATACTGATCTATTTTCAGAAATTCTCTCGCGGCCTTCTTTAATCAGTTGCTTATAAGCTTTAGTGGGTTCATTCCTATCTAAGGGGATCGCCTTTAATTGCTTTGCGCCCCAAGCAAAAAAAGGCAGTTTAAGTAGCTCTTGCTTAAGCACCGTACTCAGTGGTGAGAAAAGTGTTTGGAGCAAAAAGGTCTCCAAGCTGCTTTGATGGTTACTCAATACAATAAAAGGGCCTTTTTGAATATTCTCCAAGCCTTCAATTTTGTATCGTAAACCACAAATACACCTACTCAACCATAGTACGAAGACATTGTATTGGGTCAATATATATTGCAGTTTATGTTTTTTGACGAGAGGAGAAACAAGGGTTACGGTACTAGCAAATAACACTAAAGCGCAAATGCTTAGCGTATAAAACAGCATTGTTCTAATGACTAAAATCATGTGGCATATAAACTCATTGTTGTTTTCTGTGAGGGATAACTAAATTGAAGTGATCTTGTTACATATAAATCCCACCGTTTATATGTAAGGTATGTCCCGTTATATAACGCGCATTATCACTCGCTAGAAAACTAACAGCGGCGGCGATATCATTTGGTTTTCCCATGTAGCCAACAGGAATGCCTGATAATATCTTGGTTTTGTCATCTTCTTTGAGTTTGTTGGTCATATCTGTATCGATAAAGCCCGGTGCAACAGCGTTGATCGTAATGCCACGGCTCGCAACTTCTTTGGCCAAGCTTTTAGTCATTGCTTCAACACCTGCTTTGGCTGCTGAATAATTACATTGTCCAGGGTTTCCCATGGATGCCACGACCGAGCTAATGTTAATAATGCGGCCACGGCGTTTTTTGAGCATCGGTTTAAGTAGCTTTTGGCTGAGTAAAAACGTGCCGGTCAGATTAGAATTAATGACTTTCATCCACTGCTCAGTTTTCATTCGCAGCGCCAAATTGTCTTCTGTTTGTCCGGCGTTGTTAACTAAAATTTCGATGAATAGCTGAGTGTTTTCTAAGGCTGATATAAAATCAGCGATCTCCTCAGGGCTCGATAAGTTCAGTTTTAACGTCATGCCTTGAACATTCATTGTGTCGAGCAAATGCTGAATTTTTTCCATTCCAGCTTCACTGGTAGCGGTGCCAATTACGAAATATTCATCACTACAAAAGTGAGTCAATATGCCTGCCCCGATGCCTCTACTTGCCCCCGTTATTAAGACTACTTTTTTATCCATTACCGATGTGTTCATAATGTAAATCCTGTTCTATTCAAACCAAACCAAATTAAGTCGAATCAAATCGCAAGCTTAAGCTTGCGAATGATATCGTCCGAAAATCAAAGAAGCATTGGTGCCTCCAAAGCCAAAACTATTACTCATTACGGCATCAATTTCTGTCTCTTCATTGGTAGATACAATCGGAATGGAGTGCGCTTCTTCTTCAGCGTTCGTTAAGTTTGCATTCGCAGCAATGAAACCTTCCTGCATCATGATCAGGCTAAAAATAGCTTCGTGCACGCCTGCTGCACCGAGTGAATGACCGCTTAAAGACTTTGTTGAACTAATCTTTGGTGCTTGATCGCCAAACACATTTCTAATGGCTTTTAACTCAACTAAATCTCCAGCGGGGGTGCTCGTACCATGGGTATTGATATATTGAACTGATCGACCATCCGCTTGACGTAAGGCCAGGTTCATACAGCGTTCAGCGCCTTCACCAGATGGTTGCACCATATCTTTGCCATCCGAAGTAGCTGCGTAGCCAATGATCTCACCATAGATATGCGCGCCGCGTGCCAATGCATGCTCTAGCTCTTCAATCACCACAACGCCCGCGCCGCTGGCAATTACAAACCCATCCCGTGATTTGTCGTAAGGGCGTGAAGCCTTACTTGGTGAGTCATTGTATTTGCTTGAAAGTGCACCCATCGCATCAAACTGTAATGCTAAGGTCCAATCTGCATTATCGGCACCGCCTGCAAATACTATGGTTTGCTTGCCAAGTTGAATTTGTTCTACAGCAGTACCGATGCAATGTGCACTCGTCGCGCAAGCTGAGGTAACCGAGTAGTTAATGCCTCTAATTCCAAAAGCTGTTGATAACACCGATGAAAGTGCACTATTCATACCCCGCGTCACCCTGTATGGGCCAACACGGCGAACGCCTGCGCGATAATAGGTCTCAACAGAATCAACGATGTCTTCAGTCGATGTGCCGCCTGTTCCCATGACTAAGCCTGTCATGTCATGCTTGACCATGCATTCAGTAAGTTTTGAATCTGCGATGGCTTGTTGCATCGCGAGGTATCCGAAGCCTGATGATTTGGTCATAAAACGATAGAGCTTTCGGTCAATTTTCGCTTCTGGGTCTACGGATACCTGACCACTTATTTGTGAACGTAAGGCTTTTTCAGCGAAAATTGGGTCTTTTTTGATGCCACTTCCACCATTTTTTAAGGCTGAGGTAACTTCTTCTATATTGTTACCTAGACTTGAAATAATGCCCATTCCGGTGATGACTGCACGCTTCATGATTTTCTCCTAATTAATTGAGTGTGCACTAGGTGCAGAGATCAAACCTGTTTTAAGATTTTTGGCGCTATATATATGCTGGTCGTCGACATAGACCTCACCATCAGCGATACCCAGCACAATATTTTTAAGCAAGACTCGCTTAATATGAATATGAATACGTACGGTTTTAGCTTCGGGTAAAACCTCGCCAAAAAATCGCACATCACCCACACCAAGCGCTCTACCTTTTCCTTCATGCCCAGCCCATGCAAGGTAAAACCCTAAACCCTGCCATAGTGCATCGACGCCTAAACAACCTGGCATTACGGGGTCGCCAGGGAAGTGACATTTAAAAAACCAAAGGTCAGGATGAATATCAAACTCAGCGATTAGCTCGCCTTTATTGTACTTTCCGCCAGTAGAGGAGACATGCACGATTCGGTCGATCATGCGCATTTCTGCCTGAGGGAGTTGCATTTGCGGCGGGTTTTCAATATTAAACATTGCATTCAATTCTGCTTGAGAATATGTACCTTGTTGTAACATGGCCTGATGTCCTTTTTTGGTCTTTCTATTAACCGCTAGTTAGTAACTAAGCTAGCAGAGTGCTTGTATGACCATGAATATAGAGTTCTTGTTGTGGTTTATCTTGACCAATTATTCCAATTGTTTGACATCTGGTACCAAGACCAATAAAAACGCATTTGCTGAAATAAATGAGTAGAGTTTGTCGCTAAAAACAACAGCTAGGACTGTAAGCTCTAAGAAGGAATTTAAATTCAATGATAAACAACCCAATCATCAGCTTGTCGTTAGCGTCAATCATGATTTCTCAAGGAATTTATCCATGCAAAGTAGCTACTAAATTACCAGAAGCGAAGGTGAAAGGTGGCAGCCCCGAGTTTTCTAGACACTTAATATTGTTATCAAAATATTGTTTTTCGTACTCGAGGGGAGATACCTCGTCATTATTTCCATGGTGACGTATAGGATTATAGAAAAACTCATATTTAGTATGACTAAATCTGGTAAACAAAATATTATTTCAGGTTAAAGGTCCATACAAATATAAAGAAGTCGAAACTCACCGTTCTCAATAATTAGACACGAACGTTTCTAATTCGGGGGGGGAACAACAAACCCTCTTTTCGAATAAACTTCATTTATGCGGCCACTCTTGTTAATTTACACTTAAAACTGAAGCATTACATTCAATAACGAGCTACCTTGTTGGTTATTACAGCCAGACTAGATCGCATCGCCATAATAAGGAATTAAGTCCAAATAAAGTATAGAAAGAGTACTGGAAATACTATAAAACCGTGGCCAATTTTTAGTTGACAGCTACAATTTTAGAGGTGGCTACAAAATGGCCACATACTTAAAGTGCTTTGTCTTAGTACTGTGTTTAATACTAGCCTCTAGGTTTTAATACGGTAGTAAGTAATCCTCGATATTTAATTCATTGGAAATAGTTTTTAAACTGATCCCAAATAATGAAAGCCTTATCCGTCACTCTACGGAGGTCATGAAATAAGAGCTAATTTAAGGAAAAGTCGATAAATTTGAAACTACCATTTCATCAGCTTTCATGCATTTCTCTTGCAGCCAAATATCTTGAAGACGTTGTTTGAATATTACTATTTCTTCTCGCTGTGCCAATAGCCCTTTCATTAAGGTTTCGACCTCAAGTAAGCGTTCATCCAGTTGTAGCAATATTTTATCGTGATCGCAACCTTCTGTTTGGTTGCGATCAGCTAATACCTCCAATATATATTCCAAACTAAAACCTAGGCGTTTAGCACATTGAATATTTGCTAAGCACTGAATGCTATCCTCATCATAGCTACGATAACCATTCATGCCTCTATTCGCTTTTGGTAACAAGCCTTTGGTTTCATAAAAGCGAATCGTATGCGCGGCAACACCACTTACTTTTGCTAATTCACCGATTTTCATGTACTCACTCTCTTGCTCAAAATTTGAGCTATTGAATTAAAAGTTAACTTTTTTGATTTGCTTAAAGACTAATGCCATTTCTTCATCGGATTCCTTCATACCTCCTCTCATCCAGCTTTCTATCAGATTAAGAATTCCACCGTTGGTATATTGGTAATAATATTGTAGGCTTTCTTCAGAAATGTTTGGCTGACTATCAATCACTAAATTGGATTCTTGTAGAAAGTGAGAAAAAGGCAAGAAGAACAAATGAAAAAGCCCTTGTTTAATTAGTATTTCTATTAGGCTTTTATTGGAACGAAAATAGCTAAATAGCGTTGTTGTCTGAACTTGTGAATCTGTAATGGGATTAGTTCTAAGCTGTTCCAAAAAATCTTGGAGGGAGTCATCTATATACAACCGAACAATATCGTCTTTAGTTTGGTAATGCCGATAAAAAGACGTGCGAGATAATCCTGCCAATTTAGCAATTTCCGAGACTGATATATCTTCTGTGTTTTTTTCTTTTAACAATGAAAAATAGCTATCTCGTAAACACATCTTAAGATAGATAGTTTGCCCTGTATTTTTTGATTGCTTCAACATATTTCTCCTACGGAATAAGTTACAAATCTACTGGAATGGTTACTAATAGAGTCAGACTTTCTCTGATATTTGTTCTTTGTAAAAGAGCAAATTACTATATCTCAGTATCAGTCGTTTTCTCCAAGTGTTTCTGTAAAGAAAGTAATGGCCTCTTTATTAAAACCGTGTGCACAATTGATATTGACTGCATGGCCTCCATCTAGATCTTTTGTTTTAAGTTCTTTCCAATGTGTTTGAGCAGCTTTCAATATTGGTTGGAAAGATTTCTCGCGAGTGCCATTTACAACAAGGGTACTTGGAAGCGCTCTCATATAATTGTAAACAGAAAGCACCGGTAACAAGTTCAATCCTTTGATCGTTGCATCAATGCTGACATTATCAGCCAATGTGACCATTTTTTGTTTTAGAGCGTCAGGTAAACTTTTACTATAAGAGGGATGTACGGGAATTGCTTTTACTCCATGTTGGCGAATCGCATCCACGTATTTTGTATCCGGCTTAATGGTGCCAGGTGGTGAAAAAGCCGACTGAGAATTCGTTACCACTAAACCGGTACAGTATTTTGGCTTTGAGCTCGCATAATGCATTACAAGCGCTGCACCATAGGATTGACCAATTAATCCCCATTGTTTCAAACCATGTCGTTTACGGATTGTTTCGAACTCTTCTACATAACTACTTATTGAGTAATCCTTGTCGTTTGGCGGAACGGGACTTTGTCCATGTCCCCATAGTTCTACCATGAAGAGTCGAAAGTGTTTTAATAGTGCTTCCTTATTTAGTTCCCATTGCAAATTTGACGACAAAAAACCGTGCACGAGAAGCAGGGCAGGTTTATCTGTATCTCCTAGAATTTTGCAGTTTAAGTGACACGAGTCTTGAGTAATGGAACCTTTAAGTTTATTCGTCATAGCGGTAACCGAGTCCAAAATTGGAAAAATGATGCTTTGATGGTGGCCTGAAACTATTCAAAACGATCTACCATATAAGTCAAGGCTTTGAAAAATGTATACATGGATAAGCCACTAATCGCGACTTCATGAGCACTGCTTGGTGTAGAAAGAAGTGGTCCAACAGCCGGGGGAATGATGAGTAAGACAGCCAATGCCAGAACACTTTTAAATTTTGTGAGGCTTAAGTCATTAGTATTTTTTAGATAAATCCATGATCCAATGGTAATGAAGAGTGCTTCAAGAGCGATTGAAGCAGCAGGATAATTCCAAAGACCAAAACTCAATTTAATATGATTGCCGACTATGGGAAGATCAGCTGTATGAGTGAATAGGTCAAACAACCAGTGTGAGGCGACGGCTAAAGCAAGTATATAGATAATTGATCGATTTATTTTATTCTTTATTGCGTACATTCCAAGAAATCCGAGAATCCACAACGGAGTGATGAGTAGTCCATGGGTAAAGGGGGAATAATAAAGGTCTAAGTCATTGGAAGGGTTAATATCAGGTACAATACGTAAGCTTTCGACACCTAAAAGTAGTAGCATGAAGAAAATATCAACTAACTGGGAGACAGCAAAAAGCACCAATAGGAGGATGGGTTTGTTGTAGCTCTTTAATGCTAGGCTTGCAGCAAAGTGTCCTGTTAGCACCCTTAATTTCTCGCTTTAAGGTGAATGTTTTTATCATTATACTAACTTTTCGGGCAGTAAGTAAGTGACATTGAAAAAATATCCTGACATACTTTGGATCTATTTAAATACCATCTACTGAAGTTAATAAAATGGAGAGTCGAAAGCTTGTGAAAACTGCAATTGTTGTTGGTGCAACCGGGTTAACGGGAAAGCATATTACTAACTGCTTATTGGAAAGCGCTGATTACGCGAAAGTGATTGTATTTTCCCGACGTTTAGTTGCAATTAAGCATCCCAAGCTCTGCAACCATCTGATAGATTTTGAAAAATTTGAAGACTGGTGCGACCTTCTACAAAGTGATGATCTTTTCTTGGCTTTGGGAACCACGAAGAAGCAAGCTGGGAGCAAAGAAGCTCAATACCGAATTGACTACACTTATCAGGCAAATGTGATTGAAGCTGCAGCGAAAAATGCCGTCAAGCGCTTGTTCTTGGTGTCATCGCCACAAGCCAATATTAATTCCAGTTTTTTTTATCCTCGTATGAAGGGGCAGCTGGAAGAGTTTGCAAGAAAACAGCACTTTAAGACCTTGGTCTTCTTCAAACCGACCCTTATTGAGGGTGATCGATCAGATGATCGGCCGATGGAAAAAATAGGGTCATCAATTCTTCATGGACTTGCTCGTACTATCCCGATTATGAAGAGCTATCAGCCAATCTTAGGTAGTCAACTCGGGAGAGCGATCGTTAACTGCGCTAGCGGTCAGCTTTCCTTAGGGGAATATTCGTTTGAGCGAGCCAAAATTTTCGATTTTTGTAGATAATGTTAGGTCGAAAAAATGTGAAACCTTATAGATAAGATATATTGCTATGGAGTAACCACAGCAATATATCTCAGGTTTGATTGTTAAATGCGCATATATAAAGGCTTAATTTATTGGGCTTCTTTTTTCCGGTAAGGCGCAACGTTATCAACGCGTTTGATCCAATCCGAGATGGCTGGAAAGTCTGGCATCATGTCTTGGACTTCTCTTGCATCAAGCATGCAGTTGAGTTGTGCGATCACTGCGATATCTGCAAGGGAGATAGCATCACCTACTAACCAATCTGAGTCGGAAAGAAGTGTATTGATGGATGTGAGGTGACGATGCGCATCAGCGATAACTTGTTCAGGCTTTTTCCTTCCTAGGCCTTGCACTTTGACGACTTCGGTAGCTTTTTTTACAATGATCTTTAACAGCATCCACTCGGGTAGTGGAGGTAAAGTGCTCTTGATCTTGGGTAGCATATTTTTGACATTGTGTACCCATGAGACGCGCATTGTCATCTCATAAAAATATAAGCTCTCATCGGCCCAATCTTCGATGATATGCATTTGTGCGTGTAATTTCTCGTCTTCGGGTATGATTTTGTTTTGAGGATATTTGTTATCCAGTGCATAGGCGATATCGGTAGAGTCGCAGACTTTTTGGCCATCAATGTCTATCGCGGGAAACTTTCCAAATGGACTAGCATCCCGGTATTGTTTCGTCTTCAATCGATTCACTTCATCAATTTGATAATCAAGGCCTTTCAAAGACAATATACGTGATACCTTTTCGGTAAATGGGGATGAGCTGAATTGGTATAAGGTAATCATGAGGAATTATCCCTGGTTGTTTAAATGATAAAGTGCCGTAAGCCTTAATATATTAAACATAATACTTAATGTATGACAAGTAAGTATTATGTTTATTTTCGTCGAGCACTCTTTAAATGGTGGTATTTGATTAACTTTACTTACTATTGACATAGTAAGTAAAGTGTGTGTAATATACTTTTCAAGTACTAAGTATGTTGCGAGAGTGGAAGTTGCAGACAAGGGGTTTTAGGCCTCATTTTTTTAATGATAACATTGACGAGTTGATGGCAGGAGTTAATAATGAAGAAATTTGAAACAGATCTAGTTGTAATAGGCTGTGGTGCGGCCGGGCTGAGTTGCGCATTAAGTGCACTCGAAAAAGGGATGAATGTCATCAACTTAGAACGGGCCAAGCGAGAAGATATGGGGGGCAGTACGCGTTGGACTGAAGCCAATCTGCTGGTAAAGAAGCGCTCTAACCAAGAGGGGTTTGAAATTGCCGATCAGTTTGTAGATTACTATAGCTTATTCAGTGGTTTTCACACAGACCCGGATATCATCGCTGAAACAACTAAAGACTATAATTCTTGGTCCATGTTGGCAAAAACAACGCCGTTTCTCGATCCAGAAGTTTTAGGTACTTTCGCAGAATCTGTTGCACCGACTCTTGACTGGGTTGCTGAAAAAGGAGTGGTTGTCGAATCAACTACTTCAACTATCCCTTACTGCATTGATACCCTGCCATATCATAAAATCTACGGTGGCGGATTGGCGATTGTAGAAACCCTGACTCCGAAAATCGAGGAGTTAGGAGGATCAATTCTGTTCGAAACGACGGCCAAAGATCTAATTGAAGAGGATGGCCGGGTTATCGGCGTTCGTTGTAGCGGCAAAAACAACGAGACCGTCGAAGTTTATGGCAGTGTGGTGCTTGCTTCAGGCGGATTTGAGGGTAACCAACAAATGTTGGTGCAGTATGGGGGGAAGGCAAATCGTTATCTGAGACCTGTTGCAAAAGGCACTCATTACAATAAGGGTGAGGGCTTGAGAATGGCGCTTGATATGAATGCTGCCACAGCGGGCGATTGGTCAGATTGTCACCGCCAAGTTGTTGATCCTCGTTCTGGAATGCCAGAAGCCATGGTAAATATATGGCCGTTTGGAATCATGGTCAATCAAGACGGCAATCGGTTTATGGATGAAGCACCTACCAATCCTATGCTTTGGCAAGAATATCCGGGAGAACAGATCACCAAGCAATCTGGCGGTACTGCTTATGTTATTTATGATGACCAACTAGCCTCTGATACCGAATCAAAATGGAAATACGGTATACGGACTGAGATACCCCCCATAAAGGCTAACACGCTGGATGAGCTTGCGATGCAACTAGTGATTCCGCCAGAGCAACTTAAGCAAACAGTCGAACAATTTAACAGCGGTTGCGTTAATGCGGCAAAGGTCGATTATACCAAGGGTTCTGCAGTTACATTGATAATGGATGGCGCAGGTACGGAAAACGTTTCACCGTCGAAGGGGAATTATGGCAAGCCCATTAATCAGGGCCCTTACTATGCTTATCCTGTAGTCTCGTCAATCTGCTTTACGTATGGTGGGTTACGTGTAAACGGACAAGCCCAGGTGGTTAATGCGAGTGGCGAAACTATACCTGGATTATATGCTGCCGGTGAGACAGTGGGGATGCACTACGGCATCTACACTGTAGGAACATCAGTATTGCGTGGCTTGTGCTTTGGCCGTATCGCTGCGCTGCATGCAGCTAATATTGGTGCTAAATAATGTCTTAGGGTCGATCTAGATTAGGGCACGTTAAAGTGCCCGCTTTAATTCTATAATAGATCAAAAGATTGTATTTGCCTGAATTAACAATCAACAATTCTCCGCTTATCGACATTAAGTGTGGTTTATAAATCTGGTCATACCTTTAGGATGTTGAAAATTTCCACTGGCTTGCTAGCGAGCTTAAGTAGGATTGATTATATACTGGCCAATATCTTTGGTTGTGTAATGAAACGCGTAGTTATTTGTCGTGGCCTACACTTTTAATATTTGTTCACGCCTTTTTTGAGTTTTGTTTGTTATGAGTGAGAGTTTGAAAATTGCCTTATTGGGCTACAGAAGTCATCCGTTTGTTGGAGGTCAGGGAATATATCTCCGATATTTAAGCAAGGCTTTAGTTGAAGCAGGGCATCAGGTGGATGTGATATCCGGTCCGCCGTATCCGGATTTGGACCCCAGAGTGAACTTGGTTGAAATACCAAGTCTTAACCTGTTCGAAGCAAAAAGTCACCATGCATGGGCGTTGCGGCCTCGCCATCTCAAGTCTTTTAGTGACGTATTTGAATGGTTTTCAATGTTGACGGGTGGCTTTGCTGAGCCCTATACCTTTAGTCGGCGTGTTGCAAAGTATATGAAGCAGCACGGACATCATTATGACTTGATTCATGACAATCAGTGTCTTGGTCATGGTTTGTTGACGATGCAAAAACGGGGGGTGCCGGTGGTGGCGACTATTCATCATCCGATCACCCGAGACCGAGAATTAGCTGTTCAAGCTGCGCCGAATTGGTATCATCGTTTGCTGGTGCGCCGTTGGCATAATTTCCTCAGGATGCAGAAAAAAGTAGCGCGTAATCTAAATCACGTGGTGACGGTTTCTGAACAATCCCGGGTTGATATTGCCAAAGCATTTGACCTTCCAGACTCCGGTATTGAATTGATTTATAACGGAATTGATACCGAAATATTTCGTCCAATGGAGGGCGTGCTACGGCAGCCTTATCGCATTATCACGACCGCATCGGCAGATCAGCCGCTGAAAGGCCTGCGGTTTTTGATTAAAGCCATAGCCGCGCTTAAACCGGATTATCCACAACTTGAGCTAATGGTGGTGGGTAAGTTAAAAGAAGGGGGACAGACTGAAACTTTACTTCAGTCATTGAAGTTAGAAGATTCCGTATCTTTTGTTTCTGGTATTTCTACTGAAGAGTTGGTGCATTACTACAATGAAGCGACACTAGCAGTGTCACCGTCATTGTACGAAGGTTTCGGATTGCCAGCCGGTGAAGCGATGTCTTGTGGTACTCCTGTCATTTCAAGTGATGGTGGCGCCTTACCGGAAGTAATAGGTGATGCTGGTTATATTACTCCGGCAGGAAATTCGAACGCCTTGGCCTCAGCCATGAGAGAGTTGCTTGAAAATCCCGAACGCAGAGCTCAATTGAGCCAATTAGGGCGAAAACGTATCGAAGAAACCTTTAGTTGGGAAGTCGCAGCGAAACAGTTTACTGCTTATTATCACAAGATTCTTAACCAAGATAAGCAAACTGAAACAACGGTACCAAGAGAGGCGTCTAGTGACGTGGTAGGTGCTATTAACGCACAACAGGTATATGACCATGCAAACAATTGATTTTGATAAGTTGAAGTTATCTTCTGGAGATCGACTTCTAGATGTAGGTTGTGGTGAAGGCCGTCATACAATTGGAGCCTATTTGGCTGCAGATATAGAAGCAATTGGGGTGGATCTGTCTGGAAAGGACATCTCCATCGCAAAAGAGAAAGCTAAAGCCTTTGTGGATCCAAGCAATAAAAATAAGCGCATTGAATTTAAAAAAGCGAATGCTCTTAAATTGCCATTCGAAGATAACAGCTTCGATAAAGTGGTTTGTTCAGAAGTGTTGGAACACATTCCGGATTTTAAAGGGGTACTAGCCGAAATTAATCGGGTATTGAAACCTGATGGGGTGCTGGCTGTTAGTGTACCTCGAGCTTGGCCAGAAGAAATTTGCTGGCGATTGAGCCAGGCTTATCACGAAGTCGAAGGTGGCCATATTCGCATCTTTAGTGATGTTCATCTTCGCCGTGAAGTGGAGAGCCTAGGTTTGAATCGTTATGCCCGTCACTGGGCCCACGCGCTGCACGTTCCTTATTGGTGGTTGAAATGCGCGTTATGGGGCAAGGATGAACAATCTAAGTTGGTGCAGGGGTACCACAATTTTTTGGTGTGGGATATGATCAAGAAACCAAAATTCTCTCGTTTCTTAGAGAAGGCGTTAGACCCGGTGATGGGTAAAAGTGTTGTGATGTACTTCGAGCGAGTATAAGGAAGAAAAATGGAAGGTCTATTACTTAGCAAAGGGTTTTACCCCAAACAATTTCTTCAAAAAACCGTCGACTATATTTTATCGGTACAAAAACCGAGTGGTGAAATTCCATGGTTTACCGGCGGCATCACCGATCCTTGGGATCATATCGAAGCCGCGATGGGTTTGAGTATTGCCGGTGAATATGAGGCGGCGGAGCGAGCCTACCAATGGCTGGTGGGCGAACAGTTGGAAGATGGTAGTTGGTGGGCTAATTATAAAAATGGCAAACCGATTGCCAAAGGTAAACGAGAAAGCAATTTCATTGCCTATATCGCGACAGGGGTATGGCATCACTATCTAATTACACAAGATAAAGCTTTTTTAAGTCGTGTTTTTTCTATGGTACATCGTGCAATTGATTGGGTTTTGGTGATGCAAGCTGAAACAGGTGAAATCTATTGGGCGACGGATGAGAACGGCGTTGTGCTGGAAGATGCTTTGGTCACCGCATGTTCATCAATTTACAAGAGTGTTGAATGCGCGACTCTAATTGCTGATACGCTAGGTGAGACGGAATTGAGTGCCGTCTGGCGTTCAGCTTATGAGCGCTTAGGCTTCGCCTTGAAATACCGACCGGAGCGGTTTGATCGAACCTGGGAGAGCAAAAAACGTTATTCCATGGACTGGTTTTACCCTATTTTGGCAGGTGTTTATAGTGACGCTGAGGCGCGTGCTCGTTTGCGTTCTCGCTGGACTCAGTTTGTGGAAAGAGGCATGGGGTGCCGCTGCGTCAGTGACGAGCCTTGGGTCACCGTGGCGGAATCATGCGAATTGACCATGGCCTTGCTGGCGGCAGGGGAGCACAGTAAGGCCGTTGAGCTGTATTCGTGGTTGCATCAATGGCGTGATGAAGAAGACGGCGCGTACTGGACTGGTTGGCAATTCAAGGAGCAGATTATTTGGCCTGAGGAAAAAACCACCTGGACCGCTGGTGCGATATTGTTAGCGGCCGATGCCTTAACAGAGCATACCCCAGCAGCGAAGCTGTTTTTAGAAAATCAGTTAATGAATGGCCTCTTGGCCGGTCAGGTCTTGGAAGAAGCCTGAATTTTGAAAGAGAGAGTTTGAAGACGTGCGGCGGAAGAAGAGATAATGACTCTTAGGTCAGAATAGGATGCGCAGAAAGCGCAAGCCCGTTGACCTGTCTAGCTGATCAAGCGGCTATTTTCGTCTAAATATACCTGGTATGTTTACCTTCGGCAATTCTGCAAACTAACTAGAAGCTTTGGCCAGTTTCCATATCTTGTAGGGTGCGAGGTCACGCTCTTCAGTGTTACGGCAGCTATCCATTAGTTCGATACCTACATCGTATAAATTAGTGTCTCCAAATTGTTAATAAATGATGTGGAAAACACAAACCTTCATAAATTGAATAGCATGGATTTTCAGTACGAAAGCATGGAGTAGAAAAATAGCGAGTCGCACAAGTCGAACCTAATAGAGGAATTATTCTTGCGTAAAGAACACCGTCCATACATTGTGAAAGCCGCTATAAATCGATTTACCAACTGGTATGTTAAGCGCTTCATTCGTCCACAGTTTGATGAGCTAGGCAAATCGCCCAATATATTGCACCCCACCACTGTACAGATATTCGGTGAAAACATTAAAGCAGGGGATTTTCTACACTTGATTAGTGCCAAGGAGTCGCCGGTGAAACTCACTACCTGGCCCTCCAAAAATATGGAGGGCCATATTACCTTAGGCAGCTATTGCCTCATATCGCCAGGGACGGTCATCACAGCAGCTGAGCACATAAAAGTCGGCAATAATTGCATGTTTGCGGCAAATTGTTACGTGTCTGATAGTGACTGGCATGGTTTGTACAATCGTACCCGGCCTTTTCGGTGCACCAAGCCAATTACCTTAAAAGATAACGTTTGGGTAGGATATGGCGCCAAGATTGGCAAGGGCGTCACCATAGGAGAAAATTCGGTGGTAGCTGCAGGTAGTGTGGTAGTGAAAGACGTACCGGATAATGTTGTGGTAGGAGGCAATCCTGCGAAGTTTATCAAAACACTGAATCCAGAACGTCGTATGCTTAAGCGGGAGATTCTTTTTTCTGACGATGATTATTATGATCAGAATCAAAAGGATTTGGATCGATATGTGATGGAAGGTAATACTTGGAGAAAGTGGCTTAGAGTACTTTTAAAGCCAAATAATTGTGACTAAATTAGTTAATTAATCGTGCTGTATAGAAGGGCGCTTGGAATACGACATAACTCGGCCCACAAAAGCTGAAATACTCCTACCAACGTCTATTTATACCGGGATCGGAAAGTAAGGCACCTTCGTAGCTTTATAGGGTGGAGCAGTAGCCATATATGGTACATAAGGTTAAATGTCTCAAGAGCCCCAACATGCGGTCTTATTAAAAGCAATACACCACTTTGACGGTCTCATCCAATAATGAGTCATCCACATAACTAATGGCATTCGGATTATTTTCTACCAATTTTTTTAGTTCTTATGGACTAGATGCCACTTTGGGTGGGATGCCTTTCCCTGTAAACACTCGCCGTGCCCAATAGGTCTTGAGTTTTCGGTTATTTTTTTTAAGTATTTTAGCGTTAAATTTTTCACGAGTGTCGCTACTAACTGCTTGATCAATAGGCATCGCTTTTTTTCCTTCCGTGATATTTTTGATTTACCTAAAAAGATCCGTTGTATATCTTTTGTAGAGATTTCAATATTATTACTGGGGTGATGTGACATGTATTTGGACAGGTAAACGTTGGTCTTATTTAGCTGTGATTTTAGATCTGTACGCCCGCCAAGTGGTGGGTTGGTCAATGTCTAACTCACCTGATAGTGAGCTTACAGCCAAAGCTCTACGACTAGCTTATGAGTCTCGTGGTCAGCCAAAAAATGTGATGTTCAATTCAGATCAGGGCTGTCACTATACAAGTTTGAAATTTAGACAAACACTTTGGTGTTTTCAGATTACTCAAAGCATGAGTCGCCGAGGAAATTGTTGGGATCACGCATCTATGGAGCGTTTCTTTCGGAGCTTGAAAACAGAGTGGATGCCAACAGTTGGTTGGAGATTATTCAGTGAGGCAAAGGTTGAAATAGCACGTTACATAACAGGTTATTATAGTCAGTTAAGACCACATACATTTAATGTAGGGCTACGCCTTCAGCAGCAGAGGAAAGATATGAAAATTGCCTCTTAACTTGTGGCCAAATTTAGTTGACCACTTCAAAACTTTGAATAAACCCAACTGAAGGGATAATCGAATATATCTATTTTGATGATTCGCTAAGATAAAAATAGGCTAAATATTTATTCTGGCCAAGCGCATTTGCACTCAATATTGTGCCTAGCGATACGCTTTTCTGGATGGCGAGTGAAATTTATTTAAATTGCTTGAATTATACACCTTACTTAGTGGTTGACAAGTTAGTTGATGTCGTGTATAAATTATTCTACTGAAATAATTGTTGAAGGTATCTCTTGTTAGTTATGTGACAAAATTACTCTTATCCAATAAGTCATCTTCAAATGGAAGTTGAGATGCTTAATTTCAGCGGTGATGACGCTTTCTCGGATAAAGTTAAATGATCAATAAACCAAGAGGTAGTCTCATCAATATGAGTCTATAAATATCACTCATATAATGAGAAAAGAGACATTAAATTTCACACATGATCTATGTATGGAGCCTATCTAACAATGGCATCGCCTTATATAAACAAAAACCTGGATAAAAATTCAGATTTATTTGCTAAACAGCATGCCAGGAAAACGAATACTCCAGATCTTTTGTCAATACTTAAATTGGAGATTGGAAACTCAGGGAATAAGGTTCCGACACTAAAATTTTTGTCGCAGTTATTACAGATATCTCCCGCAACCTTGAAGCGCAAGTTGAAAGAATACAATCTTACTTATATTGAACTTAAAAACATGATTCGATTTGAGAAAGCGCAAGTTCTTCTCAGTACTTCAGATAAGAAACTGGCTTCAATATCACTAGAGTTGGGTTTCAATGATACGTCTAATTTCATCAAGTCTTTCAAATTATGGTCTGGAACAACACCGGGCAGGTATCGTCAGCTTAATCAAGAATTAAAATCAAAACATTCAAGGTGTTAGTCAATCAGTCAATATAGGTTTTGGGGTTTAATATTGTGATGATAAGCGAAGGAAACCGCGCTTACTTGTCATGTCTAATGCAAATTATTACAAGGTAATTCAAGTATTAATAAAACGAATTCGCATTGTAAGTGTTCAGAAAAAAATTGACGGATCAATGTTGAACGTTAGTTCTCTTTGTCTTGCTTGTTTATCGTTGAGGATGATACTCATTTCGAAAATACTAAGAAATTTCCTGAAAGTATCGAATGACATTTCTTATTCAACATATCTAGGAAGTAGTAGATCCTGTTATATCACTTTGACAATACGAAAAAACATGCAAGGTTGATGCTGCCTGTGTCATTGTCATACAATCACCGGGTTGTTAATGGGGTCGATGCTGCACGATTTACAAGTATGTTAGGTATGATATTAGGTGATTTAGGGCAGTTGTTATTGTCGTTACCAAAATATTTCACCGCACTAAATAAAACAATTAGTTAGCTAAAGAGGGCAGGCATAAAAACTTTTTAAACCGTGCCCCGTCTTATTTGGTTACTAACATTCAAATAGCGAGGTGGCTGCCGCTATTTGTGTAAATTTTCTCTTAATACACTGAAAAAGTCGATGACAGCTTGATTGAATTCGACAGCGCAATTTATGTTAATCGAATGCCCACCATCTAGATTTTTCACCTTTAAATTCTGCCATTGCTCTTGCGCTGCTTTTAGTGTGGGTTGAAATTCTTTTTCGTGAATGCCATTTGTCACAAGCGTGCTAGGGAGGGAGTCTGTGTAAGGTAGAATAGAAAGCTGGTTTCTCATGTGCAATGCCTCTATTGCAGATTCGATATTGACTTTATCCGCTTGAATAATCATTTCCTTTTTTAAAGTTTCAGGAAGAGTTTTACTACAAGACGGATGAACGGATAGTATCTTTACACCAAGTCGGCGAATCGTATTCTCATTTTTTATCCCTAGCTCAATTGTGCCTGGGGGTGAAAAAGCCGACATAGAGTTTGTCACGACTAAACCAAGGCAGCGCTCGGGTTTATATCGCGCATAATGCATAATTATTCCAGCGCCGTATGAATGCCCAACTAAAGCCCATTGTTTGATGTTGTATTGTTCTCGAATGGTCTCAAGTTCATAAACGTAACGCTTAATTGAATAGTCAGAATCAGTATGTGGAACGGGGCTCTGCCCATGTCCCCATAGTTCAACCATAAACAACTGAAAGTGCTTTGAGAGCTCTTCTTTGTTTAGCTCCCATTGTAAATTGCTGGATAGAAAACCGTGGACTAACAGCAAGGCCGGTTTATCGACATCGCCTGTAACTTGGCAGTGGAGATGACCCGGATAAGAATTTGAGTATTCAATTTGGTTCGTCATAGGAGGAATAGAGTCCAAAGTTGGAAAAGCATTACGATTAGGTCGAGGCTTTTGTTTATTTCAAGCGATCAATGTTAAACGCAATGGCGGTAAAAAAGGCATACATAATTAAGCCACTAATTGCCACTTCCTGCACGCTTTGTGGTGTAGGAAGGAGTGGTCCGATAGCTGGAGGAATAATGAGTAGAACCCCAAGCACAAAAACACCGGTTATTTTCTTTTGGCTATTGGGGGTGTTGTTCCTGAGGTAAAGCCATGAACCAAAGCAAATAAATAGCACTTCAAGTGCGATCGATAGAAAAGGGTAATTCCATAAACCGAAGCCCACTTTAAAACTGTCTCCCACTAATGGGAGGTCAGGTGTATGGGTGAATAGGTCAAACAGCCAGTGTGATGAGATTGCGAGAGCAAATATACAGACAATCGTTCGGTCGATTTTATTCCATATAGCGTATAGACCGATAAAGCCTGCAATCCAAAGAGGAGTGGCAAGAAGCCCATGAGTAAAAGGGTAGTGATAGAGATCAAGGTCATTGAAAGCGTTAAAATCAGGAGTGATACGCAGGTGTTCGATATCGGTAAGTAGTAGCAACATGAATGCGATATCCACAAACTGGGTGCCGATGAATAACACCCAAAGTGGGATCGATTTGTCATACTGTTTTAGGGCGAGTCCTGCTGCGAAATGTCCGGTTAACATTATTATACCCTCATTTAAAATTCATTGCTCAGTGCATTATACTTAGTGGTTGACAAGAAAGTAAAGTAAGAATAGCCTAGGCACATGTAATAACAATTACCTAAAGGTTTCTGCCATAAGTGATAAGAGCCATCTGCGGTTCGACTTTTGGAAAAACGAATTTGAGGGGCAAGAGTAATACTATTTTAGGCATCGTTAACGGCGGCTTCTTTGCTTGATTTAGTGTATAGATGTGGGGAACTTAATTTCCGGCTATTGTCAAACGGGGCCCATAATTGAGTAGTGTAACTTATGACTGCATAATAGTTGGAGCGGGTGGGTTAATAAAAATCCTTGGATCAAGGTTCTTGCAGGGGTAGACTTCGTATTGAAAAATCCGGCCTATATATGGAAAAATCCTACCCGTGCTGCCTGCCGATAGCTTTGGCGGTCGGTCCATTGCTCTCTTACAGGGTAAAACCTTGGGAGGAGTCATCAATGTGATGTCGCACGATATCGTCTTTAGTTTGGTAATAACGATAAAAGGATATGCGAGATAATCCTGCCAATTTAACAATTTCCGAGACGGATATATTTTCTGTTTTTTTATTTAACGATGAAGAATAGCTGTCTCGTAAATACTAATTGAAGATAGATAGTTCGCCCTGTTTTTTGGCTGCTTCAACATATCGGTGTTAGAGTTATAATATATCAAACCATAAAGGTATCTCTAATGACTATTTTAAATGGCTGGTCTAGTAAGGATATTCCGAATTTAAGTGGTAAAACCGCATTAATAACAGGCGGTAACAAGGGATTGGGTTTTCAAAGTGCCTTAGAACTATCAAAAAAAGGTGCAAAGGTCATCATATCCTGTCGTGATGTTGAAGCAGGGCTAAAGGCAAAGAAAAAAATTATGACAGAAGTGCCGGCAGCTGAAATTGAGGTTATTCCTCTTGACCTTACTGACCTAGTATCGATAAAGCACTTTAGTGAGACGGTTAAACAGAACTTTGAAAGACTGGATATATTGCTTTGTAATGCCGGCGTCGTGAACTTGGAAGTTCGCCAACTAACGAAAAATGGTGACGAGATGCACATGGCCACAAATCATTTTGGTCATTTTGCGCTGACAGGGTTATTACTACCCTTAATAATAGCTTCGGAGAACTCTCGGGTGGTGGTTGTTTCTAGTATAGCCTATAAAAGCGGGGCAATAGATTTTGATGACTTAAATTGGGAAAAAAGAGAATACAACACACTCAAATGCTATGGTGATAGCAAACTCGCCAATCTATTATTCGTTAAATACTTGAATCAATTTCTAAGGGAAAAAGGTGCTTCGACTATCGCCGTAAGTGCACACCCAGGCTTGACTGGAACGGAGAGGCAGCAATCTATTGGTATTGGTGGAAAACTTACTAAGTGGATAGCTTCTCCCGTTGAAAAAGGCGTTCGGCCTCAACTGTTAGCCGCTGTTGATCCTCAGGCAGAACCTAACGATTTTTATGGCCCTAGGTACGGTGTAGTTGGAAAACCGGTGAAATTAAAGCTAAACCGCTTGGTAGAGCACGATGCCGTTAAGTTATGGGAACTTTCCGAAAAGATTACAGGAGTAGCTTTCGAGTAGCCTGAGTTTCACGCCAGCGCAGCTAAAGTCATAAAATCTGGCTAAGCATTTTACGCGTAAAAATATGCGATCTCAAGAAGAGTGTTCGGTGACAAAATTTTTGATCAGCAAGTTATACTCGGGAGTGTTCTATGGCGTTTCGTTCATAGTAGCTTCACACCCTTTTATACATTATCGATCAGAGTAAGATGCATTTATCCCGCCAAAAAATAGCGCGTGAATTAGCGGTTGAACTAATAGATAAGATATTGAATGCGATATATGAAGAAACTGGCGACACAGGAAAGTTGATAGATAACAGTTAACTTTACACTTTAAAGCAAGCTAAATAAAAAGTTGCCAGTGCCTTATGTCGTGTATGAAGCAAAGCGAAGGGTATGACTCTCCTCCAAATTGTCCTGGCAGCCATGACAGGCAGGTGCCGGGCCAGAGCGTTATAGCCGAGAGGGCTCTCATTAAAGGGTACACTTATATTTTAAATCAGTGGGAATAATTCTATGAATAAAAAAATAATGCTAGGCTTATCATCGGTCGTGATGATGTTTCTATTAGGAAATACTCTAAATAATGCGGGTGTATTTAAAACCATAGAACCACATTTTACAGGTCAATGTGATCAAATTGTTGGCATGCTGGGATCGGAAGATATTACCTTTATACCTAATGAAAACGCTGTATTGGTTTCCTCTTACGATCGTCGCATAGAAGCAGCAGACGCCTCACAGGCAATTGCAGGAAGCATATTTCATTATAACCTTGATACTCAAAGATTTAGTAAACTTTCTCCAGATATAGAAGACTTTCGCCCTCATGGATTTAGTTTATATAAGATGGCCAATGGAGAGACACGTTTGTTTGTCGTTAACCATGCAGGTAAACAACAAACGGTGGACATATTCTCCTTAGAACAAAATAAGCTAATTTTATTGCGGAGCATTCAATCAGAAAAATTAAATAACCCTAATGACATTGTAGCGGTGGGGCCGGAACAATTTTATGCGACCAATGATCATCACTATAGTTCTGGTATTATGCATGTATTAGAAAATTATTTAACGTTACCTATTTCGAATGTTATGTACTTTGACGGGGAAGGTTATAAACAAGTGGCGTCCGGAATGTCCTTTGCTAACGGTATTAATGTTAGCGCTAATGGCAAGCAACTTTATCTAGCTTCGCTTACGTCACTTAAAGTTTATATTTATCAACGTGATTTAAGTAGCAATGAATTGTCCTTGCTTAAAAAAATAAATACGCAAACTGGCGTTGATAATATCGAGCTAGATGAAAACGGTGATTTATGGATTGGTGCCCACCCTCAATTATTAAAATTGGCTAGTTATGCAAAGGATTCACAAGCACGATCCCCTTCACAAGTTCTTAAAATAAAAGTAAGTGATGGATCTTTTGATGTAGAAAGTGTGTATTTGAATAATGGCGATCCTATTGCTGGATCAAGTGTAGCGGCTGTCAAAGGAAATAGAATGCTAATTGGCAGTGTATTTGATAACAAGATTTTAGATTGCACCTTCGATAATAATGGTAAAAAACAATGAACACCCATCACATCTGGAGGAGTAATATATGACTGTTACGGGAGCCTCTGTTGAAAAAAACTCAATATGACGTGCTTCATCACAATGGGGGAAAACAGCGGGTGCAGACTCGATTGATAACAACATAAGTAAATAGTTTGGGGCTGAGAAATATTTTACCGCACTCATTATGCCGTCTTTTCTTTGGTGATTTCAAATTGTCGCTTCAACACGCTATTTTTACTTAATAAGAATAGGAGTGTTACTTTGTGGGTAAGTATATTGGCTCTGCTACAGAGCTAAAATCTGAAATCTGGGGCCGGTATGAAAGCGGAAGCTCTGTAAGATCCATTGATCGACCTTCTTCATTAATTTATGAGCAGTTTGTTCCAACTGATGGGATAAGGCCTTCTCCTCGAACACGGCTTAGAATAGCCCTTTCTCTTGAAAAAGGTGAAGAGAAATCTCGCGGGATAGTCGCCAATTTATCTATTCGAGAGATTGCTTTCCCGTTGGGGCGTTCATCATAGACCGCATGTTCGAATGCCCTTAGTAAAATATATTAATACTCAATCCAAAATCACACAGTAATGCCATCAGAAATAGGTGTACTTTTTATTGGTTACTTCTGTACGCACTAGGAGTACATTTAAACCAGCCCCTAAAAGCTCGATTAAACGTAGAAGTGTCTTTGAATCCAGTGGCTAATGCGATTTCATATATACGCATATTGGTCTCAATTAAATAAAACACTGCCATGCTTTTACGGACATTGCTAATGACTTCCTGATAGCTGGTGTTTTCATTATTTAATTTTCTAGCCAGTGTTCGCACTGTCATATTAAAGTCAGCGGCCAACTCATCCTGAATAAGAAATTTCGACTTCTGGGCACATTCACGCCAGTAGTTTGCTACTTTTTCACTCCATTGATTCTTTTTTGATAACAGTTTAAGGCCCTGTTCTAAATATTGCTTAGACAAATTTAAAGTTGAAGGGTCAGAAGAAACGAGAGGTGTATTTATATAATGTTCAGGAATAATAATCTTATTTGTATTACAGCCGAATGCTACAGGGCAGCCGAAATACTCATCATAAACGGATTTATCGTAAGAGGTTTTATGCGAGAAACCAACTCTTCTCTCAGACATGGGCTTTTCTAAATAGAGACTAAATTGCAGAAAAATTAAAACATATATTTCGACGATTGCTGCTGAAACTTCTGTGCCTAGCTCTTCAATGGGAGTAAATTCACAGGTGACATTCTTATCGTGAATAAAATAGTTAAATTCAATCCCGGGCATCAACAAAGGGAAAAACCTGGATAGCTCAAGTAGCTCACCTAGATTATCGGCGGACATTGCAGCTAAACCAAGAATGCCATGACTGGTAACCTTAATATGTTTTGCTACCAGAAAACTAAAGGGTATAGCACTATCGTTTAATAAAATGCCCTTTTCAATTAGCTTTTTGTACAGAGTACCCTGAATAGTCGCCTCGGGTTTTTCCAACTCATCGATATTTATCCCTAACTCAGAAAAAATACGCACTTTATTCTCTCCAAGTTCCTCCAGAGCCCAGCCTACTGCAGAAGCGTAATTAATCGGAATTTTTTGTGCGTCTAATTTATTCATCGCCCGGAGATTTTGTCCAATATTGCAAGTTTTTAGTCTAGTTATAACCTAGGTTATTTTAGGGCCTGAAGATATTATTAAATAAAGTTGAGACCGTTACCAAGTGAAAAGGCATCGGACGTATATTATAGTCAGAACCTACAGGAATATATAAGCCATGGGAAATCAAACAAATTTGCAGGCCCCTGAAAATATACGGTTTGGATTACCTAATAGAGATGCCGCGTATTTACACTTTGATCACGCTCTTGTTGATAAATATGAAAAATACCGGTTTGAGACCGATGAGGCAGCCGACAAATTAGCCGCATTTATCAAGGAGAACCCACGACAGGGTTGGCAATTTTTCAACCAAACCCTAGAATCTGGGATCAAAGGAATCCCAAACGCCCCTGAAGAGTTTCGTGCCTTTTTTGAAAGAGAACTAATACCGGACTGGGTTGACTGGGATCAACTAGAACGCGCCAGTGTAGCTATCTGGAGGCCAGGTAACTTAACACTCATTATTGCCTCTCAGGCGAGCATGATTGCTACTTACATTGCTCCTCAAGCCTCACAATCAATGGATAGAACCGGGGAACAGATGCGCCGCACTGAAGGCCGAGGCATAGAAACCGCCACCTGGTTCGCACAGGCGACCAAACCCGGAAATATGAAACCGGGCAAAGAGGGATATAAACTATCGGTTCGCGTCAGATTGATTCACGCTTTCGTCAGAATAAACCTCGACAAAGCTGAGTGGAACTATAAGGCTTTAGGGTTGCCCCTCAATCAGGAACGAAATGCAACCGCCATAGCCTTTACGTTTTCAAGTGTATTTATTGATGCTGCCAAGAAATTAGGCACTTGTTATAGCAAAACTGAACGCGAAGATATCTATACTTTTTGGCGCTATATGGGCTATTTATTGGGTGCACCTGAAGATCTTTTAATGAAAAATGAAGAGCAAGCCAGAACGCAATGTGCGCTCATGGCATTAACGGACCTTCCACCGGATGCTGAAGGTCAGCGTTTAACCAAGCTCTTTACCGAACAGACCCCTAAATTGGATGAAGCCCTAATTAAAGTCGCCAGCCCTAGCGCAGCTAAGGTGATAAAGTCTGGCCCAGTATTTCACGGGCTAAAGTATGCCATTACAAGACGAGTGTTCGGTGGCAAAACTTCCGATCAACTGGCAATACCTAGCAGTACTCTGTGGCGTTTGATTCTAGGCAGCTCTACACCGCTTTTATACATTATCGATCAGAGTAAAAAGTATTTAACCAGTCAAAATAGAGCGCGAGAATCAGCGGTTAAACGAATTGATAAGACATTGAATACAATATATGAAAAAACTGGCGACATAGGAAAGTTGATAGATAACAGTTAACTTTAACCTACGTCCAATAGTGCTGAAGCAATTGTGGTATTTGGCTGTCCACCCCCTATATACCACCCTTAAGGGGTGGGGATATCAGGTGATTAATATCGTATCTTTAGGGGTAGTTCAATGTCAGTTGATTTCAAGGGCCCATTAACGCTCCGAAATAATGGGTTGGAACAACATTAATGTGATAATTCTAACTAGGTTCGAGAGAGATATTACGACTCATAAAACTGGGATATTAACTTCCTTAATAAGGTGTACCGTGAGGGTTATATGCCGGGACTAATGGGGAGGGGCGCAAGAGCTTGTCCTTATGAGTGTGATATTAGGACTGTATCTTGGGATGCAGGTAGAAAGGATGCAGTTCAGGCTAGTCAAGTAGCGCTTGTGAAAGGAAAATGACCTCTTAAGGGAGGCGATATCGAAAGGAATAATGAGGCAGGTTAGTGAGCCTATATGGATATATTTTTTAGATAATCCATAAATTATTGATGAGAAAGTAAAATGGAAAAAATATCTGCCAAGGGCACGAATTCACGCAACTACTTCATAATACTGTTTATACCATTAGTGTTGAATTTCATATATATATCCACTGCTTCAGCAAAAGTATCTAAAGAAAAGGCGCAGCTGCTTGGCACTATTCTTACTCCTTTTGGCTCCATTGCTGGTGGCAATATTGATGGCTCTATCCCAAGGTGGAACGGCGGGTTATCTATGGAGAATAAAACGTCTGTACAGAAAGGTTTGCATCATACTGATCTATTTGCAGATGAAAAAGCGCTAAAGATAATTACACGCCAGGACCTAGATTCATTTGCAGCCAATCTGACTAAGGGTCAGATTAAAATGTTTAATAGTTATAAAAATACCTTTTCTATGCACATCTTTCCTACTCATCGTACCCACGCATTGCCCAGCTGGATTAATGAAAACACAAAAAAAAATGCCTTAACTGCATCATTAACTTCTAATAATAATGGTTTTATGGATGCCTATGGAGGGACTCCTTTTCCAGTACTCAATGGGAGTCCCGAGAAAAAAGCGATGCAAGTTATGTGGAATCATTTGACACGTTGGAGAGGTATTTACGTAAATAGACGTTCAGCAGAGATACCTGTTAATCGAAATGGGCAATTCACGCCGGTCATAAAGCAGCAAGAAGTTCTATTTAATTACTATATTCCTGGTAGGACATATAAGGACTTAGAGAATATGCTCTTGTATTACATTTCATCTACGATCTCGCCAGCCAGGTTGTCAGGTAGCGCCATTCTATCACATGAACCATTAGATCAGACGCTAAAGAACCGAGGATCATGGGAATATAATTCAGGACAACGCAGAGTTAGAAGAGCGCCAAATCTTGTGTATGATTCACCGACTGCCTCCTCTAATTCTATCTCGACTATAGATGAGATCGATATGTATAACGGTGCACCAGATCTTTATCATTGGAAATATCAAGGCTTAACTGAGAAGTTTATTCCATATAATAACTACAAAATAAATGAGAAAGGTCAAAAGTATTCAAATATATTAATGCCCGGTCACATTAATCCTGAATATGTTAGATGGGAAAAACATCGTGTTCATGTAATAGAAGCGACGCTAAAAACAGGGATACGGCACATTTTTTCGAAAAGGGTATTTTATGTCGATGAGGACAGTTGGAGTATTGCTATGGCAGAGCAATATGATGCCAGAGAAGAACTGATTCATTTCAATATCTCTTTACTAAAAAATTACTACGACTTGCCCGGCGTTTCTACATCTGCAGATGTTATTCATGATATTCAATCTCATAGATACGTCGTTAGCGGATTATACTCTGAAGAAAGTAAAGGTCCTATATTTCTCGATAAGGCGCCCTCAAAAAATCATTTTTCCTCAAGCTCACTGAGACGAAGAGGGCGGTAAACTTTTGATCAAAAGGTGGAATCGTGCGATGGCAAGGGGCACCCATTTCTGGTAGTGCAAATCTGTCTATTTATTTCGGGGAAGAATAACTCTAAGAGCATATTTGAATATTTTGCCATCAATTAAGATGGAGCTTAAGAAAAACATATTTCACCAATTGAGATTAGGCTTTAATCAATATACAAAATTGATAAGGAAAAGTTATGAATGATTTTGAAGAAAGAGTAAAAAAAGTAATCAGTGAACATCTAGAAATTGATGTAGGAGTCATCAGTCAAGAATCATTTTTGGTTGACGATCTGGGTGCTGATTCTTTGACAAACGTTGAACTTGTTTTAGCTTTGGAAGAGGAGTTTGACATAAGTATTAATGAATGGGATGCAGATAAATTCTTCCAGTTCAAAAATGTTTTATATTATATAGAAGAACAATTTAATGCTCGTAATAGAGAGATTGTGCACTCTGTAGATAAATAATTGAAAATTAAACCGTCATGTAGATACTCAAAGGGATAGTCTGAATCATTAGTGAAAAGAATGTATTTTTATAGTGGTATATGGTTCTCCTCTACTTTTTATATCGAGTAAAATGTTCCAGATTTAACCGACCGTTAGGGTGAAAATTATTATTCTTTTTGATTATTCGTTGATTGTTTTGCTGGGGGATTTATAAATATTTTTTTTATACATGGGCTCTTAGATAAGTAAATGACAATAAATCGATATATCAAAAAAATACTAGATGCTCGAGTTTATGAGGTGGCGATAGAATCACCACTAACACCAGCCCCGTTTTTAACGAGGAGATTTTGCAACAATATCTATTTAAAACGAGAAGACCTTCAGCCTGTATTCTCATTTAAATTAAGAGGTGCTTATAACCGTGCGCGATTGCTATCCGATGAAGAAAAAGCGGCAGGTGTTATTACTGCATCAGCAGGGAATCATGCTCAGGGTTTAGCTTTAGCATCCCAGAAACTGGGCATTGAAGCGACAATTGTAATGCCTAAAACAACACCGGAAATCAAAGTAAACGCCGTTAAAGCAAAAGGCGCGAGAGTAGTATTGCACGGTGACGCTTTCGACGAAGCTTCAGCTTATGCCCAAGCGCAGGTCAAGTCAAAAGGACTAGTATATATTCCACCTTATGATGATGAAGATGTGATTGCAGGGCAAGGGACTGTAGCAATGGAAATGCTCATGCAGCACACTGCGCCGATACATGCTGTATTCATTCCAGTGGGGGGAGGCGGTTTAATTGCTGGCATGGCGGTGTATATCAAGTATGTTCGACCTGGAACAAAAGTGATAGGTGTTGAACCCGATGATGCAGCTTGTTTAAAAGCAGCGTTGGATAGCCAGCATAGAGTGATACTGGATGAAGTTGGTATCTTTGCAGAAGGCGTAGCCGTTAAACAAATTGGTAAACTCCCTTTTGAAGTTGCACAGCGATGTGTCGATGAGGTTATTACCGTTAGCACTGATGAAATTTGTTCAGGAATTAAGGATATTTTTGACGATACACGTGCGATTGCTGAGCCTGCGGGTGCAGTAGCACTTGCTGGATTAAAAAAATATGTAGAACGCGAAGGTATTAAAAATGAAAACTTACTGACTGTTGTCAGTGGGGCTAATATTAATTTTGATCGCCTTCGTTATATTTCTGAAAGAACCGAAATCGGTGATAAGCGTGAAGCCATTCTTGCGGTGACTCTGTCAGAAGAACCAGGCAGCTACAAAAAATTTATTCAAGTACTACATAACCGAAATGTAACTGAGTGCAATTATCGTTACGAGCACGGTTGCGATGCTCAAATATTTGTTGGTGTACAGATTTCGGCTGGAGGGCAAGGACGGAAACAAATCATTACTGAGCTTAGGGAACAAAATTATGAAGTATTCGATTTAACGGATAATGAAATAGCTAAAAACCACATTCGTCACATGGTCGGTGGGCGTTCATCGGGGGTTGGAGATGAGCAGGTATACCGTTTTGAGTTCCCTGAGCGTCCTGGTGCGCTTCTGAGTTTTTTACAATCTTTAGGCACTAAGTGGAATGTTTCAATGTTTCACTATCGTAATCATGGTTCTGCATACAGTCGGGTACTTATGGGCGTTCAAGCTGGCAGAGAAGAAACGCATACCTTTAGAGAGATGCTCAACAAAGTGGGCTTTCGTTATTGGGATGAAACCGCAAATGAAGCTTACCGCCTATTCTTGCATGAAAAGACACGTTCTTCGTTAGCCGTTTGAGCCAAGGAGTGAAGCTTGAGACTGATTTATCCTTATTATTTACCGCGATTAGGGATAGAGCTGCTACACAGTCAACAGTAACCCACTGGCACCGTATATCCAAAGTGATAAACAGCAGGAAAATAATAATAATGATGTCTATAGAGCATCTTTGGAGGGGCTATATAAATACCTATAGATACTTTCTACACAGAAAAATAAAATCCGGTGTGGTCAACAATGTTGATGTGAGTTACAACGCTAGCTTTGGAATTGCCAATGTGTTGATTCTGTCTGTTCTTGAATCAGAAGACCGCATACTAGATAGCCGCTTTCGACATTCATCACTCTTGATGGGTCCAAAAGCATGAAGGCATTCTAAAATTGGCTCAGGGGACGAAAAAAAGTGCGCGTCACCTTTAGTTGATGCCTTATTGGTTGACATCAGACACGATGAAAATACTGACTTCTTGGTACCAAGAGTTCCTGATGTTTAGGCGTGAATACGGACCATGTAACAATGGTTTTAATAAAAACTGATATGTCGAATGATGAAGCAAGGTTTTACACTAAGTAATCTAATAAAAGGAAGAAAAATGAAGCGTATAGGGTTATTGGATGCATCCTGGTTGTCGATGGAAAGTTATGATACGCCCATGCACGTAGCGGCATTAATGATTTTTGAAATACCAAAAAATAGTTCTAAATCATATATTAGGGATCTGTTGGCAAAGTTAAGGATGCAAACGCAAGCTGTAGCGCCATGGAATTATAAGCTGAAGACGAAAAGAAGGTTTGGCGCAGTCTTGTCTCGTAGCTGGGTGGAAGATCAAAATATTAACCTTGACTACCACGTTAGGCACTCAGCTCTTCCGAGCCCCGGTAGAGCGCGCGAGCTTGGGGTGTTGGTATCAAGGTTGCATGCACATCAGTTAGATATTAATCGACCATTATGGGAATATCACCTTATTGAGGGTCTGGAGCATAATCGTTTCGCGATATATTTCAAAGTACATCATTCTCTAGTCGATGGTGTGAATGGCGCTAAAATGATTCAACGAACGTTGAACTCTGGACAGAGCTCTGACGAAGTGCTTGCCTTATGGTCGCAAGGGTATTCATCTCAATCCCTAGGTGAATCTGACAGTAGTACCGATAATGCTGGGTTAGGTCTGATAGAGGGTGTGTTTAAAGATCTAACAACCATTCCTCATGCATGGAGTGCTTTGGTAAAAGCTACGGAATTATTTGTATCGGGTAGTGCAGACCTCGTTGCGCCTTTTGATGCTCCTCATTCAACACTCAATAGTCGAGTGACAGCTCCGAGACGATACGCCACTCAAAGTTATGATATTGATCGTTTGAAAAGAATGGCAAAAGTTACGGATTCTTCGGTAAACGATATTGTTTTATATTTGTGTGGCACTTCTCTTAGACGATTTTTAGGGGAGGTCGATTCATTGCCGAAAGTTGCGTTGACAGCGTGCTTGCCAGTGAATATTAGATCAGAGGGTGACGATCAACTTGGCACACGGATCTCTTTTATAATGGCAAGCTTGGCTACACACATATCTGAGGCAAAAGACAGGCTAGAAGCTATAAAAAATAGCACGCAAGCTGCAAAGAACCACATACAAGACCTTTCTAAAGAGTCTTTAAAGCAATATACCAATCTGCTAGTAGCACCAGAATTAATAATGCATGGCACCGGCCTGACAGGAAGAGTAAAGCCGGCGTTTAACCTCGTTATCTCTAATGTACCTGGGCCGACAGAATCTCTCTATTTGGGGGAGGCGAGAATGATATCTATGTTTCCTGTTTCTATGCTCACGCATGGGTCAGCTTTAAATATTACCTGTTTTAGCTATGCGGGAAAAATTAGTTTTGGTTTTCTAGGTGCATTAGATGCATTACCCAGAATGCAAAATATTGCTGTCTACATGGGCGATGCACTGGAAGAATTGGAATTGATTTTTTCAAGCGAAAACTTTAAACATACTGCTTAAATAGGTTTGCAACAGTCTGCTATCAGGTATTATTTTATGGGTGATGTGCGATGCCTGGCACAATATCAATCTTAAGGGAACTTACAGCTTTAGTTTTGAGCAAAGCTACCTGATATTGAGGAAATAATTCGCGCAATAATAGAAAATGAGCAAGAATTAGAACTTGATTCCTCTAGGTAGACTATGCCGGCAAGTGGATTTCAGAGATTATGACTTTAGCGGACGGAATGTCCCTAGTCCCCCAAGTTCTTAGAAAATGTAATGGGGGTATTGGCGTTGATTAATAGTCATTGAATTTGTGATGGCTGGTCATTAACGGATGCCGCCCACTGTGCAGGCTTCGCAGATTCTGCCCACTTAAGCCGAACATTCAGAAAAATATTTGGTTTATCCATTTCAAGCGATTTTCAAAAATAGCAGGTTTGTTGAAGTGTTTTCTCGCTTGCCATGATGTTTCTTACTCTCTGAAACTGACAATCTATTTTAGGGGAAGAAAGTAATGCTGAATAATTTTGCTGAAAAAAGCCATGATGAATAACCCACTTAGAACCTATCTTCAATGAACCTATGAAACTGACCAATTTTTATCTATGGGTGGGTTAACAAAAGACGAACACATTCTTGAGGTAGGTTGTGGTCGGGGAGTGGTGGTCGAAATTATTTTGAACGCCTTTCGTGCCAAACAGGTTGATGCATTTGAGCTTGATCCAATTATGGTCAAGGCCGCCCAAAAAAAGACTGAAAAAACACGCTAAAAAGGTGAATGTAAAAATTGGGGATGTGACTAATATACAGGGGCCCGACAACCACTATGACTCAGTATTTGATTTCGGCATCATCCATCATGTACCCGATTGGCGTTTGGCCATTAAAGAGGTCATCGTGTTCTCAAGCCAGGGTGGAAATTTTACGCAGAGGAAGTCTTTGAAAAATTCATTAAACATCCTCTTTGGATAGTATTATTAAAACACCCGCAACATGATCGTTTTAATGCAAAACAGTTTAAACAAGCTCTGGAAGAAGGTGGCTTTACCGTGAAGAGTACAAGTCATCTTTTTGGTCAATTTGGTTGGTTCATTGCCGTTAAAGACTAATCTGGATTTGAATATGGCCTAAAGTGTTGAAACAAATTAATTACGCTGACCTTTTGCGTCCGACACTTTGATCCTTGAATCAGTCGTTTTTTCAATGTATTAAGGAATATTTTGTTTCATTTTCACTGCTTGATGTTGTGAACATAAGTGTATTATAAATACGCTTCACTTTGTTTTTCAAATAGAGCTCGGGTAAGCTACCGAGTCGCGTTAATTTGTCAAACTTGTCTGATTGATTGAGGGGAATATTATGACTTGGAATATCAATGAAGAAGGGGCACAAGAAGAGCGAGTAGCGGTAATCACAGGGGCAAATATCGGCTTAGGTTACGAAACCGCTTTGGGGCTAGCGGGTAAGGGGGCTGAGGTCATTCTTGCATGTCGAAACATGCGGAAGGCTGCAGTTGCTAAGTCAGATATTCTAACTCGTTATCCGAAAGCAAACGTGCATTGTATGATGATAGACCTGAGTAGCTTGGCTTCGGTCAGAATGTTCGCTGAAGAGTATCTGGCGAGTTATGATCGCTTAGACCTACTCATTAACAACGCGGGTATTATGATGCCACCTTTTAGTTTAACTGAAGACGGCTTTGAGAGTCAGTTAGGTGCTAACTACCTTGGGCACTTCTTATTAACAGGCCTGCTGTTACCGATCATAGAGAAAACCGAAAAGTCGAGAATTGTGTCTTTAGCCAGCTTGGCTCACGATTGGTCAGGCATTCAATTTGATGATATCAATTTTAGCAAAAAATATAGTGCTCGAAAGGCGTATGGCCAAAGTAAACTGGCTTGCTTGATGTATGCTTACGAATTACAAAAACGCCTGACAAAAAATGGAAATCAAACTATATCTATCGCTGCACATCCTGGGGTATCTGATTCAAATCTGACTCAGCATATGCCTAAAGTATTGCGATGGCTTGCGCCTTTGGTTTCTCAAAATACAGCCGCAGGTGCTGAGCCAACTTTGTTCGCAGCATTGAAAGAAGGGCTGAAGGGGGGAGAATATATTGGCCCTAGTGGGTTCCAACAGACTCGTGGTAAGCCAAAGGTTGTGGGCTCTAATCGAGCCTCCAAAAATGAAAGCAAGGCGGCAAAACTCTGGCAGCTTTCTGAAGAACTCACCAACAATCAATATTTGAATTAATTACTTCCCGCTTCATGTTCAAAGAGGCGAGAGGGTTGAACTCGATTTAGGTAACCATAAATTAAAAGTATTTTAGCATAGTTGCAGGATGATACGTAGGCCGGCCAGTAGTAGCTGGCTCAGTTTTAAAGTTTAGGGTACCCAAGAATCAAGTCTACCCACTAAGACATCGACAACCATGACTGGATTTTCTTCTGTGATGTAATCATTTATACGCGTACCAAAATAGCGTTTTTTTTAAGCCTGTTTTCTACTGTTAAAATACTGCTCACTAGTTTCTTCTCAAAATATTACTTAGCTATACGCCTAGCTGGATTGTGAATGCTTTGAAAAGAGACGTATGAGTTGTAATTAACTAATTAGTTGACAAGTAAGTGGTATTTTTGTTTCAATATTTTATTGAAACACATGTTAGAAGTATCTCTTCTTAGTTACGTGAAAAAATTATTTATATCAAATAGAACTTTTTAAGGCCTTGATTACGAAATTGAAGAAATAAATCGGTTAGAGGCCAAGCACTACAGAGACGTAAATCCTTTGGAAATTTCCGGCGATTTATGTTAATGGCAGAAAATTATGCGATATCAACAGGTATAGCCTATGTCCTTGATCAAAAATTTCCGGAGAAAAAATCAGACCAGATAATAATATTCTGAAATCAAATATGCATATTATCGAAGATTGGGCAGATAAAAATTGTGCTCTTATGAGATGACGATGAAGATCTCCTAGAGAAACAATACAAAGAATGCCCTGTTAAAACTGTGTTTAAGTTACCTGATTGGTTAGTAGGCGATGCTAGTCTCGTTAGCAGGCATAGCCATTATTTCGCAACTTAATTGCTTGCTTGATGCAAATGAAATTCAATCGATGATGAAAGACTCTGCTGTTACTACTCGATGGATCAGTCGTACTAATGACATAGCGCCCTACAAAAAACAGCATTAATTGTTAACCGGAGTTTTATAATGATTGAAGATACTATTAACGTCTGGCACCAGATTATTGAAAATCTATCTGAAGAAGCCTTGGATGGTCTACTAGCTGAGGACGTGGTATTCCATTCACCCGTCGTACATACACCTCAGCTAGGTAAGAAATTGACAACAATGTATTTATTAAGTGCCTTATCTGTCCTTAAAAACGATAGATTCGTTTACGAGCGTGAGGTGCTGGAAGAAGAGAATGCCGTGCTTGAATTTAGTACTGAGATAGACGGTATTAAAATTAATGGGGTGGATATGATCAAATGTGATGAGGATGGCAAGATTATAGACTTTAAGGTTATTATTCGCCCTCTTCAAGCGATCCACCTTGTTCATAAGAAAATGGGTGCAATGTTGGCATTTTATAATAACGTAATGAAATAAATAGGGCTATTGGTTCAGTGAAGTCAGATTGAATACTTTGCTATTATACCGAATTAAGGCACTAACAGTTTGACAGTAAAGTAAGTGATGCTCGATTGAGAATGCTTATGAGCAAGAAAAACTGATCCAGACTTTACCTCAGACCATTTTAGCCATTACAAAGAGAGGCAGTCATTGTGCTTTCTTCGAAGGAATTTTTCCTCGCTCTTGGTCAAACCGACTTATATCAAATTTTTTCTTAAAAATGGGCAAATCTATCCCAGCTCTTGGACAGCAATGGTGGCACGAAGAGTATGAATTAACGGCGAAGTTTGTAAGAGCTTAGCCAATGACGCTAACAAAAAAAGTTGCTTTGCTTTTTCTTGCTGATACCAGATGTCTATCAATTGGGATAAAGAGTCAAGAGTTCAATGTACTAGCGCTGTATAGTGATAACAGAATGAATGTAGCGCGTGGGTAATCGCTATCAATTCGAGCCACTAACTAGCAATTAAGGACCTTTATTCATGTTACATCAAACCAGTTATTCTCGAACTGAATTAGATGATTTTTTTAATGCTGAAAATTCGCCGATGATGCAACTCCCTCAAGCACAAATGTGCATGATCGATCGCGTAGTCCATGTTTCTACAATTGGCGGAAAATATAACAAGGGCGAACTAATTGCAGAGTTCGATATTCACCCTGATCTTTGGTTCTTTAAATGTCATTTTCCAGATGACCCTGTCATGCCTGGCTGTCTTGGTGTAGACGCCTTATGGCAAGGTTTAGGGTTCTACCTTGCATGGGCCGGTTATGACGGCAAGGTAAGAGCATTCGGTGTGAGTGATGTGCGTTTTTTTGGTGAGGTGCTACCTGAAGCTAAAACGGTTCGTTACCATCTGCATATTAGGCGTACCATTAAGAAAGATCTTGTACTTGGCGTTGCAGACGGAGATCTCTATGTTGACGATCTGCATATTTATAGTGCCAAAAATATCAAAACAGGTTTGGTTCCTTTGCCCTAAGCTGAACTTAGTTAATTAGGGAAACCAATTTAATCTATAGATTTTGAACCCCTTTTAAGGAGTATGTTGATAACACTTTTTTGTTAGGTTATTACGGTCTATTTTTTGGTTCGATGTATCAATATTGGGATAAAACAAAGTGTGATGAAACTGACCCAGCCTATTTGTTCCATACCGACTAGAAGGCCTGACTCGACTGATAATAGAGGGTAGCTCCAGAGACCTCCTAGGCCCATTGAAATATTTGCGACGATCATGTTCATCGATAGCAATCGCCCGCGCAGTTTAATCGAAACTAAATCACTGAGTATGACCTGATGCGCAGGCATCCTGAGTGCGCCACCAAACATACAGAATGCAAAACCTAAACCGATTAGGCTAGGGCGAAGCAACTCCATGGTAACCAACAATAAGGTCACGGCCATTACGAACGATCCCATACTAATTAAGCAAGTATCATGACCTCGTTGGAGTAGATGTCTAGCCGTTATATTACCTAAAATTGCACCAATGCCGCCTTGCATAAAGCAAAAGCCAATCTCAGTTGTGCTCATTTGAAAATTTAAGGTTAACCATGTGCTAATCTGGGGAATAAAACCGAATAAACCTATGAGCATCAGAAATTGAACAGCAAATACTGAGCGATTTTTTTTGTCGTACCAGAGTGCTAGCAACTCACGGTACTGCTCGTAGATGTTATCCTCTTGGTTGCCTTTTATGGTTGGTAGTTTGTGTATAAATAATCCAATGATTAAGCTAATAATTGCGATAAATATGAAAGGCATTCGCCAGGAAAATGCATCGCCAATCCAAGCCCCTAACGGAACGCCAAGCACTGACGCAACAGGGAATGATAAGATTAATGTCGAGAGTGACCGTATCTTTTGCTTTCCTTCAAAGGTATCGCTTACAAAAGCTAAGGCATTAGGGATAATAATACCGCCAAATACACCCGACAGAATCCGGAACAGAAAGATATGCTCTGCGGAATAGGAAAAAGCACAGCCTAAGGAGGAAATGCAAAATCCAATAATTAGATAAGTAAGCATTTTCTTCCGTCCAATCCGGTCAGAAAAGGGCGCGAAGAAAAAAGCCGATACTGCGGCTGCTATAGGATAAATTGAAATTAATAAACCTGTATGAGTCAGTGATACGCCAGTAGCATTTGCCACTTTCATACTTAAGGGAACCATGATTAAATAATCCGCCTGAACCAGAAAAGCGATAACAAACAAGGGAAGAATAAATATGCTTTTTGTATTGGGTGTGTTTTTTTGAGAATGCATGTTCTGATAGTTTCTTCTAAGTGAATTTTGTTCGTAAATTCTGAGCTTTTAACGTTTATTCTATTTTTGGTCTTGAGATATAAGGGAGCCTGAAGGAACATAAGTGTTCGCGTATTCAAGCTCGCTTCAAGGGCTTTGTTTGGTGTAGAAACGAATTGGCATGAAAAAGAATTTAGCGCAAATCGGTGCTGACATGTACCGGTAAAAAACAGGTAACGGTCAGATCAAGTCTGGGCGAAAACACCATCTTTTGGTTGTATCTATTCAATCATATCAGCATAAGGGCTTGGTATTGATAAATTAACCGTCTGACTAAAACCGGGTAAAAAGATATTCTCCTTAGTGATCACGATTTTCGATTCATCAATCATATTTTTACCAAATTTATAAATGGGGGAAATTTGACCCAGCATTGCCGCGTCCTCGTAGCACGCAATATTCTTTCGAACATTCCTGCGTTTTTCCTGGTAATGGGCAAATAAGGTCTCGCCAAAACGTTTCTTAAGCATGGCTTCAACTGTATTGGGTGAAAGTATGCAGGCGGTTGCATTATTTCCGCCAAAACCCTTACTATTTAAGAAGGCGACGTCAATAGAGTTTTGTTCCAAGACTTTATCTTGTAAGGGAAAAAATAACCTGTCTGCTTGCACATCTTCAGCGACGGCCTTTGTGGTTTTAATGCCTGGTAATATTCCATCATGAAATACGCCCAAGGTTGACATCAGCTGATCCGCTCCGGCAGGTGACAGGGAATGCCCTATATAGGACTTAATGGCGAGGATAGGCCATTCATGAATATCAAAACTTGTGGCAACTCTTTGCAGAGCGTCGGCTTCGCTTGTCCTATTTTTGGGTGTACTAGAGCCGTGTGCTTGGACGAAGCTGCGGGATTTAATACTATCTTCTCCCAGTAAAGATTTTACAGAGGCGACAGCTTTTGCCAGGGTGATATAATTCCCGGGACCCGGCGCGGATATAGATTTTTTGTGGCCGTCGGAATTTACAAAAACATCTGTAACTGCGCCTAATATTTCGGCCCCTAACTCCATCGCAAGCTCATCATCCATCAATACGAAATACTGAGATGATTCCGCCAAGGTAAAGCCACAGTTTTCACCAAATGGACGACTTGCCTGACGATGATTTACTTGCTCTGAATTATCAAGCTTACGAAGCTTTTCATCTGAAGCTAAGGCGCTCATGGCGTGATATCCGTCGAATACTTCGGGTTGTAATGGCGCTTCACTATTGCCTACTAGAACAACTCTGCTTTTACCCGTTTTAATATCAGTGATACCTGCGCGAAGGTTGTACAAGAATGTTGCGCAAGTACCCGTGGTAGAACCGGTTGACCCAACGCTGCCAAGCACATATGCATTGATAAAATCAGCGGGCATGCTATTTAAGCTAAGTGGTAATTGCTTCGAGGTGACTCTAGAACCCAACAAGGATGATTGCATAAATCCAGCATAACCATTTTTATCAACCTGGCACATTAAACTACCAGAGTAGACAGAAACTTCATCAGGTTTCACTTTTTTCATCACATCCGCCCATTCAATTCCCATGGAACGCAGCGCATCTGATGCGCCAAGAAGCGCCATACTTAAGCCTCGTGGGTGAGAATTAGAACGATAATAAGAACCAGGGTTAAAACCTGTTGGTAGCTGACCTGCAGAAGTGACAGGCATTTTTCTGACAGATTCAATTTTTAAGTCTGTCGAGTCCACCAGTGTGATATTAACGCAGTCTTCATTTTCTTCATTATTTTCTACTATCCATCCAAGAGGAAGTGGCTCGGGTAATTGTATGCGTTTTATTTGAAAAGAAACGGGCTGAGTATTAATTGGAGATAAGCTTATATATTGATGTGTAGGAACAGCATCAGGATCAAAATGTGTATTTTCGATTCTTCGGATTAAGGTGCCATTTAATACATCGGTACGGAATATTTTATCTACTTCTCGGGGCGATAGCGCGCTTCCTTGTTGGTCAAAGTAAGTGCCATTTTTTACCGTTACTAATTTCATTAGAATGGCTAAGCTAAGGACAGTTTTTTGCTGCTGTTCTATAGACAGGCTTTCAAAAACCATACGACGGTATGCATTATGGTTTGAACTTCGCCCAGCCGGTCCAAATCCACCAAACCCTACAATTACTGGCAGTCGCGTTTCCATATGTACCTCTTTTAACAATGTTATTAGTTGCTTGCACATTCTTTTGATATGTAATAATTGCTAATACCATTTAATAAGAATGGGGCGTTGATAAGCGCTTATGCTTCCGTCTTCTTTTTGCTCTTCTGAGCTTTGCGTTTAACCTTGAGAGCGTGCAAAATCGGTTAGGTGAAGCCAGATGGCTGTTCTTTTGCCTTCCTAATGAGCTTGCAAGCTGCCTTAAAGATGATGTCATCAAAATCTGGTGCCATATTGCTATAGTTTGCATTACCAATGTTTTGCTTACCCACAATATCAGCCATGTCTTGCAAATATCCCATAGTTTGTATTTATGTATAGATATCATGTTCTTATCAGTTTGCTATTTTCTGTTACGATATTCGCAAAGTAGCGCGATATTTCATTTAGCCGATATTATTCATATCGGTTCTTTTTAGTGCCAGACCTGAGGCGAAATGTCCGGCAAGCAAGGTGATTCCTCTAAAAATATGATGAATAAAATTTATTATACAAACTGAGTGTATAGTAAGTAAAGCGTAATCTTTCGTTTCTTGTTTTTGTTTTCACTTAAGGTTTGTGGTAAAAAATTTGGTGCCGAGAGACGCTGATTTAGCTCAATGCTGGTTGGAAACCAGCTTGTAAACTCTAAACCTCTGCATATGATAAGTCTAAAATTCATTTCCTGTGGCTGAGCTCAAGCTAATAGTGAGTAAGAAAACTCAATGAAATTTCGGGCCACGCCATCTTTGTCAATTGTTTATTAAGCCTACTCTGCCGAGGTTTATTAAAGGTTACTGTATTTATTCCATTCTCGTTTGATAGCGCTCTTAATCGTTTAAGAATGTTACTCATACCACCCGAAAAGGGTGGTGACTTGTTAGTTAAAAAATATGAATATTTATCTAAGTTTTCATTTCAACATAAGTCTTTCTATTGACCTTATTCAACTATGTCAAATGAATTAATGTTACGGAGTAGTATGCAATGACTAACAATTCCCGCCAGATAAAAAGGGTGAATCAGTTAACTCTTAGTATGGTGTTAGTGGCTTTAATGTCCTCGCCTGTAAGTGCTTTTCAATTCAATATGGGAGATGTTGAAGCCAGTCTTGATACAACCCTTAGCCTGGGGGCAAGCTGGCGGGTTGAAAAACAAAGTCCTGCTTTATATGGTCAAGGTAACGGCGGGGCTGGTGCCTCTATCAATAACGATGATGGAAACTTAAATTTTGAAAAGGGTGATACCTATTCCAAGTTAATTAAAGGTAGTAGTGATTTTTTAATTACCTATCAAGACTGGGGTGCATTTGCACGCGCAAAATATTGGTATGACTTTGAGTTAAAAGATGAAAGCAGGGCGGAAGACATAAACGGCTATACACGTTCGTTAAGTAAGGCTGGAAAAGATAATGCATCCGGTGCTGAATTACTTGATGCGTATATCTGGCGCGATTTCTGGTTTGGAAACACGCCTCTAAATGTTCGGCTAGGTAAGCAAGTTGTAAGTTGGGGTGAAAGTACGTTCATTTTTAATGGAATTAATGTTATTAATCCTGTCGATATTGGTGCAATTAGGGCGCCTGGTGCACAAATAAAAGAAGCCTTGCTACCTGTGAATATGCTTTATGGGTCCTTAGGCTTAACAGACGACGTTACGCTGGAGGCATTTGTGCAATTAGAGTATGAAAGTTCTCGTTTAGATGATTGTGGAACATATTTTTCGACTGTGGATAATGTTGCCGATGGCTGTAACTCTTTTTACATGAAAGGCACCGCCTCAGAACAAGAAAATCATGCCGGTCTAGGCTTACTTCCTTACCCTGCTGAATTAGAAAGGTTAGCGGATCAAGAGGCAGGTGATGAAGATCAGTTTGGATTGGCTCTTCGCTGGTATTCCGAGGACTTAAATGATACTGAGTTTGGATTTTACTTCATTCAATATCACAGCCGTTTTCCAAGTATTACGGGTATTGTGGCGCAAGATTTTACGGACCCTACTTTTACACAAGGTCCTGACGGGGTAGTGAGTCTGGCTGAAGCGCTTCACCCAGTTTATGGGGCAAAATACTTCATTGAAAATCCTGAGCGCATTCAGTTATATGGATTAAGTTTTAATACAGTGGGCCCTGGCGGTATATCTTTAGGGGGAGAGTACAGTTTTAAACATGATATGCCCGTTCAGTTGAATTATGCAGATTTAATTTTGGGTGCGACGGTTGTCGGTGACGGTATTTCTCCGGTGTTTCAAAGCAGGGTGCCAGATACTGATGGAAATGGTGTCATAAACACTGCAGATGCGGTGGCTTCAGGTTTTTTGGGTGCAACGCAAAAAGGGTACGACCTCTATGATGTTTCCCAAATTCAAATGACGGCGATCAAATTTGTGGACCAAACAATGGGTGCGAGTCGTTTAAGTTTTGTTGGAGAAGTGGGTGCAACTTTTATTCATGACCTGCCTGACAAATCAGAGCAACGGTATGGCCGTTTTGATCAGTTAGGTTTTGGTCTGGTGGATGGTTTAACGCCGGCTTCATGTTTGGCGTTGGGCTTAAATACCGTTGGAGGTTGTCATACAGATGGTTATGTTACTAGTTTTTCGTGGGGCTATCGCATGCGTACGACCATGCAATATGACAATGTTTTTGCAGGCGTTAATCTAAGCCCTCAATTTGCATTGAGTCATGATGTGAAAGGGAACGCGCCAGGGCCAGGTGCAAACTTTATTGAGGGGAGGAAATCTATAGGCCTTTCTTTAAAAGCTGACTATATAAACAAATATAGTGCAACACTGGCATATACGAATTATTTTGGAGCTGGGAAGTATAACCCCCTTTCCGATAGGGACAATGTGTCGCTCAGCGCGTCTTACTCTTTTTAAAAACCATGACTTGTTTTATTGAGGTAGTTTAAATGAAAATGTTTAAAGCATTATGTGTCATTGGTAGTGTCGTCGCTTGTATTTACGGCAGTTCAGTATCAGCTAAAGTGTCGCCTGAAGAGGCTGCACGTTTAGGGGGGGGCTTAACCCCGGTTGGCGCAGAAAAAGCAGGAAATATAGCCGGCACCATACCTGAATGGAACGGCGGGTTAACGACTCCGCCTGAAGGTTTTACCAAAGGGACATACAATATTGACCCATTTGCTAAGGACCCCGTTTTATTTACGATTACTAAAGATAATATGCAGGAATATAGTGCTAATTTGACGGAGGGTCAAAAGGCGTTATTAAATTTATACGCAAGTTATAAAATTCCAGTCTATCAGTCGCGCCGCACAGCAGCGCTCCCAAAAGAAATCTATGCAGCTGCAAAACGAAATGCCGTAAATGTCGAGTTGCTTGATCAAGGTAATGGCGTATCTGAATATGAGTTAGCCGTGCCCTTTCCCATACCGAAAAGTGCCAAGGAGGTGATATGGAATCACTTGGTTCGGTATCGTGGAGGAAAGGGGGCTCGCGTTGTGGGGCAAGTTACACCCACTAAAAGTGGTGAATTTACAGTCATTATGTTCAAGGAAGAAGTTGTATGGCGAACCAGTTTGACAGATTTCAAAACATTGAAACCCAGCTCCAAAAATACTCAGTTTTATTATAAACAAAGCATTATCAGTCCTGCGCGCTTAGCCGGAAGTGTATTGCTTGTGCATGAAACCCTTAATCAGGTTAAAGGGCCAAGAAAGGCTTGGCTTTATAATTCCGCTCAACGCAGGGTTAGGCGTGCACCTCAAGTATCATATGATAGTCCCGCAGAAGCGTCGGACAGTTTAAAAGTTTCAGATAATTTCGATATGTATAACGGCGCACCAGACCGTTATGACTGGAAACTGATTGGTAAGCAAGAGCTTTATATTCCTTATAACGCCTATAAAATCGATTCAAGAGATATTAAATATAAAGATATTGTAAAGCCAGGTCATATCAACATGGACTTCACGCGATACGAGCTTCATAGAGTTTGGAAGGTTGAAGCAACTTTACGAGAAGATAGTCGTCATATTTATGCAAAGCGTGTTTTTTATATTGATGAAGATAGCTGGCAAATTGCAGAAGCGGATCATTATGATGGCAGAGGAGAGTTATGGCGTGTGTCGGAAGCGCACTTGGCACAGTTTTACGATGTTGATACGCCGTGGAATACAATGGAGGTCACGCATGACTTATTGGCCGGGCGATATCATGCTTTTGGTTTAGATAATGAACAACCAAAAGCCTATGATTTTAGTATCAAAAGATCATCTAAAGACTTCACACCTTCTGCCTTGCGCCGTTCGGGTAATTGATAATTTAGAGTTTTAACTTAAAGTATTATTCAATACGGTAAGCGCAGCGATTTGACTGTGTTTACTGTGTTTACTGTGTTTACTGTGTTTACTGTTTTTCATTGTGCGTTCACAGTCATATTGATATTGATATTGGTAGATATACATGGTGTGTCAGGCCCATCGATAGACATAGTTTGTCATGGCTGCGAAATGTTCGGTGATTATAGGGTGTCCTCAAGTTTTGTGCTGATTTGTTTGTAGTGTTTTCACTGACTTTATCCTGATAACTGACTGTACTTACAGGAACAGTAGCCCTTATTGAGAACCACGCACTTTCACTTAGTATATTAAATGGTGATGACGAATGGGAGGCTTTTGTCATGAAACACCTCCTGTTGCATCTCTATGGACTTCCCACGATCTAGTGGGCAAGATTTCATATCCTGCCTCTTAAAAACTCTTAGGTTTATAAGTTCCTCATTTTTTATATCACTCGGTGTGGCATTGAACATCGTAAAGGTTCATACCTGTTATTGAAGTCATTCCGATTTCAATAATAGGAGAACTGTCATGAATACCTTTAAGAAATTACACACAACCGAACCCCTCAGCCCTTTACGTGAACGCATGATTGATGACATGAGCATGCGTCGATTAAACGCAAGGACCCAGTCAGATTACCTCCGGTATGTAAAACGGTTTTCTGAGTTCTTCGGGCACTCTCCTCCCCACAAAGCCACTGCTGAATATTTGCGCCAATACCAGCTTCATTTGGTTTCCTCTGGCATCAAGAGCCCCTTTATCAATGCGGTGTGATCACCGCCTTACGTTTTCTGTTCACGGTTACGCTTGAGCGCCAAGAGGCTGTCAAAAAGCTTTGCCCGATCCATGAACCACGAAGACTACCGGAAGTATTGAGTCCTGAAGAAATTACTCGGGTTATCAATACAGCTTGCGCGTTCAAGTATAAAACGGTCCTTTCGGTTGCCTATAGCGCGGGCTTGAGAGCCAAAGAGACCTGTCACCTTCGCATTAATAATGTGGATAAACAGGGTGTCATGGATCAACCTGTACCCATCGTCAAAGCCCCTCTATTTCTGCATTCTCCTTTTGCCTTTGTGCTAACAATGGAAAGGCTAAAACCCATAATACGTATAACAATCCCATAGCTCACCGGCTAGTCAATCATCAGGCATTGAACTCTGCGGTTTCGTCCTTGCGGCTTTATTCAACATCTGCCCGTTAGGGCTTAGAGGTAAACGAAGAATATTTGCATGGGCAGATGTCGGATAACCCTATAACACTCCGGCCTTAGAGGGCGCAATCCCGAATGACCGGATTGCGTCGATTCAAGGCAA
>Ga0209290_1000055_pt1 | contig 107387 bp, 87 predicted proteins | sample EN1Hudsemesocosm_2_FD_184632 | JGI IMG/M metagenome (GOLD analysis project Ga0209290, IMG submission 184632) | Methane-oxidizing microbial communities from mesocosms in the Hudson Canyon - EN10B Hudson Canyon (SPAdes) (version 2) | ecosystem: Environmental > Aquatic > Marine > Cold seeps...
AAAGTAAATCTTTATATACAAAATTGGGGTGGACGAAGGGGATCGAACCCTCGACCGCCGGAATCACAATCCGGAGCTCTACCAACTGAGCTACGCCCACCATTACAAAGGACAACTCCATTTATAAAAATGGCGCGCCCGATAGGATTCGAACCTATGGCCTACGGCTTAGAAGGCCGTTGCTCTATCCAGCTGAGCTACGGGCGCTCGAATCCTTTTCCCATACATTAAAGTATGAAAATTGGTCGGGGTAGAGAGATTCGAACTCCCGACATCCTGCTCCCAAAGCAGGCGCGCTACCAGACTGCGCTATACCCCGATCAAACTTCAGAACACAACTTAATAGATGTGTCCGAAAGATGGCGCGAATAATACAGCCGGTTATTGAGGTCGTCAACCAATAATAAAGCTAAAAGCACATTTTCTCTTAAAAAAGTTTTTATTCCGCTTTTTATTCCCTAAAGGTCATGAGAAAATGCCGCCATTCAAACTTTATGATTTAAATCCGAGGATAAAAGATCTCACATGGCCGCAACACTAATAGATGGCAAAGCCATTTCCGGACAAGTAAAAGCACAAGTCGCAGAAGGCGTTAAAAAAAGATTAGCCGAAGGTAAACGAGCACCGGGCTTGGTTGTAATTCTTGTTGGCGCCGACCCCGCCTCAGAAGTATATGTTCGCAATAAGACAAATGCGTGCGATTTAGTTGGATTTAAATCAGAAGCCCTCGTTCTACCTAGCGACACAAGCCAGGAAACACTTGAAAATCTAATAGACCAATATAACGCCAATGAAGAAATTGACGGCATATTAGTTCAACTCCCGCTTCCTGAACATTTAGATAGCGACCGATTATTAGAGCGCATCAAACCCGATAAAGACGTTGATGGCTTTCATCCTTTTAATATTGGACGCTTAGCACAAAGAATGCCGATGTTACGATCATGCACACCAAAAGGTATCATGACACTACTTGAAAGCACCGGCCAAACCATTAAAGGCAAAGACGCTATTATCGTTGGCGCCTCCAACATTGTTGGCCGCCCAATGGGGTTGGAGCTTTTACTGGCCGGCTGCACAGTCACAACCACCCACCGTTTCACTCAAAATTTACCTGAGAAAGTATCTCAAGCAGACATCGTCGTCGTCGCCGTCGGTAAACCCGGGCTTGTCAAAGGCGAATGGATCAAGCCAGGCGCAACAGTAATAGATGTGGGCATCAACCGCCTAGATAGCGGAAAGCTAGTAGGTGACATTGAATTTGAAGCCGCTCAAGAAAGAGCTGGTTGGATAACTCCCGTCCCTGGCGGCGTCGGCCCAATGACCGTTGCCTCCCTAATGGAAAACACTCTATACGCAGCCGATCACCTTCACTAAGCGTTTTTTGCAGAACACAGCTTTACAGAACACAGTTTTTACAGAACACAGACCTTTCAGGAATACAGATTCGCAGTATTAAAAAACGGGCCATCAGCCCGTTTTTTAATTCACAAAAGTCTAACTCTATGATCTACGATCTACGACCGACGCCAAGTCGTACCCTCGACCCCATCATCAAGCGTCACTCCCTGCTTTAGCAACTCATCACGTATACGATCAGACTCAGCCCAATCTTTAGCTATTCGCGCCTCAGTCCGTGCAACAATTAAAGCATCAATATCTGCTTCAGAAAGCCCGTCATTTTGACCACCCTGTTTAAAGTACTGCTCAGGATCTGAACGCAACAAACCCAAAACATCCCCCAAAGTACTCAAGGTAATCGCTAGCTTTTTAACACGTTCATTCGACTCCGCCCTGCAGACATTTAACTCTTTTACCAAATCAAACATAACCGCCAAAGCTTCAGGGGTATTAAAATCATCATCCATCGCCTTATGAAAGCGATCCACATAAGATTGCTCCAAATCTGCAGCACCTTCGTAGGACAAATCCAAACCTCTCAAAGACTGATAAAAGCGATCCAGCCCAGCTTGCGCTTCTGTCAAACTATCCTCAGAATAATCAACTTGACTGCGATAATGACTGGATACCAAAAAGTAACGCACCACTTCTGCAGGATACTTTTCAAGCACTTCACGAATCGTAAAAAAATTCCCTAATGACTTGGACATTTTCTCTTTATTTACGCGAACCGCTCCTGCATGCATCCAGTAATTCACATACTTCTGTCCCGTTGCACCCTCAGATTGAGCAATCTCATTCTCATGATGCGGGAATTTCAAATCAGGCCCACCACCATGAATATCAAAAGTATCACCTAAGCAGCAAGTCGACATAGCGGAACACTCAATATGCCAACCTGGACGACCATTCCCCCAAGGAGACTCCCAACTAGCTTCACCCTCTTTTGCCGCCTTCCACAACACAAAGTCCAGAGGATTACGTTTATGCTTTTCAATATCAACACGCGCACCAGCCAACAGATCTTCAGTGTTCCGCTTACTTAACTGCCCATATGTTTCAAATTCATCGATCGCATAATAAACATCACCATTTTCAGCCAGATAAGCAAAGTCTTTCGCTATCAGTGTTTGAATCATTTCTATAATCTGACCCATATGCGCTGTCGCACGCGGCTCTTCATCAGGAGAGTCAACCAATAACGCAGCTTCATCTTCATGCATCGCCGTAATAAAACGATCCGTCAGTTCACGATAATCCTCACCATTTTCAGCAGCCCGTGCAAAAATTTTGTCATCAACATCAGTAATGTTTCGAATATAGCTCACATCATAATTAAGGTGACGCAAATAACTGGTAATGACATCAAAGCCGACTAATACCCGTGCATGCCCTATATGACAATAATCATAAACAGTCATACCACAGACATACATTTTGACTTTATTTTCTTCAATCGGCGTAAAGACTTCCTTCTGTGAAGAAAGGGAGTTAAATATTTTCAAGGACATACTGTATTTTTCCTTACCTGCTCTGCCTACTTACTCAGACAGCAGAACTACTTGTTAGACCAATTGTCTTTTAAACCAATCGTACGATTAAAAATAATTTTACCTGCAGCACGGTCATGATCATAACGATCAGCAACAAAATAACCTTCCCGCTCAAACTGAAAAACCTGTTCTGGGGCAGCCAATGCAGCGTCGGGCTCTAATTTAGCATTCACAACACTAAAATTATCCGGATTAATATGCGTCATAAAATCCTCATCACCACTATCGGGATTAGGATGATCAAACAAACGATCATATAATCTAATCTCAGCATCGACACTTTGCTCTGCAGACACCCAATGAATCACACCTCTTGGCTTGATTCCTTCAATATTATTACCGACAGAGTCTGCAACTAATGTCGCGCGCACCTCAATTATTTCACCCGTTTTATCCTTAATGCTCTCTTCAGCTTTAATAATATAAGCACCGCGAAGCCGTACATACTCATTCAAAACCAAGCGCTTAAATTTCTTACGCGACAAGGTCTGATCTTCAGTAAAGTCTGACTTATCGATATATAAAGTCGAAGTAAAAGGTAACTTTCGCTCACCCAACTCAGGCTTGCTCGGATGCGCAGCAGCAGACAAGAGCTCATCAGCACCACCGGCATTACCCTCATCCATATTAATAATAGTCACCTTGAGAGGATTCATCACACACATTGCCCGAGAGGCGTTGTCATTCAGGTCATCCCGAACCGCTCGCTCCAGAATAGCCACATCTATATCACTATTATTTTTACTGGAAACTGGCACCATATCGCAGAATTTTTTCAACGCACTAGGCGTATAACCCCGTCGTCGCAACCCTGATACGGTAGGCATCCGAGGATCATCCCAACCGTTTACAACTTTATCTTCAACCAACTGCCTTAATTTACGTTTACTGGTCACCGTATAATTTAAATTCAGACGACCAAATTCATACTGACGCGGCGTACTCGGCACAGGCAAATGTGCTAAGAACCATTCATATAATGGACGATGCGCCTGAAACTCTAAGGTACAAATAGAATGCGTCACACCTTCAATCGCATCTTCCTGGCCATGTGCGAAATCGTAACTAGGATAAATACACCACTTATTTCCGGTCTGATGATGATCAACCTTACGGATACGATACAAAATCGGATCCCTTAAGTTCATATTAGGTGAAGCCATATCTATCTTGGCACGTAAAACACACTGACCTTCGTCATAATCACCATTAGCCATTTTTTCGAAATCGGCTAAATTCTCTTCAACAGAGCGATCTCTATGAGGACTGTCCTTACCCGGACGCGTTGCCCAACCTTTATATTCTTTAGACTCTTCAGGCGACAAATGGCAAACATAGGCATCGCCATTATTGATCAGATGCAAAGCCCACTCGTAAAAAGTGTCGAAGTAATTCGAGGCATACTTAACATCATCGGCCCACTGATACCCTAACCAGCGCACATCCTCCTTGATCGCATCAACGTAAGCCTGCTCTTCTTTTTCAGGATTGGTATCATCAAACCGTAAATTACACTGGCCACCAAACTCTTTCGCTAAACCAAAGTTAAGCCAAATTGAACGCGCATGCCCAATATGTAAAAAGCCGTTTGGCTCAGGCGGAAAACGCGTAACTACACGGCCTTCATGTTTATTATCAGCAAGATCCTGTTCAATAACTTGTTGAAGAAAATGTTTGATTTCTGCAGAGCCCTTCTCTATCGAAGAACTGGCTGCTGAAGAGTCGGTTGTTGAAGAAGACTTGTTTTTTGACATACTGAGTGATATTCCGGCGAAAAATAAGACCCAGTATTATAGCGAAATCATTCACAATAGCGAATGAAGAAAGCCGTTTTAACTGACATATTTATCAGTCAAAACGAGAAGTAAAATATTAGGCTGTAACACTAGGGCAATGCTCATCGATCTTATTCATAAACCGAACCAGAGAAGGTATGTTATTCGCAATAATTGGCACGCCTGTTCCCAATAAAGATACTGAAATATCCCGTTTCGGATCTGCCCAGCATAATTTATTAATCAAACCAATATGACCAAAAGAGTCTGCGCTATGCTTACCCCACATGCCAAAAGGCTCAGCACCTAACATCAAACCTGCACTGTAACGCATAGGAATCATAAGTGTTTGATCAAACTGCATACTTGAGAACTCTTGAGTAAAACGCTTGACGGTCATGGGTTCACAAATTTTCCGCCCTTCCCACTCACCATCATTCATCAACATTTGGAAGAAACGTCCCATTTCCTCGGCGGTTCCCATCAAGTTGCCTGCCGGTATAATCGCCTGTTTAAAGCGAGGGTCATTACTCACCTCCTCCACCATATCCAATGAACCACCCAGCGCTCGCTCAATTAGATTCGAAATAGGAAAAAAGGGTTTCACACCCGTCGGGTGATTCCCCGCGACAGACTCTGCATACTTATCTTCAATACCATAACGGAAGTATTTCATCTTCATTGGCTTTCGAACACGCTCATCCAAGAAGTTTTGGATGCCTTTACCCGTCACTTTCTGAATAACCCGCTCTAAAATATAGCCACCAGTCAAGGCATGATAAGCAAGTTTATGCCCTCTCGTTGAAATCGGCCTCGCTTCACACAACATATCCCAGATATGATCGTTATCCCAAAGCGTTTCAACCGGCACCCCCTTAGGTAAACCAGGCACCCCAGCTCGATGTGAAAGTACTTGATGAATGGTAATATTTTGCTTACCATTTTTGGCAAACTCAGGCGCATAAAAACTGATAGGATCATGAAGATGTACGAGTTTATCTTCACTAAGTAAATGCATTAAAAATGCCGTCACCGCTTTAGAAGCTGAAAAGTAGCAGACTGGCGTTGCTGGTCGCATTAATATTTTTTGGTCTTCTGCTGCTGCATGCGGCCCATTACCAATTGAATGACCAATAGCCCGATCTAGTATTACCTGCCCCTTTCTGCGCATACATAAAGAAATACCTGGATGCGTACCAGTTTCATAAATACCTTCCACAGCTGTCCATATCGCTTCCACACCACCCGCTGTCATACCAAGTGATTCTGCATCAGCCTCTTTAGTTCTATCTATCGTTGTAACAGAAGAAAGAGAAGTTGGCAGATCTATAGTATGACTAACATGTTGCCGCATATGCTTTTTAAACTCACCATTATGTAGAATACGACTTTTCAAAAAGCCACTTGCATCAACACTTAAACTCATCATTCACCACACTTTTTTGATTCTAATACTGTTTCTTTTGAATTCTAATACTGTTTCTTTTGAATTCTAATACTGTTTCACGACCAACAGTCACGACTTATCTATAACGATAGGCTGATATATCTGTTTCGACAATAGCTAAGCGCAAGAGATTGGTAAAAAACTGTTAGTTTTCATTACCTAGCCCAGGATATTACTACACTAGCCCACATCTATTTTTTATCATCGTTTTTTTCATATATAATACCGCGCTAAGATTGCGCATCTACCTCAATTTAATTCACAGGAAACGACTCAAATGATTTTATTAAAAACAAACCATGGTGACATTACACTTAAGCTAGACCATGAGAATGCACCGATTACTGCGAAGAATTTTGAGCAATATGTGAAAGACGGCTTTTACGATGGACTAATCTTTCACCGTGTAATCAGTAACTTCATGGTTCAAGGCGGCGGTTTTGAGCCGGGCATGACTCAACGCGCAACACGTGAAAGCATTCAGAATGAAGCTAATAACGGCCTAAGCAACACCAATGGCACTGTCGCTATGGCACGCACCATGGACCCACATTCAGCATCTGGCCAATTTTTCATCAATGTAAAAGACAACACCTTCCTAAACCACACATCTGAAACAATGGAAGGCTGGGGTTATGCTGTATTTGGTGAAGTTGTTGATGGTTTGGATATTGTTGAGAAAATCAAAGCAGTTAAAACCACAACAAAATCGGGCCACCAGGATGTGCCTGTTGAAGACGTTATTATCGAAACAGCGACTATTATAGAAGACGCTACACCTGCAAAGGACGCAGAATAAGTCATCCATGAGCACTTATTTTATATCAGATCTACATCTTGAAGAGTCGCGTCCGGATATTATCCGGGCCTTCTTTTCATTTATGGACGCGATACAGCACGATGCTGACTCGCTCTATATTTTAGGCGATTTTTTTGAAAGTTGGATCGGTGACGATGAAAATACCGTACTTCAGCTAAGCGTAAAAGAATCACTTAAAGCCTTCACTGACAAAGGCGCAAGCTTATTCTTCATGCATGGTAATCGGGACTTTCTGATCGGCGAGCTATTCGCGAAAGAAACCGGTGCAACTATTCTTGATGACCCGAGCATTGTCAATCTAGCGGGCGAATCAGTGCTACTTATGCATGGCGACAGTTTATGTACTGGCGATACCAGTTACATGAAATTTAGAGCCACCATTCGGAACCCTGCCTTTCTAGAACCTTTCTTAAAGCGACCAATTGAAGAACGCAGAGTCACGGCACAACAGCTTCGTGCAATGAGTCAGGCAAACAATCAAAATAAAAGTATGGACATCATGGACGTGACACCTGAAGAAGTTGTCAAAGAAATGCAATCGCACCATATCCATACCCTCATCCATGGCCACACCCATCGCCCCCAGATTCATGAAACTGAAATGAACGATACTAAAGATACCCGAATAGTGCTGGGAGATTGGGACAAAGATGTGTGGTATTTAAAAGTAAGTCAAAATGGTGACCGTGCGTTATCTCACTACCCGCTTACTGAAGAAAAAACAGCTCTTTAACTTCACATACCTTTAACTTCGCATACCTTTAACTTCACATAATTTCCCTGGATTATTAACGACATGTCAAAAGCCTCTGATTACGACCTAATTATTATTGGAGGCGGTGCATCCGGTTTGATGTGCGCTCAAACTGCTGGCCACTTGGGTAAAAGAGTACTCGTGCTCGATAGTAGTAATAAAGTCGGTAAAAAGATCCTGATGTCAGGCGGTGGCCGATGTAATTTTACTAATTATTCCATCGAACCAGACTGTTTCCTTTCTAATAATCCACACTTTTGTAAATCGGCCCTGAGCCGCTATACACAATGGGACTTCATTGCATTAGTGGAAAAACACGAGATTGCCTACCACGAACGTAAGCACGGTGAATTGTTTTGCGATGATTCAGCAAAAGCTATTCTAAAAATGCTACTGGATGAATGCGCAGAATCAAACGTACAAATCAAAACCAAGTGCCACATCGAGTTCATCGAATTTGAACAAAGTGATGATGAAAATCACTACGTCTTAAGAACAAACCTAGGCGTTTACACAGCAAATTCTTTAGTCGTCGCCACGGGCGGCTTATCTATCCCGACCATGGGTGCTAGCGGCTTTGGCTATGAGATCGCAGAGCAATTCAAGCTTCCTGTTTTACCCAGAAGAGCCGGACTCGTCCCCTTCACTTTTTCAGATAAAACTAAAGCGATTACCGAACGATTATCAGGCTTAGCGATAGAAGTTAGTATGAGCGTAAATAACCAAAGCTTTCGCGAAAACATGTTATTTACCCATCGAGGCATTAGTGGCCCCGTAGCATTGCAGTGCTCAAACTATTGGAAAACAGGTGACCTTATTCATATCAACCTTCTACCCGATATTGAAGCCGAGTCTTTTTTGCTTGAACTGAAACACTCTCACCCTAAGTCGCTACTAAGAAATGTATTACCCGATAATTTTTCAAAAGCATTTTGCCTTGAACTGCAAAACCTTTGGTGGCCCGAAGCCAAAGAGACCATCATTGCCGAATTCCCAGACGCAAAATTCAGAGACATAGCCACTCAACTTAGCAACTGGACCCTTAAACCCGCTGGAACAGAAGGCTACCGCACTGCCGAAGTGACTTTAGGTGGCATTGATACCGATGTTATTTCCTCCAAAAGCATGGAATGCAAAACCCAACCTGGCCTCTACTTTATCGGGGAAGCATTAGACGTTACAGGCTGGCTAGGCGGGTTCAATTTTCAATGGGCATGGGCATCTGCAGTGGCAGCCGCTGAAAGTGCTTGAGTGATTTGATGGAATTAAAACGCAGACTGTTTGAATTCATTGAAGACAATCTTTTTGATAAAAAATAGCTAAATCTATTATTTTCAATTAGTTAGATTGTCTTCGTTGAGCAAAACCAATTTAATTCACCTGATTAAATCGATCAATACTTATCCTATTGGTCAATTACAACTGTAGTTTCTGGTAGCCCAGCAGCAACATCCTTAAATGCCGCTAAAGCAGCTTCCAAATGATCGATAATCTCTTGCTGTAAAATATCTGGTGCAGGCAAATTATCTAAATTGTCGTCTTTAAGCCAAAATACATCTAGACTGGCTTTATCACGATTAATTAAGTCATCATAACTGTAGTACTTAAATCGTTCAGATTCTTCACGTTCATGACGGTTTACAGGGTTATAACACTGAATAAAGTCTTTAAGATCCGTCAACATCATCGGTCTTTGTTTTAGCGTGAAGTGTTTGTTGGTTCTTAAGTCGTAGAACATAGTAGGTGTTACTGCAACACCTCAAAGACAAGATGGACACCAACCAATTATATTTATGCAAGCAGGGCCTATTCGTCATGTAGCCACTTCTGCAAGCCAACAACAGTTTGAGCAACACGTAATTACCCGCTCATTACATCACTCACCACCTTTGGAAATGACTCAAGCGGAATCAAGGCTACATATTGCCGACGTTTACCGCTGGTTAATGACCAATACCGAAAGAAACCAGAAAATCATTGATGATATTAAGAAGGCTGTTAACGACCAACGCCACCCCATCGTACTGACAGAAAGGCGTGAACATGCTTTGTTACTAGGTGAATTGCTTGCTGAGGAAGATATTACCTTTGAAGTACTACAACGAGGTGGAATGAAAGCGAAAGAACGTAAAGCAGTAATGGAGGCCTTAGATGACACACAAGTATTGGTAGCTACTGGAAGATACATAGGAGAAGGCTTTGATCTACCGAAGTTAGATACGCTATTTCTGGCACTGCCTATATCATGGAAAGGTTCATTGGCACAGTATGCCGGTCGTATTCATCGACAAGCAGAAGGCAAAGATAAAGTTATTATCTATGACTATGTAGATAACTCATTGCCGATGCTTCAGCGTATGTTCCAACGTAGGAAGAAAGGCTATGACGCACTTGATTATACTATTACAGACTCTCAACAGGTTAGTTTGATGCAAAAGACACTTATTTAATCGTCCCCCAGAAAAGAACAGAAAATCAACCACTTACAATTATCTTCATTTTTGAATGGATTACTCTAAGTTTTAATTGATAACTATAGCAACGAGGCGATGAATTTTGTAAAGGGCACAATATTTTCATGCACGCTAGCGGCTTCTAACGCTTTCATATAGTCCTCTCGTTTTTCAACCGGCACAACCGTCCAAGAGTAACCACCTGAGGCCATCATTAAATTCATGATGAAACGCCCCATACGACCATTGCCATCAAAATAAGGGTGAATATAAACAAAGATAAAATGTCCCAAGACAACTCGAACTGCTGGATTCGCCTCTTCCATCAGCAAATCAAACAGTGTTGGCATCATATCTCGTATAGCCTCCCTGCTTGGTGGTGTATGCATCGATTTTCGAATATATACAGGGCCAGTACGATAACCTGCTAAATCAGACTGCTTAACAATACCCGCTGCTACACTTGGACCAAATAACGCTAGATACCAATCTGCATGAGCCGCCTCTAGTACTTCACTTGCGTTTTCGCCATTTAATACTCGCTCTACTGCCTGTTTTACTCTTTGAAATGTGTCCCAATAACCTTTTGCTGCCATTACATCAAGGTGCTTTTGGCTTTCATCTGACTGATCTGGCTTCCACTGACCCGAGCGAACATGTTCAATTAGTTCATAGGTAACCCGATAGCCTTCAATTGATAGAGAATGATAGGCATCAGTAACAAATTTATCTTCCACTTCATCTAAATATCGACTGATATTAACTGGGGCGACAGGAGCTTTAGGGAAATTATTAATGATATCTTCACGCATTGAATACCACATCAGTCGCATGCGATTGACATAGGGGGATACTTCTCGGCGACCAAAGCTAATTTGTGTTATATCTTCAAATGGGTCAATTTCTTTGACCTTATAATCTGCTGCCTCCATCCCTTTAACAATATTATCTGCAATGAGATTACGGCCAATATTTCGAAAGGCTCCTGCAATGCGCCCTGCTATCGTAACATGGCCTCCTTCAAGCAATACAGGAAGCACTTCAGAGGCATCTGCCACCATAGAAAGCACTGTTCGCATTTGTATTGGCTTATCAACAAAGTTGTTTTTTGAACAATGAACTATGGCAGCCGCCAAACTATAAATTCGTATGCCATCAACTATCGTTAGCTGGTTTTTGCTTGGTAAGGCTAAGCGAAGATCAAATACGGAAGTGTTATGAATAAAGCTGGTTGGCTTATTGCGTCCCTTAGGGGAGCGCACGAGTAGTTGCGGTGGTACGGTTTTATCACCAATAAGCAATTGAATAGACTGCTCCGGTGATAGACTCCAGTTTTCTTCTAATCGCTCATCCAAATACGCTGCACAAAAATCCCAAAAAGAGGTATACCAAGGCGTGCTATCACCAGCTTGCTCATCAGGGCTTGAAGGGATATACCAGCCACGCATCACTTCACGAATAAAACCATGTTTAGACAAGCGTTCTCTATCACTACGCTCTAGCATTTTAGATTGCAGCGCTACAACGCCTTTGTCTTGCAATTGTTTTAATTGCTCTAAAGAATACGCTAATTTTTGAGATACCTGATTCACACTTATCACCACTAGCTTTAGTTGAAATTCATATCTAGCTTTTAGTGTATCATAAATCTAGCTTTTAATGCTGTATAAGATTAGCTTTTACTGCGTTCAATAATTAGCTTTTAACGTGATTATATTATTTTTGTCGCTCGAATTGAGGCTTAAAGAACAGAGTGACTATTTGTACTTGCCTGTATTAGCGCTAAATGTAGAACTCGCAAAACAGCACAGGCACCTTTTTCACCTTATAAATACTGTCCGTGCATTAAATGCCAGGGCTTTCCATAGATTGGCGTAATTACACTACAGACTACCTGTAAAACACAACAAATCAAACACTTACAATTGTCTTCGTATAAATTCAAAATTTGGCTATTTTAGGGTGCCGTAGAACATGGGTTTCAGAGCTACTTTGTCTTCGGTTTAATTCTTTGGATACATGAGTGTATCAAAGGAACTGAAACACAGACATTTCCACGAAAGTGAAGACAATAGAATAGACAAAAACACTTCCACTAACACCTAACACCTAACACCTAACACCTAACAAACTGAAATATATAGAGTAATCTAAAAAGTAATTATCTTCGTTTTTATACAGATAATTTATTTTCTATATTCTTTAATGTTATCCAAAGTAAAAAGTTTCTCTAATTCAGCATTATCTGATAATAAAACCGCTAAGTTCTCCCCACCTTGATTTTTTCACTTGAGTATTTGAGTAGCCATTAACGTTAAGACACTGCCATACAGTCTCTTATCGTTAAATTTCCATGGCGACAAGACAGAACAACAACAAAACACTAAGGTTGCTTGCTTGATATTCACTTAACTTGAATTATATTTAGAGAACTGAATGATAGTTAAGTGGAAAATGCGTGAATTTTATAATAGCTCTAATATTAATCTGTGCTGCCTTCCCCCTGTTGGCCGAGTCTTTATGGTCGGACAATGGTATTGAACTGAGTGGGTTCGGTACTTTAGGCCTAGTAAGCACTGACTCTAAATTCTACGGTTACCGCAGAGACATCTCCCAAGCAAACGGTGCTTTCGAAAATGAGTTTGATTTCAACTCAGTGAGCGTCTTTGGTCTGCAACTTGATTCCAATATCAATAATGCCTTTGACCTTGTATACCAGAGCGTTTATCGAGATCAAAACGACATTTCAGTTGATTCAATAACCAGCATGGCTTTTTTGCGCTATTCTCCAAATGCAGCATGGTCAGTTAGGCTTGGTCGAACCCCCGTTGACCTGTTTCTATTAAGCGAATACCGCGATATCGGCTTTGCTTATACATGGGCACAAGCGCCATCAGAAGTTTATGGCATGATACCTTATCGTCATCTCGACGGTTTAGATATTACCTATAGCACTCAATTTTCTGACCTCACTTTAAGAAGTAAGATTTATACGGGCAAAAGTAAGGCTGATATTTCAGCCGTTGACTTCACTGAAGAGATTAAGTTAGATAATATTTATGGCGTAGCGCTCACTCTTGAAGCAATGAATTGGACTATCAATGCACGATATACAGAAGTAAAAGTCGCTCAAAACACCTCACTTCAAAAATCATTAAGCCAAGGTATTTCACAAATACCAGATGCTATTTGGCCAGATTCAGCGCCCTTTGCTAAGAGCATTACACTTTTAAACCAAAACATAAAATATGTATCAATCAGTGGCCGCTATGATTTCGACAGCTGGCAATTGTTAAGCGAATTCACTCACACAAAATCAGAAAGCCCGGTAATACCCGAATTATTGGCAGGCTACGTCAGCATTATAAAGCGGTATAAAGATCACGCTTTTTATTTAATTTCTGCATTTACTGACTCAAATAATTTCGATATTAATTCATTAAATGTAAATACTCAGTTTTTGCCTCCAGAAGGTCTAGCGCTATATCATGCCGTCAACCAAAGCATGAATTTTTATGCATCCAATCAACAAACACAATCAATTGGCTGGCGTTGGGATATTAGAGAAAATTTGGCATTCAAGATGCAGTTAGACCATACAACAGTTGAAGAAAAAGGCGGAACGCTTTGGCTAAATAAAAATACTGAGGCAATAACCAACCAACTACTGACGCCAAAAGAAACAATTAATACCTTATCCACTAACTTGAGTTTTACTTTCTGATGGTTAGGCTCATAAAGTACGCATTAGCATTCGCTTTATGCTTGGTAGCACTGTGTAGTCCTGCTTCACCGAATGATGTCGTTGTGGTTGTTAATATCAATAATCCTACCGAACAACTGACCAAGTCACAGGTGATAGACCTTTTCATGGGCAAATATTTAGCTTTTCCTAATGGCATAAAAGCCTCAACAGTTGATATTGATGGAGAAGACAGCCTTAAGGAAAAGTTTTATCAGCAATTAGTAGGCATGTCGCTGGCACGCGTTAATTCATTTTGGTCACGGATAAAGTTCACAGGCCGGGCCAAACCACCACTCAAAAAGCCGAATGAAGATGCAATCATAAGATTTATAACACTTAAAAAAGACGCAATTGCTTATATATCTCGTTCAAAACTAAATGAAAATCTTAAAGTGGTTTTTGAATTCAATGAATAAAAGTGGTTTATTAGTTCGCCTTGCTATCGTTATAAGCTTCTCGGCTTTGGCTGTTGGGTTCATCTCTGCCCAGCTGTTTTACAGGCTCACTTATTTAAACGAAGTGGAAGTTTCAAACCAAGAAATCTCACAGCTTTATCAAACCGTTTCTTCTACTGCATCTATTGCAGCTTATTTGGAAGATAAGGAACTTGCTCGAGAAGTCATCAATGGCCTTGTCACCAATGATGTTGTACACGGTGCGAGCATATCGGTGGCTACATCGAATATTTCTACCGATATTAAACACAAGAACAAGCCTTTAGTATTTAATTTAAACTCGCCCTTTGAAAAAGATAAAAAAGTTGGCTCTTTACTTATCGTGCCCGACCTTAACTATATAGAAAGCCGTGCTACCAAAATTGGTGAAGGTAATGCTAAAGCACTTATTGCTCAATCAATCATTGTGACGGCTATTGTTATCCTCATCTCATATTTTTTAATTACCCAGCCTATGGTTTTGATTGCCCGAGCATTACACAGTATTACACCGGGAACATCTAAACGCCTAACCACACCAGACTTTCATGAAAATAGTGAACTAGGACACCTGGTCAGCGATGTAAATAATCTGTTAGAAAAAGCAGAGCAGCAAATTTCAGAAGAACGAAAACTTCGGAAAGAAATTGAGGTGCTTGAAAAACGCTTTCGCATGTTATTTGAAAATTCAATATCTCCTATTGTACTGATGGAGCCTTTAGGAAGTATTTTACTTCATAACAAAGCCTTTAAAGTAACACTTGAAAAAATCGGTGCTACTTTCAAAAAAAACTATGGGCCACTTCTTGAGGATCTATTCGAACACTCTGATCAACTGATTAAGTCAGTACAAAATTCATTTACTAATGATGAAATCGCCACTGGAGAATATAAGCTTAATTGCAAAAACAAAGAAAATAGTGCCTGGGTACAAGTAGTCGTCACCTCAATCAAATCGGATGATATGAAAGAGTATTACCAGATCACCTTGCACGACATTTCCAAACGAAAGAAAGAGTTGGAATTATTAAGTTTAAGAGCAGATTATGACCAGTTAACTCAACTATTTAACCGTCAAGCGCTCGAAAAGAAAATTCTGAATTACATCGGTAGCCAAACCCCTTTTGCCATTGTATTACTCGATCTTGATGGTTTTAAACAAGTCAATGATGTTTATGGCCATGACGCCGGTGATGAGATCTTAATTCATGTTGCAGGACAAATGAAACGAAGTGTTCGCCGAGATGACTTAACGTGCCGCTGGGGAGGCGATGAATTTGTTTTACTGTTAAAACACATTCAAGAGAAAGATCTTCGTGAATTAGTAGACAAATTAACAACTAGAATACAAAAGTCATACTATCTAAAGGGTTACGATAAAAATGTCTCTGTCGGAGCCAGTTTGGGCGCGGCATTTTTTCCTGAGGATGAAGTCAATTTACAAAACCTGGTTCATTTAGCTGATCAAGCGATGTACGCCGTAAAGCGTCAACATGATAGCAACCCTGAACTTAACATACTCTTTGCTAGAGATATCATTAAACCATCAGATTCGAAAACGCTATGAAAACGATGAAGGACAAAGAAAATTTCTCCGTCCTGATTTTTCAAGATGGGACAAATCGTGTCCGTAAAGTAAAGACTGTACTTGCCATTTTTTTACTTGGGCTTTGCGCTTTAGCCGTTAATAACGCACTTTTGTCTGATGTCGATGCTTCCTCAGCACTAGTAATGACAGTAAGTATTATTCTGACACTTTATTTTTTTGTTACGAGTGATACGACAAATATTGTTGCGGGAATTTTACTTTGGACGATTGCTATTTTAGCATCCTATTTAGCATGGAAAAATAACGCTTTATTTGACACAGCCATACTTGTTTTTCCCTGTGTACTTATCTTTTCATCACTGCTGGGTGGTGGTGCTCTACTCTACCCCCTTATGATTTTTATGCTTGTGGTTATTTATTTTTTTGCCTACACAGTGAATACAGGCTTTCTTGAACCAAAATCGACGAACGATGTTAATTTATGGAGCAAAGCTAATAATATAGCCATTATATTGCTTGTCTATATGCTCGCTATCAAACTGGCATCTTCGCACATGAAAAGATTAATAAAACGGTTATTTGATGAAAACAAACAAAGTAAAAAAATTAAAGCGCAAGCAGACCAACTGGTTCTAAATGACTACCTAACCCAACTCCCCAATGATCTATCATGCCGCCAAGAACTTGAAGAGTTTATAGAAACCAGTCAAGCCCATGGTGAGATTGTTGGGTTTCTTTCATTTAGTTTGAATAATTTCAAGTGGATCAACTCTTCTTTAGGTCATGAAGTCGGCGATAAAACGATTAGCTATCTTGCAGAAAGGTTAGCAAAATTAGTTAATAAACAGCGCAGCCTTTATCGCTGTTCGGGAAATGAATTTATTTTTGTTATTGCGGAAAAAGATTACGAAAGCATTTCTGAATTTTCTTACCAGCTAATTCAGGCTATCTATAGGCCATTTCAAATAGATAGCTATGACATTGAAGTAACGTGCTCTATTGGAATATCCATAGCGCCATTCGATGGCAAGACCTTTCAGGCATTGCGTCAAAAGTCACATATGGCTTTATCTCATGCAAAAGATGATGAGCCTAATAGCTACAAGTTCTTTGAGATCGAAATGGAGGACTATGTAAATAATCGTTTGAAGATGGTTCAAGACCTAAGACAAGCAATAGCACTACAAGAGTTTGAACTATTCTACCAACCTAAAGTTGACATATTTTCAAATACCATTGTGGGTGCTGAAGCGTTGATTCGCTGGCGAAAAGGGGGGAATGAACTTATTTCACCAGCAGTATTCATACCGGTTGCAGAGGCTTCCGGGTTAATTTCAGAAATAGGAAAATGGGTACTCGAAAAAGCCTGCGCTGACTGTAAACAATGGCATGAGAAAGAAATTGGCAGCCTTACGGTAGCAGTAAATTTATCTCCTATTCAGTTTCGAAGAGGAAACCTACCAAATATCGTATTTCGGGCTTTAAAACAAGTAGACCTTGACCCAAGTTTCCTTGAATTGGAAATCACCGAATCACTGTTTATTGATAACACAGAGCGTATTTCAGAACAGATTTATCAAATTGCCACCAAGGATATTAGTATCGCTATTGATGATTTTGGTACAGGCTATTCAAACCTCAATTACCTAACCAAATTCAACGCGTCGACCTTAAAAATCGATATGTCCTTTGTTACAGATATGGTTCTGGTCGAACAAAAGCAACATATCGTCAATGCCGTCATCAAAATGAGTAAAGAAATGGGACTTGAGAATGTCGCTGAAGGTGTTGAAGATCTCGAAACAGTTGAAAAACTTAAACAATTTGAATGCCAATATGGTCAGGGATATTACTGGTCAAAGCCTTTACCTAATAATGAATTTATTGACTTAGTTAAGCTTCATATTAAGAAGCAATAACATGAACTTTAATTCGCCCCATTAATTTAGGATCCTGCCTGTAAAAATGATCGTTAGTAACCATTGCTCTTATTTGGAATAAACAACATCACTTGCAAACCAGACTTGGTAAAGCCCTAGTCTCCAAAACATATCAAAGCTATTTAATGGCAATTAATTGGGGGGGAAATAACGTTATTTCAGCCTAGTTTGATCAGTAGGTCAAGAGAGTAGCTATAGCCGCATTCGCGAAGATAACGAGCTTAAGTTAGCTCCATCAACTCTAACACCTATATCAAAACCCCAAGCGACTCTTTGAACTAGGGCCGACCATTAAAAATGTCATCAATCACACCTTCAGCCTTCAGCTCGCTTAACCTATCATTGATCTCAGGAATAAGTTCATGCAGAGGAGATTTTTTGCCAACACAAAATCTTTGAGCGTTGACATAAAGCGGCTTTTTAGGGCTCGCATATTTACCGTTTAAACCTGCCTTTTCAAATAAATAATCTCCAACAAGATTGAAATCCAGATAGAAATCATGGACACCCGCTGCGAGCACTTTAATAGCGGATTCTGCATTCTTTGCTAAGTGTAATTTGAAAACCCCCCTTTCACTTGCACCAAATACTTCGTCTCCATAAGCTGAGCCTGCATATCCAACCACCTTATACCCTTTAAAGTCATCATAAGTTTGCCATTCAAAACCCTCAGGAAACCTGTCTTTCATGTAGTACCAAACCCCGGACCCGATTACCCAGGGATCAGTATGGCTTAAATAAGGCGTTCTTTCTTTGCTATAACGACAGGATTGCAAGCCATCCATTTTTCCATGTTCAACCAGCTTTAGGCATTGCTTCCACGGTCTAATTGGCAATTCCAAGCTGATGTCCATCCTTTTAAAAACTTCTTTCAATGTCTTTATTGCGTAACCCCCTGTCGCCGTTTTACCGACCTCGCCCATATTTAATGGAGGCCAGGGATCGCTGCACAATGTTACGACCTCCGGACGGGCGAAGGTATTGCTGGCAAAAAATAACAACCCGAATAGAATTAGAGTAGGTTTCATCATGATTCCCCCTAAGATAGATTTTCGTCAACAATGTTTAAAGTTAACGAGCTGCTAAAAGTCTGTGCAGAAAACGTATAAACTCAATATTAAGCTTGAAAGCCTAAATATTAAGATAGTACATCCTTGAGCAATTTGGCGAGAAAAAACTCAACGGGGATAATAGAAGCTACTGAAAGGGGGCTGATCAGTAAATATAAAGAGAAATATTCACGTAAAATCTATCGTTATCTAATCCATAGATAAGGCTCTGGGCACTGTAATCGTAAAACACACGCCATCGTATAGATTACTTTCACAGATAATATTTCCACCAAGCTGCTGAGTGACAATATTGTAGACGATGTGCATACCCAGACTGGTGCTGGCACCTTTATTTGTCGTAACAGAAGGTTCAAATATTTTGTTAATTTTTACCTTTTCTATGCCAATGCCATCATCTTGATATTTGACTACGAGATTTCCCATTTCTTCCTTTACTTCTATGTGTATCCGGCCACCTTCACGGTCTTTAAAACCATGCAAAATCGAGCTCATCACTAAATTACTCATAACTAAAGAAAAGGCGATAGGATAACCTTTGATTTCCATATTTTTGTCGCAACTCACGACAACATGATGGTTATTTTTTTTAAGGCGGCTCGATAAGCCCATGCAAATATCATCAATACAGGGTTTTAAACTGAAAATTTGCTTTTGCTCACCTGCTTGATTAGTAACGATATCAACTAGAGTTGCTGTACGAAGGGTATTATTCACAATTAACTTAGTTATCTCAGTGCTTTCAGATAAATAGAAATCAAGCTCATCTCTTGTCATTTTGCCCTTACGATGACTATTTTCAAGCTGTTCCGTTAACTTTTGAAGTCGTGATGCGCTAGTAACGCAGACATCTACCGGTATTTTTATTTCGCGGGAAATGCCAACAACAAGCTGACCCAGCGCCGCCATTTTTTCTGATTCGATTAGCTGCAATTTAGCAGTAATTAACTCACCGGTACGTTCTTCAACCTTACTTTCAAGTGAATCATGACTTTTTTCTAAACCTTGTGCATATTCATCTAGCTTGTTCCTAGAAAAATATAGTTTCTGCAACATGAAGTTAAAGGCTTCTTCCAAGATTTTCAGTTCATTGCGGCCTTTGGTATTGATTACAATTTTCTGGCCTCTCATTTGATCGAGATCGACCCTTTCAATACCTACAGTTAATTCGGATAGAGGTCGAGACAATAGCCTTCGTCCCATATACAAAAAAATAAGCCACAAAGCGATGGTTTTAAGCACCGCGTTTGCCAAGATGAAGATAAACCCATATTGTACTTTCTGAAAGACAATGCGCTCACTTGAATAAATAACACATTTTCCCGCTTCATACTTATCGCCAGCTTCATCGACATGAAATAGAGTGAATTCATGGCTAATCAAATTAGAAAAAAACAACGGTTTCTTTTCCAGTTTACGACTTCCATCTTCTGCCGTTGAAATAACAGCACCCTCTGCATCAACGACCAGACCGATACGAGTTTCATCATCTACCAGGTTTCTTACTTTGACTCCTACAATTACGGGAATTTTAATCATCCCCCTTAAAATGCTTTTTACAGACTGGTCGTCAAAATTGTAAACCTGTGTTGCCAAGCCCTGCTCAAATGTTTCTTGAAAAGTGATCAGATCTTCCTGTACGTCGTTTTTAGTATTGTAAAATTCCGCGACCATATGTGTCAGGGTGACCGATATGGCAAAAATCACATACAGAGAAAAAACCACAAACAAGAGTTGCGTGGTAATGGAGCTTTTTATTGGCACGACAGGAAAACTGGACACAAATACCTACATATATAAATTCAAATTAAGCCTGTCTCCCTGTATCAAGCCATTTACTTTATTTTTAGTCTAGCACTAAAAATCACATCTGTAGTCGACGACTGTTTTCACCCTGCTATTTGGTGCCATTCATGCTCTCTCAATTCTGTTGTAAAGTATGACACCCTACTTTCGGTCCTCTCATACGTCAGTATGGAAAGGTTCATTGGCACAGTATGCTGGTCGTATTCATCGACAAGCAGAAGGCAAAGATAAGGTCATTATCTATGACTATGTAAATAACTCCTTGCTGATGCTTCAGCGTATGTCCTACATAGGAAAAAAGGCCATGACGTACTTGCTTACACTATTACAGACTCTCAGAAAGGTAGTTTGATGATAAAAATCATCTATACGCAGAGCTACTCTTTTGAGTAATGCTATTTCAGCTTGCTTTGAATGCTCAACGAAAACTCTGGATAGAGAGAAATATCATTGTGCCCCGCCCCCTTAATAACGATAGATTCTAACTTTCGACTTCCGAACTGTTTAACAAGGTTCTCCGTTCTGGTTCTGGGTACCACTTCATCCTGTTCCGCTATCAATATCAAAACATCTTCTGCCGAAATCAAACTAAGCCTTTCAAGAGAGTCAAATCTATCCCGTATCAATAACGACACGGGTAACATCCAATAGATATTTTTTGCGACGTTTTCGATACTATCAAACGGCGTCACAAGTATCAGGTTCTCAACCTTTCGTTGGGCTGCCACATACGTAGCGACCCCGGTGCCCAAGCTTCGTCCCATTAACGACAAACTACGATGTTGTTTATTCAGCTGATCAAATATATAAAGCGCATCCTGATATAGCTTCTTCTCAGAGGGAGTACCGCTACTATTGCCATACCCGCGATAAGGAATCAGGTAGACAGTGTAATCTGTATTAATCGCCTTGAAAAAATCAATATTTTGTTCGATATTCTCGGCATTACCTCCGTAATAAACTAAGGCCTTAGCACGCCCTTTGTTAACCAGCCACCCCCGGAGTATTTGTCCATCGGTTTCAAAACTGATTTCTTCAACATTCATCGGCAGGGTACCAGAAATAAGCGCAGGCACAGGGAAATAGAGAAATTTACGTTGCAGTACAAATAAAGCCAGACAACAACCCAGATATAGCAAACACATAGTAAAAAAAAAGCTTTTCATCTTCGCCTCAATATCTCATATAAGAAACTAATATCACGCTTTACAGTGTTTACGCTCACGCGTTTCATCTATTAATTGTTTTAGCCAATACATATAAGGCGTGCCTCCTGTTCCGCGAGCGTCTTTTACATGTTTATGGATATATTCTTTAGCCCATTCAAAATGAACTTCCCTAAACTGAGCGATCAACTCCAGAACCTGATCAAAAAGCCCCGGGTCTGCATAGGGTTTTAAATCAGGCAAATGTGCTGTATTTTCAATAAACTGTCTATGCATAGGCGGCATGTGCTGGCGAATTTCCTGCAAATGATCCATAAGTATCGACTGTTTGTGCTCAATTTTAAGCAAGTGAACTAATACAGGCATGATTGAACTTTGTGCTCCAGTCTCACCCCTATAATTCATTGTTTGCTGCTTCACTCCCAGAAATTTAACGTTTTCAAAAAAACGAATATAGGGTCGAAACACTTTAAAATACAGATTAGGCGACATCCGTTCAGGTATGCGTTTTAATACCCGCAACTGTTGGACTAAACAAGCCGCTATTAGTTGTAATTGAGTATTAACCAACTCTTCACTTATTTTTCCGGTTTTTCTATTTTCCGCATGAAAAGCCTCCACTGCTGCTAAAATAATGGCGGCTTGTGCTTCGATCTCCACGTGTATCAAAATAAACCAGTGTTCATCATATAGGTGCACAAAGTTTTGGATAGTATCTATATTTCCAAGCACAATGCCCTGTTTTTTGTCAAAACGTTTCCAGTTATAAAGAGCATAACCTGCGTAGTTTAAAATGGGTGGCACAGATAATAAGCTGGCTACTCGCGTTAAAGGAACGGCCAGATTGGCAGGTAAACTAAAGACGGCAGGCTGCCCGACTTGATTGACATAAGCCGAAGCCAAAAAGGCAAGTCTCACAAAATAAAGCCTTAGCTCAGGCAGTGTATCGTGTGAAAGGTACTTGTCAGGCCACTCAGGAATCGTTAATAGCTCTGCATAACGACGAAAATCTGCTTCTAACAACCTGCTAGGTAAATCGCGTCCAACTTCATCTAATAAACTGAGTTTACTCTCAGGATCAAATTGCATTAACGGATCTTGAGCGGGTAAAAAACCACGCATTGCAAAAGCGTCTTGCGGCGTACTCATATCAAGCACCTCCTAAGCGGATAACTTTCTCGCTTCCTTTAGTATAGCAGGCGACGCTTAATCGCAGGCAGCATTAATCTTTCAAATTGACGCCATGGGTTTCGACCTAAAATTGTTTCACTAACAACTCAGTTTTATTCAAAAACTCAACTACAAAACTGGAACCACTACTTTTTGCTATTATTTTTATGAGTATAAGCATATTATTTTTATCGAGTGACTTCGCTATAGTTGATTTCAACAAAACACATGACACAAGATGAAGTTTATGAAAAAGATATTCTGCTGTCTTTATGCTTTCCTATGTATATATTGCCAACTTGCGGTTGCTGAAAGTATCGTGTTAGCAACAGGTGAATTCCCCCCTTTAGAATCAGAATCGCTGAAACACTACGGAGTAGTTCCTCGTATTGTTAAAGAAGCCTTTTTACTAGAAGGCGTAAAAGTAAGTTATAAATTCTACCCTTGGAGGCGAGCCTATCAAGAATCAAAACTTGGAACGGTGCATGGAACAATTCAATGGTTTTATTCTGAGGATCGTGCAAAAGATCATTTTTATAGCAATCCAGTAATGAACGAGAAAGTTGTCTGGTTCCATTTAAAAAGTACGCCATTCGAATGGCATGATTTAGGGGATTTAAAAGGTACTAGAATTGGGGCTTTAGCCGGATTTACCTATAACTCAGAATTTTATGAATCCATTAAAAACAAAAAAATTAATGTCAACTTTGTAGATTCGTCAAAGCAGGTTCTTTCAATGATGCTTCTTAATCGAGTTGATGTTTATCCAGAAACCATTGATGTCGGGTACTTTGAAATCAGGAAAAACTTTCCAAACTCAACAGCAAATTTATTTACCAATCACCATAAAGCCTTCATAAATACAACAAGCCATTTATTACTTTCCCGACAAAAAAAAGAAAGCCCATTGTTGCTAAAAAAATTTAACGAAGGGCTGAAGAAATTGAAAAAAAATGGGCTGTATGATCGATACCTCATTGAATCTCGTCGAGGAGATTATCTTCAGTGAGAGCTAGCGCGGAGATAAAATCTGCCAATGTGTTTTTGCTGTAAACCTTGCCTTCGTTTTAATGAGTTTACAAAGCCACCAGGACCGGGGAACACTACCCGGGCAGACTTTACCTGGCGTGAAGCAATATTTGATGCAGTATCTAATGGCAAGCCAAATGATTATGGCTGCTGCAGAAACTCCGAAAACTATTTAATGACTTGGGGCAACGGTTTCAGCCGAAAGAAACAAAGTTAAGGCTAATATCGCCACCTGGATCGCTCGACCCAAAGATACAGATAATTGATAATCACGGCTCCTTCATTTAAGGAGCCGTTTTCTTTTACTGATAAAACGCTGGTGACCCACCTTTACCCTACGGCTCAGCAAAGCCTCTTTTTTGTGACTAACAACCATTCATTTGATCGATTTTTAGTACACCAGTCATCAAGAATTATGGCGTACAACTCGCGGCTGGTAAGCTATCAATCCATGCTTCGATCAAGGCCACACCCTCGCCATGAATAGTCGAGCGACCTAGCTCTGGCATACGATGCCTTGAATCATTGGTATTCATCCTAAAGAGCAAGTAAGAATTGCCTGAATCCTGAGGAATTACATCATAAGGGTAATCAACATGTCCCCCCGCCACAGCCACTTTACAGGTACCGAACTTAGTCGGGTCATCAGCATATGCTCGGTTATACTCTACTTGTAAACCACTACTACCGGCAGGCCCTGAGAAACCCGTACCAAGTGTTAATTCATTGCGATGGCAATGGGCACAATTTACATCTAAATAGGCCTTCGCTGTATCATGTAAGTCACTACTACTAAGCGAGCTAGCAATAACAGTATCATCAAATAAAGGGGTTTCCATAACCGTCAACATGTCTGTAGGCAAACCATCCAGAATGCCGCCATCAGCCCAATAGCTTAATTGATTTGCCACCTGGGCATTTTCATAAGTGTACTCTTTATTCAGGAATCGCGCTTTAGGGCCGATCGGAATAAATGTAGACTTACCAGGTGACAACTTCCCATGGCATGATGTACAGGCCGTCCAATCAGGTACACTGTAGGTAAAATCCAAGTCTTCACCGTTATGGTTAGTCGTCATATTTGGAATATCTTCTCCCAAAGCAGCTAATCTGGCATCAGTGCCATTATCTACTGGATCCCAATAATAAGGTAAAGCTGTCCAACCTGTTGCGCGATGAATAAGCAAACGAGTTTCAATGACTAACTCAGCGCCATCCCGAAAGGCTGTATTTTCTGGCATGGCAAAGGTTTTAACTAACACCGTGCCAACAGGAAAGTCCATAACCTCCGCTTCAGAGTACGTAGCAGACATGCCTTCAGGTACAAATACAAAACGATACTTTGAGGCATAATCAGTGAATAAAGGTACGCTTAAATCATAAGGCACACCGCCCGTATTTGGGCCTGCGGTAGGGTCTGTCTCGTCTTGGAACAAATTATAGTCAGATAAATTAGGACAATTTGTATCCATCAAGGCATCCCAATTAATACCAGAGGTGTTCGCGTCACAATCACCTAACGCACTCGATGGCGCACCAGCCCCTGCATTGAGAGCGGAAGAAGTAGTCGCAGGAGAGCCATCAGATGAACCACTACTACCGCCACAAGAAATGACACTAACGGCAATGAATGCGGTCGTCAGTATCTGAAAAAGAGATTTATAAATAGGAGTCATATCAAACAGCCTTTACTGATATACAATAGGTCTAATGAATGGACTTAGATCTATCATTCTGGGTTTTAAACTTCCCCCGAATGTAATCGCTTTTATACTAATACAGTTCGGAGGCAAGAATTCTTGATGAGTTGCAACAAAAATAGAAATCAACTCAAATAAACTAATGAGTGCCTGTTAAGAAAATTGTCCTCAGCAGGCCTCATTTATGGATATCTACTGAACTAAAGAGAACAGGATGGAGCAGCTAAGTCATCCCCGGCACAACCGTAGACTTTACCTTTAAATGTGACCCCAGCGGCGGGTAATCTTGGCTGAGTACAGGCGACTAAGGCTGTGTTTCCTTGCATTGTTTCCGAAGCCAAATCTGCAGTTGAAGGGTCCACAGTGTAGACTTGGCCAATATTGACATCAGAGAAATCCACGGTATCAGCGGCACTATTTGCATTAAAGTTATTGCTAGCACAGATTTGCTCTGCGCCGCCATATCCATCATAGCTTAAGTCAATATTGGCAGTGGCTGCAGCTGTCGCAGCTGGTTCAGAGACAGGAATTGCACTAAATCCGGCTATTGCACCTACATCATCAAGAACTTGACCAATACCACCATAAAGAATAGCCGGCATAGTCTCCCCTTTTAAGAGCGTATAACCATCTACAATATCAGTAATCAGACTACCTCGTGGGTTAGCGCCAGAACGTTGTACTGTATTATCATGCATGAAAATATTCTTAACTAATGGCGACCAACCATTTGCCATGGTCGCGCCATAGTTTGTAGCGTAATTGGCTACATCATCATCACTTAAAAAGTAACTCGCAATTTCAATGGACGAAGTTTCATTATCTGTCATTCGGTTGTTATATATTTCCACATTACTTGTCGCGAAAATCAACATACCCGTTCCTGGAGGTGCAATCGAGACAGCACCACCACCGGCAAAGTTCTCAGCGTTATTCGCATAAGCTTCATTATCAAAAATACGGACATTACCACCGAAGGCCTGTGTTAAACCAGGTAGGTCAAATGCCAAAATCCCTGCGGTATTGCCTACGGCTAAATTGTCGTATACATCAGCATTAAAGGAATTTTCTATCTCGATACCGGCCACATTCTCTTTCGCGACATTTCTACGCACGACAATATTGCTAGACTGACCAACATAAATACCTGCATCGGCAGAGCCACGAGCATAACTATCTTCAATCAATATATTTGTGCTGTTTAATGGGTATAAACCATAGGCACCATTACCATCATCTAAGTCCCCTTCCCATACGGTTGCGCTATAAGCGATATGAACGCCATTAGCCCCCACAATTTTGATGCCATTCTTCTTCGCTTCATAAACGCCAAAGTCACGAATCGTTAAATCGCTTCCACCTTCAAAGCGGAATGCATCATCTGCAGACGTTGCAGTCGTAAAGTCCAGCTTAGTTTCGTTGATGCCATAACCGGTTAAGGTTAAGCCATTACCGTTGGTAATCGTGACCGTATCATCCACTACAAATGAGCCTTTTGGCAAAACAAAGGTTGCATCAGTATCGCCACTGGTAAAGGCATTAAAAATAGCCAAATTAATATCATCAGTGATGTTATCGCCATCAGTTGCCATAGGCGCTACAAAGATGGCATCACTTGGAAACGCAAAACCGGAGGTGGTTGTTACAGCATCACCAATGGTTGCATCCTGACCCGCAGCGCCATCTGCACCATCAGCCCCGGCGACACCAACAGCACCATCGTCACTACTACAACCCGAAAGAAGCGCAATGGAAATGGCCGCGGCCATTAGTGAAGAGGAAGATAGTTTATACATAGAGTCTCCGAATTTCTTATAAGCATATGAAGGCTTTCTAAAATTGACATATGTCAAAATAGGCCTAAGTGAGGAGCTAAACTAACTAAGCAGAAAAAGAATGGCGAGGTAATAGGTTATGCAAATAAAAAATATAGCTATGCAAAACATTTAAACCCTCTCTACACGGGGCCTACAGGGAATCCTGACTAGGCTGTGCAAATGATCAAATTAAACAGTTTGCACAGCCTAGTCAGCTGCAATATCACAGCATTTGCTATTCTGTTCATCAGCGGAGGGGAGGAGTTTAATGATTTTTGATTGATGGTAAGCGGTCGGGAATTGATCAAAAAGTTCCTTAAATGCTCGATTAAATGAGCTTAAAGTTCGATAACCTACGACCAAAGCAATATTTATTACCGGTGTTTCGGGCTCGGCAATAAGTCGTTCTCCTGCTTCAGCAATGCGCAAATGATTTATGTAATCGTTAAAATTGCGATAAGTCAAGGTCTGATTAATTAGCGCGCGGGTTTTGCATTCAGGCAGGTTTATTTTTTGGACAACATGCGTAATGTCAATTTTTCAGTGCGATAGAAACCTTGTGCCATTACCTCATGCAATTTAAGAGCGCTATCATCAAACTCTGTATTCTTAGTTACAAAAGTGACTGATGGCTCAGCTTCGATTTCATTACTTTCATCGGCGACAGCCGTATGCTCTTAAGAACCAAGTTAATTTTTTGCTTCAATTTTATACCCTACGCCGTACACTGAACAAATAGGGTCCGAGCCAGCGCTAATAGCATTAATTTTTTTACGGATATTTTTAATATGCGTATCAATACTCCTATCTGCTACATCGATAGTATCCTGATAAGCCCTGTTCAGAATTTCATCTCGACTAAATACGCGCCCCACATTATTTAAAAAAAGTTCAAAAATTTTAAACTCTATCGGGGTCAAGTCGATCAGCTCACCTTTAATTTTCACCTTATATTTTTCAGGTTCCATTACAAAACCAGATTGTTTTATCAGACCAGCTGAATGATTATCAACACGTCGTAGAACCGCTTTGATTCGTGCAATCACTTCTCTAGGACTAAAAGGTTTGCAGATGTAATCATCGGCCCCAAACTCTAAGCCAAACAAACGATCAATTTCTTCATTTTTGGCCGTTACCATAATGATGGGCACTTCAGAAAATAGCCTTATTTGCTTACAAATTGTCAGGCCATCTACTTCAGGTAACATCAGATCTAGCAGAATCAAGTCAATACTGTTTTCTTTTACGAATTGCGTGACACCTTGACCACTACTGAAATGCACTGCCTGATAACCTTCTTTTTCACAATAGGCGACTAATACTTCAGCGATATTTGTTTCGTCTTCAACAATTAAAATAGTCTGTTTGTTCATGCTTAATGTTTTTCGCCCATTGGAAAAGTTAGTTTGATATGAAGGCCTCCTAAAGCGGAATCCATTGCAGAAATATCGCCTCTGTGCGCTTCAACAATCTGCTTGCACAAGGCCAAGCCTAAACCAGAGCCACCTTTGCTCCGATTCCTAGACTGCTCGACTCGGTAAAAACGTTCAAACAACTTCTGATGCTGTTCATGAGTAACACCGGGCGCTGAGTCCAGTACATTCAACTCAAGAGTGTGTTTATACAGTTTAGCTGAAATCTCGATTTTTCCAGGTGCTTGCGTATATCGACAGGCATTTTCCAACAAGTTTGAGAACAACTGTCTAAGCCTGTCTTTATCACCAAGTATGTGACAGCGCGCATCGGAGTGGATGCTTTCCAATGAGGAATACTCAACGATTAAGTCATGCTGTTCTAATTTGGCTTTAAAGGTGTCAATCACCTGTTCGAAAATCAGCACCGGATTAAGTTCAATTTTTTGGTAAGTCAGCCCGCCCGCGTCCGAGCTGGATAGTTGATAAAGGTCATTAACAATGTGACTCAAGCTATCTATTTCATCAATAAACAACTGCACTCGTTTTTCATCGGCTACAAAGACACCGTCTTGAATGGCAATCAAGTGTGACCTTAGCACCGTCAAAGGCGTTCTTAATTCATGTGAGGTATCTGACATCCATTGAAAACGATTCTTTTGATTTTGCTCCAGAGTGTATGCGAGGTCATTAAGGTTATCTGCAACAGTACCTAACTCGTCGCGAGTCACCTTATTCGTTCGACGATGATAATGACCCGCTATGAGTTGGTTAGTACCATCAATAATGAGCTTAATAGGCGCTATCAGATGCTTGGAAAGAACTAAGGCCATTATAAGGGCTAACATCACTACGGCAGCAGCGATGAGATAATAACTTTCATATTGTTTTGTCAAAAACTCACTGGCTGGGCTATCTTTAACGGCATTGGACGGCACTAGACCTAACCAACCAATTAACTCGCCATTTAAGTGTATTTGTTCAGTACGAGGATTATCCTGAATATTGTTTTTACCGACGATGACATTTTTATACGCATCATAAAGACTTAAACGCTTACCTGTTTGTAAAAAGCCTTCAGACTGTTCATCTCGCGGCCCAGGTGGTTTATCTCTACTTGCTTGATTTTCCTTTGCAGGCCTAGGTCTCTCTTGCGAACGCGGTGGCGGTGGCGGTGGTTTTGCTTGTGGGTCAACAATATCACGCCAGATTTGCACATTATTGATAATAGCTTGCCAACTATGTTGCTGCTGATACAGAGCAATGAGTTGCTGCTTTGCTTCAACTACATGTTTGTCTTCAGCCTCAGTAACAAAGTCGTTAAACCCTGACGAAAAATTAAAGGCAATCATCACCAATACTAATCCCACCAAGGTAATATTGGTGATAAAAAAGGCCAAAAAGAATTTGTGCAGTAATTTCAAATTTGAGCCCTTTTGTTAACGAAATTAGCGTAATTACCACATCATAACACTGTCTTATAATGCTTATATTAATACGTCGCTAGTTTACATCAGGGGCTAAATGTGAAGGATACTGTTTTACCTGACTTGTTTTATCAGCGCTATTATCTTGTTTATTCTCTCTGCTTTGTTCATTTCCTCTGCTTGGATTGCAAGCAAAATATTGCTTATCTGGCGTATGTTCACAATAGCCACTTTCCAAGCCTCTTGGCCCTTGAAAACTGCATTGCGTATTCTCCGCAATATCGCTACACGCCAAAATAGCAGTTTGAGGCGGCTTTCCTCCAGACTTATTTTCAGAACTCTGTGCGAACGTAATTTGGCTAGTTAACAAGCCCAATAGTATTAATACTTTAGTTAGTTTAACTTTCATAATATGCCTCGCCTTCTTAAAAACATAGTTTAATGGTGGTGATCCGCCACTATCATCTTAGCGATAGGAGCAGCGACAGGCGCTGCAAAAGAAACTTCAGCACGACTTCCTGGTGCCATCATTTTATATTGGGGTTGGACAAAGCTAGCATGAACAGCCCCCAAACTTTTTGGAAATTTAATGTTCAGCTGGTCTATTACCTTATTGGTATGCCTTCCACTTAAGACTATTTCAGCATAGTGTCCCTGTGGTTGATTTTCTATGGTAGAAACAGACACCACATCAAAAGCAAGCTTCTTATTATTAATGCTGATATTGGTATTCTGCTTAAGTTCATTTTTCAGAAAAGCTTTGTTCTGTTTAGTATTCAAACCCGCCGGCATGACTTGCTCAATATCCCCCATTAACCAAGCTTTATTATCTTGCAAAAGAGTTTGCCAGCGATTTATATCAGTAGACAATTTAATTTCTACCTGTCCGTCTCGTAAGGTGATACGCGCACGGGTTTCTTGTAACTCATGGGCACTGACTACTGTCGAAAGTGTTGCTGTCGATAATGAAGCTAGCAGTATAAATGTCATCAAAAATGCTGAGACTTTGCTGGTACTTTTTCTTTTTGTCATCATTCTATTTTTCATTATGCTCTCTCCATTTTTTAGGACGACTTTATTAAGGCTGCTCGATGGTGATACGACAGATTAAGGTGTTTGCGGTTTCTAAATCTGAAGCCCAAATAAGTTCTGCATTTTCATTCCAGCTAATGTCATCATAACCATCTTTTGGGCTAACAGCGGCTTCACTGTGTTCCGTGGCATTATCCCATGATGAGTCATCAAAACTGCTGTCTTTCCAGTCATCAGGCTCTTCGCTACTATAAAAGGTACACGGCCCTGAACCTGCAATAGGATTTGATTCACTCTCACAAGATTTATTTAAAGGGGCCTCATGAAGCACCTCACATTTCCAATCTGCATTGCTCACAGCAATTACTTCATTACTTCCCGTATCAGTGATTTGTGCGATAAAACCGCCATCGCCCATTTGTTGATTGCTTTCACCAATGTATTCCAAGCCGGTGTCGTTTTCTTTGAAGTCTTTTAAAATGAAATTTAGCTGTAAGGGGTAGCTAGCCGAAAAAGTGGTGGTTTCAGCATTAAAGGATCTTTCGGTATTGATAGATACAGAATCTTCAATGATAAGGTCGTTTTCCAGGTAAGCTGCAAACCAATTATCAGCCCAAGCCTCTAGCTTGAATGTTAATTCACCCGCCTGTACTTCATCATTATTTTCTTCTGCCGGTGGGGCATCTTGGGTATCACGACAGAAAGTACCTGCCTCTACAATACCGCCATTGCTGACTGTTTTCTGCTCAAAGTCATAACAATTAGCCTGCGTGGTTGAGGGGGCATAAGTGACATAATACTCGCTACCATTGTGGGTATAAGTCATCGTGCGAGTGCCATCTTCTGAGATTGTATGTGTTAAGTTATCTACCCCACCTTGTGGTGGTGTGAGGTTTGCGCGAGCCCCAGTAGTATCACCACTTAGCGGGGACACTCTTGGTAATATGTCGGTATCCACTTCACCCACAAGACATTGAATAACATAAGGCGCTTCAGTCGATGTGTGGTAACGGTAACCAAAGTCATCATCAATTTGACCATTACAAACATCCAGGTCACCTGCTTCGATAACACTGCCATCAGGATTGTTGTTGCCATATAGAGGGTAACCATCATAGCCCCAGCCGATAACCGCACTGTCACCTGCATTCGCCATACTATCGATCATGCAATTAGGTGAAGCGTGATAGTGATAGTCATCACCCCGGCCGGCATGGCCACCACAATTATCTAATTGTCCTAGCAACACCGTGTCACTATCTTCACTGTAGTTGTAAATATCCAACTCACCCTGTGAAGAGTAATCGTAGATAGGCACACCATTTACTGCCACACCCACGGCAGCATCAATCGTAGTGACAACATTTGCGAGCTGAGGCGCTAGTTTAATCGGGGCCGCGTTATTCACTGCAGGTACAGGGATTTGTTCATTGGTACCCGTAATACCATTCATTAAGTCATGATCAGGATAAGTATCTGAAGTGATATAGGCATACTCATCATCACAAGTAACGCCAACACTTTCATTGAATCCTGCTTCACTTATAGTTTGTTGGATGGTTTCACAACGACTAATATCGACACTTGATCCGCGCTCATAATTAACGGAGATCTCAACCGATTCTAAAGTGATATCTTCAATCGCCGTTAACAATGCATCTCTATCTACCGTAAGCACTGTACTGAAATCTGGCGAGTCAGATAAGGCATACAACGTAAATGTATATGATTTTACACCAGGGCCTTGCGAACAAGGTGGCGCGTATTCATTTAAAGCATTCACACTGTTGGTACCCAAGTTACCCAGAGTTTCATCAGCGTCCAAACTGCTAATGTCTTGGTCAATGTTATACATCACCCAATACCAGTGAACGTCATCCGGGGCCGCTATATGATCCATCAACAGTGCAAATTCTACGGTGTCGTCTGGTGCGCCACGCCAATTTAAAGGCGGTGAGACGCTATCGCCATCACAGGTATAGGTAGTGGGTAAGCTCTCACCATCACCCATTACCAAGCTTTCAAGCGTTAGCGTACTATTATTGGTCTCCTCTTCGAGGTTAGACGATTCGTCTTCTGGGTCTGAATTGGTATTAGTGCTACAACCAGTTAACGCCAGGCTGAGCAAGAAGCTCATTAATATAGGTAGGAATATATTCATCATGCTAGTCTCATTTAAGTGAAGTAAAGAGATTCCGTTTAGTCAACACTAGTATAAAAAAACAATGTAGGGCAAAAATGGAGATCAGATAATAATTTATCTATCTGTTTTTATTAGATAAAAATAAATTAGAAAACGATTTTTAGTGAATTATGTAGAAAATAAGGATAGATGGATGTAAAGGCAATTAATTAGCGTTTCATTATTTCCCATTGATCGGGAATATTTAAGCACTAGTTCTGACTAACTTTATCTGCCAGTTAATACCTCCCGTCTGCTCTTCATACAAGCCGATTTATACTAGCCTATTCATACAAGCCTTTTTGTATAACAGCCATATTCAGTTACACCCAGAAGTTAAGCAAACCACTCATTCTCAACTTACCGTTCATGTTGAGCTCGATACTCTTTGGGCGGTACATCAACAATTTTTTTAAATAACTTATTGAAAGAGCTTAAGTTTGATCCACCGACGTTATTGGCAATCTCAATAATTTTTAGATCTGTAGTGCGCAGTAACTCTTTCGCTGCTTCCACGCGAACATGCTGTAAATACTGGCTGGGCGCTTCCCCTGTTGCCTGACTAAAACGGCGACTAAAGTTTCTGGGGCTCATACCTAGATCCGCTGCGACTTCTGCAAAGTTCACTTCTTCAGAATAGTGTCGTTCCAGCCATTGCTGAGCAGTAAGTACTTGTTGGTCTTTGTGGTATTTTAAACCATCAAATTTTACATTCCACTGAGCATAACTCCGGTTAAAACCAATTAAAAAGCGTGCGGCCACTTTTCGGGCAACATCGGGACTATAAACATGCTCCAACATTGAAATACAAATATCACACCCCGAAGGAATCGCATTTGCGCAATACAAACCACCCGCATTGGTTATAGCACGCTCTGGACGAAGTAAGACATTAGGGAAACGTTGCCGAAAATCTTTTTCATAGGGGGCATATAAGGTAGCCACTTTGTTTTCCAGTAGACCTGCTTGAGCTAAAAAATAAGTCGCATTACTAATTGCAACTAAGGGGCACCCCTCTTCATGCAATTGCCTAAGCCAGGGGAATAATTCAGGATGGTGTTGCATGGCATCATCCGCACTCCCCCAAAAAGCAGCAATAAAAACCAAGTCCGGTTGAATAACTGATTCAATGGTGCCATTACTTGTTACATCACTGCCATTAAAACAATCTACACTGCCGCCACATTTATTGATAATCGTGACACCTCCATGGCCCTGCGCATCGTCATTTTCGTTCTCACCCGCAATACCCGCAGCAACCCAACATAAATCTTTTATGAGCATAAGGCTCATACCAACCGACTGGTGAGGAGCATAGATCACAATGTTTTTCATGGTAGTTCCTTTCCGTTTTTTTCCTGTACTCAAGTAGCTTGATACCTACTTGGCAGTCATCGCCCTGCCTTTGTCCGATAAGCATTAGTTTGCTTCTTAGGATTTTATCATACTGATCTTGCATCTATAGCGCTAAATAATAAAGGGAACAGGCCATGAATATGAAAGTTAATATAAATAATGAAGCCATCAAACCATTAGATGGTCAGAAACCTCAAGAGCTAAACAAACCTAGAATAGAGATCGAAGAAACACTGGCCTGTCATGATGTAGGTCGCGACAATATGCGCAAATGGTTAGCACGCACAAAAGAAAATGCTTATCTGCAAAATCATGATTTTATTCATAGCTTGGCGTTTTGGTTAGCAGAGGAACATTCAGACCAACTGCATCAAGATTTAAGCCATTATGGGGACAAGGTTAGTACCGAACTTGAAAGCCATGCTGCTGAAAATGATTTACGTTTCAATAACCCACGTATTGACCCTTATAACGGCATTGGCGAACGCATCGACAAAGTAGTTCATCACCCAAGTTATGCAGCGGCAGGCGATATTATTTACGGCTCCGATGTTGTTGCCAGGCTTGTCAAAACCGGCGGACTTAGAGAAGGCATGGGTTTTTATTACTTGTCTTGTCATGGCGGCGAAGCAGGTCACACCTGTCCTGTTATTTGTAATTTTGAAACAGCACGTTTATTACGAAAGTTGGATGATTTTCCTGAACGCGATGAATATATAGCCAAACTTGAAGCACCCAGTTACAGCCATAATTTTACCTCCTCGCAATTTCTGACAGAAGTTCAAGGTGGCTCTGATGTAGGTGCAAATGGTACGCGCGCTTGGTGCGACGATGAAGGCGTCTGGCGTATTAGAGGTGAAAAATGGTTTTGTTCAAATGCCGATGCTGAACTGATGGTCATCACGGCGCGCTTTAGTGAGGTTCGAAAGGGAACCAAAGGCCTATCTGCATTTTTAATCCCATCCACCAAACCGGATGGTTCGCGTAATGATTTCACCTTCCGTCGTCTAAAAGAAAAAATGGGGACAAAAGCACTGGCCTCAGCTGAGATTGATTTTAGAGATGCCTATGCAATTCCTCTCGGACCTGTGGAAAACGGTTTTAATCGCATGATGGAAGAAGTCGTGCATTACTCCCGCATTGCTTTGGCAGTGTCAGTTTTAGGTATGACCAATAGAGGGTATCAACAAGCACGCGCTTATGCTGATACCCGTCAAGCCTTTGGTGAAACCATTATTGACTACCCATTAGTTCAAGAAAACTTAGCTAATATCAAAGCCAATATCACTGTCTGCCTGGCAGGTACTTTTGCATTGATAGACCTACAGGACAAAATAGAGTTAGGCCAAGAAACTCGCTCGGAATATAAAACATTTGCGCGTTTAATGGCGAACATTGGCAAGAGTATTATTTCTCGACGTGGAGTCGATGACCTTCATCATTGCATTGATACCATGGCAGGTAATGGTGCCATTGAAACCACCTCCAGCCTGCCAAGATTATTCAGAGATACCGTCATACAAGAAAACTGGGAAGGTACTCACAACACCCTGTATAGCCAGGTCCTGAGAGATTTCGCACGCTTTAATCATGATGAGGTTTACCTCAATGTTATCGAAAGCACCCTACAAGAATTCGGCAATGCCCCGCTAGCTGATTTAGTTCCTGCAAAAGAAGCTCTCGCACGCCTGAAGGTTGATTTAGATGACTTACGCTCAGCCAGTGCCCCACTGAAAACATTGAAAATAAAGAATATCCTAGAAAAAATGGCAGACATTTTTTATTACCTCAATACCTTAAGAGAGGCTTACGACCAACTTGAAAAAGACCAAGGCGAAAGCAAACTGAGCGCAGCGAAATGGTATGCCCAAATAAATTTAAACAAACATAAAACCGCTTGGGATGATGAAAAACTAGCCTTAATCGCGAAGGTAATTTCCGCTTAAGACAAATATAGTTTCGCCTCGGGATGAGTTTTCCGGGGCGTTTAAATGAATGTATTATCAATTGTTGTTCACATCTCAGCTCGTTAGCTTAGCCTGCGCCAATTAATCAATCAAAAGCAACTCACTTATTACGGTTAGTTGTTCTAAATCCGTGACCTGCACAGTGTCAATAGCGCTAAATATCCGTTAACATTATTGCCTAAGCTCATGGCATCGACTTATTATTCACCTCATATTTAGTTGCAAATAATATTACTTTTTGGAGCATCCTGGATGGCTTTCGGTTTTACCTCTAGACATAAACAATTAAGAATATTACTCACTTTAATACTCATAACTTTATGGGTAATTCCAGCTTCAGCTGAAACCCGCATAATCAATGGAGAAAAAGCCACTACTAACCAATTCCCCTGGCAAGTTGCCTTGATGTTTGACCCCAACGACCCATTTCAATCCCAGTTTTGTGGCGGTACGCTTGTTCACAAAAGGTGGGTCGTGACGGCAGCTCATTGTGGAGAGGACCTTGGCAACGCAACAACTTATGTGGTCGCGGGAATAACAAACTTACTTGATACTAACCCTAACGAGGCCTATAGCGCCGTTTGGTTCTCCCATCCTGACTATGACAGTGTACTGATAGATAATGATATTGCTTTACTCCGTTTAGATACCCCCATAGATTTTGAGACTTGCGATACTTGCGAGGCTATATCCCTTGTTATCCCAGCGAATCAAAACACCGTTATGCCCCTAGGAACAGAAGCCTTGATCAGTGGCTGGGGCAGTACTATTGGAGGAGAAGCTTCACTTGATAATGCAGCTTTTCCCTTAGAATTACTTTGGGCTACTTTGTATACAACAGACTGTTTAGCTGCACCCTCATTGCTTGGGCAAGAGGACGTTGCAATAACTAATAATATGTTTTGTGCCGGTACGAACGTTTACGACACTGATACCTGCCAAGGTGATAGCGGTGGCCCACTCGTCGTCAAAGACAACGATGGAGTAAGTACTTTGTTAGCCGGGGTGGTCAGTTGGGGAATTGGCTGTGCGATTCAGGGATTCCCTGGAGTATTTACCAAAGTAGCTAATTATGAGGACTGGATTAAAGAGACAACTAATGGTGAGTGTTGCTCCCTAGAGAGTTCTGGAACTGAAGTTACATTTGGGGTAGATGATGAATCAGGAGGTGGCGCAATCAATATCCTCATCTTATTATCATTATGCTTACTCCAAGTGTTTAAGCCACTGCTATCTCAATACCTTGTTTCAAAAGAGCAAAAGTAATATGAAAAGAGTGTGGATAAACATCATGGCTGCAAGTGTTCTGTCATCACTCATCACAGCTTGTGCTAATGCGCCGACAGAACAGCCCCCTCTTGAAGGTGAGTGGGTTTTAACACACGCAGAAACAAGCAAGCAATCAATAACATTCGATGAGCTAACACCTAATTACACTTTAAGCGTTAACTTAGACGGAAGCATAAATGGTCTCAGTGCTTGCAACCGTTGGCGCAGCAGCTACAAGATCGAGAACAACAAATTAAGTATCGGCGCTATAGCTAAAACCAAAAAACGCTGCTACTTATCTACTGATAAGCTGAAGTTGATTACAAGTCAATTTCCCAGCTTACTAAAGACACCAGCAACGATTAAATTAGATCACGATACCCTCTCTCTCTCTTGGAGTGATATGGAGTACTGGCAACTCAAGCCTAAGAATTAAATTTATAGAAAGGGCATTTGTAACGCCGATTAATGCATCTACTTATTGACATTACAGCCTCTAACAGTAGGATGCTTCGTTACTAAAATTCAATCTCACTTCCACAAACTAAGAGTTAAAAATGCATATAAGAAAATTCTGGGTCATTATTTCAATGCTATTTGCCTTATCAATAACAACCCACGTTGAAGCTAAAAAGTTCGGTGGCGGCAAGTCTTTCGGAAAGTTATTTCAAACCAAGCCATCTCCTGCTAAAAAGTCGATGCCTAATAATACAGGCGCTTCAAAGCAAAAAGCACCTGCGAGAAGCGGAATGATGAAAGGCCTGTTAGGCGGTTTGCTCGCTGGAGGCCTCATTGCTGCACTAATGGGTGGCGCGTTTGAAGGTATCCAAGTAATGGATATGATCTTACTGGGCGTTATTGCATTTATATTGATTCGCCTATTTAAGGGCATGATGCAAGCGAAGGCGAGTGCTATGCAACCGCAACCCGCATTCTCAAACAATCAATTCAGACAAACTGACCAAACAAAGGCACCAGGAAGCAACTTCTTTGACGGCCAACACACTAATACTTCGCCTGCTAACTCTTCACTTAACAACAGATCACCTGAGAATAGCGACGCGACATTTGGTGAAGAGCAATCTAGTGGTTTTGGCGCTCAACAGGAAGTGCCGTATAACCTACCTTCTGACTTCGATATTAACAATTTTTTATCTGGTGCCAGAGAGCATTATCGTACAATTCAGTTAGCCTGGAATGAAAATAATCTTGAGAAAATTAAAGAATATGTCAGCGATGACTTATTTACTCACCTAAAGGAAGAACGTGCAGCACTTTCAGGCGAGCAACATACTCAAGTAATGTTTATTGATGCTGAACTCGTCAGAGCAGACCAAGCTTCAGGCACCGCAGAGTTGAGTATCAAGTTTAGTGGCCGCTATAGTGACTCCGTCGAAAAAATTGAAGAAGATATAAACGATGTTTGGCACCTTCAGCGAGATACCAATGCCGATAACTCACCATGGCTAATCGTTGGTATAGAAAGCTAGTACCCTCATTTTAGCGACTCATCTACCTTTTCAAAGGTAGATGAGCTGTTGTAAATTTAAAAATTCATCTAAAAGCGATTACCTTCTATAACACTTGCCTCTTATTTTACGGCTTTGCAGCGCCTTTTACTGCATTCAATTCCGCACTAACCAAGTCAATTAATTGTTGCGCACCAAATGATGGTAGCGCTTTTTCATTCACAAAAAAGGTAGGGGTCTGACTTACTTTAAGCGTCCTAATATCTTCTCTTTCTTGTACAAGTAGTTGATTGATCTTATCAGTAAACATTACTTCCCGAGCGACTTTAACATCCAAGCCTGCACTGGCGGCTAATTCCCATGCTCTCTCTAAATTTGGTTGCCCATGACTCGCCCACTCTGGCTGCATTTTTAAGAGAGCTTCCAGTACGGGCTGATATACCCCTTGTAATCGAGATGCTTCTAGAAGTCGTACCACCTCTTCAGAACCTTTATGGAAGGTGGCATAACGAAGAACTAAACGTACCTGCCCCGGATAATTAGCGAGTATTTTTTTGACGAAAGGATAAAAAGCACGACAGGCTTCACAAGCCGGATCAAAAAACTCCACAATCGTAACAGGCGCATCAGCAGAACCTATCACGGGTGAATAAGAACGTTCATAAGCATTTCCAGCTACCGGCCCATCTAGTGTCGTCAGTGACACCTTATTAGATTCATATTTGCCTGAACTGAAATACAAGGCGAGAGCTGATAGAAGTACCACCAAAGCTGCAATGGCGATTGAAATTTTATTTTGCATGATGAATAGACCTGTGAGTGTATGATCGACTGTTATTTAGAGCGTTTAATTATCCCGCCTTACTTAGCTCAGGTCTAATGGATGGACGAAATTTAAGTTTAAATTCGGATATCCCCCCCACAAAATAAACAATGACAAGTTCGCATCATCTTTACTATTACATTCAAGCACAATCATTTTTCGAGTGAATAACACCTTAGATAAAAGTCAATTTTTGTCTATACTCTTATAATACTGCCTAAGTGTGCAGCTTTAAGAACGGACACTTATTCCAGTTCAAAGCTATGAGTACATCGTACTACCATTTATAAGAACATCGCTGTACTTGATAATGCGTATTTCTCACACATGGGTATTTGCATGCATAAAGCCCTGCTTGCAATCGTCGCTATCTACCTTGTCTCTCTGACAGGCTTCACTATTGCCTGTGAAAAACTCCATATCAATGGCGGAGAAAACTGGTACCCCCATTTCTACCGAGGCCTTCAGGGCGAAAAAGGAATCATAGGCGACACTGTAAATGAAGCAGGTATTAAAACAGGAATCCCCCTACAGTTTGACCGCCCCGCTCCCTGGAAACGACTTCTCCACGAATTAGATAAAGGTAAGCTGGATGTGCTGGCTGGCGTATTGAAAACACGTAAACGTGAAAAGTTATTTGCCTTTTCAAGACCTATCTCGCAACTCGAATTACGCATTTTCGCACCGACTACTAGTAGTCGTCCCTTCCCTTTTCATGATGCCCGTGATTTAACGTCAAAGCGTGGCGTTAAGCTGCTTGGCATGAGTCTTGGCGAGAAGTTAGATACTTACGCCTTCGGCCATTTAGTGATTGATAATGTCAATTCAGCCTCATCCTTATTTAAGATGGTGGCCATAAAACGCGTAGATTATGGTATTTCATTTAAAGATTTTGGTTTAAAGCAGATTGAGGCTCTCGATCTTAGTAAAAAGATTGTCATGCTCGACCCCCCTTTAACAACTGTCAATTTACATGTCGCCTTTTCTAAAACCTCAAACTGCCAAAAACAAATTAAAGCCTTAAAATTTGAAATAAATCGTATGACAGATGATGGCTCTATCTTACAAATACAAGAAAAGTATCTTTCAACTCCACGCAGTGCTACTCCATACAACAGTACTACTCCAAACAACAGTACTACTCCAAACAGTACTACCAGGGAGGATAGCTAATATGAATAACGCAATTAAATGCTTCAGCATTTACCTATTCATAACAGCCAACATGCTATTTAAGAGTGTATTCGCAGATTCACTTTATTATGGTGTTTCAGAAGAGCTAAGTAGTACACCTGAGAGTTCATCATCAAAGCATTCAGTTGAATTATTCAACTCGCCACTATCTACGAGTGTGATTACAGCCAGTGACATTAAGAAAATTGGTGCAACGACCATTCCGGAAGCCTTGCGTCTGGTCCCAGGCGTATTGGTCAGAGAGCTCACCAATGGCCAATATGAGGTGCATATTAGAGGCTTCGAAAGTGCGCCATCAGGAGGCAGTTTAACTAGCCTAGGGAATCAAAATTCCTTAATCATGATAGATAACAGAGTAGTTTATGATTATTTCTTAGGGGGAATATTCTGGGAAACCCTGCCAATAAACATGAATGATATTGAACGTATTGAAGTTGTCCGCGGCCCCTCAACCGCACTTTACGGACCTAATGCAGTAACGGGTGTCATTCATATAATCACTAAGCGAGAACAAATCTCAAAAGGTAATACCAGCGAATTACGCGGCGTTTTTGGCACACAAAAAACTGGCGTAATACAATTTACTTCAGAATCAACTATCCTCTCTCAATTTCTAAGAGTAAGCGCTAACATTGATCAACGTGATCGTTATCAGAGTGAATATTACGGTCAAGCACAACAACAATACTTACCATTAGAGCAGATTAATCTGGCAATTGAACATACCCGACACCCCAGAGTTCAAAAAGCCAAGGATACTAGCGCCTTCAACCTTTCGCTCTACAATGATCCGACCAATATCCTGGCTTATGATCTAAATTATAGCCATCAAGATAGCTGGTCCCAGAAAGCCTTCCTGGCCTCTAGAAATACAATCCTTACAACCAATGAGTCTAATAGTGATGCCCTCAATATCAAAATCAATTACGGTAATCTATATGCTAGATCCAGCTACCATACTGGTAAACAAAAAACCTTGGGATTTCCAGATTTTGATTATAGTTTTGATATAACACAAACAAATATCGAGTATGTATATCAATTACCGAGTTGGATCCTAAGACCTGGTTTTCGTTATGATGATATTGCCTATGAAGGTAATTTTATTGGCGGTAAACGAAGCTTAAAAAATCACGCCTTCATGCTAAGAGCTGAGGCAAGACCGAACTCAGAGACGTCTCTAGTCGCCGCCCTAAGCTATGACAAATATAATATTCCGGATGATTATTTTTTAAACTTTCAATTATTAGGCAGTTACCGTTTTGCTTACGACACCTTGTTTAGAGCAGGTATAGAAAGAGCCCATCGCAGCTCTTTTTTCGTCAATAGTTTTTTAGATGTAAAATTCTCTCCCATTAATGATACAAGCCAACGCCTAGACTTTACAGGTAATGAAAATACCCCCCTGATGATCGCCACGACTTACGAAATCGGTATTCGTCATGAATTCACTTTCTACAACTGGCTTGATATTGAGTTCTTTCATACTACATTGAGTGACCAGAGTGAGTTCATTCAAAAGCAAACCGTGATAGATGGTTTACAAACCGTCACCCCGAATAATTACGAAGCCACGCCGACTGAAAGCATTCAACTAGGCCTGACAGCAGACTGGCACTATGAAGATATCAATTGGGACTTAAACCTATTTTTAACGCTGCAGGATACCGACGTCAAAGATCAATATGCCAACCTCAGTGAGCCACTTACCTTCTTTGATGCACATAACAAAGGTACACCGGCATTTTATGGTGGACTTAATACCAATTGGCAACCCGCCGAGCGCTGGAACTTGAATGCGAATATTTACTTGATGGATGAGTATACGACTATCCTTGAAGCCGTAGCTGGCAGCCAAAAGAACTCACTTCTCGCGCTTGCAAATTTCAACGTGAGCCATCAATATTCCTCACGCATCAGCCTTCATGGTGCGATTAAGAATTTAGCTCGCCGTAATCGCAGCCAGTATTTTTATACCGATAAAATCAGGCCTCACTTCCAAGTGGGTATCAATATTTCTTGGGGAAAATAGACTACCCACTTTTGAACTAGGTGCTTATAAACCGAGTGACTCGAAAGCAGAGTTATGAAAAAACAGGGCCACTATGGAAACGAAATACCGTGTCTGGTGCTTCGATTAACTCATTTTCTTTTTCTTTGAAAAAAGCCACACGCCCATCAAGGTCAGTCTTCGCATAGTTTGACGCTAATTTCAGGTAGTCTTGATAGTGTCGTGATTCTGACTTCAACAATGAGAGATAAAAATCACCTAACTCTTTTTCTAATAAAGGCGCAATTTTAGCAAAACGTTCGCATGATCGAGCCTCAATAAAAGCACCAATAATGAGTAAGTCAGCAATTTTACCTGGCTCCTGTTTACGAACATGATCTCTTAAACGGGCGGCATAACGTGAAGCAGACAAATTGGTATAACGTAATTTACGTTTTTTAATGAACTTCATTACCTGCTCAAAATGCCGTAATTCCTCACGTGCGAGTCTAGACATTTTCATCAGTAAATCACCATCTTGAGGATAACGATTAATCAGGTTCAATGCAGTCATCGCGGCTTTCTTTTCACAGTGCGCATGATCAAGCAACATATCACCTTGATTTTCCAAGGCATTTTCAACCCATTTATCTGGCGTTTCACAGCCTAAAAACTCATGGATTTCACTCAAATCTTGCATATTGCTCTCTTCTATTTAGTTTAAAGGTAAGACTTTAACGTCAGCCACTTTTCTAATTTAGTTTCTCTTCTCATCCTTGCATTAGCTGGACTGGTAGAAGGCAAAACTATTAAATCGCCTTTCCACCTCCCTACATCAACAAATTTATTAAATAACTTACACGCAGACTGCCCATTAAAAACGATGGCTCTAATGGTCGATTGTTCACCCAATAACTTGAAAAAATCGTTGGGTACCAAAGTAGATTGATCTATTTTTGAATCAAGGCTGCCAGGACGGTGACATGATTGGATCACATCCCATACAGCGATATTATTTGCTAGTAAATGACTCACTCGCTCTGAGTAAGAAAATCCATACTCAAAACTACATATCTTGGACATGAGCCACCAAAAAGCATTCTGGGGATGACCGTAATACTGTTGCTCTTCAAGAGATTTCACACTTGGTAAGGTACCTAAAATAAGCACCTTCGGACACTCACCTAATAGAGGCGGAAAGCACTGGTCTACGGATTTAACTAGCTCAGGAGCTTTTTGTTTACCTTCAGGGCTTTTGCCTTCAGAGCTTTTACCTACGGACATGTGAGTCTCTACATCAGCAATTAAAGGGTAACCTTCACGGTAGACGACACTCTTTTAGCTTTATTGACGGCGGCATCAATATCGTCAGCAAGTGCAAGCCCAACCCCCATACGGCGCTGCCCACTCACCTCAGGTTTACCGAATAATTTTAACTGGGTATCCGCTTCAACTAATGCAGCTTCAATATTTGAAAAGCTCACCTCCGAAGAGTCTCCTTCAACTAATATCACTGAAGAAGCTGCCGCCCCGTATTGCTTTATTTGAGGAATAGGCAAACCCAAAATAGCTCTGGCATGAAGTGCGAATTCAGAGAGATCTTGAGAGATGAGTGTCACCAAGCCAGTATCATGAGGTCGCGGGGAGACTTCGCTAAATAGCACCTCATCACCTTTAACAAATAGCTCTACCCCAAAAATCCCATTACCACCTAGATCTTCGGTCACTTTATGCGCAATCTTTTTGGCTTCTTCAAGAGCGGTATCTGACATGGCCTGCGGTTGCCAGGACTGCTGATAATCACCGTTTTTCTGAACGTGTCCAATCGGCGCACAATAACTGGTTTGCCCTGCATGCCTTACGGTCAAAAGTGTAATTTCATAATCAAAGTCGACAAACCCCTCAACAATGATCGTACCTGCACCTGATCGTCCCCCGGCTTGAGAGTATTCCCAGGCTGATTCAATATCTTGTTCAGAAAGAATAGTACTCTGCCCTTTGCCCGAAGAACTCATAATAGGCTTCACAACACAGGGTATACCTATCGCGTCAATCGCCTGTTTGTAATCTTCGTAATTGTCTGCAAAGCGATAAGGCGAAGTTTTCAGGTTTAAGGCTTCAGCCGCCAAACGACGAATTCCTTCTCTATTCATGGTTAAGTTCACAGCACGCGCGGAGGGAATGACATGAAAGCCTTCAGCTTCCAGCTTCACCAGCTCATCTGTCGCAATCGCTTCTATTTCAGGCACGATATAATCAGGTTTTTCCAGCTCGATGATGTATCTCAACGCCTTGGCATCTAGCATATCAATAACGTGTGATCGATGAGCCACTTGCATAGCGGGTGCATTTTCATAACGATCTACTGCAATCACCTCAACACCAAACCGCTGTAACTCAATAGCGACCTCTTTGCCCAATTCGCCTGAACCACAAAACAACACTTTAGTGGCAGTGGATGAAAGTGGAGTACCGATAGTTAACATGAAGTAATTACCATAAAATAGCCGTCTAATTTTCTAATTAGTTTATAAAGTTGTCTGCGTATGAATAAAGTAATGTCTGCGAGACTAAATATAAGACTGAGTTTCTCTATCTTTTACTTTTTCTAAGGTCTGTATTTTTTCTGCATTATTCATCCCCCACCAACGGGTAATCTCATCGCCGGTTCGATAACAACCTACACAGACATCATCGGCATTCATCGCACAAATACTTACACAGGGTGAGGATATTTCATTTACATCTTGATCTGTCATAATTTTCTCTTTAAAACTTTCTACTTAATACTGCCTATATAAAACTGTAACGTCATTCTTCTTGTCTGTCATCGCGTTAGCTCGACCTAAATTCTAAACCGCTCATTTTACAGGTTTTAAATCTGCATGATAACGCTGGCCATTTTGGACATAATGAGAGGCACTCAGAAACAACATCTGAACCTGAGACGCGTTGAGTTCACGTTTCACTTTGCCTGGACTCCCTACAACCAAAGAACCATCGGGTACAACCATATTTTCAGGAATCAAGGTATTGGCGCCGATTAAACAATTTTTACCTATTTTAGCGCCATTCAGTACGACAGCGTTAATGCCTATTAGCGAATTATCGCCTATCGTGCAGCCATGAAGCATGACTTTATGACCCACAGTGACATTTTTCCCAATACTAAGCGGAAAGCCTGGATCCACATGCAGCACTGAGCCGTCTTGAATATTACTATTCTCACCAATGGTGATTTGGTCCTGATCCGCTCGAATCACGACATTAAACCAGATACTGACATTTTCATGAATCTCAACAGAGCCAATTATCGTCGCATCAGGCGCAATAAAAACAGGCTCTCCCTGATAAGTCACTTTTCGCTTACCTAATGAATAAATCAAAGCGCTACTCCTCTATAATGTTTAATCACGTTTCAGCTATATTTTTTACGTTTCATCGAAAATTGTAATCTGGGTGTCAAAAGCGACATTCATCAATTCGACTAATACAATCGCAGACAAACCCCAAATTTCATAGGTTTCACCCTCACTCTCGTAGTCGTAACTAGGAACAGATAAAGCCATCCCTTTATAAGTCATCCTGTCTCTTCTTTTTGGCTCAGTTTCCTTGAAAAAGTGAGTCGGCACTTTGAAGATGCTATCTAATTCCTCTAGGTTTGGGGTCAGACTAACGTCTTTTTCAACCAATCCAACATAAGGTGTTACACGAATTCCATGCAGAGATACGACCTGACTTAAAGGACCGATTATTTCAACTTTATCAGGTGATACCCCAATTTCTTCATGACACTCTCGAAGAGCTGTATGCATGAGAGATTCATCCTCATGATCATACTTACCTCCGGGAAAAGCGACCTGCCCCTTATGCGTATTCATATGCTGGGCACGACGCGTCAAAATTATTTCAGGCCGAAGCTGATCTCTTGTGACCGGGACTAAAATTCCTGCTTCCGGCATATCAGCATCAATCGTTCGAGGTGCATAGGCCTGTACGCGTTTTATAAGAGTATCGATATTATTCATTGGCTATACTTTTAGCTTACCCTCGTGGTCTCTGACGCATTCGACGTCATAAATACCATCAACAATGGCCACCAACTAAATAGTTGCTGACAGGCTAAGAATGTTGTTAGAAGCCTCAAACTTTAGCATACTGACGCTCTTTCATAAACGACACCTTAAATAAGAAGAGTAATCTATGAAGTTCTGTAGCCAGTGTGGCAGTGATGTCGAGCATAAAATCCCTGAGGATGATAACCGCCCTCGTTATGTTTGCGTCAAGTGCGACATCATTCATTACCAAAACCCAAACATTGTAGCGGGTACCATTCCGCTAAATGGTGAAAAGGTATTGTTATGTCGGAGAGCGATCGAACCTCGATATGGTTTTTGGACATTGCCTGCTGGTTTTATGGAAAACCAGGAAACAACGACTGAAGCCGCTATTAGAGAAACGTGGGAAGAAGCTGAAGCTAAAGTTGAAATCAATGCACTCTATAGCGTGATTAACGTCCCTCAGATTGATCAAGTTCATATGTTCTTTTTAGCAAATATGCTAGATGATAAATTTGGCGCTGGCCCGGAAAGTCTTGAAACACAGCTTTTTTCAGAAGATGAAATCCCTTGGGACGAACTCGCCTTTCCTACCGTAAAAAAAACATTGAAGCTATTCTTTGAAGAGAGAAAAAACGGCCTCTTTACAGAAGAAAGACCTATCAACACACATGTCTGTGACATTATTCGCTCCCCTAGACATATAGAACAACATGGAAAGTAAACTAAAAGGCCACTTAAATGGAATATCTTCACACAATGGTTCGCGTCAGTAATCTAGAAGAGTCTTTAGATTTTTACTGCAACAAATTAGGCTTAGTGGAAATAAGCCGAAGAGATAGTGAGAAAGGACGCTTCACATTAGTATTTTTAGCCGCCCCAGCAGATGAAACCCTGGCAAAAAGTATAAACAGCCCTTTATTAGAACTGACCTTCAACTGGGATAAAGAGGAGTATCGCGGAGGGCGTAACTTTGGTCACCTGGCATTTCAAGTAGACAATATTTATAAACTTTGTAGCCGACTTCAAACAAAAGATGTAATCATAAACAGACCACCTAAAGATGGTTACATGGCTTTTGTTCGTTCACCTGATGGTATATCTATCGAGTTGCTTCAAAAAGGAGATTCACTCCCTCCAGAAGAACCCTGGGTATCAATGAAGAATATTGGAGAATGGTAGTTTCTTCATAAAACCTGGCCTGCTCGTTTGCAGGCCTATTCTTATAGTTTCAAGCAAGAACGCTTATAACTTCAAGCAAAGACGATTAAAGCTTCAGAAAATGCTCACGGTAATGCTGTAATTCTCCAATCGATTCCCGAATATCATCCAAAGCTAAATGCGTACCTTTTTTCGAAAAACCTTCAAGAGCCTTAGGATTCCAACGCTTGGCTAGTTCTTTCAAAGTACTCACATCGAGATTACGGTAATGAAAGAAGGCTTCAAGTTCTGGCATATATTTCACCAGAAATCGTCGATCTTGCCCAATAGTATTACCACAAATAGGCGAACAACCGGCATCTACATACTCTTTCAGAAATTCAATAGTGGCCAGTTCAGCCTCTCGCTCAGAGATAGTTGATACTTTAACCCGCTCAGTTAAGCCATTCGCACCATGCGTTTTAGTACACCATTCGTCCATCGCGTCGAGCAACTCATTACTTTGCTTCACAGCAATCACCGGGCCTTCTGCCAGAGTATTTAAATCTGCATCGGTCACAATCGTAGCGATTTCAATAATTCTCTCTTTTTCTGGATCCAAACCCGTCATTTCAAGATCAATCCAAATAAGATTATTTTTACGGTCGTGATTAGAACTCGCTGCACTCATATTGTTCGCCTAAGAATATTGTTAATATACGCTACGATAATCACTCTTTTCATTTTAAACAAGTTCAGCTAACTATTTATCTGTTTGCTGTTAGAATGTAGTCACTTTACACAACCCCCATTTATTACTTAAGTGATTGAATAAACGCTATGAGCAAACGAAAGCTAAACCGCCGCCAACAGTGGCGAATTGAAAAAATTCAATCTGAAAAAGCATCTCGGGCAGACCGTAAAGACAAAAAATTTAATCAAGAGTTTCTATCCGGTGATCTGAGTGATGAGCTCAAAGGGCTGGTCATAGCACATTATGGTAAAACCATAGATGTTGAGCCTTTTGATGCCATATTATCTGACAAAGTAATAGATGACGGTTCAGATAAGATCAGTCACGAGAAGCAAGTTTATCGTTGCCATGTACGTGCCAATGTTGATGCATTAGTCACAGGCGATGTCGTTGTTTGGCGTGCCGGGGCAGATAAAACGGGTGTGATTGAAGCACGACTGGAAAGGCACAGCCTACTTCAACGACCAGACAATTATGGTTTACTGAAACCCGTCGCCTCCAACATCGACCGTATCGTTATTGTCGTGGCCACTGAACCCACGCCGTATGCAAACCTGATCGACCGTTATTTAGTCGCAGCAGAGACCTTAACTATCAAACCGGCCTTATTGTTTAATAAAAGCGATTTAATTACTGACGAAAATCGAGAAGAAATTGATTCATTATGTCAATGCTATAGCGATTTGGGGTATGAGGTTCTAAAAACCTCCGCTAATGAATTGGATCATTGTGAATCCACACTTCTAGACTGGCTTCGAAATTACACCAGTGTATTTGTGGGTCAATCCGGTGTTGGTAAGTCTTCACTTATACGCAGCATCTTAGGTGACCAGTCGATTAAAGTCGGCGCACTTTCAGAACTATCTCGTAAAGGTACTCACACCACCACAACAGCTAAGTTATTCCATATACCTGACACTAAGGTAAATGATTTTAAGAAAGACGACTCTAAAGAAGACAAGACAGAGCAAACGAACCCTGAAAAACAAGGCGGTAAAATTGTCGACTCCCCAGGAATTCGAGAATTCGGTTTATGGCATATTAACGAGCAGGAACTACTCGAAGGCTTTGTTGAATTGCGCCCTTACATTGGTTATTGCCGCTTTAGAGATTGTAAACATAACAGCGAGCCAAAGTGCGCTATTCTGGGCGCGGTGGAAGAAGGTAAAATTAGCCAGCAACGTATGGCGAGCTACCGACGAATCAGAGACACACTAAATGATAAAGAAACCTACCAATAAAAAGCAGAATCCTCATTAAGCACTATACTCAATTAAATCATGCGCGTAATCGAGATGTTGTATTATAAAAATAGTACGATTAAAACCGTAGTATTAAAATACTAGTGCTATCAAGCTCTGATAACAGTGAATACTAGCTATTTTAAAGCTTCTGGATTACTCGCCTTAAACTTTTAAGAGTTAAGTCAAACAGAAGTAAAACCGCTTTATGACCGACAGCAACATGCCCAACAATGCTAATGATTGGGCAGACTATTTAGCTCAGAAACCGCTTCCCTCACCATTCAAAGTGAATCAGCGTGTAATGAAAGGCCTAGGAGAGGAAAAGCTCGCTTATTCAAATATTGCGACGCAGGTAAATCGCGACCCTATTCTTTCTTTTTACATTCTACTACGTGCTAATAAAGACCGCCCTCAAAATACAGAAGGCAGTAAAACTCTTGCCCATGCCATTAGCATGATTGGTGTGAATGAGCTGAAGTCTCTAATCACCCAACACCCGCGTACAAAAATATCATCAAAAAAAATCAGTAGCTTTTATTACATTAGAACGCTTTGTACCAGCTTATATGCTGCCCATTTAGGGCGCGCTATTTCAGAAAGAAAAGTCAAAGGCAAACCTGAAGATATTTATTGGTCTAGCTTATTTGCAGGCGCGCCTGTTTGGTATTTATGGCACTTCGCAACACCCGAAATGCGTTTAATTCGTTATGCCATTCGCTCAAATTATAAGCTACCTCAAACAGCTGAGCGTGAAGTGTTGGGCGACACAATGAAAGATGTTACCCAAGCACTGGCACAAAAACTCGAGCTACCCGGTTTAGCGAAAGATTTTTACACCCCCAGCAAACAACTAGATTGGAAACAATGGATCAAAATCGCGCGTTCTTTCGGCCCTGATGGGCGTCCACAACGCATTGAAGATCGAGACATAGCCATGAAAATGCAATCTCCTCACTTCATGGTCATGATCGCTAATCTGGTTGCACATTATTCTTCTTACTGCTGGTACTCTCGTGCAACTTTACGCAGCCAACGAATATTAGCCGCATATTTACAATGCCCTGTCGATGAGGCTATTAGCTTAACGCACCAAGTAGCGGCTGATATGTCTCGTGCACACCCACTACCCGGACTAATGCTACCCGCCGCAAAATTATTTGTTCCACCAAGAAAACGCACCAAAGCAAGCCCGGTTTCAGCTGAAGAAAATATCAAACCAACGGCAAACACAACGTCACCAGCTACGACTATTTCAGATAAGAACGTATCACAAGCCGAAGCAGCACCCCTTTCGAGCCCTAAAGCAGAGAATAAAACGACACAAGCGCCCTCTGAAACAAAAGTTTCAAGTGAAGGTACGACAGAAGATACGCGTAGCCATGAAACAGGTCTACTATCCAAGAAGCCTGCGCCAATTGAGCCCAAAAGCACTAATAACCCGCTATATGATGAATTAGTCGGCATCATGACACATCGACCTGAAGAGTTTGTCGACCTTCATGAATTAATGAATGCAGCAACTCAAGGCATCGCTTATGGCATTGAGCTTTCGCGAGCCAGTGTTGGCCTGATCAGTAAAGACGGTAGTCGTTTAAAAAACTATTACTCAGTGGGCTGTCAAAATGCGCCTGATTTGAAAGATTTTGAAAGCAAAATAATCAAGAACACCATTTTTGAAAAGTTAAGTGCCCGTCCCGCAAGCATTTGGGTAAAAGGTTCCAGTGACAAGAAAATTCTCGACTTAATTCCCATGAATTTTAAGCGAGCCATTGATACAAAGGATTTTTTCTTAATGTCTGTCTTTGTCGCTAAAAAGCCCGTCGCTATCTTTTATGCCGATAACGTTGATGGAAAAGCGCTTACCGAGAAGAACTACCAACAATTCAAATTTCTTTGTGGCGCCGTCAGTACCGCTTTGCAGCATCAGGCAAAGAAAAAATAGAGCCTACTTTTCCCTTCTGGTATGATCAGTTTCTTTTGTAGACGGGATTCTGAACATGTTAAACATGTTAATCGAAGCTTCTGAGCTTCATGCGCTGCTAGACCAAAAAAACAGTTCTAAAAATAACCATGACGACACCAAGCAGACAAAGACATCAGACTTAATCATTGTTGACCTGAGCAAAGAAGATCGTTACCTCAGCACTCATATTCCCGGAGCGGTTCTAGTCACGCCTACAGAAACCCAAGCTGGCCCACCTACACCCGGCCTTGCACCATCAAATGAAAATTTAACACGCATCATGCAAAGAATAGGCTTAAACCCTAATAATCACGTAATTGTATATGATGACGAAGGCGGCGGCTGGGCAGGACGTTTCATTTGGTTATTGGATGAAATTGGCCATACCCGATACAGCTACCTCAATGGCGGCATTCACGCTTGGGCGGCTGAGGGTTATGAGCTTGAAAGTGGCTCAAACACCAACTCTTGCTCTGATATTCAAGTAGACGCTAGTCACCAACACAGCATTACCCTTGAAACTTTATCTAGTGAGTTAAGCTCTGATAATATTCAAGTTTGGGATGCACGCTCACCAATGGAATACTCTGGTGAAACTGTTTACGGAGCAAGAGGCGGCCATATTCCAGGCGCCTTAAACTATGAATGGACTCGCGCGATGGATCAACAACGCCATTTACGTCTGAAACCTCTGGATACAATCAAAGCTGAACTACAAGCAGTGGGCATCACGCCGGAGAAAAACACAATCACCCATTGCCAAAGCCACCACCGTTCAGGCTTAAGCTACTTGATCGGCAAACTAATAGGTTTTAAAAATATTAGAGCCTACCCAGGCTCATGGGGAGAGTGGGGCAACAACCCAACGACACCGATAGAACAATCTTAAACTATACCCAACCCTTGATGTAAAGTGCGCGCTCTTAAATTAACGTACACGCTCTTACATAAAGAACACCGATTAGAGAAAATTATTTATCATGAATTTAAATGACTTATTTGTTTATAGCCAATATTTAACGCCTCAACATTTACTATCCCGAACGGCTGGAAAAGTCGCAGAGTGTGAAGTGCCAGGTTTCAAGAATAAATTAATTAGCTGGTTTATTGATAAGTATGGCGTCAACATGTCTGAAGCCGCACTCCAATCTCCTGAAGATTTCAAACATTTCAATGACTTTTTTACCCGTGAATTACAAGAAGGCGCGAGAACAGTTGATCCAGATCCTGCAACGATAATATCTCCCGTTGATGGCGCTATCAGTCAATTAGGTGAAATCAGTCAAGGACAAGTGTTTCAGGCAAAAGGCCAGAGCTTTAGCGTTGTCGAGTTATTAGGAGGCGATGCTGAACGCGCAGAACCGTTTTTATCAGGTGACTTTGCAACAATATACCTTTCACCCAAAGATTATCACCGCATTCACATGCCCTGCACTGGCACACTCAGAGAAATGGTTTATATTCCAGGCAAGCTCTTCTCAGTAAATCCTGTTACGGCAGAAAATGTACCTCGTTTATTTGCGCGTAATGAACGTGTTGCCGCCATTTTTGATACTGAGTTTGGCCCTATGGCGATGGTGTTGGTGGGTGCGATGATTGTAGCCAGCATCGAAACCGTTTGGTCAGGTTTAGTTGCCCCCCTAAAAAGAGAGGTAAAGTCGACCTCCTACGGTTCAAGCCAGAGCATCACTCTTGAAAAAGGACAGGAAATGGGTCGTTTTAAGCTTGGCTCAACAGTGGTACTTGCATTTCCTCCAAATAAAACTGATTTCATTGAGTCATTAAAAGCAACGACAGATGTACAAATGGGTCAGGCTTTTGGCACGATTAAGCCTTAAACCTAGCCATGTTTTGCTCCTGAAGTCTTTCGCTTAAATCGTCTACTTTTGGTGAACGAGTATCAAGACAAGATACCCGTTCAAATATTGTAAGGGTTACAGCATTTCAAGCCCGATCAATTGGAAACGCAAGTACTTCTGATATTGATTGGGCTTGCTCCTTAACCATTAGCAGTCGATCCAAACCTAAAGCCACACCCGCACAAGCAGGCAAGCCCGCTTCTAAAGCGGTAATCAAGTTATTATCCATCGGAATTTTCGGCAAGCCCAAATTTAGACGCTCGATATTGTCATTCTCAAATCGATGAACTTGTTCTTTAGGGTCTGTTAATTCGAAATAGCCATTAGCTAACTCCAGGCCATCAATATATAACTCAAAACGTTGCGCGACGAATATACCCTCTTTCGAAATAGATACCTGCGCTAAAGAAGCTTGCGATGGTGGATATTCATATAAGAACACCGGGTTTAACTGATTTTTATTTCCCTTATCTGCCGCCTTACCAAGCTGAGGTTCAATGCAAATACTCAACAATAAGTTCAGATAATCATCTCTTGCCATATCGGGGCCAGCATAGCCCGTTAGTTTCCGTGCATGGTGCGCTAGGTCAGCGTCAGCAATTTCAAAAGGATCAATTGATAAATATCGTTGAAAGCTTTCTCGATAAGTTAGTTTTTCTATCCTATGTGAAAGAGTGAACTTCGGCGCAAGCGTCTCATAAATTAAACTTTCCACTTCAGACATCAAGTCATCTAAAGAGAAACCTGGACGATACCATTCAAGCATGGTGAACTCAGGATTATGCCGCGCCCCAGTTTCGCCGTTTCTAAAAGTCTTGCATATCTGATAAATAGGGCCACTACCAGACGCCAACAAGCGCTTCATTGGAAACTCAGGAGAGGTATGTAAAAAATAATTTTGCGCGGTTTGATCCATTTGGATCTTTACTTGCGCGCAAATACTTTCTAAGTGAGGATCTGTCGCCGTCGAGATACTTAACAGAGGCGTTTCAACTTCTAGTACTTTTCGCCTATAAAAAAAAGCCCGTACCTGAGCGTAAAGTTCAGCGCGGGCTTTTAATTTCTCGATTGAACAGCTTGGCTGCCACATTTCAAGTATCAAATCAGGATTTTGCGCGGCTAACGTACTCACCAGAACGCGTATCGATACGAAGCACTTCACCGATATTAATAAATAAGGGCACATTTACCGTCGCCCCAGTTGCGAATGTTGCCGGCTTTGTACCACCTTGAGCAGTATCGCCCTTTAACCCTGGGTCTGTCTCTACAACCTCAAGCTCAACGAAGTTAGGCGGAGTCACTGACAAAGGTGCACCATTGTATAAGGTTACCGTATAAATTTCTTGCTCTTTAAGCCATTTAGAAGCATCGCTTACTGCTTTCTCATCTGCACCGTGTTGATCAAATGAGCCATCCGTCATCATGAAATGCCAGAACTCTCCATCTGTATAGAGGTATTCCATTTCATATTCCATAACATCAGCGGCTTCCAAAGACTCACCTGATTTGAAAGTTCTTTCCCAAACACGTCCAGTACTGAGGTTTCGCAGCTTAGTACGACTAAATGCCTGCCCCTTACCGGGTTTAACCATTTCATTCTCAATGACAGCACAAGGGTCGCCATCTAACATTACTTTTAAACCTGAACGAAATTCACTGGTAGAATAACTTGCCATTTTTCCTCACCTAATGGGTATACTTTACAATGTATATACCTTGTAAGTGGATATACCTTGTAAACGGATATACTTTGTAAACTGTTCTGCACATGGCCGATAAGATACAAACCAATGCAGACATTTAAACTATTGATAATAATTAAGGCGCTCATGATACAACTATCCTCCATCCCTGTCGAAAATAAGACCCGCTCGATAAAAAACGCTCAGAACATGGATGAATGGAAAACTCTCCTAAGCCAAAGCAAAATGAGCACACAAAGCTTACTCGAAGCCGTGCGACTTGACGAGCACCCTCAAGCTTGCAGCAAAGCAGAAAAGCTATTTGAACTTCGAGTACCCAAACCCTATTTAGACAAAATTGAGAAAGGTAATATTAACGACCCTCTTTTATTACAGGTTTTACCTCAAAAATCTGAGCACAAAACCGTGTCTGGTTTTATCAGTGACCCTTTAAATGAAGACCAGTATTCTCCCGTCAAAGGTCTCATTCATAAATATAAAAGTCGGGTTTTACTCATTAGCAGCTCAACTTGTGCTATTAACTGTCGCTATTGCTTTCGACGCACTTTCCCTTATTCAGACCACAAACAATCCAAGAATGATTGGCAGGGAGCATTGAACTACATTCGAAACAACCTGCAAATAAACGAAGTCATTCTCAGTGGTGGAGACCCGCTAACGCATAACAATGACTATTTATTTTGGCTTCTAACTGAAATTGACAAAATAGATCACATTAAACGTCTACGCATCCATTCTCGCTTATTAACGGCGCTCCCTCAAAGAATCGATTCCAATTTCCTTAATCGCCTAGAAAAAATTAAGTCAAAGCTAGTTTTTGTAACTCATTGCAATCATCCGAATGAAATTGATGCTGTAGTAGAGTCAAAACTTGAGGCTTTAAAAAATAAAGGGGTAATACTATTAAATCAATCCGTCTTATTAAAGTCAGTCAATGATAATGCAGAAACACTTAGCAGATTAAGTGAAGCATTGTTTGAGGCTGGCGTTCAACCCTACTATTTATTTATCTTTGACCCAGTAAATGGCGCAGCACACTTCAATATAAGTATTCAAAGCGCCAGAGAAATATATCAAGCGTTACTCACCCTACTCCCTGGTTACTTAGTACCCAAGTTAAGTGTTGAAATCCCCGGCCAAACCTCCAAAACCCCGATAGGTTTAACTAATATGGAAGTGGTAAACGATCACATCCACCTCTAATTTTAAATTTAAACTCAATATTTAAACGATTGTGACCATTTTTCACAATTCAATGATAGTTTTACTTAGTAAATCAAGACAATAATCTAATCCCTGCTATGCTATTGATTAAGCGTATTATGGTTAAGGCCTTAGATTCGCCTTACTTTTTTTAGGAACACTGAATGCTTGGCTCAGAAATAGAATTGGATTTAACGATCCCAGAACAATCCCTCATCAGCTTATCTTTTGCAGATCATACCTCTGCGTCTGTTAATCAGTGGGTGAAGAACTTACCCTTAGCCAACGTGGGCGAAATCTCGCGTCAATTATATCAAGCTATTATCGAGTTAAATAAACTGCAACTGATTGCAAATACTCGATTACAGCTGTTGGAATTGCTTCGCCCCCCAATAGATTATGTTTGCCAAGAATTATCAAAACATTTTCTAAATCAGTCGGTGGTTTTAAGCGAGAAGCAACAAAAAATTGCGAATCTTGCCCAAGCTATTCAGATACATTTGGCGACAGGTTATAAAATAGTACTTATTGAAGTCTTGCCCCAGATATCAAATGAAAAAGTACGTAAGAAATTCACCTGTGCCGCACACAGAATGATGTCCGAATATGGGCAGGTATTGTTAAGAGCGAACCAGCTCTATACATCTATTCCCAAAAATATCTGGCTAGAAATGAACCGTGTTTATGAGTATTCAGAAAATGCCGATCTTCTGAAATACCTAGTCAATGATAGTCAAAATAAACATAATGCAGAAAGTCGCATCGACCAGATATATAAGCAAAACTTGTTATTAAGCTGTTGCCGCCCTAACCAGTTAAGACAAAATGACATACAAACTGCCTACGATGCATTTGGATATTGGTCTGATTATGTCGAAGTAAAAAAAGAACTTGCTGATGAGTCGGTTTTTCTAGTGAACATGGATACAGACTTAGGTCCTCGTTATAGAAGTTTGCTTCATCCAGATAGTATTAATGAAAGCTATGGTTTTGACACAACTGAACTTGTTGAAAATTTAAATAATTACCTGAGCAGCATTGACCCCAAAAATAAATCAAACAATAAAAATACCAAACAACAAGAGATTATAGCTTTACCCAAACATATATCTAACATAGCCTTAAACCACCTGAGCCATGCCTTTGGTATATTAACCAAACGCAGCTTCAAGCGTATTTCCAATCAAGGTTCTCTCAATTTATGTATTGGCTTGAGTGCATCACATTACTTCACCTCGGGGCAGATTGAATTTCATACCCAAATGCTTCATCGAAGTACAGCTAGCATTGAGAATGAAAATAACATTTTCTTAACGCAAGCTAAACAAAATGACGCATGGTCAGAGGCTTATGATTCAGGCGGGCCTGCTGCCACGACGCCTTCCGATGCGCTTATCTCATTTAATCAAACGGCCAGTCCGAATGTTGACACATTGTACCCCCAATATAATATTCCCTTGGTAAACACAAGTCCTGGCGGTTACTGCCTTCAATGGCCAGGAGATGTTCCAAATAATATTCAGGCAGGGGAAATTCTATCTTTAAGGGAATCTGTGTCTCAGCACTGGAGTGTCGCTGTGATTCGATGGATAAGACATATTAAACAAAAAGGCACACAAATAGGCATTGAGTTACTTGCCCCGAATGTACGCCCTTGCGGTGTTCAGCTTTTACAAAAAACAGGTGACCCTAGTGAATATTTACGCGGCATGCTATTACCAGAGCTAAGTGCCATTGGCCAGCCCGCCACCTTAATCACACCCAGACTCCCCTTTCAATCAGGTCACAAGGTCTCTATCAAATTCAGTGATGCAGAGGGAAAATGCCAATTAGAAACGCGAGTATCTGCGACGGGTAGCTTTAGCCAATTCGAACTATCGGAAAACTCACAACTGAAACCTGAGCTTGAGAAAGAACCAATAGATGAAATAAAGCAACCAGATTCAGATGAAGATTTCGACTCCTTATGGCCAACATTATAAGATCGTTGACTTAAGAATATAGAGATTATAAACAGTATAAATAAATAAAGAGCATAGCAGTCATAATCAATGAGCAGAACTAACGAAACAATATTCTTACTTATTCTGGACAAATCAGAAAATGATGCTGAGAAGCTAATTAGCCTACTACGCAATGCAGGCATACCTACTCGCGCGAAACGAATTGAATCTGAAGAAGAATTAATCGAAGCACTTGAAGATCAGGCTTGGGATTTATTTATTGCACGCGAAAAAGAAGCTGATTTTGATATTAATCAAGCACTTATTCATATAAAGCGAAAAGATCGAGATATCCCGTTTATTGTTTTGAGTCAAAAATATGATCATGAAGCGGTCGCCAAGCACATGAAAGCTGGCGCAAAAGATGTTATTCCTTTTGAACATGATAAACATATTGTTGTTGCGATCAGAAGAGAGCTCAGTAACCGTTCAGTCCGGAAAAAATTACATCTTATGGAAGTCCAAATTCGCGACGTTGAACATCGCTGTGAACTTTTATTGGACAGCTCCAAAGATGCCATTGCTTATATCAGTGATGGCATGCATATTTACGCCAACAGTTCTTACCTTCAATTTTTGGACTATGACGATATTGATGAAATGATATGTGTTCCGGTATTGGATACGCTTGATACTGAATCACAAGCCAAGTTCAAAGAGTTATCAAAACCTTTCTCTGAACAAGTCATCAAAGACCCCACTGCTGTGGTTCCCTGCACCTCTATTCGAGAAGATGGTACTGAGATCAAAGCAACCATGTGCTTATCCGCTGCAACTTATGACAGTGAAAACTGTCTGCAAATTATTATTCGCCCCGAACATGATAATACTGAGTTAGCTGAAAAGCTTAAAGAATTGAGCCAACAAGACTTGCTAACAGGTTTATTTAATAGACAGTATTTTATGGAGCAATTACATTCGGCTAAAGAAGCAGCGGTTAATCAACATGAACATGCAGCTGTTCTTTATCTCTCGGTAGACCATTTTCAAAAGATTAAAACCGACCTTGGTATGGCTGATGCAGATTTAGTTCTCAGAGACCTTGCACACGTCATTGATGAAAATAAAGATCAAGCTCATACGATTGCTCGACTAAGTGATGATATTTTTGGCATCCTCTCTCCGAGCAAAAACAGCGATTCGGCAATAGCTTTAGCTGGTATTTATAGCAAAGCCATTGAGAATCACCTATTTGAAGTTGCCGGAAAAACCATTCAAATATCAATGAGTATTGGCGTTACATTAATCACAGAAAATGCACCTGAAATTAATGACATTCTTGGACGAGCACAAACAGCCGCTCAAGAAATCTCAACGCAAGAAGATGGTGAAAACAGCAGTAAAGTTAATATATATACGCCTAAGAAAGAAAACCTGTTAGATGATCACAATGTTGCAATCAATTTAATTCAAGAAGCGCTGGATAATGATAAGTTCAAACTGCTTTTCCAGCCTATTATCAGTTTACGCGGACAAGGTGATGAACATTACGAAGCTTTTATTCGCATGTTAAATGTAGATGGCGAAGAAATTTCACCTTATGACTTTTTACCACCAAGCGGGCCAAGCATGATGGCCAGCAAAATAGATAAGTGGGTCATCCTTCAAACGATCAAACATTTAAGCGAGCATAGGTCTAAAGGCCACGAAACCAAATTATTCATTAACCTTACAGCTGAAACAGTACAAGACAAAACCTTTACATCCTGGCTGAATGTCGCGTTAAAAGCAGCTCGATTACCAGGCGATTCTCTTATTTTTCAAATTGCTGAAAATAATGCGATTACCTACATGAAACAGGCCAAGGAATTTGCCAAAGGCATTAATACCTTGCACTGCAAAATGTCTATTAATCAGTTTGGCCATGCCTTAAAACCCTTTAATTTGCTCAAACATCTTGAGCCAGAGTATATAAAACTAGAAGGTTCATTTACGAAAGATATGCAAAAAAATGAAGATTCAAAAGAAAATGCTAAAGAAATGGTTCAAAGTTTACAGTCTATGGGTAAAATAACCATTGTACCTCTAGTTGAAAGCGCCGCTTTACTATCGACTTTATGGCAAGCTGGCGTCAATTACATTCAGGGTTACTACTTACAAGCACCTTCAGCTGAAATGAATTATGATTTCAGCGATGAGAATTAATTACGATAAAACGGTGCGCATCGCGCACCCTATATAAACCTGCTTGCAAGCATCGGGGCCCACTCAATAACCTGCTTTTTTCGCCTCTTCCCAGGCAGAATCTAAGTCATCAAGCGAGGCATCTTCAAAAGAATGACCTGAGTCGTAAAGTTGTTTTTCAATAAATTGAAACCTTCTTGTAAACTTTTCATTTGTGCTAGCTAATGCTTCCTGAGGCTCTACATTGATAAAACGAGCCAAATTTACACAACTAAAAAGCACGTCACCAAATTCATCTGTTAACCGTGCATATTGAGGATCATCCTGATTCTGTTGCCCTAAAGTTCCTTTTTTAAGCGCTGCCTCCACCTCGACTTTCAACTCTTCAAGCTCTTCGTAAACTTTATCAAAAACTGGGGAAATTTCTGTCCAATCGAAACCATGGGAAGATGCCCTCGACTGAATATCCTTTGCTTGCTCTAAGGCTGTGCCTCCAGAAAGAGCCCTTAAAATACTATGAACTTTAGCGTTAAATTCTTTTTTCACTAAACCATACCCTTGCAAGCTATCCTTTTTACAAACAGTTCTTTTACAAATGCTTGGCTAAGCATTTCGCTTACGCCTGGCATCCAATATATTTGGTAGCTGTTTGACTTTGGCAAGCACCCGTCCAAGAATATCAAGGTTCGTTACTTCCATCGCGATAGTGATAGTTGCAATATTATCTTGTGGGTCAGAAAAAGAATTAACCCCGGTTAAGTTAGCCTTCTCATTGGCAAGCACAGTGGTAATATCACGCAATAAACCCTCTCGATCATAGGCTTGTATTTCAATATGAACACCGTAAGCTGTATCAGCTTCATAACCCCAAGACACCTCTATAATCCTATTTGGTTCCATGTCTTCTAATTGCAGTAGGTTCATACAGTCTTGACGATGAATCGAAACACCACGACCGACCGTAATATAGCCAGTAATAGGATCTCCAGGAACGGGCTGACAACACTTTGCTATTGTTGTTAATAGACGCCCAACACCTTTGATCCGAATATCATCACGCCCGGCGTCATTTGTTTGGCGGTCCTGTGGCTGATGCAGACGAAGGTCAAGTTGCTGCTCTTTTGGCTGAAGAATTTTTTGTGCAACATGTGCAATATGAGTCGGTTTAACATCTCCGGCACCTATTCCTGCAAATAAGTCATCTACAGATGAGAACTGAGTATGTTCTAGTAACTCACTAAAAAGAATGTCGCCAATTGATAAGCGTTTAAGCTCGTCCTCTAAAAGAATTCGACCATCTATAATATTCTGCGACCGATCCTGCATTTTAAACCAGTGAACAAGCTTAGCTCTCGATCGAGAGGTTTGAATATAACCTAAGCTAGGGTTCAACCAATCCCGACTGGGCATTGCTTTATTAGAAGTCAGAATGTGTATCTGCTCTCCAGTGTGCAAAAGATAAGTTAAAGGCACAATACGACCATTTACTTTAGCACCTCGACAAGCATGCCCTACTTCAGTATGTACTCGGTAGGCAAAATCAACAGGCGTCGCACCATTTGGCAGGTCAACAACATGACCATTAGGTGTGAACACATAGATTCTGTCTTCACCTACATCTGAACTTAACTGTGCAGCAATTTCTGAGGCATCGCCCACCTCTTCTTGCCATTCAAGTACTTGCCTTAGCCAATTTATTTTTTCTTCATACCCAGATGAGCGACTCTTAACATCGGTACCTTTATAGCGCCAATGTGCACAAACACCCAACTCAGCTTCTTCATGCATAGCGGGTGTACGAATCTGCACCTCCATGACTTTACCTTCCGGTCCAATCACAGCCGTATGCAAGGAGCGGTAGCCATTTTCTTTGGGGTTGGCAATGTAATCATCAAATTCGTAAGGGATATGTCGCCATAAAGAATGCACGACACCTAATACGGCATAACAATCCTGATCACTCGGTACCAGGATGCGGAAAGCTCGAATATCATAAATTTCTGAGAAGTCTAAATTCTTACGGCGCATCTTTCTCCAGATGCTATAGATATGCTTGCTTCGTCCCTCAACCTCGCCTTCAATATGTGCATTCTCAAGTTCAAGCTCAAGCTTACTGGTCACTCTTTTTACAAACGAGTCTCGATCTACACGACGCTCGTCTAGCAATTTTGCGATTTTCATATACGCTGATGAATGCAGGTAACGAAATGAAAGATCTTCCAACTCCCATTTGATATAACCAATACCTAGCCGATGCGCCAAAGGTGCATAAATATCAAAAACTTCCCTTGCTACACGTTGACGCTTTTCAGGGCGAGCATCTTTAACCGCTCGAATAGCACATGTTCTTTCTGCGAGTTTTATTAGCACCACCCTGACATCATCAATCATAGTGACTAGCATCTTGCGAACATTATCAATTTGACCCTGTGACTGCCCCAATACAGACCCTTTAAATGGCTTGTGAGTCGCAGAAATAGCCGCCATTTGCATAACGCCTTTGATCAATTTAGCCGTTTCTTCACCGAAATCATTTTGAATAGTCTCGAGCGCTACTTTCCCTTCTCTGACTGCGCGATAGAGTATAGCGGCGATAATAGCATTTTGATCTAACTCCAACTCAATCAGAATTTGAGCCATCTCTAGACCAATTTTGAAACTATTATGCTCCTTTGCCCAAACTCGATCTTCCTGAACTGATTGGGCCTCTATCTGTAAACTTGTGGTACAGGCACGACGGACTTTATTGATATCACCAAAATCAACAATTTTGCTAATTTTTTCCAACCATTGATCAATGGCAGCCTCGCCGCCAGAGTCTTCAATGTAGTCTTCCCGAACCTTCACCATGAACTTATCCTTCGTTAAGCTTATATCAGCTTTTATTTAGGTTAATGACACAAGTATTCATAGCCTTTAACCCCTACCTATTCATGACCGTTTAATAAGGCCGATAGAATAAGGGATACAAAATAATGCGCTTCTATACCTTGCGGTCAAAAACTGCAATTGATTCAACATGCGAGGTATGGGGAAACATATCCATCACACCAGCTTTCGATAAAATATAACCCTTGCCTATCAAAACCTCCGTATCTCTTGCAAGGGTAGCAGGATTACAGGAAATATACACAATACGTTTCGCCTCAAAACTGCTCAAATAATTGACAATTTCAAGTGCGCCTGCACGAGGAGGGTCGATCAGAATTTTGTCGAATTTTTGTGTTGCCCATGACGACTGAGATATATCTGAAAATAGATCTGCGGTATAAAATGAGGTATTACTTAAACTATTTTGCGCAGCATTTTCTAACCCTCTGCGTACCATTTCCTCACTACCTTCTACACCAACTACTTCTTTTGCATATGCGGCAATGGGTAAGGTAAAGTTACCTAAACCAGAAAATAAATCCAATACACAATCTTCTTTTTGAACATCTAAATACTCAAGGACTTTCAGCACCATTTTTCGATTCATACCTAAGTTTACCTGGGTGAAATCTTTAGGGTGAAAGGATAAACAAAGCTCTTTTTTATCTACTGCATACGGCAGATGATAGGATAAACGTGACCCTGAGTTTTCTGGCCAGACCTTATGTACAGTTTCTGCGCTACCTGGTTGCAAGTACAGTTCAAATTGATGAGTTCGAGCAAAGTCCAGAAGCTTAGTCATATCGTTTTTAGACAAAGGTTCCACGTGCCGAATCAGTAATGCAATATGTTCATCACCTGCAGCTATTTCAAAATGAGTTAAAGCTTGTGGCACTGACATAGAGAGAACCAAGTCATGCAAGCCATCAATCTTATCGCCAACACGTGCATCCAAAACAACACACTGTTTTATATCAACGATATGCTTACCACCTTTTGCCCTAAAACCAATTGAAACTTTATTAATAGCCGCATCATAATATGTGCTCAAACGCGCTTTGCTTCGATAACCGTATGCTTCGGACTGAATAGCTTCAAGCCACTTTTTAGGGCTAGCTTTTGCAAAGTGAGATAACTGCTCCCGTAATACCTGCTCTTTATGTTCAAGCTGCTTTGCATGTTTTAGATGCTGCAAACTGCAGCCTCCACACTCAGCAGTATATTCACATTTAGGTTCAACTCTATCCTCAGATGCCTGTAATACTTCGGTCATCTTCAGTTCATCAAAATTAGCATGCTGAACTAGCATTTTTGCTTTAACCCGCTCTCCTGTTAAAGCCCCTTCTATAAAACGAGTCTTACCGTTACGCAGAGCCACACCTCGTCCATCGTGGTTCATCCTTATAATTTCACATTTTGAATTATCTTGAGGTGCCATATCACGACTGAGCAACTTATCTTGCTTATCACGAACCTGTTGGCGTCTTTTTTCAGCTTGCTGACGAGAGAACAGTTTTTTAGTCATTCGTTAAGATATTTCCAAAAATCAATTAAGAGAATACGCCCGTTGATAGATATCTATCACCACGGTCACAAATAATGGCGACAATAACTGCATTTTCAAGCGTTTTGGATAAACGTAAAGCACCAGCCACTGCACCGCCTGATGATACACCACAAAAGATCCCTTCTTTAGCTGCTAGGTCTTTCATCGTTCTCTCAGCTTCTTCTTGGCCCATTTCAATCACTTGATCTACTCGGGCTTTATCAAAAATACTCGGCAAATAAGCTTCTGGCCAACGACGAATACCGGGTATAGCAGCGCCTTCTTCAGGCTGTAAACCGATAATCTGAATGGCTTCATTTTGTTCTTTTAGATACTTGGAATTCCCCATAATAGTACCTGTGGTTCCCATCGCACTCACAAAGTGCGTAATACTCCCTTGCGTTTGTTGCCAGATTTCAGGACCGGTACCTTGGTAGTGAGCTAGCGGATTATCCTGATTTGCGAACTGATCCAAGACAATGCCTTGACCTTCACTCTGCATAGATAGCGCTAAATCTCTTGCCCCCTCCATACCCTCTTCCCTAGTGACCAAAATCACTTGTGAACCATAAGCCGCCATAGATGCTTTTCGTTCAAGACTCACATTATCAGGCATAATCAAAATCATTTGATAACCCTTAATTGCCGCCGCCATAGCCAATGCAATACCGGTATTTCCGCTCGTTGCTTCGATCAGGGTATCCCCCGTCTTGATTTGACCACGCGCTTCAGCTTGCTGAATCATGCTAAGTGCCGGACGATCTTTCACTGAGCCTGCTGGGTTATTGCCTTCCAGTTTAACCAGAATGACATTACTCGTTTCTCCAGGTAAACGCTGTAACCTAACTAAAGGTGTATTACCAACATAATCTTCGATAGTGGGATAATTAATCATCTAGTTTTCTAATCCTGTCCTGAATATATCTTTAAAAAACGTTTACCTATGTTTAGCACTCTGCAAACGAGTATTTTTTCTTGCTTCATGATACATTTATCTATTGCACTGACACAGTTCTAATTTATCCATCATAGCTTTCTTCTTACAGCGTCTGATTTAAACACAAATTGATAATATGAAACCCTTTAGCCTTCAAACACGCGTCATTATCATTTCCACCTTACCCGTACTTGTTATGCTAATAAGTCTCGGATGTTTTTTTATTCAAAATCAATTCAATGCCGTTGATCAACAGCACTTCCAAGATTTGGATCAACTAACTCAAACAACGGCAAGCTTACTTAACGGCAAATTACTCAATCAACTGAGCCCTTATAACCAGAAGGAACTCCCCAAGATGGAAAGTGGCTCAAGCACACCTGAGCAAGAAGCACTTACTCAGGCGATTATACATTCTGAAGCCTTATTATCCTCACCACTTATTGACTCAATTACCTTACTCAACAACAAACACAATGTTCTCCTTCATAAAGGAACGCCCTTATCAGCCCGCTTAAACCCGAGTTTATTTCCCCGCTCCGAACCGGAAATAATAAAAACAGATAACGAATCAATTTTTGTCGTCCCTCTGAACCAAAATGAATCCAATAAGGCTCTTTCAAATCAAACAGGTTCAAATCAAGCAAGCTCAAAAGAAAATACTGTTTGGTTATTGATAAATACAAACCAGGAAAATAGATACGAGCACACTGGAGAGGTCATTCTTCAAGTTATTTGGCTTTTATTAGTCGGCTCAGTAGCCAGCTTTTTATCTATTCGTTATTTAAGTAAACAAATCACACTTCCTATTTTGAACATTGGTGATGATTTAAATAAATTAATCGAAGGCTATACCGATGTTCAAATTGAGCCCAACTTTTCCAGAGAAGTGAATCGTCTAGTTAAATCTGTCAACACGCTTGCCACTCGATTAAATCAAACCCAGTCAGATATGACGCAAGAAATTGAACAAACAACGGAAGATCTAAGAGAGACACTTGAAACAATTGAAGTCCAGAACGTTGAGCTTGATATCGCGCGAAAACAAGCAGTTTTGGCAAATAGAACGAAATCAGAGTTCTTGGCAAATATGAGTCATGAAATTCGCACGCCGCTCAACGGCATTATTGGGTTTACTAACCTCCTATTGAAAAGTAGCCTTGATAGACGTCAGCAAGACCATCTAGCCACCATCAAAAAATCATCCGAAATTCTATTATTAATCATTAATGACATATTGGATTTCTCAAAAATTGAGGCTGGAAAGCTATTATTGGAAAAAAGTGCAATTGAATTCAGGGATTTAATTGATGATGTCATTTCTATGCTGGCACCAACGGCACACATTAAAAACCTTGAGCTAGTACACTTGCATTATCAAGATGTCCCGCGCGCTATTATTGGTGATTCTTTACGTATCAAACAAGTCATCACTAATCTGGTGAATAATGCTATTAAATTTACGCAAGAAGGTGAAGTACTCGTTAGGGTTATGCTAGCAGATGAAGGTACTGAACTTGGACAAGAATATATTAAGATTTCGATTACTGACACGGGTGTTGGCTTATCCCGTGCCCAACAACACTCTATATTTAATGCGTTCTCTCAAGCAGATGCTACAACTGCACGAAATTTCGGTGGGACAGGGCTCGGCTTGGCAATTTCCAAAAACCTAATCGAACAAATGGATGGTGAAATAGGCTTTGAAAGCGAACTAGGAAAAGGCTCTACTTTCTGGTTTACCTTACCCGTAGAAAAACCCAGCGAAATTGAAAACATGCCCCCTCAGGAACAACTACAGGGAACACATATCATTTGCCTAGAGCCTAGGGAAACCGCGCATTTAGCTATTGAACACTTATTTAATGCATGGGGAGCCGATTTCCAGTTTTCTGATACCACCCAACAATTAATAACACTCGCAAAAATCGCTAATAAAGAAAACATACACCCCAGTGTGAGCATAATCTGTTTAGATAAAAATCAACTTAACCAAGCCAAATATATAGTAACCATCGATAACCTGTTGAATTTAGGCCAAAAAGTTTTACTCGTCACACCGACCCTCGAACACTACGATACTGAGCTCATCCAACTCGCCAGCGCTCATTTGGTTAAACCGCTCACTAGACAGCGCTTTTATCATGCTTTATGTGAACTTAGCCAAGAACAATATCAAAAACATCACGTAATACAAAAACTAACTGCACCCAAAAAACCTTTTTTCAAGATAGAGGATCAAGCTGTTTTAGTGGTTGATGATAATGACATCAACTTATCTCTGGTTATTTCAATCCTTGATAGCATTGGTATCAAAGCAGATGCAGCATCAGACGGTTTCGAAGCTATACAACTATGCGAGAAAGAACACTACCCTCTCATTTTCATGGATATTCAAATGCCGGGTATGGATGGCGTTGAAACGATGAAACAAATCCGCCAACTAGATGCCAAATTCAAAAATTCAAGCATCGTTGCACTTACTGCATATGCGCTCCCTGAAGAACGTCAAACCTTTTTGAATCAGGGCTTCCAGAGTTTATTAACCAAACCAATTGATGAATCTAAGTTAATCACCGTATTATCTAAATTTCTACCCGGCTTTGAGATCATACAACCGGCATTAACAAAAGTGTCAAAGCTCTCAAACTCTGAAGTAGCTAGCACTGAAATAACGAGCACTGAAATAACCGGCACTGAGAGCTCAAACGCTCAATCTGGAGTAATTATTGATAGGGCTGAAGGTATTCGGCTCTGTAATGGGAATCAGGAACTCGCAGAGACTTTTCTTAATAAATTTTTAGGTACATTGCCAGAAGGGCTTAAACTAATTGAGCAACTGGTAGAAAAAAATGATCTAAAAGCACTGGAAGCGAGTATTCATAAAATGCATGGCGCCTGCCATTACTGTGGCGTACCTAGTCTGCGTGATGCTGTTGGTAAGGCAGAGCACGCGTTAAAAAGACAAGAGCCAAGCGTAAATGAAAACGTCCAACGCGTTATCGATGAGATTCATCGTATTTTAAACTGGACAAGTGAATAACAACTGATGAGACAAACACCTTGCTGAAGGCTTTAACTAGAATAAAGTTATCTTAAAATTGAAATGCTTCATACTCATAAGGTAATTAAGGTGCATATTGGTCACACTCTTTAGGATTGAAGCTTTTTAAAAATACGATATTTAGCTATATTAACTTATTAACTTATTAACTTATTAACTTATTAACTTATTAACTTATTAACTTATTAACTTATTAACTTATTAACTTATTAACTTATTAACTTATTAACTTATTAACTTCCTAAAAGTGTCTAGGTAAACTAATCTTTTCTCAACGATATATACATTCGTCTACAGGTATATTTATCTCTATGAAGTCATTTACTCGCAGCAACTTCGTTTTTAAGTACGCTTTCAAGTTTTTTATTCTATGCTTTGCTATGACAACATTGCTAGGCCTTCAGGCTTGCGGACTCCCTGCAGGTAGTACCAGTGACCAGGAAAATGATGACATTGGCGGCTCTACTGATGAAGAGGATGAATTTGCCCCTGCACAGACAATAAGCGTAAGAGTTGAGAGAATTAATGGTGAAATTGATCAAGTAAATACTAGCCAAATATCACTCATTTCTTTTGATGAAGATTTTGAAGAAGTAAGAGATGGAAGTATTCCATTTTACCTAGTTGAAAAAAGCGATCTTGATAACTATGACATCAATTACGAGATCAAACTTGATGAGGTTTATGTAGAGCAACTCCATCATGCAATTAAAATACGATTTAATGGGGACGAGACCCTCTATGCATCACTGTATGGCCTGGATTCTGAAAGCGAAGCAATTACCGTTAATGCAAAGTCTCATTATGTCTTAAAAAAGCTATTTGACACCATAGACTCAGAAGATGAGCTCCAACAAATGCTACCTTGTAGTTCATCAATTGCTAATTGTCTTAATCAGTTTGAAGCTAAAGCAGCTATGCTAAAACAGATCAGCGAAGCAGCGCAAGGTTATGAAGTTCAAATAGCGAGTGACGCTACCGTTAGCCAGGCGATATCCACAATGGAGGAGCGCTTGGATTTTAAAGAGCATATCGAAGTAGCCGTAAACGAAATTACCCGTGATTCAGCGTTCAACGTAGACAGTAACACTACATCCCCCATCGCCAAAGGTGTACGTCGAGATTTCCCTATCAATGCTGGTGATATTCTCTCAAAATTAAACGTGGCAAAAGAATACAACAGCCTGCTATTTGGGCTCGCACTAAACAACCTAAAACCAACTGATGGTCAAAATGAAGTCAGCATTGCGACATTTAACTCAACAATTGTGGACAATAGCGCGAGTACCGACCAATTGCCGATTTACCCAACTTTAAATCAAACGACTTTTCTATATGACATGCGCCGAGATAACTTAATTTCAAGCATCCCCTTTGAACGTACCCAATTATCTATTTCAGAAAGTAATGCATTTGACCTGGATCGAGATGAGCCCGTAAATACCTTAACAACACCACTTGCCAGCTCTTTCCTGTCGACAGAAGGTAACTTGCTTGATACCCGAAATTATAGTCAGGTTGTAGATGAGAGTAACTCTGGAGCAAAAATAGGCTGGCAGTTCGAATCATTACTTAACAAAGTTTATCAAGTTAATGAAGCCGAGACGAATAGCTCTCTCGCCTCAAGTGACACGGAAGAAATAGATTACGGCCTGGCACCAACCTGGTTGGTTTCGTCAAATTTCCATACAGGGTCTCGATACTCGGTGACTGGAGACTCGCCTGACTTTATTCGCGGTACTCAGCTCGACACAATGAATATATTTTCTTGGGAAGTACACGGGCTTGAAACAGACTCAGACTTTACAATTAATGATATCCTTGGCAAAGAATATGGCGTTATTTCTTATGCTTTAAAAATGAATGAAAGTAGTAAAGTATTAGAGCTTTTTGCTGAGACGCTAAGATGGGATATCCCCTCAAGAAATTTCAGCATCACACAACCTAGTACTAACAACCATTATACCTCTTACACCCTTGATAGGTCAGAAGACAATACTGTCAGCGGAATCAACGAGAAGTCGAATATTATCAACACCTCAAGAACAATCTCTACGCTAAAAACAACGGAATCTTCACAAACCAATCCCAACGGCCTAGCAAGTAACCAAGGTTTGATTCAATTTGATGGCAGCACCGGGGAACCTTTAGGACATTCGACACAAAATGGTAAATATCTTGCCTTCGTTTTCAATACAGCTGAAGTATCAGATATTCAAGATAGAGGAACAGGCATCCTTCTCGCCACTGAACTAAATACTTCAGATAACCCACGTTTCTCTGATGAAGGTGAAAGGTATCAACTTCAAGGTAATAGTTTTGGCATGACAAGCGAAAAAAACATTTTGCAAAACCTCACTGGCTCTAGCCTACTCATTTCTGACCGTGTCGACGGAGAAGATATTAGTATTGATTGCCATGCTAACTTGAATGCGCAAAGAATATTTATAGAACATACCGTCGGTATAACAGAGAATACCTTATCAGATCCTGAAAAGCAGGTAGAGTCTATACCTGTATCAAGCCAGACTTGCAGATTAGATGGGAGTGAAGTTGAAATGAGTTTTGAAAACGTCTTCGGCCAAGACTTGACCCTCAAAGGCTTTATTACCCAAAATAGCAATGAAACAGGGTCAAACGCAAATGGCAATCTAATGACCCTAATATGGAAACAAGGTGATAACTTGGGTTTAATATTCGCAAATAAAGAACAAGCTTTAAGTCCAGAGTTTGACGCGGAATAAATTAGACTAATAATACACCGTAAAAATATATTGAACACTATGCCGAAGAAAGCAAAAACAAAACTAACGGAAAGAGGTCTTATCAAAAAGATAAGATCTGCATTTCATTTGATAGGCAAAGAAGCTATTACACACGCCCTAATCTTGTACTATACCTTGCGAGCACCTGACACCCCCTTATGGTGTAGAACAGTCATTCTAGGAAGCTTAGGCTACTTCATAAGCCTAATAGATGGCATTCCTGACCTTACTCCTTTATTGGGATATACAGATGATATAAGCGTTATGGCTGCTGCAGTTGCGGCACTATCACAATACATCACACCCGAAATCAAAGATAAAGCAAACAAAAAAGCAGATGAGATTCTAGAGAAAAAAGCCCCTTAAGTACCAAGCCAGTACAATTCAGCCACTAACCTAGAGTGAATATGCAAGATACCCCTTTCAAACAAACACCTGCTTGAACTAACAAACGACCCTAGATAAAATTTTCTGAAGTTTCTTCAGCTTATTAAACCTACACACTCAGAGAGATACCATGTTTAGTTTTCTGCCACAAAAGTTAAAAGGTTCACTCATTCTCAGCCTAGTGATTTTAAATACACTGTTTTGGTTACCAATAATGGTAATAGGCGCATTAATTAAAATAGTCATACCGCTATCTTTTGTCAAAAAGTGGATTAGTAAAATACTGATAGCTTGCGCTACTAACTGGGTGTCATTAAATAGCTTTTTTATGTTTTTATTTTTAAAAATTGAATGGGTCGTTTCCGACACCGAAAACTTGAGTAAAAATGATTGGTATTTTGTAAATTGTAATCATCAATCTTGGTCTGACATCCCCGTCGTACAAAAAATACTCAATCGCCGTATCCCTATGCTTAAATTTTTCCTGAAAAAAGAACTCATTTGGGTACCTATCATTGGCATTTGCTGGTGGGCGCTAGACTTCCCTTTCATGAAACGATCCACTCAGGAAGAAATACGAAATAATCCCGCCCTTGCTGGCAAAGATCTAGACACAACACGAAAAGCATGTGAAAAATTCAAAAGCACACCAGTATCTGTTTTCAATTTTTTAGAAGGAACGCGCTTTAATCAAGCCAAACATGATAATCAGCAATCCCCATTTACCCATCTTCTAAAACCTAAAGCTGGAGGTGCTGCTTTTGTTTTGGGCAGTATGGGACAACAAATGCATACCATGCTTGATATCACAATTGTCTATCCAGATAAGCAAAATGGTCCTTGGGATTTATTTTGTGGTCGAATTAACAAAGTAGTCGTACATATAAAGAAAATAGAAATCCCAAAGGAATTTTTAGGAAAAGATTACTCTAGTGATCCGACATTTAAAGCTGATTTTCAATCATGGTTAAATATAATTTGGACCGAAAAGGATGCGCTAATATCTGAACTTAAAAATAAGCACCAAATATCTTAAATGCCTACTTAATTACCTACTTAAATAGCCAAACCTTACGCTGACTACAACTAAGGCTTTGGCTCAGTTCTTTAAACATAAACCTTGTATACACACGTTTTTTTTCGCAACCTATTTAACACAGCTTTTTTTATACATGGCTCTCAGCCGGCCTGTTTAAGATATTCAATAGCTTTGTTGATATCAGCCTCTGAAAGATGATCTGCCAGCTCTCCATCTTTTGTTGAAGGTAAAAGCGGAGCGGTATTCTCTACAATAGCCTTCAGGTCATCATCCATAGAGGCATACTCTTCAAATAGATCACAAACACTATTCTTACCGTCTTCAAGCTTTCCCAGCAAAATAACCTCTTGCTCATCGGTTAACAACATGGTCTGCATAGACTGCTCAACCGTTCCAGCCATATGACTAACCACATTAGCTATTTTTTCGGTAAGCTCCCTATATTGCCCATCTAAATCATTTATCCCCTGCTTTAGCTGCTCGGCCAGACCCTCTTGAGCTTGGTGTTCTAAATATAGGTTAATCTGAGTATCCAAAGCTTTAACTTTGGCATCTGCCCCCTGTAGTAGAGCAAATATATTATCTTTAATTACACCATAACGAATAGGGTCATCTACTGGCATGTTTTTTATTAAGATGGAGGTCGAACCATAGTTAGCGACAGTGCGACACCCAAAATCATAAAACCTGCCCGAATCCTTTAACTCATTAAGAAGCTTTGATTCCATGGCCCTTTCCATACCATTCGCTTCCATATTTTTAACAATATGCTCTCCTCTCATTTGCAGACTGCACGTCAAACCGTAGTAGTTTAGACTTTGAAAAAGCAACTGACCAAGCTGATCTAGATTTCCGCATTGATAACTTTCCAATAAGAACTGAATATTTGCACCCAAATCGCTAGTATTGGTCATCGCAGCCATCGCTACATCTGACGCAGTCTTGAGCTGTTCTTTTAATTGCCTGTTGGCAATAGCATTGTATATGGTACTTTGAAGTCGAGTCACCAAATCATCATGACCAACATTAGTCGAGATGCAATCATCAGCGCCTAACTCGCATGCCATGAGGCGTTGCTCTAAATCAAGGTCGTCAGCCAATAATACCACCGACATTGATTCCAGTTCAGGCCGGCTTTCACTTTGAATTTTGTCGAGGAAAGCGAAATGACTTCCGACCTCGGGAATGCAGTCAATGAGCAGTAAATCATCTTTCTGGAAGGTGGCATGCGTCAATAAACTTTCGAAAGTCTGGCAATGCGTTAGCCTAAAATCTAATTGCAATGCTCTCATAGAAGCACTAATTGAAGAAGGGTTATATACAATCACACCATACTTTTTCGTCACGGCAATCTCCATTTCCGGTTATTCAAAAAAACTAGCAGCGTTTCCTTCTCGTTAATTTAATAAGGCGAGAACAATACAAGCTAACGTCAGTCATGCTTAAGGATACGATGTTATTTATGACAGCAATGAATCATTACTTCATCCATTTATAAAAAAAGCATCGCGGCACTAATCTGATTTATATAAATATAGGTAAGGATATCTGCTTTTACAAAGAAAAATTTTAAACAAGACAAAAAAAACCGGTCAATTAATGACCGGTTCCATAATAGAAAATAAAGCTAATTTAAATTCATCAACTTAGCTTAGTTTCAATAGACTAACGTTTACCTGAGCGTCTAAGTGCAGCGGGTGTAAAGTCTTTACTCTTAAATACTTTCTTGAAGTTATATCGAATAGGCTCTTCATTAGCTAAGCCCATTGCAATATACCGACTTGAAAGTAAGTCATGGATTGACTCAATAGTCGTAAATGGTGATCCCACATCATAAAAGAACTTATTGTGCGCCTCATAATTGCGCCATAATTCACCACGGCCATCATAATGGTCAGCGACTAAAATAGCCCATGAATCTTCATCAACATAGAAGGTTCGCTTAGAATAGATATGACGCTGGCCATCTTTCAATGTTCCTGTCACTTTCCAAACACGGTGTAACTCATATCTCGTATGATCCTGATTAATATGACCTGCCCTAACTACATCCTTATACTTAAGCGCTTTATCATCCAAAGCATAAGAGTTGTATGGTACAAACAATTCTTGCTTACCCTCAAGCGTCCATTTATATCTATCTGGAGCACCATTAAAAGCATCAAAGTTATCGGCGGTTCTCAAACCATCCGATGCAGTACCTGGGCCATCATAACCAACCTGCGGAGCACGACGTACACGACGCTGACCAGCATTATATACCCATGCTCGACGAGGCTCTCTGACCTGATCAATCGTTTCATGTGCTAGTAACACATTTCCCGCTAAACGTGCAGGAGATGTGACCATTTGTTTAAAGTAGAAGAATACGTTCTTATCTGTATTTTTTGCAAAATCCTTTAGCTCATAACGACGAGAAAATTCTTCATAAAACTTTACCGGCGCATAATCACCGCTCTCTGTCGGTGTTACCTGAACTGACGTCCTATTAAAATGCCCCCCTCGATTACGCATGATGTGGTTCCAGACAATCTCAAGTGGTTTTGCCGGAATAGGGAAAGGCACAACACCTTTAACATTACTCAAGCCGTTTCCACCATCAATCATTTCTGCGTTTAAGGCATTATGTTTCGCAAAATCCGTAATTTTTTCAGGGTATGATATTGACCTTCTTGTTTGAAATACAGGCATTTTATAAGTGCTGTATTTCGTTAGCATTCTTTTCTGTCCCTCAGACAATTTATCTGCATACTGAGCCATATTGTCTTTTGAAATCGTATATAGGACTTTATCACTAGCAAAGGGGTCAATATACGGTTTACCTGCAACATAACCGGCAGGCGCCTCTTTCAAGCCTCCCGTCCATTCTGGAATACTTCCGTCAGCATTACCTGCTTTTTCTGCACCGACAGGAGTCAATACCCCGCCTAATTTGGCCGCTTCCTCTGCAGACACTTTTGCCATAACGCTTGTTGTACTCACACTCGCAGCAACAACACCAATGGCACACAATGTTTTAATCATTTTCATTTAAACTACCTCGTTATACCGAGCCAATGGGTTGTTAGAAAGAGTACGATGCACTAAGCGCGATATTATCTCTGTCAGAGATTGTATTATGGCGCCCCCCTCCAAAGTAGTTCGTAAACGCTAAGGTTGCACTATATTGATTCAAGTAATCTGCTTTAACAGAAAGACCGGCAGACTTACGTCCTTCTATAAAGTTTGCACCAGGACCCGGAGCAAAACCCTTCACATCATGGCTCCACGAAAATTGTGGCGTCAGATTCACCCCTGCAAACACATCGTTATACAGCAATGAGGTGCGCATACGGTAACCCCAAGAAAAGCTAGTTGTGTAGCCTTCGGTATCACACACACCAACACTCAAAGCGTTAGCAGCTTCACAAGCAGCAAGACCTGCATCAGTCAATCCAAAACCTAGCTGGTCAGAACGACCATAACGAATCTCATTCACATCGGGTAGGTCATGTACAAAAGTAGCCCCCACCTCACCGACAAAACTTAAACGACTCGCCCCCATTATTTGATCAACAAACTTAATAGCTGTCATTTGAATCTGGGATACATCGTACTGATCATAACCTTGCTGTATTGAACCCAAGAAACCAGCAGCTGTTGCTTCAGCAAGCGTACTCGTGCCATTGCCATCCAAATCTGGCACTCGATTCTGGAAAAGAGGAGAAACAGGGTCACCTGCCGCGCCAAGAACCAGATCTATAGAGTTAAACTGGAGTGGCATATCATGCTTGAAACTATACTCACCCCCTAATGAAATACCACCTGGACCAGTTGTGTTAAAACTTAAACCCAGCATCTGAATTTTTTCAGGGTACTGAATCTGGTAAGCAGTAGTAGTAAATTTCTCGGTGGCTGAAATGACACCATCGCCTGTATCCAGTATTCCATCCCCATCTGTATCAGTAACAGGAATATCAGAAGCGACTTTACCACCCACTAAAGGAAAACGGCTATGATATTGCAAGAAGTAGAACCCAAATTCGGTTTCATTCAAGTCTGCTGCAAACCAACGTAAAGCAACACCAAATTGATCAGTATCATCCGCCTGCTGGTCAGGCAATCGAGCCATACTAGAAAAGCTTTCCTGGTTTGTTTGCTCACTTAAACCATTAAGTAGATATACCGGACTGCTATCGCCACAGTCATCAGCTACGTAATCAACTGTTGAGAAGAAGGTGCCACAATCATCAATTCTAGAGTTTTCATGATTTAACTGAATGAAAGCTTCAAGGGTAATATCATCCGTTAAGCCAAGTGATCCGTATAACATATTCACCGGCAATAGCGCTTCTTTTATCTGTGCACCCGGCGCACGAATAGCACCAATATCAACAGGGTTGACCACATTAATACCATTAAAGATAAAGGTACTTTCACCCCAACTAACCACCTGTTTACCTAGACGCAGGTTTAGAGGTGTATCACCAAACCAGAAATCACGCCAGATATAGGCATCCAAGACTTCTGCGCCTGAAGCATTTGCTTTTCCTGCTCGACTGAGTTCACGCATATAGCCATTACCGTCAGTCGCGCGGCTCTCATCTTTTAACTCAAAATCATACCAATATTTAGCGCGAGCAAAAAAACCCCAGTCTTCATAGCTCACCAAGAAGTCACTATTACCCTTCACGATTTTCGAATAGGTGTCATGCTTATCAAAGTTCAAATTACCATCATCACTGTTAATAGAGTAACCCTTTCCTAAGTTACCTGAACCAATTAGATAGTCATCTCGACCAGCCATTCTCCAACTTGCACCCGCACTTAGCGTGGTATCAAAGCTTGCCTCCATATCACCCATATAGAACTGGAAGGCACTAGCAGGTGTTGACATTGAGGCTGCGACTGCCACTGCTAAAGGCAGCTTGGCAAACTGATGCAACCACTGTTTTTTTTTCGACATCGAACGCTACTCCGTTACATTGAGATTTTTTCTTGAGGCTCTTAATTCTGAAATTAGACAAGAACCTAAAATAGATCGTTTTTTTCTGCTTCTTTTCACTATTTATAAATATGCCAAGACATTTTTTGTTAATAGTTCATGACTTATAAATACACTTAAAAGAAGCATAGACGCTATTTTGATAATCAACCAACTTACTCGGTATTTTTTTTATTCTCAATAGTTTGAAACAGAGAGTAAAGTTTTCCTTATCAATAAACTTTGCTTTTATTAGAGATATTTGAACTCATAAACAACGCAAAAATTAACGCCAACAAGGCTGTACCAGCACTAAACTTGAAGACCAGTTCATAATCTCCCTGTGAAACTATCAAGCCACATACATACGCACCAACCGCACCACCTGCGCCAAAACCAAAACTGCTGTACATCGCTTGCGCTCTACCTTGGTGACATTCAGAAAAGACATAATGCACAAATTTTATGGCGACTGAATGCATCGCACCAAATGAAAAGGCATGTAGACATTGCATGATAATGATAACGATTATTAGCTCTGAATATTCAGAGACAAAATACCAACGAGCCACAGTGAGAAGCAATGCGATAACCATAATAATTTTTATGTTATGCAGTTCAAACCAACGATGCATAAACAAAAATAATATAATTTCTGCTAATACACCAAGACTCCACAGCCACCCGATAACACTTTTACTATAAGAAAGAGATTCTAAATAAATACTAAAATAAGTGTAGTAGGCGCCATGTGACACCTGAAGTAAAAAGCAAATAATAAAGAACAACACTACTTTTGTCTGCATGAGCTGACTAACTAAACTCACCGACTCTGATGAGGCCACCTTTACTATTTTAGACTCTTCATATTTAAAATAACTCACCCCCCATATAGCAAAAATAATTAATAACAAAACCAAAGGAAAGTAGCTAATACCCGCAAGCTCAAAAAACCAACCAGCCCCAACAACACTGACTATAAAACCCACTGATCCCCACAAACGAATTCGACTATAACGATCCTGATAACCTGCGAGATTAAATAAGGTAATCACTTCGATCTGCGGCAATATTGCATTCCAAAAAAAACTAAACAACATTATCACGACAACATACTGCCAAAACGTCGATGCAACAAAAAAACCCAGATAGCAAAGCATGGTCATAAAAGACCCGAGTCGTACCAGAAAAACACTATTTTGATAACGGTCAGCAATACTGCCCCATAACAATGGCGCAACAATTTTTGTCATCATCAACAAAGATGCTAATTGAGCTATTTCAAAAAGACTAAATTCTTGCGATTCTAAATACAGACCTAAATAAGGTGCCATAACCCCTAACAAGGCGAAATAGACAAAATACAGTATTGATAATTTAGCAAATATCATAGAAATTAATATCAAACCTTAAATTTAGAAACTAAGACAATTCATGAAAAATACAGCACCATAACAGTGCAGATCAAGAAATATAGCCCCATCAAAGTGCAAGCGTTTGCTTGAACAAATGGATAATAAGCTAATTCTAAAACAGCTATTGAAATCCATCTCTATTTTGATTAGTTTGACGATGCATTATTACAGTGCACTGTTTCAAGCAAAGTTTTAAAGCGCACCAAACAAGCCCAAAATACATTAAAAACAATAATAAAGTAGAAACTCTACCTAAGTTTAAGAGTACTCAAATGCAACAGATTAACGTTTTCAGCTCAAGTAACACCGGAGATAAATCTTTTTAAACCCAGATAACTCAAAACCATCCTTAACTATTAAACCAGGAAACTCTAATGACAAAGTACCTCATGTTAGCAATAATTTTGCTGGCACCCTCTTTTGCTTTTGCAGAAGATACACTGAACGGCTCGAATACTGCCTGGATTTTAACCTCTACGGCCTTGGTGTTATTTATGACATTACCAGGTTTAGCATTATTTTACGGTGGACTGGTTAGGTCCAAAAACGTTCTATCTATACTCATGCAATGCTTTGCAATTGCTGGCGTATCCTCAATTTTGTGGCTAATTGTAGGGTATAGCTTAGCATTCACTGAAGGAAATAATTTTATTGGCGATTTTAGCCGCGTACTCATGGCGGGCGTAGAGAAAGAAACCTTAGCAGGGGATATCCCCGAATCCCTATTCATGCTTTTCCAAATGACCTTTGCTGTCATCACACCCGCGTTAATTGTAGGTGGTTTTGCTGAAAGAATGCGCTTCTCTGCTGTGCTACTTTTTAGTGCTATTTGGTTATTAGTGGTTTATGTACCTGTTACGCACTGGGTTTGGGGTGGTGGCTGGCTAGCTGACATGGGTTTATTAGATTTTGCTGGCGGAACCGTCGTACATATTACAGCTGGCGTTGCGGCCTTAGTAGCCGCTATGGTACTTGGCCCAAGAAAAGGCTTCCCTACGACCGCTATGCCTCCTCACAACATGACCATGACAGTTACTGGCGCTGGTATGCTATGGGTTGGCTGGTTTGGCTTTAACGGTGGTAGCGCATTAGCTGCAGATGGCAATGCCTCGATGGCCATGTTAGTGACCCATATTTCCGCTGCTGCAGGCACATTGACCTGGCTAGCCATTGAGTGGAAAAAGTTTGGAAAGCCTAGCGCATTAGGTGGCGTAACAGGCATGGTGGCCGGACTCGGTACAATTACACCTGCATCAGGATACGTAGGACCTGGCGGCGCACTGTTAATCGGCATTATGGCAGGTATAGTTTGCTTCTACGCTGTGCAATACATCAAACGCGTTTTGAAAATTGATGACTCACTGGATGTATTCCCTGTCCACGGCGTTGGCGGCATCATAGGTACTTTATTTGCAGGCATCTTCTCAGCAACTAGCTTAGGCGTATTTAGTGGTTATGGTTTTGCTGATGGTATTAGCACCATAAGTGGTCAACTAAGCGTTCAAGCCATTGGTGTTATTGCTACCGTTGCTTATACCGCTATCGCTAGTTTCATCATCCTTAAAGCTGTCGCACTATTTACACCTCTACGTGTCTCTCCAGAGGAAGAAGTTCAAGGATTAGATGTTGTTGACCATGAGGAAACCGGTTATAACCTTTAATCCAATCTTTGGCATTTGAAAAAGGATCATAGTTTACTAAAGTATACGGAGCATGAATATATTTCATGTTCCGTATTGTTTTCCCTTCATTCAATAACCGAAAGTAATTCCCTAAAGCCCTTGTATGACGAGCATACTTAAAAGGGTCTCATGGTAAATATATCATTTTATGAATGAGCCTTTAACCACGCTTCGAATAATGAAAGTGTTTTAGGGTAAAAACTCATAAAACGATCCCAAAGAGCGTTAATTTTCTCTATTTCACCGCCATCTAGACAAGTCCTTTCCAAATTGGCGATAACATCGGCCAAAGCAAGAGCACTCAAATTAGCAGCAGCACCTTTTATTGCGTGCGCACTTTTTGCCGTAGCATCTATATCACCCTCAAGAAGTTTGCTCTGAAGCTCTTCCACATAAGTAGGCATATCATTAATAAAAGACCCCACGAGAACAACTAGAATTTTCTCTTTTCCCATTACTCGCTTTAAAACCGCATCAGTGTCCCACAAAATTAATTCATCGTCTTTCACAGTATCATCCATATTATTAATAACAGTTTGATCAATATTCATTGCCTTCGATAACGGTTCATCCTTTGAAGACAGATCAAGCTCTGAAGCCAAGTCAAGCCGCTGAGACAGCTTAGTCTCAGGAGGGGCAATAAGTTGTATCAAATGGTGGCAGAGTTTTTTCTCTAGTACTTCGGTATCGATGGGTTTGGAAATATAATCATCCATCCCGGCCTTAATACATTTTTCCTTATCCCCTTTCATGGCATTTGCCGTCATCGCCATAATAGTAATATCTCTATACCGCTCACCTGCCCCAGCAGAACGAATCTCTCTCGTAGCCTCATAACCATCCATTTCCGGCATCTGGCAGTCCATTAAGATCAAAGTATAAGGCATATCTTCAGGTGATTTCTGTAAGGCTATCAATGCTTCAGAACCACTATCTGCGACATCAACACTCAACTTCAATAAATCGAGAACAGCAATTGCAACCATTTGATTAATCTGGTTAACCTCAACTAATAAAATTCGTGTTTTCTCGGGCCATTGGTAGACTTTCGATCCTGCATCGATCGGATACGCATCATCACGTAACATTTTCCCGCCCAATGGATATTGTCGACGATGTCTAGACTCAAGCACTGAATATTCGTCTAAAACAATCAATTTCAAAGCATCAAACAAGTCCAGCGTTGTGACTGGCTTTGGAAAATGCATATCAAACCCACACTCAGTAAAGAATTTCGCATCACCTCGATCACGTAACGTTGTCATCAAAACCAAACGAGTCGAGTCAAAGCATGCATCCGCCCTAATCATTTCACCTAGTTTAATACCACTCGCCCCCGGCATCTCTATATCCACAAGTACTGCTCGAAATAAAGGCTCATTTTTATCTGTCAGCTTAGCTTTCATTACTGATAATGCTTGCTCAGCATTTTCTACAAGCGTAATCACCGCCCCCCAACAGCTAAGTTGACGATTCAATACATCACGCACACCTGCATTATCATCAACCACTAAAATAGGCACTCCAGTAATATCCACTGGCGGAACAACCGGCTTAGAACACTCACTCCGCTTCAGCTCAATCAAAAATTCAAAGCGGCTCCCTCCCCCTTCTTCGCTACTGACAGTAATACTTCCTCCCATCATTTCGCATAACTGCTTAACAATAGCTAAACCCAAGCCACTTCCGCCATAGCATCTTGTTGTAGAAGCATCAACCTGAGTAAATGAATCAAATAAAGTATCAATTTTCTCTGCTGGAATACCTATTCCATTATCTTCAACCTGACAACGTAAGCGCATGCATCCGCCGTCATTTCGCTCTAAAGCCGCGCGAACCAATACCTCGCCCTTAGCTGTAAACTTGATAGCATTACCTACCAAATTAGATAATATTTGGCGAATTCTTCCTGGGTCCCCCTTCACGGAAGTTTCATCAACACCCACCATATCAACAATTAGCTCCACACCTTGCTCTGAAGCACGATGGCCAATTGTTTCTGAAAACTCTCCAAGCAAAGCACGTAAATCAAAGTCCAACTCTTCTATATCAAATTTACCCGCTTCAATTTTTGAAAAGTCTAAAATATCATTTATCACAGCTAATAATGAATGAGCACTTGAGCGCGCTAAAGCAACTTGGTGCCGATGTTCTTTATTTAAGCTGCCATTTAGCAACAACCCTAACATACCCAAAACACCATTCATCGGCGTACGAATCTCATGACTCATACTGGCCAAAAATTCACTCTTGGCTAGCGCAGCAGATTCTGCACCCTCCTTAGCAAGAACTAGCTCAGATTGCTGTTTTTCAAGCTTTCCAAGAGTTGACTGGGTTTCCTGATGGCTTTGTTCAAGTGCTAATTCATGCGTATGACGCATCACTAGCATGTGATTGAAAGATTCAGCTAAATGACCAATTTCATCATTTTGTTCTACATCTACATACTGCTCCACTTCACCTGCGGCTACTGCCTTAGTCGCTTTTGCAAGACGATAGATTGGACGCGTAATACGCAAAGCCTGCGTACGTGCGATAAGAATACTCAAAATACCGGTTAACACGACCAAGGCCAGCACCCACTTTGTCAGCCACTCAACTGAAGATAAAGCCAACTTTTTATCTATCTCACTTATCAGACCCCACTCCACATTAAATATATGTACAGTATTATGTACCCCAATAACTTTATGTCCATTAGGTCCGATATATTCAATCGCTGCTGTAGGCACATCATGATCAATATGACCAGCTTCGGCATGAGCCATTTTCCAGGCCGCAAATTGTTTGGTATTTATTTTTCGAGATAATACTTCGTCATCATTACCGCCAATACTGGTTCTTAAAATACCATCCTGCCCGACCAAGTAATGCTGAGCCTGTATAGAAGCAATATCACTCTGCAAAAAGTCAATCAGTCGCTCTAGCTTTACTTGTATGGCAAGCACGCCAATTTTCTCACCAAACTCATTATTGAGCGGGGTGGCGATAAAACCATCCATTCGGTCATTAGAAGGTGCATAACGCTCAATATCAGAAAATAGAGTTTCACCTCTCTTTAAACTATCTCTTACCACCTTTGAAAAAAGGGTGTTTGCGTAAGCGCCAGTGAATAGATTCGCACCGAAATCCTTTTCATGCGCAACGGTGTAAAGAGTATTTCCTTGCTTATCGATCAGAAAAACATCATAAATATAATCATAGCTACGTTGCAGACTAACTAGAGAATCATGATTCCCTTCAACCCGTCGCGCCCAGTCATAACTCACAACATAATCCCTTAAACTCTGATTACTGTCTTCATAACCTTCTGAAAGTGACTCTAATAAATTCTGATGTGCTTTTACTCGTGATTGAATATCAAGATCTACAAAACGGTAATCAAACCAATTTTGTATAAACCGTACATTCAAGCCTGCCGCTTGCACCAACTTATCAATGGAGGCCTGCTTAAGACTCGACGTGGCCTGCGAGTAGCTCATCCAGGCAACAATAATCATTGGCAATAAAGCCAACAATACAAACCAGAACATTAACTTGGTCGAGATCGAGCGTCTTTTTTGAAAGGAAGAAGAGGAAATTTCATCTAAGAATTCACCAGAGTCTTCACTCATTTGGCAATACCATTAGTATAGAATCCTTTATTTCGAGCATCACGTAATTTATATCCGAGAGTCGCAAAAGCATTATTGAAACTGCATTATTATCGTTATTATTTATAGTCCAGCGTTCGTTATTTAGCGAACTGTTACCTTAATCTTAGTTTATGCATCCAAGCCTATTAAGGGGCAGTCCATCACTGCAGCAATGCCCGTTATCACATAACGCTCATGATCATTAATTTCATTATTTGAACGAACAGCTTGCACCAGTCCTTTGATCAAACGCGGCTTTAACAGTGGATAAGCTAAGCTAAGCTCATGCACCGCGCGCGTGAAAAGTGCACCTTGACACTTTTCACGCGGCAGCAATTTTATAGTATGCGTACCCGCTGTATTACACGCTCGATTAAATGACAGCTGCATCTCTTTAAGCAAAGCTTCATCAAGTACGGATTCACCAACACTATAATGTACTAGACGAGACAAAACGATTTCATATAGTTTCGAAACTTGTTTTATATTTTTATATTTGGGTTTTTCTGGTTTCAAAAGCCCAAAGTGACGATCACAATACTGTTTAAGTAATTGAAAAATTAACCACTCAAACACATCCACTTTTCCATCCGCATGAATCATTGAGGACATAAGCCCTTGAACAAACTTATATTGAGGCAAGGAAAGCAGTTTAAGACTTGGTACTGCGAGTTCAGCTATTTCCAAACGTGCTGGCGCTTTTAATTGGCACACCTGATTAAAAGAAACCATTACAGGCTTTACCCATTTTACTTGCTTAGAAGCCAATACCTTTAACTGTTTTGTCTGTATAAGTTCATCATTATCCAATAATAATGCGATCATCAAATGAGATGCATCTAATGGCTCATGTACTTTTTCTCTAAGATCAGCTAACAAGGATTCTTCATTATGCTGATGCCTAAGCTCAGTTTCTTTCTCTACTTCATCGTCTCGCGAGATCAGCTCAAATGTTGCATTCTGATTGGCTTTATTGGACTCTGTGGAAATGTCAATATTGGACGCATCCGAAGCATTTAAAGAATCAGATTTCGAAGGTTCTGTTTTTGACGTTACTAGACTTTCCCCCAGCGTTTTACTAAATGCTGCAGCATAAGCACCAACATAAGACTGCCCCTGCTCCTGACGACTGCCATCTCCAGTACCAGCATCCGATGTAAATTCCTGTGGTTTTACCTTAAGAAATCTTCCCCGCCATTTCGGTGAAATTCGCTTTATTCGCTCCTCTAAAGGGGGGTGAGTGGCAAACAGTGCAAAACTTGCCTGCATCCATTGCGCATAACGTTTTCTAAAAGGAGAAGCATTGGAGAAAAATAAATGAGCGACTTCATGCGCCCCTCTATGTGTAACTCTGGACTGCTCAGCCGCACCTCCAATTACGCTTAAGGCATCCGCAATACCGTCCGGGTTACGCGTGAATTGAACTGCTGAAGCATCCGCAAGAAATTCACGCTGTCGACCCACTGCTGATTTAATCAATGCACCGAAAAACTGCCCTAACGAACCAATCAACCAAAGACACAAACCCAAAACAAAAAGACCTGCTACGGCGCCACCATTCCGACGAGAATGAGAAAAGGAGCGACGATAACCATGTCGTCGATAAGAGGCCATGCTCATAAAACCACGCCCTGCTTCACTAATCATCAGAATGCCATGCAAGACGGCCAATAACTTCATATTTAAACGCATATCACCATTTAATATATGACTGAATTCGTGCGCAATCACGCCTTGCAATTGATCCCTATTGAAGTAGCTCAAACTTCCCTGAGTCACACCTATTACAGCATCCTCTATCGATAAACCTGCTGCAAACGCATTAATGCCCTGCTCATTTTCAAGCAGATAAACCTGTGGCACCGGCACACCTGAGGCAAGCGCAATTTCTTCAACAATATTTAATAGTCTCTTTTCAGCTATTTGATCGGTATTTGGTGCAAGCAAACGTCCCCCAAGAGACTCCGCAACAACCCTTCCCCCTTCACTCAGAGACTTCCATTTAAAGCCCATCGCCATAATTATCACGCCAAAAACTAACAGCGTTGTCCAAATGAATTTTTTCCAGCCCAAGGCATGGATTAGACCTTCAGTCCATGCGACAAATTCCACCGGAGAAACGTTGATAGGATTATAACTATTCAGGGCATATTCGGGGTTACTGTATAAGACAAAAAGTGCCACACAAAAGTTCGTAATCAACACCAAGAAAATGACAGCAATTGAAAAAAGTAGAACAAGTATTCGAGACTGCTTTCGCGCCTGGTCCTGTGCTTCGTAGAAGTTCATGATCCCTCACGGCTAATGGCTTAATTAAACTATTTTTAAAGGTTTTGGGCTAAGCGAGTAATTGAAAAGAAAAACGCCCATTTAGAGCGCTTTTGAAATATGGCGCTAAAAAGAAACCTTTGGCGCGGACTGGATTTCGGCTGAATCTTCAAATTCGAGTAAAGCTGCGTCTTTTTTATGACCAAAAGTAGGCGCAAAAAGATTATGCGGAAAACTTTGACGGTATTCATTATAAGCCGTTACCGAATCGTTAAAGGCCTGACGCGCAAAAGCAACCCGATTTTCTGTACTCGTCAGTTCTTCTGATAGCTGGATCATGTTTTCATTTGCTTTAAGATCAGGGTAGGCCTCAACCGCTATATTCAACTTGCCTAATGCACTCTGTAAAAGACCTTCGCTCGATGCTAGCTGTTGCAAGGCTTGACCACTGGAAGGGTTTGCTGACGCCGCTTTTAGGCCAGCCAACGCACCATTTCGAGCGGAAATAACAGCCTCAAGTGTTTCACGCTCATGCGTCATATAAGACTTCGCTGTTTCAACCAAATTTGGAATAAGGTCATATCGACGCTTAAGTTGAACTTCAATTTGAGAAAAGGCGTTCTGGAACCGATTTTTTAAGGAAACCAGTGTATTGAAAATACGTATAATATAAAAAATCACAAATATTAATACGAGCCAAGAAACTAAGGTACTGATTTCCATATTAATTTACTCTTTCTCTGTCCAGGTTAATAAAAAAATAACGATACTAGATCGCTATTTTTTCAGTATAGCCACTTTTTTTTGAATATCACCTATAGACAAATACCTATTCGGGTCAGCTACTATTTAGACGAGCAGTTACTATTATTTAGACGAGCAGTTTCTATTTAGATAAGCAGCTATTTTTTAAACAAGCACATACAAGCATTTAAACAGGTACAGTAGATATACACCTACGAACAAACTTGCGCATAAGCCCATTTCAACCATGGCATGAGTGCATCTAAATCAGAGCTCTCTATCGTTCCTGCACACCAGATTCTCAGTCCATCTGGCGCATCACGATAAGCACCAATATCATAAGCAACGGTTTCTTCATCAAGTAAATTAATCATTGACTTTAATGCAGCTGCAGGCAGGTCTAATACCAGACAGACACTGGTGCTTGAACGTGTTGCTTTATCTTGTGCTAAAAAATTAATCCAGTCATTCTCAGCAACAAATGCCTCGATAACAGATAAGTTCCTTTCAGAACGCTCAATCAAGGCTGACACACCACCTAAACCGTCAACCCAATTCAGAGCATCCAAATAATCAGCCACGCACAACATAGAAGGGGTGTTAATTGTCGCACCTTTGAATATACCTTCGATAAGTTTACCTGCTTTAGTCATTCTAAAAAGCTTTGGCATTGGCCAAGGCGGCGTATAACTTTCAAGCCTTGCAACAGCGTGCGGACTCAAAATCAACATCCCGTGAGCACCTTCTCCGCCTAACACTTTCTGCCAGCTGAATGTAACAACATCCAGTTTTTCCCAAGGCATATTCATCGCAAATACGGCAGAAGTCGCGTCGCAAATGGTTAACCCTTCCCGATCATCTGCAATCCAATCTGCATTATCGACTTTCACACCAGATGTCGTACCGTTCCAGGTAAAAACAATATCATGATCTGACTTTGCTTTAGTGAAATCAGGTAACAAACCATAATCTGCTTCATAGGTATTGACATCTTCAAGCTTCAATTGCTTAACAATATCCGTGATCCAACCTTTACCAAACGACTCCCATGCAAAAACATCCACAGGACGTTGCCCTAGAAGTGACCACATAGCCATTTCCATCGCACCAGTATCAGAACCTGCAACCACGCCAACACGATAACCTTTAGGCAGACCCAGTAAGCGAGCGGTTTCTGTACAGCAAAGCTCTAAAGCTGTTTTACCTACCTTTGCACGATGGGACCGACCCAGTGTTTCAATATTTAATTGATCAACGCTGTACCCTGGCCGTTTACTACATGGCCCTGACGAGAAATTCGGATTATTGGGCTTTAGATTAGGTTTAACTATTTTCATATTTTGCTGATCAACACTCATAACTAAATCTCGTACATAGAAAGTTTTTGTTATCCTATCACTGCCGTTATAAATTTCCACTAACGTAAGCAAATCTCAATAGCTATATGTCAGCTGTTGGATATTATAAGCCACGCAAAAAAATGCCTGGTTTGAGTCATTAGTAACTAATTGCGGCATATAGTTGGCTTGCTTAAAAAATAGTCTATAGTCTATTTATGTAATAATTTTAAGAAAAACAGCAATCTAAGCAGGTAAAAGGAATACATTGATTGAAGGAAATAGCCAAGTGCTAAAGAAAATAGCCATTTCAGACTTAATGGTTGATATGTATATTGCAGAAATTGTCGAATCTCCGAACGTTCCGATGCCGAAAAAAAGAAAAGGCATGATTCGTGATAGCCGTATTATTAGTAAATTTGTTGAAATAGGCATTCAACAGGTTGTTATCGACACCGAAAAAGGCTTGGATGTTATTGACCTGCTTTCAGCAAACGATGACGCAAAAAAAGAAAACCAGGAACTCTTTGATGACATCATTGAAGAAAAGATAGAGATTTTAAAGCAACAAATATCTACCGAGTATCAAGCGCTCACTATGGAATGGAGCAACGCTAAAGAAATTTTCAAGACATCCTCATCAATCGTTAGTCAAACAATAAAAGCTATTAAAAATGGTGACGAAATACACCCGGACTATTTCGATGAGGCTGCAAAAGCGATATCACGTTCTATTATGCGCAATAAAGATGCATTAACTTGGTTAGGAAAAATCCGTAACAAAGATGACTACTTGTACGAACACTCAGTAAATTCAGCTACCTTAATGGGTATTTTTGCTCATACTTATGGCCTGAAACCGAACGAAATAGAACAATGCATTACAGGCGCGTTATTACATGATGTCGGCCAGGCTCATATTACTAACGAATATTTTGAGCGCGCAGGCCCTTTATCTCCGAAAGAATTTGCACAAGTTAAAAATCATGTCAACATCGCGGTTCGCTTACTTGAACATAACAATAATATTTCTGATATTTCACTTAAAATAGTACAAGAACATCATGAGCGTTATGATGGTTCAGGATATCCAAAAGGACTAATAGGCCCTGATATTTCTTTATTTGGTCGCATGTTTGCCATAGTGGATACTTACGATGCCGTCACCAATAAACGTTGCTATAAAGAGGCGATACCCTCTTCTTATGGTATGCGCACCTTATTAGAACTAAGCAAAACAAATTTTGACGAAGCACTCGTTCACCAATTTATCAAGTGCATGGGCGTTTACCCTACAGGTAGCTTAGCCAGACTTGATAACGGCTACCTCGCTGTCGTCATTGCTCAAAATCCGCAGTCACCCCTAAAACCGCTGGTTAATATCATATACAATGCCAAGAGCAATGCTTACGTCAAACCCACCATGGTAGATCTAGGTAAAGCTAACTCAAAAACCAAAATTACTAGCTATGAAGACCCTAATGACTTCGGCATAATAATTAATGACTTCATGCCTGAAGAAATGAGTTAAGCACAAGGTATTTTGATTAAATCTATCTCTCGCCTTCTTAACCACCTAAGCTATAGTTGCATAGTATCGAAACCTGATTTTTTCATGAGGACTACAATTTGCGTCACCTAACATCAGCATCTTTGATGAGAACTATCTTTATTTGCAGCAGCTTAATTTGTAGTACTGTTCTGTCAAACACCGTTTTGGCCAAGTCACTAACAAATAAAAAGAAAGTAGACCAAGCAAGCGACTATTTCATGTCACAACTCGTTTCGGGTGATTTTGAGTCTGCTTACTCTCTTATGTCTAGCTATATCGGTGTTGACTCACAAAAATTTGAAGAACGAGGCAAAAAAGCGGCTCAAGCCTTGAAACAAATTAACCAAAGCCAAGGCAAACCCTTATCCTTCGCCCAGCTCAAAAGCCAATCTGTCGGTGAGCATTTTTACAAAATCACTTATTTATTAAAATATCAGGCGGCAGCGCTTATCTGGGAGTTAAATTATTACCAACCAGAGCAAGGCTGGAAACTTGTAGATGTCAGCTACAACACCGACATTAATGCACTATTTGAATAGCATACATAAACACACCTAACTGTTATCACTTACAGGCGAATGCAAAGCCAAGAGAAGCGCCTTCATTTCAGCAGGGTCTTTTAGGGTTTCACCTAACAAAGATTTTTGCTGATAACCAGGCAAATAGAAACTCACCAAGCGACTCAGCCAAAAACGCAATGCAGCTAATTCAAGGCATTTTTCCCACATATTAGTTTCTGCTTTTGTCCATGGTTTTATTGACTGATAAGCCAACACTAATGACTGCCTTCTTTGAAGGTCATAACTGCCATCTAGGGTACACCAATCATTTGCTATCACAGCCAAGTCAAATAATAAGGTAGCATCACACGCATGATAAAAATCAAAAACACCTGAAACTTTACCCTTCTCAAATAGCACATTATCCCGAAACAAATCGCCATGAACAGTACCTTGAGAACAAGATAAAAGATCAATACTGTAGACACGATAGCGCGCTAAATAATACTCAAGCAATATAAAGTCATCGCCAGGCATGACACTTTTCAACTGCTCGCTTTGCTGCTTCATCCATTCAAAATTTCGTATTAATGGCTTAAGCGAAGAAAACGCGCTAAGTGACAAATGCATCTTAGCCAAATAAGCCCCCATTTCAGCACAGTCATCAGGACTAGGTTGAGTTAAAGAATGTCCAGAGAGTTTAGGTACAATTACGCCAACCTTGTCATTAAAGCAAAAAAGGTATTCACCCCGTATAGTTTTAATGGGAGCAGGTACATCAAAACCATCTTCCGCTAGATGCTCTGTTAAATGGCAAAAGTAGGGCAAGTCATCCGGAACTAGGTTTTCGAAAATAGTTAAAACCCATTCTTGAGATTCTCCTATGCCCGAATCTACCCCGGCAGGAATAAGCGTCGTTACAAAATAATTTGTATTTTCTATGCCCGCACTGATTTCCTGATAGCTATGAACAAAACCTATCTGATATTGACGCAGAACCATTTCAATATCTGCAGGTGACATTTTAGTGTAAACAGCCATCATCTACTCATTTTTAATTAAGGGTATCTATATCTTAGCTTACTCTTTAATCGATAAATGATGCTAAATCTGATTTTTCCAGAAAAAAACGCTACAATGCGCCCGTTTTTGTATTTAGTACGGTGTATTTATTTTTCATACTCTGTATCTCGGCTTTTTAGCTCGTATTTGGCTATAAAATACGACGTACAAAATAGCACACTTAAAATACCTGACTAAATTACTAGGTTATTATATAATCGTGTAATTCACTAATAGTCACCCTAAGTAAACACGGTGATCTTTTTAAAATTATGACCATTCATGGGAGAGCCCTAAAGCATGTCTGACTCCGATAAAGCAGTGAAAGAGCTGATAAAACGCGAGTATGAACATGGGTTTGTGACCGATATCGAGTCAGAAACCTTTGAGCCTGGATTAAACGAAGATGTTATCCGGCGTATTTCTGCCAAAAAGAAAGAACCTGAATGGTTATTGGCATGGCGACTTAAAGCTTACAAAAGCTGGCAGGAAATGGACGAGCCAGAGTGGGCCCAAGTTAAATTCCCAAAAATTGACTTTAATGACATCGCTTATTTTTCTGCGCCAAAAAATCCTGACGACGCACCGCAAAGCCTTGATGAAGTCGATCCTAAACTACTAGAGACCTATGAGAAGCTCGGCATTCCCTTGCACGAACGCGCTCGCTTAGCCGGTGTAGCGGTAGATGCCGTTTTCGATAGCGTCTCTATTGGCACGACATTCAAAGAAAAGCTGACCGAAGCAGGGGTCATCTTCTGCCCTATTTCTGAAGCCGTACATTCTCATCCCGAGTTAGTCAAAAAATATTTGGGTAGCGTTGTGCCACAACGAGACAACTTTTACTCTGCCCTAAACTCAGCGGTTTTTAGTGATGGCTCATTTGTATTTATCCCAAAAGGTGTACGTTGCCCTCTAGAGCTATCTACCTATTTCAGAATAAATGAAGCGAATACAGGTCAATTCGAACGCACATTGATTATCGCTGAAGCGGGTAGTCATGTGAGTTACCTTGAGGGCTGTACAGCCCCTATGCGTGATGAAAACCAATTGCACGCTGCGGTGGTAGAGCTAGTCATACTTGACGATGCTGAGATCAAATATTCAACCGTGCAAAACTGGTACCCTGGCGATGAAAATGGCCAAGGCGGAATTTACAATTTTGTGACTAAACGCGCGGCCTGTATTGGGACAAACTCCAAAGTCAGCTGGACGCAAGTTGAAACAGGCTCCGCAATTACTTGGAAATACCCTAGCTGTATTTTACGTGGTGATAATAGTGTCGGTGAATTTTATTCTGTTGCCCTCACGAATAACTTCCAACAGGCCGATACCGGCACCAAGATGATCCACTTAGGTAAAAACACCTCAAGCACCATCATTTCGAAAGGTATCTCCGCAGGAAAAAGTGACAGCAGCTACCGAGGCTTAGTACGTATCGGCCCTAACGCTGAAAATGCACGTAACTATACTCAGTGTGATTCGCTGCTAATCGGTGATCAGTGCGGTGCGCACACCTTTCCTTATATAGAAAGCAAAAACAAATCGGCTGTTGTCGAGCACGAAGCAACGACATCAAAAGTAAGTGATGATCAGTTATTTCTCTGCCAACAACGAGGTATTGATGCTGAACACGCAGTGTCTATGATTGTGAATGGCTTTTGTAAAGAAGTATTCAAAGAACTACCGATGGAATTTGCTGTTGAAGCGACCAAATTACTAGAAGTAAGCCTTGAAGGCTCTGTTGGTTAAAATAGAGCGGGCTGATTGAGAGAGATAACATGTTAAAAATTGAAAATTTACACGCAAGCGTTGAAGGTAAACAGATTCTTAAAGGCTTGAATCTAGAAGTTAAAGCCGGTGAAGTTCATGCCATCATGGGCCCTAATGGTTCAGGTAAAAGTACACTTTCACAAGTCTTGGCTGGCAATGAAGCCTACGAAGTAACTGAAGGCACTATATCTTTCAATGACAAAAATCTAAATGAAATGGCGACCGAAGAGCGTGCTCGTGAAGGCGTATTTCTAGCATTCCAATACCCTGTTGAAATACCTGGGGTAAGCAACCTGCAGTTTATGAAAACAGCAATAAACAATATTCGTCAGCATCGTGGGCTAGATGAAATGAATGCAGCTGCGTTTATGAAACAAGCCAAAGCCAAAATCCAACAAGTTAACCTTGATCCATCCTTTCTAAAGCGTGGCGTGAATGAAGGTTTTTCTGGCGGAGAGAAAAAGCGTAATGAAATCATGCAAATGCTGATGCTTGAGCCATCTTTAGCCATTCTGGACGAAACAGATTCAGGTTTGGATATTGACGCACTTAAAGTTGTCGCTGATGGCGTCAATGCACTTCGCTCACCTGATAAAGCCGTTGTGATGATTACGCATTATCAACGCCTTCTTGACTATATCGTACCTGATTATGTTCATGTATTGGCAAATGGCCAAATCATAAAATCTGGCGGTAAAGAACTAGCACTAGAGCTTGAAGAGAAAGGCTACGGCTGGTTGGGCATTTCTGACGAAGCAACAGCTTAAAGGATATTTGCAACATGACCTTAAGTGATATCGATTTTGGCGTAATAGCTTACGATCAAGCTGCTTCTTCTGAACAGTTAAGCACTGAATTACAACTTTTCAGTAGCGGTAAGCGTGAGAGTTTAAAACGCGCCGGTATACCAACACGTAAAACTGAATCATGGAAATATTCAGCCAAGCGTTTAAAGCTGGCCGAAAGTTATCCGCTTGCATCCAAAGATACAAGCAGCTCTCAGACAAACACTTATCAAGCAAGTTACAAGCTGGACTGTTACACAATTGTGATTAGTAACAACCAGCTTCAAGGTAATTTACCTGAGATCCCTGGTATCAGTCTAAAGAGTTTTTCTGAATTAGCTGAGAGCGAAAGTAAAAAGGTAATTTCAGGTGTGATCGCACAATCCGAACACCTAGTCTTTGCCAATGCTAATGCGGCATACCTGCAAAACGGCCTATACCTAAACATTGCAAAAAATACCCTCATTGATAAACCTGTTAAGGTCGTTTTCCAGCATAGCGGTTTAGGCAACAGCTTCCCTCGCCTATTTGTTAACCTTGAATCCGGCTCATCACTGACCTTAATTGAAGAAGTAGTCACACAAACAGAGACCAGCGATATAGCCACTAGCATAATTAATAGTGTCTGCGACATACAAGTCGGCGATAACGCTAAACTACAATACTTACGCATGAATCTGGATCAAGCAGCTTGCAAACACATAGCGGCAACAGGCGTTGCCTTACTGCGTGATGCTCGCTTTGAAAGCTACTGCATGTACTTGGGTAATGCGCTTTCGCGCCATGATTTGCATGTCAAAATGCTCTCACCGGGTGCCGAATGTGACTTAAACGGCATATGTATCACCAAAGATCAGCAACACATTGATGCCCATACCTGCATTGAGCATATTGCACCTAACTGCACCAGTAATGAAACTTATCGTTGCATCGCAGATAACAAGTCTCAAATTGTTTTTAACGGTCGAATATATATTCATCCTCATGCTCAAAAGACCTTAGGCTCAATGAGTAACAAGAACTTATTGTTATCCTCTGAAGCCGAAATTGACTCAAAACCCGAGTTAGAGATTTACGCTGACGATGTTAAGTGCGCACATGGCACGACCATTGGTCAACTAGACGAGACAGAATTATATTACCTTCAGACCCGTGGTATTCCTTATGAACAAGCCAAGTTAATGCTGACCCTAGGGTTCGTATTAGAAGTGGTTCGGGCCACACCGATTGAGAGCATTGCAGATTTTTGGGAACAGCAGTTGTCTGAAATTCTCAGCTTTGAAGCTTAGACGAAACGCTTCAATACTTATTTGGAGAGATAAAAGTACCTTATGCCGAATACTGAAAAAGTGAGCCTTGATAAGATGAACATTGACGATATCCGCCTGCAATTTCCAATTCTGCAGCAAGACGTAAATGCCAAGCCCTTAATCTATTTAGACAGTGCTGCCAGCGCTCAAAAGCCAATCGCAGTAATGGATAGCATGACGCATTACTATCATCACGATAATGCCAATGTTCATCGCGGCGCTCATACTTTAGGTGACCGAGCAACTCAAAGCTTTGAAAGTGCGCGCGAAACAGTGCGTAATTTTCTCAACGCTAAATCACGTAAAGAGATTATTTGGACCAAAGGTACGACAGAATCGATAAATTTAGTCGCACATGGTCTGGCTACCACGCTGAACAAAGGTGATGAGATAATCGTCAGCCGCATGGAACATCATGCCAACATAGTTCCTTGGCAATTAGCTGCTGAAAAAACGGGCGCGATTGTTCGTGTCCTAGATTTTGATGAGCGAGGTGTTTTAAAGACTGAACAACTCGCAACACTCATTAATGACAAAACTAAAATCCTTGCTGTGACGCATGTATCCAACGTACTAGGCACGATTAATCCAGTCAAAGAACTCATCGACATAGCTAAAAGAGCTAACCTAATTACGGTTATTGACGGTGCTCAAGCAGTACCTCATTTTCAAGTCGACGTCCAAGCACTCGACTGTGATTACTATGCCTTTTCATCGCATAAGCTATTTGGCCCTACTGGGATAGGCGTACTTTATGGTAAAGAAGATCAGCTAAACGCCCTCCCACCTTATCAGGGCGGCGGCGAAATGATTGAGAAGGTCAGCTTTGAAAAAACAACATTCAACGAACTACCTTATAAATTCGAAGCGGGTACGCCTGCAATATCTGAAGCTATTGGATTAGCCGCAGCGATTGAGTATTTACAAGAACTAGATCGCGCGGAAATCGAAGCGCATGAGCAAAGCCTTTTAAAACGTGCACATGCACTAGCTAAAGATATCCCAGGCATGCGTATCATCGGAACCGCTGATGAAAAAGTACCCGTGATGTCTTTTCTAATCGAAGGACTTCACCCTAGCGATATTGGCACCTTATTAGACCAACAAGGCATTGGTATCCGAACAGGCCATCATTGCGCCATGCCCCTTATGGAGCACTTTGCAATTCCAGGCACGGCGCGCGCCTCATTTGCCTTTTATAACACAATGCAAGAAGTTGAAACCTTATTTACTGCGCTGGCAAAAATTCAGCGCATGTTTACATAAGACTCAGCCCTTAAGGAGACGTCATGTCACTTGAAACCTTTGACCCAAAAGTCGAAATAACCCTAACGGATTCAGCCATTACTCATATTCAAAAAGAACTGAGTAAGAAATCTGAAAATAAAGGCTTTAGGCTGTTTTTGGAAACTAGCGGCTGCTCCGGTTTTATGTATGAAACAGCACTTTGTGCAGCACCTGAAGCCGATGATCGCGTCTTTGACATAAACGAGAAGCTTAGCTTGTTTGTCCCTAATAAAGATCTTCCCGTTTTAAATGGCACTGTTATCGACTTCATCACTATCGGATTAAACTCTATGTTTCAATTCAGCAACCCGAATGTTACCGGTGAGTGCGGCTGTGGCGAAAGTTTTTCTGTCACGCAAGAGTGAGCCATAAAATAGAATTTGCCTCAGTAGCCAATAGCAGCTAAAGAGAATAGCCCAAAAGAGTAAATAGTAATGGAAAGAGAAGTAGTCATAACCAAACGTGAATGTGAAGCCCGCCTTATCCCTGCTGGCACTGAGATCATGATTCCCAAAGATAGCTTTGTGACTATCACTCAAGCCCTAGGTGGTACCTTTTCGGTCGCCGTAAATGGGAATTTAGCGAGAATTGAAGGCAAAGATGCTGACGCTTTAGGTAAAGTTGTTGAGTTTGAAGAATTTGAAATCCCTGAAGATGGCAGCATCAATGAGGATCATGTTTGGGCAGCTATTGGGCAATGCTATGACCCTGAAATCCCGGTCAACGTAGTTGAACTGGGTTTGATTTATAAATGCGAATGCCACACGACTGAGTTTAATGAGCAACAAGTATTAATTGACATGACGCTCACCGCGCCTGGCTGCGGCATGGGACCCTCTATTATTGCAGATATTGAAAGAAAAGTATCACAAGTCCCAGGTGTAGATAAGGTGGTTATTGATTTGGTTTTTGATCCACCTTGGAGCAATGATATGCTCAGCGATGAAGCGAAATTAGAATTGGGGATGCTGTAAGTTGATACTGGATAGTTTAAGGCTAAACAGGAAGATACCAAAATAGGCAGTAAGAACTTAAGCAGATAACGGAAGGTTAGAGTTAAGCAATATGAGCCAAATAAGTATAGATGAGTTCAAGGTCAATCCCTTTGGCCATGAAATAACCACGACCGATATTCTTGAGACCTTTGAGTTTCTTGATGACTGGGAAGAACGCTATAGCTACATTATTGATTTAGGCAAATCGCTGCCGGCATTTCCCGAATCAGCTAAAACTGCAGAAAATCTTGTTCATGGCTGCCAAAGCCAAGTTTGGGTTATTCATCACTTCGACGAAGCAACAAAGACACTCTACGTACTACTCGATAGCGATGCCATCATTGTAAAAGGTTTAGCTGCAATAGTATTGGCCGCACTTAATACCAAAACACCTACTGAAATTGAAGCGCTCGACGTAGAAGCATTATTTACTAAAATGGATCTGATGCGTCATATTAGCCCTACCAGAGGAAATGGTTTACGCTCCATGCTTGAACGCATTAAAGCGATCGCAAAAAATTACTAACAATACGGTCGAGTCAAATTGATACAGGTGCCTTATGACGGAGCCAAGTATTGCCTTAACAGAAATTATTTATACCGACGCGTCGGAATATTTCGATCGAATACTCGACGCCATCCAATCAGCCGCACATAGCATAGAAATGGAAGTGTACCTATTTAATGATGATCAAATAGGTACAAAAATCACTCAAGCCTTATGCACAGCTGCCAGACGCGGTGTGACAGTTAAATTACTCACCGATGGCGTAGGCATCTGCTCAAACTTCCACGAAATTGCTGATAGACTTCTTTCCAGCGGCGTCCAAGTCAAAATTTATCGCCCACTGCCCTGGCGCTTTGAACTCTGGCCACTCTCACGCTTCCCCAGAAAGGGCTTACTCAAGTTCTGGCACCTGATGAGCTACATCAATCAAAGAAATCACAGAAAATTACTGGTCATTGATAATTTTAATGTGTGGCTAGGCAGCTTCAATATTAGTCAAACCCACTTACCGATTGACCAAGGTGGTGAAAACTGGCGAGATACCGCTATTGAATTAAATGGCATCGATACTCGAAATTTAGGTACCGCCTTTAATGCCTGCTGGTTTAAATACTCTAAAAGAAGTACTGCAGGAGAACTTAGCCCCTCCCCTTTTATTTTTAATTTCACCCGTTCACTCCGCCTTAGCGCTCGCTCCAGCTTACTCCACCGCATTAAGTCTGCCAAAGAAAGAGTCTGGATAACAAACGCCTATTTCATCCCCGATACAAAACTGTTGAATGCACTTGTCATCGCAAGCAAAACTGGCGCAGATGTTAGGATTGTCTTACCCAAACAATCAGATGTTTTCTTTATACCCTGGGCTTCATCTTATTTTTATTCACATTTACTCGACGCGGGTATTCGTCTCTATGAATACAAGCAAGGCGTATTACACACCAAGACATCCATAATTGATAACTGGGGCTCCATCGGTTCGAGCAACCTAAACAGCCGTAGCCTAATGCATGACCTTGAACTGGACTACAGCGTACAAACAGATGAAAGCAAAAGACAGTTAACGCATGATTTTCTGGACGACCTGAAAGACTCAGAAGAATTAAATCAAAAAACCTTGAATCAACATCGTTTATGGCAACGCGTACTCGGCGGGTTATTATTATTCTTATTCGATTACTGGGTGTAACAACACCTCACAACCCTATGCCACCTGGCAAAAAATCACCAGACAATAAGATCACCAAGCAATCAATAAGTCGTCTTCCTGAATATTCAAGCGCCCAGGATCCACAGCAATCTTACCGCTAGAAAAACCAGGATGTACTTGAGATACAGTCAATGCGGTTTTAACGTTCATCAACTCGACACCTTTTTGCATATCTGAGTCTGAAAAGTTAAACGTACGGTATAATGAGAGCTTATCGCCAGGACGAACACCTGAACTCGCACCCGAATCAAAATGTAGGGTTTTACCATCTACACGTGAAATTCGAGTCATAAAAGGCTGACACCGCAATTGCTCTCCTACTAGACCCGCGATTTTATCTACCTCATCAGAAACCGCTTGCCCATATTGCCCCTGCCAGAATTCAGCACTTCCAAAACCCACTTTTTGTTGAGTATCGAATGACCATTTTGCCTTGGTAGAAAATTGCTTTTGCCACACCAATGCGCCGCTAAAACCATCATGAACAAAGACCTCCACTGTAAAACGTCTATTTTGATTAGCTCGTTTACCAAGACGCTTTAGCTTCGCCCAATATGAATTTGAAAAAGCTGCTACGTCTTCAACACCAATATCACGCACCACACCAGAAACAACAAACTGGGCACCTACTTCTTTAGCAAAATCCGCAGCATTGGTTAGCGTGTTCTGCGGAGTATATGTTGAAGGCGCATTAATGGCATCACTATTGAGAATAAATTGGCTATGCTCAAACACAATCAATTGCCCCTGATTCTGTAAAGCCTGATTCAGTGCGCTAGACAAACCTCTTTCAACATTTTCAATTGCGCCCAGATTAGCCTGAGCAGGTGATTGAACGGTAAAACCCAAAACTGCGACCTGCTTTTTGTAAGCACTTGCCTGTGAGTTAGGGCAAGCCGATACCGCCTCCACATCAACATTCATGGATAAATGCAGCATACCTTCCCAGACATACTCTTCGTCTATGACTGATTTATTAACTCTTGCTGAGCTAGATAAGGTCACTTCATCCTGTTTAAGTACACCGTTTTCTATTCTTTGACGACTTTTAACTTGCGTTCCAAACTGCATCACTGCCTGCTGGAATGCATCATCTCGCGCATTCTCTCGAGCCACTTCATAGCGAATATTCTTTACAGGAGCACGCCCCGTCACCTTGATCCATTCAGACCACACTAACTGAGGCAGACAGAGAAGAAGCAGTAAAAAACTAAGTTTAAATTTCATAATTACTCATTTCTTTCATTAGTCACTAAAGCCAGCGTACTGCTGCTGCCTTAAACATAAATGATCTGTTAATTCTGGATTGCCCTTCAATCATGCACCTAATCCTACTGGTATCAATCTAAACGGCACTAATCCAAGCAGCACTAATCCAAGCAGCACTAATCCAAGCAGCACTAATCCAAGCAGCTCAATCCAAGCGATTCTAATCTAAATAGTACACCTGGCCCATCGTATTTGGCGCTTTATCCTTCTTCCCAGCCGATGAATATTCATAAGCAGAAACATCATTTAAGCGCGGTAATGGCTGCAAACATTGCGTATCGTGACGAAAAGTATTCACGCTCGTTAAGCAGTCTTGAAAATTTCCTGGAAGCAATAACTCCAATACAGTTTCAAAACCCAGCCCCTTATTCTCAGAGATAGAAACAACTCGCGCCCCTCTGACAAAAGAATCAACGACCATGCCAAAGCCATCATGTTTCAAGGCAAAATCCTGAACTGTTGATGTACCCGAAACACTTGTCCCATAAACCCGTTCAGCCAAGGCCCGATAAGCATCTAATTTTGACGCACGTAACGCCATTAAACGCTTTGGTTCCGACGTTGCATCTTCTTTCTTGGCAAAAGCACTATAACCTGTCACCCGTATAACAATGGGTACACGTTCAATTTCTTTTGCTCGATGATCTTCATCGAGGGTCTCTTGGGCTTCTTTCTTATATTTATTCAAGGCCATTGAGTTCACATGTCCTTCTGCGACAGTAGCTTGCACCAGCACTGAAACCAATATAATTAGAAGGCTAAACAAACGACTCATATTGATACCCTGTAGTAAAAAAGAAATGACAATAAACGAATATAAGAATCACCAAATAAACTATTCAAAAAAACATATGAAAAAACTGTGCCACTTTATATATGTCGCATTTCGTCCTTTTTAGGAAATTTATTGCCGCAATACGTATAATGCGCATAAAACAAATCAACAAGCGGCAACAAATGACAACTATCTGCAAAACCCAACAAAAATAATCAAGTACATATAAAGTAAGATAAAAACAAAAAATCTTTATACGCAATGTTACAAAGCGTGACGTGCCCAGCGTTGTGATCCACTACTTTCAGTTAAAATCATTTACGGATTTTTTGTTCAAAGACAGTTTTTCAGGCTAATTGTAAAAACGACTTAGAACAAACAACATAAAAACCTTGAGGAACAAGGCAATAATGAATTTCAGAGCTCCCATCAAGCTAACAAGTCTATTTACTTGCTTACTCTGTCTTTGTTACAGCAGCACAGCTATCAGCGGATACAAAGCATTTCTGGACCCTCGTTCAATGGCAATGGGCGGTACAGGCGTAGCATCATCTACAAAATTCAACGCATCATCCCACAACCCTGCTCTTATCGCGTTCAACCGAGGAAGTAAGCCTGACAAAATTTATATAAGTGGCTCCTTAGGTACACGAGAGCTCTACAACGAGCATTTGAATAGAGATATTATTGACTATGAAAGCTCAGATGAAATCGCTAATTTCATCAAATCTGTTGATGATAACGATTTAGCGGAAGCTAAGAAAAATGGAGAGATCTTAAAAACTTATTTAAATGACATTGGCCAAAGTTCTTACCGTTCAGATGAATTAAGTGCATTTAACCTACTCGTTGATACAGACCCTCTCACAATTAACGTATTCACTCGACGAGAAATACGCGAGATGATTCTGATCACAAATGAAGAAACCGGCTTAATTGATATTGCCATAGGCACTATGGAAGGCTTGGACGGATATAACCTTGAATTAAGCGAAACTGAAGAGTTTATTGATAGCTCAATACTCGTCAATAGCACCTATTTAGAAATCAGTGAATTTGGTGCAACTGTAGCTACAACCGAGGTTTATGACTACAACATGCCATTTTCATGGGGATTCACACCGAAGCTGATCCAATTTAATGCTTCACACCGCACCACTGCAATAAAAGACTACAATGTTAATAATCCAGTCACTGAGCACACTAGTGACAGCAACCTCGAATGGAACCTTGATGTCGGCTTTGCCATACTACTAACAGATGACTTCCTCAAAGAAGAATTTGGCCTAGATGGCGATTGGCTCGAAGGAGAATGGATTTTCGGGATGTCTGGTATGAACTTGTTTCCAACCGACATTTCAACCTACAGCCCAGCACGGACAAATGAAGGTTTCCCTAGAAGTAAGCCAGCAATACAGGCACTATACCAAATAGGGATTGCACACTACCTAGAGAAGTATATGCTAACCATGGATATCGACTTAACAGAAGATGAACAATTTGATTTTGAAGGTAATACCCGTTTCTTATCTTTTGGCGGTGAGTATTACTGGAGAGATGACTTCCACCTTCGCGCAGGCTTTCGATACAATACAGCAACTACCGACCAAGCGGCTAAGGAAAAATCGACCTTAACAGCTGGTTTTCTCTATCAGCCTCACGGTTTCAGTATAGAAGCTGCCGCCATGATCAGTGAAGTCGAGGTAGGCGGAACAGTTGGCTTTGGCTTAGCCTTCTAAGCCAACAATCTTGGAAGTCGTATTGAAGAGAATCTTATATGTATAAAATACTCTATGATGCCTCAACTATGAAAACCAATTTATGAAAACTTTTTTAGTTGGCGGAGCTGTCAGAGACAAACTGCTCAACTTAGAAGTCCATGATAAAGATTGGGTTGTTGTAGGCAGCTCAATTACCGAAATGCTTAAGCAAGGTTTCTCACAAGTTGGCGCTGACTTCCCAGTATTTTTACATCCTCAAACCAAAGAAGAGTATGCACTGGCACGCACCGAGCGCAAAAGCGGTCTTGGCTATCAAGGCTTCGAATGTGAAGCGTCTGAAAATGTCACCTTGGAAGAGGATTTATTAAGGCGTGACTTAACAATTAATGCCATGGCACTAGCTGATAATGGTGACGTAATCGACCCCTACCACGGTCAGAAAGACTTACAGCTAAAAACACTACGGCACGTTTCATCTGCATTTTCTGAAGACCCACTCAGAATCCTTAGAGTGGCTCGCTTTGCTGCCCGATTTGCGCATATGGGTTTCACCATCGCAGATGAGACAATGCAACTCATGACAAACATGGTTAAGCAAGGTGAAGCTGAGCATCTGGTTGCCGAACGAATTTGGCAAGAAACATTTAGAGCACTCGAAGAGTCGTCGCCCTGGATCTATTTTGAAACACTCAGAAAAATAGGTTGCCTTAGGGTATTGTTTCCTGAAATCGACAAGCTTTTTGGCATTCCACAACCCGAAAAACATCATCCTGAAGTTGACTGTGGTCTTCATGCAATCCTAAGCCTTAAAGCAGCCTGTCACTTAAGCCAAACCCCTCACATACGATTTGCATCGTTAATACATGATTTAGGGAAAGCCTGCACACCCGAGTCTAACTGGCCGAGCCACCACAACCACGAGAAGTTAGGTCTAGTACCCATTAAGAATATGTGTGAAAGATTGCGTATCCCAAACGCCTTTAAGGAACTCGCCTTACTTGTATCTGAGTTTCACACGCATATTCATCGAGCACAGGAACTTAAAAGCAGTACCCTACTAAACACTTTAAAACTCTGTGATGCCTTCCGAAGACCCGAACGTTTTCAAGAAATTCTTACTTGCAGTAAAGCAGATTCACGAGGACGAACAGGCTTTGAAACAACACCCTACCCACAAGCCGACTATTTTTCAGAAGCTTTAGCCCTGGCTCAGTCAGTCACAGCCAAAGAACTTATAGCTAAAGGGATAAGTGGAAAAGAAATAGGTCTTGAAATGGATAAAGCGCGTGTTACCAAAATCCAAGAACTACGTTCTCGGACGTAGTTCTTACATCAGCTTATAATCATGCCCCAACCAACCCTTTATTCTTTACAAAACTGCCCTTACGCCATGCGCGCAAGGCTCGGCTTATTAGTAGCAAAGCAAACCGTTAAATTACGCGCTATATCATTAAAAGATAAACCCCTTGAGATGCTGCAAGCTTCACCAAAAGGAGAAGTCCCAGTATTGGTGCTGAGTGATTCAAGCGTCATTGATGAAAGCCTGGAGATTATGCTTTGGGCATTAACTCAAAGTGACCCAGATAACCTGCTTTACAGTGATACGCCTAAAACGCGCACAGCCATGTTCGAGTTAGTGCATACTCACGACACTACATTTAAAATCTGGCTAGAAAAATATAAACACGCTAAGCGCTACCATGACATATCCAAAGACCATTATCGCCAACAATGCGAATTATTTATTTTACAATTGGAGCAACGCTTAAAGTCTCATACTTATTTTATGGGAGATAAACCCAGCTTAGCTGACTACGCTATCCTGCCTTTCATTCGTCAATTTTCCCGTGTCGAACGCAGCTGGTATTTACAAGCACCCTATCCCAACCTTCAACGATGGTTAACCACACACCTGCAAAGTAAACTATTTTCAAAAGCAATGACAAAGTATCCACTATGGTTAGATACACATGAAGCGTTTCTGTTTGGAGGAAAATAAGAACAACGCTTGTGTCACCAAAAAATCACCTAGCAACAATGTAATTTAAAGCAACAATGTAATTTAAAGCAACAAAACTGCGAGCCTAGCTGAAGTCAGTACAATATATAAAACATTCCTAATAAATATATTATTAACTATAATGAAGTGCAGGTGGTTCATTCTCCCAATCAATACGTCAATACGTCAATAC
>Ga0209290_1000056_pt1 | contig 107297 bp, 102 predicted proteins | sample EN1Hudsemesocosm_2_FD_184632 | JGI IMG/M metagenome (GOLD analysis project Ga0209290, IMG submission 184632) | Methane-oxidizing microbial communities from mesocosms in the Hudson Canyon - EN10B Hudson Canyon (SPAdes) (version 2) | ecosystem: Environmental > Aquatic > Marine > Cold seeps...
TTCAGATAGATCTATTTCGATTAATATAGAGCAAAACCTTGAGGGCATAATGAGTAAAGAAGTGGGGTGGAGGGAACTATAATACTTAGATTGGCTTTGCAAGAAAGCCAATCGTTGTCAACCCGATAATGTAAGAGGCCTGGATCGAATGATACTTACCTAAGCTGAAATATATTTCATATTTATACCTCAGGCAGGCCAAGTAATAGCACCTTAAAGAAAGTAGGGTGATTGAGGTCGAGTCGTCATTGAAGTTTAGTGGTAACACAAGGAAAGTTAGAGATGAGTAAGTTAAAAGGTTTTTCGTTAATCGAGCTTTTGATTGTCGTGACGATTATTGGCGTTTTAGCGACCGTGGGCATTCCGGCCTACAACACGCAAGTTGATGCTGCAAAGCGGTCTGATGGGAAAGCTACGCTGATGGCGATACAGTCTAAAATGGAACGTTATATATTTGATAATAATACCTACCCAACGAGTTTGGCGATGATGAGCGTATATAACGCCGATATTGTTATTTCCACTGAAGGATATTATGAAATCAATATTTTATCGGCGTCTTCGAATTGCCCTATTATTTCTTGCTATGTATTGCGAGGCATCCCTAAAGATGGGCAAAATACTGATGGTGAGCTATTTTTAAATTCGAATGGAGCTAGAAACGGCGCATGGTAACGAGTATTTATTTATATCGCCTATTTATGAGCATGAAATATTTTGCCCGTTTCCTGTTTCAATAATGCCATCTTGATTTCGATCTTGGCCTGAACGAATCCTACCTTGGAAGCTTAAAACCATAGACTTAGCATAGAGGGAGTCTTGATCATTGGGGCAATAAACAAAGCTACCTACCGTTCCTCGAGGCATTCCTGTTGATGAAAACTGAATTTTATTTCTCAATGACCGCCAGTTCAAAAATCCTGTATCAATAAAAGGCTGGTAAAAGCGGACGACGTGGTCATTGCCATCTTTTTGGCTGTTGGTGTTGTTGTCTGTAAATAATATGACGCCATCCTTCCATTCACCTGAGCAAGTGAGACCATCAACACTTGGACACAATGTCGTCGTGGTTTTTTCTGTCACGGCTGTATTACGCGCTAATCGTGTTACGCCAAGAACTTGATTGATCACTGCTGTGGATTTACTTGTGTGATAGATATGTTTGAACGATGGGATCGCTGTCATGGCGAGTACCGTGACTATGACTAATGTGATGAGTAATTCAACGAGTGTGAATCCATTATTTTTTAGCATGATTATCATTCCTTGATAATTGGCTATGAAATTCCATTTACATAGCGTGTTTTTAATTTTCAGAGAGTAATTTTATATGGAATCAGATAAAGTGCAATCATATATTCATTGTTACAAGAGATTTTAGCTTGAAGGTTATTATTGTTGGTGCTGGTGTGATCGGCATGATGCAAGCGAGAGAGCTTGCCCAAAAAGGTATGGACGTTGTTTTAGTTGATAAAGGTGCTTGTGGTACTGAAGCAAGCTGGGCAGGTGGTGGTATTATTTCTCCTTTATACCCTTGGCGCTACTCTGAACCTATTACCGCGCTCGCTTCTTGGTCGCAAGGTTATTACCCCAATCTTATTCAAACCCTTGAAGCAGAAAGCGATGTTGACCCCGAAATAACGCGACATGGTTTATTGATGCTTAATGTTGATGACTATGATGAGGCGGTATCGTGGTCACAGTGTGCCGACGCTTGGTTAGAACCGATTGATCAAAAAGCAGTGTATGACTTGGAGCCGCAACTGCGTGAAGGCGTTCAAGACGGTTTGTGGATGTCACAAGTTGCAAGTGTACGTAACCCTCGATTGCTAAAAGCCTTGTACAAAATATTATCCGCACACCCGCGTGTTGAGATACATGAAGAATCAGCAGTGACAAGCCTAAAAACGAATGGTTCAAGGGTGTTGGGTGTTAATACTATAAAGGGCGAATGTATTGAAGGTGATATCGTGCTTGTGTGTTCAGGAGCCTGGACGCCGCAGGTCAGTGGCCAAAATGAGATCAAAATTGAGCCGGTTAAAGGTCAAATGGTGTTATTCGATGCGAAGCCCGGTATGGTCAATCGAGTGGTATTGAGTGGAGGGCAGTATGTTATTCCAAGGCGAGATGGCAAAGTCGTCGCAGGTAGTACCTTGGAATATGAAGGCTTTGATAAACAACCCACAGACACTGCAAAAAATGCTTTGGCAGATATGGCCATTGACTTGTTTCCTCAATTAGCGTCTTGCCCAATTAATCACCATTGGGCAGGTTTACGCCCGGGCTCGCCAGAAGGGATTCCTTATATAGGGCGCTTGCCAGAATACGATAACGCTTATGTGAACGCAGGGCACTTTAGAAATGGCCTAGTACTCGCGCCAGCTTCAGTACGCTTGATGACTTCAATGTTATGTGAAGATACCTTACCGCTTGATGCCAAGCCTTATGACCCTTTGAGTAGAGCTTAATTCTAATAGGCATGGTTTAACAAAAAAGAAAGGTTTTTTATAGGGTGTGCTTGCGCACCATTTTTCTGGGTCAACACATGCCACTATCTACTGAATAAGGCGTATTAGTGTGCAAGCATACCTTATAGGGAATGAAAATAATGGGGCAGGCTTTGGAGCTTTTTAGTCGACACTTCTTAATCCATTTCAAGTTTTTTCAAACGATAGCGTAAAGCCCGAAAACTAATGCCAAGTACTTTTGCAGCGGCGGTACGGTTCCATTTTGTTTGATTCAGCGCTTGCTCAATTTCTTGCCGCTCGATGCATTCAAGATAATCCTCAAGGGATTGTTCAGGTAAGCGAGGAGAGAGTGAAAGTGCGCTTAGGGTGTTCTTCTCGGCGTGTGGCGGTTCATCGGACCTGAGTTGTTCTTGTGCGATGCGAGAGAGTATCGTTTTTTCTTTCAAAAACTCAGAGTCGCCATCTAAATTTAAATCATCTACTTGAATAATGTCATCTTCACACAGTGTAAAAGCACGCTCTATAATATTCTCAAGCTCACGCACGTTTCCAGGAAAATGATAGCCAGATAATGCATTCATCGCCGCCTGATCAAAACGTGCACCGGTAACCTCGCACTCCTTTGATATATTCTCAAGAAAGAAATTCGCTAACAACGGGATGTCACCTGCATGTTCTCTCAAAGGTGGCACGTCTAATTTAATTACATTAATACGATAAAATAGATCTTGGCGAAATGTGCCCTCGGCGACGAGTTGAGCTAAATCTTTATGGGTAGCGCTTAGAATCCGAACATCAATAGGGATCTCTTGTTGTTCTCCAACAGGGCGAATATGCTTTTCTTGAATCGCCCTTAACAGTTTTACTTGCATGGGGAGAGGTAAGTCAGCCACCTCATCTAGAAATAAGGTGCCGCCATGAGCGGCTCGAAACAAACCTGGTTTGTCGTCAATAGCGCCGCTAAAGCTGCCTTTTTTGTGGCCAAAGAACTCACTTTCAACGAGTTCGCTTGGAATGGCGCCACAGTTAACCGGTATAAATGGGCCGCTAACGCCACGTGGTCCTTGCTGATGAATGGTTTTGGCAACGAGTTCTTTACCGCTGCCTGATTCACCCGAAATATAAATAGGTGCCTGGCTTCGGGCGAGTTTTAAAATCTGCTTGTTCAGTTGCTTGATTTCATTCGTATTACCCTTGATCAGCAGGTCACTCTGTTTCTCTGAGCTGCTAGAACTTGCTTCGTTTTCCGAAAGTTTAAGTGCCGTGCTAACCAAATTACGCAAATGCGTTAAGTCGACAGGTTTCGAGATAAAATCAAATGCACCCGCTTTTAAGGCACTAATGGCTGTTTCAACACTGCCGTATGCGGTGATCATAGCAACGGGCACTTTAGGGTAGTTTTGTTGCATAAATGCAACGAGATCAATACCATTGCCGTCAGGTAAGTTCATATCTGTTAAACAAAGTTGAAAGTCTTGCTCAGATAACTTCAGTTTTGCTTCGGCGACGGAAGCTGCACTACTGGTGTTAATGCCCATTCTAATTAGGGTGATTTCCAGAAGTTCTCTAATATCAGGTTCGTCGTCAATGATAAGCGCGTGATGAGGAGTCATAGGGTTACAGTTGGCCGGTTATTAGCGAATAAATGTATTTTTACTTGTATGTCGTAATGCATTAAACAATGCGTTTATGGTGCGCGAACATTAAGCGAAAGCACGCTCCAGATTCATTTGTATTGATATAGTCTAGCTGGGCTTGACTGGCTTCGCACATTTCTCTTGAAAGATAGAGGCCAAGACCCGTACCTTGGCTTTCTGTGGTAAAAAATGGCTCAAACAAGTGTTGTGCATTTTCATCTGATATACCCGCCCCACGGTCAGTGACATCAATATAAGCTTGCTTGCCTTCTGAAATCACGCCTAGTTTGATTGTTAGTACCGCATCAGGGTTGTGCTGAGTGCCATGTCGAACCCCGTTATCTATGAGATTGATTAGAACTTGCTCAATTTGGCCAGGGTCAAACCGGGCTGTCTCAAGCGGACTGTCTATTTCTAGATCTATTTTTACCAAGCCTTCTCTTTGGTTAATGTACTCAGAAACGATACTAGCAAGCCATTCCTTCAGTGTAATGTCGATAGTTTCAGGTTCTGAACGACGGCTTAGTTGTAAGGTGTTCTCGATAATTAAATTAACACGTTTCGAATGCCTTTGGATTATGTCCGTTAGTTTTTTATCTGCTGCGTCTAAGTTTTCAGACTCCACAAGCAGTTGGGTGGCATGACTAATCGCCCCTAAAGGATTTCGAACTTCATGTGCGATACTTGCTGTAAGGCGGCCCAGCGAAGCAAGTTTTAGTTGCTGGGCTTGTTGAGTCATTAGGCGGGTGTCATCAATAAAAATAAGAATTTCTGATCTTTTATTTTTTTGTAAATGAGAGAAATTTGCTTGAACTAATGGCTTCTCGGCTGAGGCTTTGAATGGTGTGGTCCGTACACCAGAATCTTGTTGCCATAATTGAATTCGGTCAATGACAAAAGATGGTAAGAGATCGTTAGAATCTATATTAATTAAATCTTTACAGGCCTGATTAATGAGTATGATTTTAAAATGGTCATCACAAACAATAATTCCCGTACGCATGCTTTGAATAATATGATGATTCAGTTTTTCAAGTTCAATAATGTCTTGCTCGCGTTGTTCAGCGAGCGATTCACTTTGAGTGATACGAATGGAAAAATATTGAAGCATATAAGCTGTTGCAAAATATACGCAGCCCATTAACCCTGCTTGGGCGAGATCAGTGATAGTGTCGATGTCAGCAAGTAGGCGTTCGGTTTCAACACCAATTGAAAGTAAGCTAGCAGAAGCTGCAAAAGATAAACCGATGCGACCTCTCATTATAATATTACCAGCAGCAACGGTGATGACTAATAAGTTAACCAAGCCTCCCGAAATTCCTGCACCGGAATAAAATAAAGCGTGTAAAGCGAGTATATCTAGCGTGATAACCGTGAAAACCTGGCGCGGGGTACCTAATAATACAAAACGGAAAAAAACCAATGTTGTAATATTTAGCAGTAGGTAGCTTAAGGTTAATATTTGAAATATTTCTGTGTACCGAAATGAATTGAGTAGCAATTCTTGTGATATAGATATTCCCAATAAAAGAATACCAATAATAACTTTATAGAAATTATAATAATTAAATAAAGAGGATGTTTGAGGGGAGGTTTGCAAGTAAGCTTCCTAGTGTTCAAAATGATACATGTATTCAGTATAACCTAGGATTCAAATAAAATTAGTCGTGTTAAAACTACTTCTGCCAGTTTTGTTGTGTTGTACTTAAAATAAATCTAAATAAGAGGGAAAGAAATGAGTGATATATACGGAATTAAGGTCAAATCGATTAAAGGTGAAGAAGCAGAACTTGAAAGCTATCGAGGGAAAGCGATGCTGATTGTAAATACCGCGAGCAAGTGCGGATTTACCTCTCAATTTAAAGGCTTAGAAGGACTCTATGAAAAGTATCATGATCAGGGTTTAGAGGTTTTAGGTTTTCCTTGTAATCAATTCCTAAAGCAAGATCCTGGTAGTGAAAGTGAAATTAGCGAATTCTGTACATTGAATTACGGCGTTACTTTTCCAATGTTTTCAAAAATTGAAGTGAATGGCGAAAATACGCATCCGCTATATCAACATTTAAAGTCTGAAGCTAAAGGGCTGTTAGGCTCTGAAAAAATAAAATGGAACTTTACAAAATTTCTAGTGGATAAAGAAGGAAAAGTACTTAAGCGTTATGCGCCTAACTTAGAGCCCAAAGAAATAACGGCGGATATTGAAAAAATATTAGCTTAGTGGAAAAAATTAAGTCGAAATAAATCAGTATGTGAATAGTTCGAACTACTACTATATTCTACAGTAGTAGTTCGAAGGTAATAATTAAGCCTTTTCTGTTTTTTTTGTTTTAGGTCGGCTAGGTATCGCTACTTTTGTTTCTTTAAGAGCATACTTTTCCAGCCCCGCTAGATGCGTTTCGCCAAAGTACTTTTTCCATTTAATCAGTTTTGCATCAACTGGAAATTCACCCTCCTTCGCTTCGCCTAGTTCTTTAGCTAGCGCCATTAGTTTCCCATTATGAAAGCGATATTTCGGAAAGCCATAAAACGCAAAAGTCGTCGATAACGTTAATGCCGTATCTATATTTTTAAGCATCTTGTCATTACTGTCTGCCTTACCCAATAATGACTTTACGTCATGTAAAAAACCTAAGGGTACTTTTAACGCTTTCACGGCTGTTTCAAAGACAGACTTTGAAACAAAGGTGAATTCTTTTGCTGGCTTCTTATTTTTAAATAATTTTGGGTAAGCGCGGTAATTTGATTGAGCCTCTTGAACCATCGCTTCTTTTAATTCGCCTATAATCGCAGGATTAGAACCGCTGCTGCAGGATTGGTATATGTTCGTTTCATTCGGCGATACAAATACTTTTGTCATCGCTAGAATGATGCTATTAGCAACAAGGTCAGCAGGAATGATATCCATGACCGCGTTATCATTAGCAGGAAAATAAGCAATTTTTCCGCGTGCGTAAGCAAACACAATGGCATCGGCAACTTTTATGCCTTCTATCCAGCCCGGCATCGGCCCTTGTAATGTGCTTTCAATTATTGCAGGTCGTACAATGGCAAGTGATTTAGTGTCGAGTTTTTCAATAAGCAGTTGTTCACCCATCCACTTTGTAAACGTATAGGTGTCATTCCAACCATAATGCTTAGCTTGAGCAATACCTAAGTCGACCAAAGACTTTATTTGTGCATCTTTGCTATCTGAAGGAAGGCGAGTGCTAGAAATTTTATCTTTTAGTCTCGAAATTAGCGACTCAACTTGGTAAAGACCTTTCTCATTCCGGGGGATTCGATCTTTTCGGGAATAATCGCGGCCTGATGGCGCAGAGGTGTCTTCGTAGATGTCGCCCTTATTAAATCCATTAACATAACAGGTCGAGACTTGTACGACCGGCGTGTCACCACCTAGTTTTGAAAGTTCAATAATGTTGTGCAAACAGAGGGTGTTAATTTTTAATGCTTTATCAAGAGCCTCTCTAAAGTTAACACTCGCAGCTGAATTTACAATAATATCGATACCATTAGCGAGTGATGCAAAGCTCTCAGTATCTAAGCCAAATTGCTTTTGAGTTAATTCGCCGCTAATAATGTTTAGTTTGGTTTTACAAAAATTATTGAAGGCATCTGAGTCAGTATCTTTTAAATGATCAAAAATAGAGGAGCTAAGCACTTCGTTCTCAAAACGCTCTTGAGCAGTATTATGTTTAGTGTTAGCCCTGATTAATATATTAATACTAGCGACATCAGGTATGGATCTAATAATTTTCTCGAGCAAAACTTTGCCTAAAAAACCGGTACAGCCCGTAATTAAAATGTTTTTTCCGGAAAGATTTTCTTTCACTCTTGAGTGTTGTGTGTTTTTCATCGCTTACCTGCTTATTTAGTGTTGGCTGTTAGTTGTTCTTCGCCTCATTAATACATATCCCTATATATTAATGAGGCGATTTGAATATTTATCGTAGAGGTAAATTATAGGCCGATGTTTGTTGATGGGGTATTGATTTTTAATAATTAGCGGGTGTTTGTTAATAAAATTAATTCTGGTGTGAGGTGGTTCGCTTTATTTCTTTTAATTAGAGTATAAGCACTATTTTTCAAAGGCTGAAATTAGCCTTTAATTTTGAATTTTTTTTTGGGTAGCCTGAGAGAAAAATAAAGTCTGATCTTGTGATTTTAAATCATAAATGCTTCAAGCTATTGAAATTAAAGTAATTTGTAGGGAGCGGGTTGTAGGAAGCCTATGTAGGCTTCAGGGCTGTATGAAAACGATTATAAGGAGGGCTTAGCGTGCTCGCAACGTAATGTTAGCGTTAGCATTTGCGTTATTTTTTTCGGCTAATAACTGCTTTCTAATAATTTTTCCATTTGCAGTGCGTGGAAAATTGCTTACAACATAAATTTTTTTCGGAACTTTATATTTTGCTAAGTGCTTCTCTGAAAAAGTGATAAGTTCAGAGGCTGTAATTGCTTGGTTGTCTTTAGGGATGACGAAAATAACCACCAAGTTTTTGTCTTTTTCTGTTGTTTCTTCTAATGCCACACAGTCGGCTATTTGAGAATGGGTTTTAATAACGCGTTCTATTTCGTGTGGTGAAATTCGAAAGCCAAAGCTGTTGATAATGTCGTCTTTTCTGCCTAAAAACCAGAAGTATCCATCTTTATCACGTCGCGCATAATCGCCTGTTAAAAAGTAATTGTTCTGCCTAGAAGCTTGTGTGACTGCAGGTAGTTTCCAGTATTCAATAAATAACCCCGGGTCATCTAAACCAATACAGAGCATGCCCTCTTGTTCATCTTCAACAGGCTGCATATTCTTGTCTAATAATTCAATATGATGGCCGGGTTGAGGAAAGCCTGCAGATCCCGCACGAATAGGACAGTCTACATGTTGCGATAAATAATAAGAGCATTCCGACATACCGATTGCTTCATATATATCGAGTTTAAAGCGTTGTTTCCAAGCACTTAACATTTCATCTGATAAGTGTTCTCCCGCACACATGCAATGTTTTAAGCTTGGTGTGTCGATTGCAGTGAATGTTGTCTTTTGTATTATTTGTCGATAAATTGTCGGTACACCAATAAAAATAGTGCATTTGTGCTTTGAAATGAGCTGGGGCCATGTGTCGGCACTGTTATCTCCCTCATATACAATAACCGTTTTACCTAAAAATAAAGGGTCCATGAGGGCTGTGCCTAAAACATAGGTCCAATTAAATTTACCTGAATGTAAAACTCGGTCGTGCTGTTCATAGTTAAACCAATATTTAGCCGAAGGTGTTCTGCCGAGTAAGGCCCTATGTGCATGGAGAACACCTTTTGGATAACCTGTTGTGCCAGAGGTGTAAACTAAATAAGCGGGGTCATTGGCTTTGGTGTGAACGTCGATTGGGCTTGTTGGTTGTCGTGCTAAAAGGGTCTTGAAACTTATTGTTTGACTACTTGGGTTATGGAGGCCCGAAGGGTGAGTTTCATTTGTATTTAATTCGTCGATTAAAATAACATGCTCTAAGTTAGAGAGCTCAGATTGGAAAGATATAAGACGCTGCCATAAATGCTGAGTTGTGACCAAAACTTGGGACCCTGAATCTGTAATGAGATAATCAAGTTCTTCGCCTGTCAGAAGGGTCGAGGTGGGTACCGCAATCGCGCCAAGCTTTAAGGCACCAAAAAAAGCAAGCGGAAACTCAATGCAGTTCGGCAGCCATAGCAGCACTCTGTCGGCTATTTTGATACCTAAATCAGTCAGGGCGTGCGCAAAGCGGTTGGACTGCTCATTAAGCTCAGTATAGCTAAGGGTTTGTGTGTGCTGGTGCGACTGATCAACAATAACAGCGGTTTGGCTCATTGAAAATGCTGGTACAGAAGGTCCCGTGCAAGCATTTCCAATATTAAAGTATTCAGGAATACTAATTTGCTCCGTTATTTTTTTTCTATCGCCATCAGTCGAAACTTTCATGGTTTTATAGGCCCAGATTCAATACTATTTTACCGATATGTTGATTGCTCTCCATCAAACGATGGGCATCAGATGCTTTGCTCAAGGGGAAAACTTCAGCAATAACGGGTTTTATAGATTTGTCCGCATAATATGGCCATATATGTTTAAGTAATTTCTGTGCTATCTGCGTTTTTACTTCTGGTGATTGAGGTCGAAGCGTGGAGCCACTTACAGTTAAGCGCTTAAGCATTACAGGTAAGAAATTTACTTTAGCGACCGGGCCTTGAAGGTAGGCGATATTAATTATTCGGCCTTCCAGTGCAGCGAGTTTCAAATTCTTTTGAATGTAGTCACCGCCCACCATGTCGAGGATGACGTCAACGCCTTTTCCATTCGTTGCCTCTTTAAACTCACCTAGAAAATCGTTTTCATGGTAGTTGAGCGCCATGTCAGCACCTAGCTTGAGACAGGCGTTACATTTTTCCACACTGCCTACGGTCGTGAAAACTTTGGCGCCCATTACTTTGGCAAATTGGATCGCGGTGGTACCAATGCCGCTTGAGCCACCGTGTACAAGGAAGCTTTCTCCGGTTTTAAGTTCTGCCCGATCAAAAATATTAGACCAAACTGTAAAAGCAGTTTCAGGTAATGCTGCCGCTTCAATCATGGATAAACCCTCAGGAATTGGTAAGCACTGCCCTTCAGGTACGGCAACAAATTCTGCATAACCACCGCCATTTGTTAGCGCGCATACTTGATCTCCAACTTTCCAGTTGCTTACTTCGCTGCCCACAGCTTTTACTTCGCCGGCGACTTCTAAACCAAGTATCGGGGATGCCCCTTTTGGTGCTGGGTAGTTGCCTGAACGTTGAATGATATCAGGTCGGTTTACACCTGCAGCAGCAACCTGAATCAGAATTTCATTTTCTGTAATATCTGGTATTTGACCTTCCGCTAAGGCTAGTACTTCAGGGCCGCCAAATGTAGGCGTATCGATATATTTCATGAAAGCACTCTAATATTTTAATAGAATTAAGGAGGCACTGGATACCCGAAATAGGCATGCAGTATGTACAAGTTAGAAAGACAATCTAATCGCTTGCTAAATAGCGGTCAAGCAGGAAAGACGAAAAATTAAAATTCTGTTTTTAGCCGTAGCAGTGCCGTCAATGAATATTGAGAGCACGCTCAACTTTGACCGAATGATCTGGATGTATTGCTAATCGTGGTCGGTTTTAATGACCGAGCCATAATAAGGCTTAGGCAGTCTTTTTATATAAGGCGTCGTTTGCATGACGGATATATAAGAGTAGTTCCATTTCTGCATCTTGCTTGGAGGAGAATGGGCCTTCTTCAGTAAATTCTCTGGTAATGAAGAACCATTCATCATTTACATGTGTGATTCGATCGCTTCTGAACCAACGTTTATCTGTTTCACCTGCTCGTACGTTCATAACCCAACCCCTAATTAACAGCGACTTCATTGGATGCACACTTAAGTGTAGGGTCAGCTTTGTCTAAATAGCGAATTGGTTTCACAAGAGTTCACATATTTTTGTCTGGTTAAAAGATAAAAGAATAATGAAAATTTCTTTTACATTTAAACGTTCTAGCATGGTTAAGTATAAGTGTTTGATGGAAACGGATGGAACAGAAACTGGCACATTTTTTAAACTGTGCTTGTTGGTTTATGCCAAACAAGAGCCGGTTTTAGTCTTAAGTTTAGTGCTTGGTTATTTGTAAATTCTTATTCGGCAACTATAATATTTAGGCTTTATAGTTCTAAATGGAAGATAATAATTTAGGGATATTAATTTATGTTATGTGCCGAGAAAAAGAATAAAATAGCAGAGGATCAGACTGTGGATCAGACTGTGGAGCTCATTAGCAATGTACTCGTGCTTGATGGAAATGAAGACGCTTACGGTGTATTGAAGGTATTTTGTCAGGAAAACCAGCTTGTTGGTTTTAGGGCATCGACTGAAAGTGTTAATGAGGTGCTGGAAAGTAATATCTATTTTGGTGCCGTACTTATTTCTGAAGAAGCGATTTCAAGTAGTATTGACTCATTAGAGTTGTCGTATCAAATACACCTTAGTCGACCCGATTTACCTATTTTCTTGCGCCGTTATGATTCTAGTAACCTTGAGGGTATTTCTGAAAAATATCAGAAGATTTTTACGGGTGCATATTGCTTATCCAATCTAGAGTCACTTAAAAATTTAGTACATGGGCAACTCTTTGATTCATTTTATCCAACTGAGTTAGTTACTGGTATTCAGGCAGTTTCTGAAGAATGTGTTAAAAACGGTTTCACTGATGTTGAAGTTCAAAGTGACACACCATTTTTAGTTCATGATAAGTTGATGGAAGATTTTAATAGCTTAATTGCATTAGAAAGCAAGTGGTGTCGTGGTTATATGATGCTGCAAGCGAGCAAGCAACATGTCGTAGACTATATTAGTGCGAATAAGACTGGGGTGGTTGTTAATGAGGTCAATGAGGTCAATGATCAGGATTCTAATACCGTTATTAGTAACTTAACCAATGAAATATGGGGGGCTATTAGGCGTGAGTTTATGGGCTACGGGAATGAGCTTGAGGCCGATGCAAATCGTACGCAAGTGCCTATTTTTATAAACCCTGATAAACGTTATATTTCTTTTGGAACGTCCAAGCCTCAATTATGTTATCGATACCATATTATTGATAGCAATGGTGTGCTTGAGCCTTTAGTTATTACTCATAAGTTGATTTTTAACCTTGACTGGTCGCCAGAGAATTTTGAACTGAGTGAGCAGGCAATGGATGAATTTATTGAAACCGGTGACTTGGAGATGTTTTAGTCAGAGTGTTGTTGACCCTATCGTTTGTATGAAAGTCTCTGTAAGTAAGGGGCTGTAATGAAACGGGGTAAACCTTAAATTTAATCTAATGCTATATCGCTAAAAGATTGCGCAACCATATGTTGTGGGTGGCTGGGCAATTCGCCGTCTCTAATAAGCCAATAAGTCAGCATGCCTGCTTCTTTGGCTGCATCAAGTTCTTCAGCGACATCTGAAAGAAAGAGTACCTCGTAGGCGGGAACGTCTAATGAATCTATGATGTTAAAGTAAGAACTTGCTTCCTTTTTTCCACCAATCAAGGTGTCGAAATAGCCGTTAAACAAACTATTTAAATTGCCATAATTGGTATGGCCGAATAATAGTTTTTGCGCAGCAACAGAGCCTGAAGAATATACATGTAGCTTGATACCTGATTTTTTCCAATGCGCAAGCGCTTGGTGTGCATCTTCGTAGATATGGCCTTTAAAATCGCCATTTTCATAACCTTTCTGCCAAATCATGCCTTGAATTACTTTTAAAGGTGATATTTTTTTGTCGTCAGTAATCCATTGTAATAACTGTTTAATGATGGCACCAGTATCAGATAAAGCTAAGCCAGCAATACTAGCCGCTTCATCTAATTGTGTGCGTACGTCTGAAGACGCTTGATTTTGTAAAACGAATGATTCCAAGTGGGCGCTGGCATAGGGGAAAAGTACTTCATGAACAAAACTAATTGAACTGGTAGTACCTTCTATGTCTGTAACGATGGATGAAATCATATTGGGGCCTTATTACTTATCTGTTTGTGCTAATGTTTCAAAACGAGGTAGCTTTTCGGAGAGGGCGTCGCCGGTAAATGTTGCGACCCAACCTTCAGGGTTTGAAAACAGACGAATACAGGTAAAGCTAGGGTTAGGGCCCATATCAAACCAATGCTTCGTGCCATCGGGCACACTGATTAAATCGCCTGCCTGGCACAATAATACATAAATTTTGTTGTCTATATGAAGGTAAAATATACCTTGTCCCGCAACAAAAAACCGAACCTCGTCTTCAGCGTGAGTATGTTCGCTTAAGAATTTTTGACGAAGCGATTCTTTATCTGGATGATCTGGTGTAAGGCAGACGACATCAGATGTTGAGAAATCACATTCTTCTTCACAAAAGTGTTTAATTTCAGTTGAATAGGTGGATAGAATATCTTCATTAGATGCCTTTCGATCTAATTCACGTACCGGCCAGCGTTCAAAACAAATGCCTGAATCATGCAGAATATTTGAAATTATTGCATAGTCCTCAGTAATTTTCTCAGGGCTATCCAGGTTTTCTTTGTCGTAGATTCTTAGGGTGCTCATTGGTTTATCCTTTGGTCATTTTAATCTGTTCAATTTCACACTGAATCAAGAACTCTAGTGCTTCAATATGGCGTAGGCATTCTTTCATATCTTTTCCCCAAGTATATAAACCGTGACCGCGAATGATATAAACCGGTACTTGCTTGTTTTGCTCAAAATAAACGATCGTTTTTTTTGCGAGAGAAGCGATGTCCTGGGTATTTTCAAAAATTGGAATTATGAGGTTTGCATCATGGGTCACTTGGCCTGAAATCGCTTTTTGTAATTCATACCCACTTAAAACTAATGATGCTTTGCCGTTCAAATATCGACTTAATACTGTTGCTCCAACAGAATGGGTATGTAAAACGCTTCCTACGTTTGGAAAAAGTGCATAAATAGAGCTGTGTAATAAGGTCTCTGCAGATGGCTTCAGGCTACTGTCAGAGGGTTGTCCATGAAGATCAATGACCATGATGTCGTTATTTGTAAGCATACCTTTATGCTTGCTTGAAGCCGTTATGGCTATATGGTGAGCATCAAGGCGCGAAGAATAATTACTACTTGTAGCAGGAGACCAACCTTGTTTATATAGGAACTTTCCAGCATCAATAATTTCAGCAGATTTCAATAAAAAATGATGTTCATCTACCAGAGTCGTGTCAGGCATTATTACACCAAAGTCAGATAGTATATTTATATAGGCGATTAGCATAAGGCTAATCGAATAAGATGAGTATTATAGCTAAAAATCAATGACTATAATGCATTAAATACACAGTTTCATGGCAGGCTTTATAAATCACATAGGGGGGGGATGACAGCCGCTTACTTTTCATTCCAGTTATATAAGGGGGTTGGGACCTATGTTAAATCTCCAAATTTGAGTATAAAAGAAAAAGAGTGGATTCCGGCCTAAAAGCTCACCGGAATGACATTGTAGGGCTAAAAATAATGTTTGAGTGATGGTTATAGTTTCATTTGTTTGGCAATCATTTCTTTCATAATTTCGGTTGTACCACCGCCAATAGAAAGTATTTTTGCGTCACGATATAGGCGTTCAACAACAGATTCTTTCATATATCCCATGCCACCAAATATCTGAACAGCTTCTCGCGTTGTTTTTTCTGCAACATCAGTGGCAAAATTCTTAGCCATCGCCATTTCTTTGATTGGGGTTTGATTAGCTTGCATTTTAGCCGCAACACGGTAGGTGAACTCTCTCGCAATTTCTACCTCCGTGGCCATATCGACCAGTTTGTGGCGGATAACTTGATACTTACCGATAGGGCGACCAAAAGCTTCGCGTTGCTTAACATAGTTTAAGGCTTCATCTAAAGCGAGCTGCGCGGTCATATAAGCCATCACACACAAGGATAACCGTTCCTTCATGAAATTCGTCATAATACAAAGAAAGCCGCCATTTTCTTGTCCAATCAAGTGGCTGGCAGGCACTAAACAATCTTCAAAAAATAGCTCTGCAGTATCACTGGCATGCCAGCCCATTTTTTTAAGTTTTCGGCCTACGCTAAATCCAGGTGTTCCTTTTTCAATTAATAGGAGGCTTATTCCGCCATAACCATCAGCACCAGTTCTAACGGCTACGGTGTAATAGTCAGCTCGAACGCCGCTAGTGATAAACATCTTACTGCCATTGACGCGATAATGATCGCCTTCTTTTACGGCGCGTGTACGAATATTTGCAACATCAGAGCCTGCATTTGGTTCCGTGATCGCAAGCGCGCATATTTTTTCTCCACGAATAACCGCAGGGATGATTTTTTCTTTAAGTTCATCAGAACCCCATAGCACTACAGGAGGCAACCCAATATCAATAGAACCTAAGCTCGCCACTAATCCGCCTGATGTGCATTTCATCATTGCCTCGCTGGCCGCTATTTTCATGAAAATATCACCCTCAGCTGTGCCGCCAAATAACTCTGGGTATCCAATCCCTAAGAAACCTAAACTGCCTGCCTTGGTATAAATTTCTCTAGGAAATTCACACGCCTCTTCCCATTCATTAATAAATGGCGTTATTTCATTTGAAACAAATTTCTCTATGCTATTTTTGACTTGGTCGTGCGTTTCGTTGAAGTAATTAATGTCATTTTGCATTGAATTATTCCCTGCTTTTTTATTAAGTGATATAGGTTTAGGTCAAGTTTGTAAGGGGGTAGTCGGAGTATGAGTAATATTTCGATACCAAGCAAGCGCTTGGTATATTATTAATGGTTAATGGTTAATGGTTAATGGTTAATGGTTAATGGTTAATGGTTAATGGTTAAGCCATTCTAAATTGCAGTAAATTTTATTGTTTATTCTATTACCTAAGTCTCGAAACCAATTAAGCTGAGGGTAATTGTTATAAATTATCTTGATTGACGTAAATCTCTGTTGTATTTTGACTATCTAAGATTAACTAAGAGTTGAAATAATGGCTGATAATGTAAAAGACTTCTTTGATTGTTTTGTTGAGGACTTCCCGTCTTTTGATGGAGGTATTATTGCTAATCGTTATACGGCGCCCTATACAGCGGTGACATCTGATGGTGAACTTTGGGAATGTAGTGACCCTGTTGAGACCGTCGCTTATTTTCAAGGCCTGCTTGATAGACATTCAGCATCAGGTGTTCTTTTCTGCAAATATAGTGACTTTGAATGTCAACAGCTTGGGAAAAGTAACTATTTTGCGACCGTGACTTGGAGCATGATGGGGGCTGAAGACAAAGTGATTTCTACTTGGCGTGAGTCATATAACTTAGTCAAGACAGGTTCAGGTTTAAAGATTTTTACCTCTATAGATCATTAATAAGAAAGCAAATAATGAATTCAGCACAACTAGCGTGCTCAGAGCAGCAATACTTGTTTTGTTTGCTCTTCGGTGTATGGCGCTAAAGGACTTGCGCCAAACGCATATTGATGATCCTATTTAAGCTCTCTATAGCAATGAATAAAAATAATATAAAAAGGAAAGGTAATGAAAAAGCACAGTTTTCAGCTAGCTGTGGGCAGTACATTGCTCGTAGGGCTTATGGTTTTGGGTTTTGTTTTTTTTGTACCTAATTTAGCTAAAGAAGAAAGTAAGCCAGATATTTCCGGCTATCAAACCCCATTCATGATTGGCGATTATGCCATGGAGGATCACCAAGGAAACAAGGCTTCTTGGACGAAGTTGTCTGAGCGTCCAGTGTATTTAACTGCTGGTTTTACGCGTTGTCCACATTCATGTCCGATGACAATGGTCATCTATCAAAAACTGGCGAAAAAAATAGGCACTCAGGCCGATTATGCTTTACTGACCGTTGATCCTGAGCATGATAAAACGCCAATACTTGACGCTTATTTATCCTCAATTAATCCTACTTTTATTGGTTTACGCATTGGCGATAAGGCTGAATTAGATCTAGCAATGGCTGACTTAAAACAAACCATTGTGGATACCGGCGAACCTTTAGATTTAATGCATAGTAATTATATTTATCTGATGCACCCAAAACTAACAGGAATTGTTATATACACCAAGCCTGATGTAGCGCTAATGGCGCAGGACCTGGAAATATTGAACGCGATTTAAGTTACAGATGGCTTATTTCCCATTAGCCAATAATCTGCACTCACACCTCATTGCTGCTCAAATCTGAGCGTTCGGCAACTTTTTATAATTGAAACCTACTCTACTCGTCTTCATTCCGGTGTGCTTTTCGGCCGGAATCCAGTTTTTTACGTAAATAGGGTTTCGCAAATAATTCAAATAAACAAAATTTTGTCAGTGAAAGAAAGATTTAGCGGGTCTAGGCCATTTGTTAAGTAGGTACTTATTTTTTACTTTGGTTAAAGTTAGGTAAAGTGCTTGGTGGCGCTTGATTTTTGACTGTTTTAAACGTGAGTATTGCGGTGTCACGTACACCTTTATCAGCTCCCATCTATATTGCAGACTCTATAGAGTACATTCCGCAACAGACCTGAATGTTGAGCTAATTGAAACAAATGGCGGTAATCTATGTTTTACGTAGTAATAATTACGAATCTTGAAATGAAACCGTTAGTGGTTATTCCACTAACGGTTAGTTGTTCTCTAGATTTAGAACAAGGCGTTATTCAGATAAATCAGCGTTTATAATCGCATCAGCATACCCTTGGTAAGCGCCTTCAAATTGTTTAGCAACGGTGTCTGGAAATAAGTGAAAGCTACCTGCTTTAAGTGATGCCACAATCCCTTCAGAAACTGAGCTGGTTGGATCAGCGACTTCAAAACCAGCTTTGTTGCCCATATCTGTCGCAATAGGGCCTGGGTGAACGCTCAGTACATCAATGCCTTTAGGAGCAAGTTGATCACGTAAACCTTGGGTTAACGAGTATGCGGCGGCTTTTGATGCTGAATACGTACTGAATCCAGTGAAATTTTTGATCGAAGCAACAGAATTTAATTGAACGAGAGCGCCACCGCCATTAGCCTCAAGGATAGGCGTGAAGGCTTGAGCAATACGAATTAATCCAAAGACGTTGATGTTAAGTTCTTTTGTTAATGCCGCTTCAACATTACTACTCAATGGGTCTGCAATTTCCAATACGCCGGCATTGTTTACCACAACATCGACATCTTTAGCATATTCGGCCAGTTTTTTGATCGAATCAGCATCGGCGACGTCAACCTGCAAGGTCACCACTTTATCACCGTATTTTTGGGCTAACTCTGTGGTAGATTCAGGGTTTCTAACGGCTAAATAAACTTTTTTGGCACCATGCTTTAGAAATGATTCTACGATTGCTTTTCCAATGCCACGGTTAGCTCCAGTTACAAGGGCGGTTTTGTTTTCAATTGATAAACTCATGTATTGCTCCAAACTATTTTGTTAATAAGTGATAAAGAGGTTGCACCATTAGATCTCTATTAAAATATTTTCTGTACTGATCGGTATGGTTGAAATCAATTGTACTGATCGGTATAGTATTGTCAAGCGATTTAAAAGAAGTAACGAGTAAAAGGCAGAAAGGTGAAGTATGGCTAGTGGCAGAAAACGAGAATTCGATACGCAGGATGCACTTGATGCAGCGATGAAAGTTTTTTGGAATAAAGGCTATTTTGGTGCGTCATTAACGGATCTTACCGAAGGTATGGGGATCAATAAGCCGAGTATGTATTCGGCCTTTGGAAACAAAGAAGATTTGTTTCTAAAAGCGACGAGATATTATATCGACCACCACGCAAAACCACATGCAGATCTTCTATCAGAATCAGGGGTTGATATAACTGCCCGAATTAAAAATTATCTAAAGTCAGTGGTGGCAGCTCAGTGCGATGCGACGAGCCCAAAAGGGTGTTATATCTCGTTATGCGTGGCTGAAGCTGCGGCAGACTGCATGCCGACTAATGCTCGTGCTTTAATTGACGAGGCCGGTGGATATGCGGTGACAATGCTGACTGAATTTTTACAGCAAGACCCTGAATCGAAAGCCTTAAAGTTGAATGAACTAGCGGCTGAAAAAGCGCTTTTTCTTGTAGCAATTCTACATGGAACGGCCTCTATGGCACGCTCAGGTAAAACTATGACAGAACTAAACTCGGTCATAAACAATGCAATGCTTTGTTTGAACTTACCACTCATAGCACCTTATTAAACAATAATTTAAATTCATACTGAATAAATACATAAATTTTAAACTAAATCGCTTAAATAAGGGGCTAGGTCAGTCTGCTTAAGCGATTTAGTTTATGATTATGCGCAATAGACATATTAAGGAAATGGAATGAGTGGCGTAAGAAATAAAATAGCAATTGTTGGTAGTGGTATTGCAGGTTTAAGTGCAGCTTGGTTACTTGGTAGGCATCACGATGTTACGTTATTTGAACGCCATGATCGCCCTGGTATGGGCGCATTTAATCTCACACATAAAGATGGCGCAATAGAAGAAAGAATTGATGTGCCTTTAAGGGCGTTTAATACTTGCTATTATAAGAATCTGGTTGCGTTATATGCCGAGATGGGTGTTGAAATACAGCGTACAGATCACTCAGCCTCATACTCTTGTGAAGGAAATCAAAATACTTATTTTGGCTATCAATATTTTAATATCGGTAAGCGAGCTCTGCCTTTTTTTGGAAATATTAAGCACCTTAATTTAAAGACGCTCACGATTGCCAAAGATACCATGCGTTTTTTGGTTTTTGCTAAGCGAGATTGCAAAAAAGGTAAGATTGATGGCTTTACGATCGAACAATATTTACGTTCTAACCATTATTCGAGCGCTTTTATTTATGAAGTGTTGTTGCCATCCTTTGCGGCCATTTGTACTTGTTCTTATGACGCGGTTCGGCAATATCCAGCAGAAATTATTATCAACTTTTTAGCTGATGGCATGTTGTTTAATGGTATTTGGCGAGCAAAGCATGGGGCGGAAGATGCGATTCATAAAATGTTGCAGCACTGCCACACTGTCCAGTGCCATACCGAAATAAAAAAAATAAGTAATAATCAATCCGGTGTTCAAATTCTTGAAAGCAGTGGCAAGGTGCATCAATTTGATCATGTCATTATTGCGGTACAGGCAAATCAAGCGATTAAGCTCATTTCAGAAGATGAGAAAAATGCTATCGAACTACTGAAAAAAATACCATATGAGCGTAGTGAAGTGGTTGTGCATGGTGATATAAATTTAATTCCAAGTGCAGATAAGGATCGAGCGCCAGTTAATTTCTTGGTTGATAAGAAACAAGATAAGCCCATGGCTAGTATTTGGTTGAATAAAATATACCCCTCTTTAAAAAATAGCTCACCACTATTTCAGACCTGGAATCCTACGATCACACCGGATGAAAAACTGGTTCTTGGGCGCTCTCATTTCGAAAGGCCAATTGTTAACTTGAAGAGTCTGGCGGCCATTAAATCACTGAATCGATTGCATCAACAAAGAGACCGCAAAATTTGGTACTGCGGTTCGTACGCCATGCCGGGAATTCCATTGCTTGAAAGCGCCGTGCAGTCGGCAATGAATATTTCTGAAAAACTAGGTGCTGAGGTGCCCTGGGAAATGTAAGCCTAATCAAGCCTCTTTCAAAGTACGAGAGAGGCTTGGGTCGATAGCGTTTAAGTATTAAGCAGGTAACTCATTTTTTGTATAATCTTTGTTGTCTTGGTTGGGCTCTTGATATGCTTTCATTAACTTAACCACAGCACCTGCTTTTCTACCTTGCATGACACAACTTGTCATCATTCCGGCCATTAGTGCACCACCTACACCGGCAGTCATGACGTCAGATCCTGTCATATAGAGGTTTTTTACAGGAGTATCTGGGTGTAAAAATGGCTTTTTAAAACGATCAACAAAGTGATCTAAGGCTAACATTTCGCCGGCACTGTTCTTCTGATACCAGTTTGTAGACAGTGGTGTCGAGAGCTCAAAATAGTCAAGTTTGTCACGTAATTGAGGGTGGCGCTCAAATAGTTTTTCCATTAAGCGATCAGCAAATTTAGCCTTGAAAGTATCGTAATCTTCGCCGCGCTTTTGCCACTGGCTTCCTTCCCACTTTTTAAACCATTCCATGTTGGCAGGGGTTACTACTTCAACCGTTGATTTGCCTGGGTAACGCTTATCCCATTCAGGGTCTTTGGCAGAGGGAAAAGAAATATAAACCAATGGGAATTCTTCGTCATGGTCCGCCTTGTATTTTTTTAAATTATTATCATGATCACCATTAGGATAAATCCATAAGTTGGTTGTGGATATACCTAGCTCTTCAGCGGTACCTTTAAAACCAGCATAAATACAAAAGTGGGCACTAGAGGGCTGTACTTGCTCACACCATTTATCAACACCTAATCGATTTTGCACATCACTAGGTAAAAGCTTCTTAACGGTATTATAAAAACCAGCGTTACTGACAATATTATCGGCCGTTATTTCAGTATCATCGACCATACGTACACCGTATGCTTTATTATTCTTAATCAGTATTTCTTCAACATTGGCGTAAGTGAAAACATCACCCCCACTTTTCTGGATGGTCGGAATGATCGAACGTGCGATTTCTGATGAACCACCTACAGGATAAGCGCCGCCTGCTAAATAGTGCTTCGCAATCAGGGCGTGCATTAAGAAAGCGGCATCAACAGGTGCTTGCCCGTAATTGCCCCATTGCCCCGTTAATACTGAAATTAATTCTTGGTTTGAGGTCATTTCTTCAAGCACTTCGCGTGTTGTCTGAAAAAACACCTTAGGGACTAAAAGCGGTCTAACTTTATTATAAAGTCCGCCTAGTAAGCGTGGCATGCCTTGACCGGCAAAAAATTTAGGAGTGTAACGGCTTACATCTCGAATCAGTTGAATGTAATCATCGATGACTGGGCTTTCATCAGGAAAATGTTCTTTAAGCATTTTTGAGAAGTTTTCACGGCCGGCAATAAAAGGATATTCTTTTTCCCCAATGATTACCTTGTCGTATTCATCGTCCATCGCCGCCCACTTTAATCTACCTTCACTAATTACATCAAAAACGCGACGTAAAGTTGATGGCTTATGAACCTCACCAACATAATGAACACCCACATCCCATTCATAACCTTCTCGTTCGTAGGAATGAGTGTATCCGCCAGCAGTATAATGCTGCTCTAGTACACAGACTTTTTTGCCTAATAGTGAAAGGAAAGCAGCATTGGATAAGCCGCCCATGCCAGAACCAATTACGATGGTGTCGTAATGTTTGTCAACGCGCTTAGCACGAAAACGCTTGCCGGTTTTAACCTTCACTTTAGCCATGTGTTTACCTTTGAATCTGAGGTTTATGCAATAAATTGCATATCAATAAGCTTAGGTTAACGCTTAGTGATTTTATATGCAAGTTATTGCATAATTGAACTGTGCTCATGCATAGTTTAGCATTTAAACAATTTAAGGAGGTTTTGTGTCGTTAAAGCATGCAATCATGGTGTTGTTAGAAACTGAAGCCGGTAGTGGGTATGACCTATTGAAGCGATTCAAGCAGCGTTTGGGTTTTTTTTGGCAAGCAAGTCACCAACAAATTTATCAGCAATTAAAAGTGATGCATCAAGATGGCCTCATTAATTGTCAGCAAGAGGTGCAGCAAGGTAAGCCTGATCGTAAAATATATACCATGACTGAGCTAGGGCATGAGGCGCTATTGGCGTGGCTAAATGAAACGTGTAAGCCTCAAAAGGTAAATGATAGCTTGCTTGTGAAGCTGTATGGCGGACATTTGCTCGAGAAAAAAGTGCTTCTGGAAGAGATTCGTCAGCACCGGAGCCAGCACGCAAAAGCGCTGGTGATTATGCAGGAAATGGCACGGCAATATCAGCATCTAGAAGGTCTTGAACGTACGCAACTGGCGATGCCTTACCTCACCTTAAGGCGTGGAATTTTAGGAGAAGAAGCGTGGCAAGTTTGGGCGCAAGAAGTTGAAGAATTTTTATTGGTGAACAAATGATTACTTCTAAGTTGCGCAAGTCAGTGTGAGCCAAACAGGTAGGCTCGTAATTTATCGCATTAAATTGTGACTATACTTTTATTATAGTTAGGAGGAATATAGTTAGGAGGGTGTCTGGTTTAAGCGTTCGTTACGAAAAATCGATAGATCGAGCTAGATTTTCCGATCAATTTAGGCGAAAAGTTGTTCTATCAACGAAATTGATCGGAAAATATGGCCGATATAGGGGTTTTGCAGTAAAACAGAGTTAAATCCGACGGCCTCGTAGGGTAGACCGCAAATTTAAATTTATCTATGCATGTTGTGCATCATGAATTTATGCACTGATGCAAGAATGGAGTATGTCATGATCAGACACTATTATGTTTCAGACGACCTCGAAGATTTAGCGAATATTGAAAAAGAATTAGCCTCTGCTGGCTTAACTGCGCCGCAAATACATGTATTAAGCGAGCAAGATGCTAACGTACAGAATCATAATCTCAATGAGGTTGAATCAGTATTAAAGCAAGATGTTGTTCACTCAACTGAAATCGGTGCTGTTTTTGGTATCGCTGGTGCGATGGCAACGTTGGTGATTGCTTATTTTATGGGGTGGACGAATAGCACGGTGGGTTGGGTTCCTTTTATATTTCTTGCGATTGTTGTGCTTGGATTTTGCACTTGGGAAGGCGGTTTTATTGGCATTCAAAATACCAATGTCAACTTTAAACAGTTTCAGGAAGCTCTCAAAAAAGGTCAGCATGTTTTATTTGTAGATGCTTCACCAGATCAGGAAGAGTCCATTAACAATGTCGTCAAAGCACATAGCCACTTACAAGTTGCTGGCGTAGGAAGTGCAACACCTTATTTGGTGGTACGTGCTCAAGAAATGTTTAGCCGCTTTAAAAAAATAATGCCCTAAGTAGAAGAGATGCATAGTTATGGCTTAGATATTTTTGTAGGTTGGTGATGAACGAAGTGAATCCTAACATTGAGCATGATATTGTGCTTTGTTGGGTCATTTTACTCATTCCAACCTACCGGTATAAGTTCTTTTATCAGTTGGTTTGTAGTGTCGGGTTGGTTGACTTTTGATGTTCTCGCGCGATTAAATAAACTACAATTGCTAGTGATCCAGTTGTTAATACTGCCACAAACCAAGGGTAAGGGCTTATCTCTCTTGATCGGGCATCTGCATTTATCCAGCTACAAATGATTAAACAACAAATAACCAAGTCTAATAATATTTGAAAGCTCCCCAGCGACTCTATTCCTGCTTGCCAAATGCCCACATAACCGACTTTCCACATTACCCACGAACTGAATACGCTGAAACTGATAAAGGTGATCCATAAGGCTATTTTTTTAATATTCATTATTTTGTCCCCATATAAAATGAACGATGAGTTTTAAATAAATAGTGCTTTAAAACAATTACCTCCTAGGTAGTTGTTGTGATGATGCGTCAGCATGGTAGCCGTATATAAAATCACTAAGGGGTTAATTGAATATGACAACCTTGCTGTAGTCATCTTCCATCGCAGTTCATTTTAACTGACCTTTACTTATCACATCGAACACACGAGGTAAGGTTGATGCTTGCTATGATGTTAGTGTAGGTGTTCTGAATGTAGTCAAAGAAGTAGAAGTGTCAGTTTATGGCATTAGAGTGCGTAACTAGGCCCTATAAAAGATACGATTATGTTATCTTACTAAGCTACGAAAATATCAGGAGGAACTTTGTTAAAAAGGTCAGGTCCGTCATATGTTATGAATAATGTATATGGCTTGCTTAGTCGCTTGAGCATAAGACTCTTAAATAAGAATAATTAAGGCCAATAGTCAGCAAGAATGTGGTAACAACATAGACAATCTATTGGTTGCCATTTAATATTCAGGTTGTTGATTATTCGTTATAAATATGAGGAACTTATGGCTGCCGCGAAACCTACTTTAATATTTGCTGCGAGCATGCAGCGCTCAGCAAGTACCTGGCTATTTAATGTTGCTCGAGTACTTTTATCTAGCCAGGAGGCGTTGGCCGAAAAATTTAGTTCTGGTTGGATCGGTGACTTAGACAAAATGCCTATGAAGCCAGTTATGTTGGTTAAAGTGCATGATTTTCATCCTAAAATTATTGATCAAGCTTCATTTATATTCTATTCATTCCGGGATGTTAGAGATGTGCTTGCTAGTATGTATCGACAATTTGGGCAAGAACCTACTTTGGATGCAGCGAGTTCCGCGATTGAAAATCACGAATGCTGGCTGAGATATGCTGGCTTTGTAATGAAATATGAAGATATGGCAGCAAATAAACTTGTTATCGTACAGAGCCTTGCTGAAAAGCTAGGCATAAAGGAATATGAAGCTACAAAAGTAGTGGAAGAAGTTGATGGTTTGAAGAAAACAAATTCAGACTCGGCTAAATATGATACAACCAATCTTTACCACAAAGGGCATATTACAGACGGGCGTCATGGTTCTTGGGAGGGGATTCTTAATAAAGATCTCGAAAAGAAAATAGTAGACAAGCACTATGACTGGTTTAAACGTTACGGATATGTTGATTAGTTAAGTTGTTCTATTTATAAACCACTCTAGAAGGTTTTATGGTAACCGGTTCATCCAGGGGCAAGCTAATTTAACACGGCGAGTGGCATTACAGGATAGAGTCGTGTAATTAAATGGTAATAATAAACAGTTATGTGGAACTGTTTATTAATTTTATTGAAGTTTAAGACTGACCGAAATACGGCCCTCCCAGAGGATTAAATATACCATAACTGCTAATAACTCGGTTGTTAATACTGCCACAATTCAAGGATAAGGGTTTAAACCTATTTATCGAGCACCTGCGTTTATCCAGCTACGGGTGATTAAGCAGAAGATAGCCTCTACTAATATTTAAAAGCTTCCCTGCGACTTTATACTTGCTTGCCAGATTCCCTACATCACCATGAACTGACCGCACTGAAACTGATAAAGATTCCCCATAAACATATTTTTCTATCCATTGTTTTGCCCACGTATAAGATGAATGAAGTGTTTAAAATAGTTAGTGTTTTAAAATAATTACCTCTAAGGTAGTTGTCGTGATGATGTGTCAGCATGGTAGCCTTAGAGAAAATAACTAAAGGAGGGGTTAAATGAATACGACAGTCATGACGAAGCCGTTAAATGTGGAGGCCCGCTCACCCTTTTCAATGATGATGATTAAATGGCGCAAGTTCAAAAAGCTATCGCAATTAGACTTGTCGCTAGAGTCTGGTGTTTCTCAGCGACATATTAGCTTTATGGAATCAGGGCGATCAAAACCCAGTCGAGAAATGGTGCTGGCATTGGCAGATGTATTGGATATTCCGCTTAGAGACCGAAATCAATTACTGAGTGTCGCAGGGTTTGCACCTATCTTTAAGGAGAGACATCTTGATAGCGACGAGATGCATGCAGTACACCATGCACTAGAAATGAGTTTGGCGCACCATGAACCATACCCAGCGATTGTCGCTGATAGAAATTGGAATTTGGTGATGGCCAATGAAGCAGCGCAGCGATTTATTGGGTTAATAGGTGACCCTGAAGAAGTCTGGCAGCGAGTAGATCCTTCAGGCAATAAAAATGTGTACCGCCTAACGTTTCACCCTCTAGGGATGCAGCCGTTGATTGACAATTGGAATGAGATGTCCAAATTATTGCTACTTCGTCTACAGCGAGAGGTCACTGCCGATCCAAATAATGATTTTCTAAGTGACTTACTTGAAGATATGACAGAAATTTCAGGCCTTGAAGTGCTGCGTGGCATGACGGAAATGAGTATACCTTTAGCGCCTATTTTGCCAATGGAAATGACGACTGCCGGTATTACTCTTAAAGTTTTTAGTATGATCTCTTCATTTGGTACCGCTTTAGATGTAACCGCTGAAGAGTTAAAAGTTGAGACATTTTTTCCTGTTGATGATTTTACGAAATTATTTTTTAAACGATTGGCAAAGTGATTTTCATTTACTGTGCTTGTGCTTTTTTATTGTATAGGGGGAATTGTTTACGGCGATGTATTGAGAAAGAATAGGGAGGGGTAAGGGTGAAAAGTGCTACGGCATCAAGCGTTTGATTCACCCTGAGATAGAAAACTAAATTATGATGACATGGCAGCAGCGCGTTTTTCTAAAGCCTCAATTCGTGCCTCTATTGGCGGGTGCGATGTCCATAATTGAGATAAGCCTGATTTAGGTTTTTCATCAATGCCAAAAGCCGCTAACTGTTCCGGTAGCGCTTCAGGCTCTTTTTGCGCTAAACGTTTTAAAGCATTAATCATATTTTGATGGCCTGCTAAATCTGCGCCGCCCGTATCGGCGATAAATTCGCGCTTTCGTGAAAAGTACATAACGATAGTGCTGGCAAGAACAGACAGAATAACCTGTGCAATCATAACTGTTATGAAATAACCGATGCCGTGACCACGCTCATTTTTTAAAATGACTCGGTCAACGATATGACCAACAATGCGTGATAAGAATACAACAAAGGTATTCACAACGCCTTGAATAAGCGTCAGGGTTACCATGTCTCCATTTGCGACATGACTCATTTCGTGGCCGACTACAGCCTCTACCTCGCCTTGAGCCATATTGTCTAACAAACCTTGTGAAACTGCCACTAAAGCTTTGTTTTTGCTGGCCCCCGTCGCAAAGGCATTCATTTGAGATGAAGGAAAAATAGCGACTTCGGGCATTTTGATGCCGACGATAACTGCTTGTTTTTCGACGGTACTGATTAACCACTTTTCAATATTCGTAGTGGGGTTGGTAATCACAACCGCGCCGGTCATGCGCTTGGCCATCCACTTAGAAATTGCTAACGATATAAATGCACCACCAAAACCAATCACACCGGAAAGTATGACTAATGCTTGTATATTTAGGTCAGAGCCATTTTCCGCCAGTATGCTATCAACACCCAATAGGCGTAAGGTAATGCTCAAAACGACCATGATCGCGATATTGGTCATTAAGAATAAGAAGATGCGTTTCATATGTATTCCTGAGTCATACTAAAAATAAATAAAATCACAGTTGCTTAGTTTTTTTGACTTTAAAAGTAATAAGTTAGTACTTACTTCTAATATAATAAAATGTTTGATTAAACAGTATAAGCCTTAAGATCTTCATGTAAATTGATAGACAACTTTGCCAGGTTATCACTGGTTGTGGCAATAGCGCCTGATGCGTGAGTGGTTTCTAACGAGACTTCATTGATACGTAAAACATTATCACTCAATTGCTCTATCACCGCGCTTTGTTCCTCTGCGGCAGAGGCTATTTGAATATTCATGTCATTTATGACGCTGATGTGATCGACGATGCTTTCAATACTTTCACCTGTTAGGCGTGCATGATGGACATTCGAATCGGCTAAAGATTTACTGTTGTTCATAGTGTCTACAGCCTCATTCGCCATGCTCTGGAGGTTTTGTACCATGTGATCAATTTCTAACGCTGATTTTTGGGTGCGAGAAGCAAGGGCGCGAACTTCATCTGCGACGACTGCAAAACCTCGGCCAGCTTCACCTGCACGGGCAGCCTCAATGGCCGCATTGAGCGCTAATAAATTAGTTTGTTCGGCAATACTTTTAATCACTTCCATAACAGCGCCAATTTCATTACTCGATGCATCTAGTCGATCAATGCTCTGTGTCGCATCTTCAATGTGTAGCGCTAATTGGGTCGTAGCGGTGATTGTTTCTTTTACAATACGATTACTTTGAAAGGCTTTGTCATTGGCAGCTTGAGTTGAGTCTGCTGCTTGTACAGCATTCGATGCAACGTCTTGGACGGTTGCAGTGATTTCGTGTAAAGCCGTAGCGAGCTGATCAGTTTCATCGTGTTGGCTCCTCATACCTTGTTGAGTTTGTTCCGTGGTACTGGCCAGGTTATGAGATGTGCTATTAATTTTATCAGCGGCTTCAATGATATTGCGAAACAATTCACGAAGACGGCTAACGGTTTCATTGTAAGTATCAAACAGATCGCCAAATTCATCCTCTTTATGGATGGTAATACTAGACTTGAGATTTCCCTCCGCTAGCTGACTCATGGCGCCATGTAGCTGTTTAAGAGAATAGTTAATACGTTTCGAGATTAATAGTCCGATAAATATCATTAGAGATAACAAGACAACGGTGACGATGATTAAGACCGTTTGGCTATTTTCAATGGTGTTATGTGCATTCTGACGTGTTTGTGCTTGAAGTTCACCTGAAAGGGACTTAAGCGCTAATAAGGAATCCTGCAGCTTTTTGATACTTTGTTTTGAACTAACTTTAAGGTTTTGTGACTGGTGGTGGATATTAATTAATGAACTACTGACTTCAATAAGAGAGTCTTCAGCGCCAATGAGTAAGTTTTCGATCGTTTTCAAATTTTGCTTAAAGTTAGAAAGGGTTTGCAGCGATGCTTTTTCAGAGGTCGGCGTATTTGAAACGAGCGCTTCAATTGAGCGTGAAATAATTGCAATACGTGGCGGAATATCATTACTGGTAATACTTTTTAGTTGGTCAGTATTATCTGATAATTGAATTTTCTGGGAGAGTATTGCCAGCTCTAACATGGCGCGTTGGATGGTACTGGTTTCTACTTGGGTTTTTTCAAACCCTCCTTCTACAAATTTTTTACTTTGCAGTGCTAGTGCTGGGTTATCACCTTTGTTTAAGGCCTTTTTTATTTTTCGGCTAATGCGCTTACTGCTAAATCGGGCTTTACCGGCAATGCCTTCGACATCTTTAAGTGTGTCACTGACTAAGGTATTTAATTGTTCGGACAAGGCAAACTTATTGTTTAGTGCTTGCACTCGGGTAGTCGAGAGCTGGTGTACTTCGTGATTGGCGCTTTGCAAGGCCTCAAAGGTTTGTCTTACCTGCTTGGTTGTTTGTTTGTTTTCGGGCCTAATACTCTCAAACTGCTCAAGGTTGGCTAAAGCTACGCTTATTTTAGTTTCTTGATTTTCTTGGCGAATTTGATTCAATTCAGAGAGCGTAGCCGCTGAAAGCATTTGATGCTGTTCTTGAATCATGTCTGAAGCGAGAGAGAGGGCATCATAGTTATCCTGACTGATGGGAATAACGGTGTCAGTAAGCTCGCTAATATGTTTGGCAAGTTGCTGATTAGAAAACATTCCTGTCGACGTCAGAATAATGGTAGCAAGTGCACCAATGAACATCCAAAATAACAGTTTCGCACGTATTGTTAGTGTCATACTTTTTTGCCTTCTCTCTAAAGTTGGAAATTAATTTAAGCGGATGGTGTCCCAACTCAGGCTATGAAATTTACTGTTTTTGATAATCGTTGGCCAAATTTTATGACTAGCCTGATGGTCATCTATTGCATAACTGACGGGGGTGCCAATGCCAATATCATTGTTACTAATACTCTCAAGGCCATTGACTATGTTCTCGGGCGTGAACTTTCCTTTGACCAGTTGTAAACCTTCGACAAATATTTTCGCTGCCAGATAACCTTCTAGAGACGCAAAGCCAAATGAGGCATCAGCCTGATAGTTTTTAATATCAGCACGATAGCTTTTGACGGCAGGCAAGTCAGATTCAAAATGAGGCACTACTTGGGTGATGATTACGCCTTCAGAATCTTTGCCTAAAGCTTTTTTGAGTGCGACACTGCCGACAAAAGATACGTTGAGAAAGAGGGCTTCAGGGAAGTCTTCTTTTGCTAACTTGATAAACTTAGCACAAGGACCGTAAGCACCTACCATAATGATTGCCTTGGGTTCCGTGTCGGCATCTAATATGGTACTTAAACCATCTTCGACATTTAAGGTGTTTCGGGTGTAACGGCCATGCGCTAGTTTATCGGCATGTTTCACGCCTTGTTTCTTTAAGGCAGCAATTGCACCATTGTAACCTGCATTGCCATAACCATCATTTTGAGTGAAGAAGGCGATCTCTTCAGCTTTGATGCCTTTTTTTAATAAGCCATTCACCATGGCGGCTGTCTCTTCCGCATAACTCGCACGATAATTGATGATGTAGCGATCGGGTGGGGATTGTCGTAATACACCTGCACCTGTAAAGGCACCTACCAAGGGTACTTTTTTCTCATTGGCAATTGGCACCGTCACAATGGCAGTCGGGGTACCGACATTACCAATCACCGAGACGACCTTATTTTTGTCTATTAAAGTGCGCATATTAGGGCCAGCTCTGGCTGGCTCGTAACCATCATCTAGGGCGACGAGTTTGATCGAGTTACCCTGAATTCCCCCTTGTGCATTGATCTTGTTGAAATAGCTTTCAATGCCTAAACGCACATTAGTGCCAAGCGCCTTAGCCGGGCCACTTAAAGCAGTGCTCATACCAACTTTAATGTCAGCAGCATAGGTGTGTTGGGAGATTGATAATATTAGGGTGCTGGTCACGAGCGACACAGCCAAGAGTTTTTGCATAGTCAGATTCCTTCCAATTTGAAAAAGATAGCCTAAATGGCTAATGCCAGTTATTCAGATCGAATCTACTTGTCAATTAATGAGGTTTTATCAAGTAGTAATCACGGTATTAAATAACTAAATTATTTAACCGAGGAAAGGGAAGGAACAGCTGGGTATTAGCATTTTCACAGAAAAATACTAAATAGATCAATAACTCCAAATCCTTGGGGTAAATCTCATACGAACTTTACAGCTATTAGTCGGTATGACAGTTCCGATGCACGCCACTTCTATTGCGTACTTAAATAAAGATAGACCAGAATTCTTTGAGATCAAGCTAACAGCAAAAATAGCGATCGGAATAAAGTTATTTAGTCAAGTTTACTGGTGTTTGAATTGGGAGATGTTAATGAAATAGCGCGTATGAAAGGATTAAATAAGTTTGCGAAAAGTAAGTTGAAGGTTAGAAATATTTGATGATATTTTAGTATTCAAGACTGCGGAGGTAAGATCTAGGTGACATGCCAAACCAACGTTTGAAGGCCTTATAGAAACTGCTTGTGTCCTTATAACCTAAACGAAGACTAATACTAGTAATATTTCCTGACTCTTTTTGAAGGAGTTTTAAGGCCACTGATTTTTTATAATCATCACTTAGTGTTTTATAATCACCCCCTTCCTCTTTTAGCTTTCGATAAAGCGTTTGCCGGCTTGTCGCGAGCTCATCGCACACGGCATCAATACTTATGACGCTTTTACTTAAGAGTATTTTCTCAATAGCGATCTTGGTTCTAGACGTGACAGAATAGTCGTTAGTCAGTGCTTGTAACGCTGCCTTTGCTTTATCTTCTATGAGCGACTTAAGAAATTGATTGCCATTCAATATAGGTAATTTAAGAAGCTTTTTATCAAAAATAAGGCAGTTTTCAGACATTTCAAAAGTCGACGTGTTGCCAAATATTGAGACAAAGTGCTCATGGTAGGGAGTGGCAGGGAATGAGAAACGTGCTTCAATTAATGGGAACTTGTGCCCACTTAATAAGCGCCCCCATGCCACCATCGCACTCATACTTCTTTCAATGGCGATAGACGGATAGAGTTTGTTTTTACGAAGCGAGAATTTAAGACTACATAACCCGTCATGTTCTTGGATATCCCAGCTTTCGGATGGGTTCATTAGCGTGATATTGGTACGAAATACTTCTAATGCTTCGCCTATTGACTCTGTTTGGCTCACCCAGCTGGCAAGTAATCCTTTTGCAGAAGGGTTGACTGTTTGGCCGATCAATAAACCCACTTCAGGAAGCGTTGAGTTTTCAGCTATCCAGTTCCACAGTTCAATGAGTTTATTTTCAGAAAAACGCAGTGCCGGGTCATTGAGTGTGCTGCGTTGTATCCCTAAAGAATCAAGATCACTTTCATCTATAAGTTTTAAGGTACTGCAAGTTTCAAGTAAATCCAAAACAGCGGTATTGGAAACGGTTTCCATAGCAATTTTTTTCGTCATGTCTGTTACCAATGGACCTGATTTAGTGACTTGAGGACATTTCAGCTTTGTTGAGTATACTCTACGATGCTTATTCTACGATGTTTAAAAAGGTAAGATAAGTGAATCAAAATACAACCCTCATTGTTTTAGTCTGCTCGATACTATTAAGTGCGTGTGGAGCCTCTCAAGATCAAGATGCGCTGATTGAAAAGTATACGAACACTCATTCGACGTTTATGTTACTGGATGGAAACCGCATTCATTACCGTGATGAAGGGCAAGGGGAGGTCATCGTATTGCTTCATGGCACTGCATCCTCACTTCATACTTGGGATAACTGGGTGTCAGAGCTGTCTAAGGAATATCGTGTCATCCGGATGGATCTCCCAGGATTTGGCCTAACAGGGCCTGACCAAGAAAATCGCTATGAAGTAGAGCATGACATTTCTTTTCTGAGTAAGTTTTTGACACAGCTAGGACTAGATAGCGTACACCTAGTAGGAAGCTCCCTTGGTGGTAGGGTCGCTTGGGAATATAGTTTGTCTCATCCTAGCCAAGTTAAAAGTCTTACCTTAATGAATGCATTGGGTTACCCTCAAGCGCGCTGGCCCCCAGCAATAGAGATGGCGAAATGGCCTTTGATGGATAAAATTATGGCTCACGTGTCTCCGCGTTTTTTGTACGAGGCGGGATTGAAAGAAGTCTATTTTAATGCGGCGCAAGTCACCGATCAGGTCGTTGATAGATATTATGAATTATCACGTTACCCAGGAAATCTGGGTGCTTTTCCACTGCGTGTCAGAGCTCGGCTAGATACGGATGCGAATAAAATAACTCAAATTTCAGTACCAACCCTTATTCTTTGGGGACGGGAAGATATTTACTTTCCTGTAGAGAATGCGATGCGCTTTCATCAAGATATCAAGAACTCGAAAATCTATGTTTATCCCGATGTGGGCCATTTGCCAATGGAGGAAGTGCCATTACGCTCATTAGCAGATTTTCTCAAGTTTCTTCTTTTGGTCAGTAATGTACAGGGTTGATAAGAAAACACAGCGGATTAACCTGTTTTGTAGACAAAACAAAATGATATCGGGGATGAGGGAGGCCCAAAAACGCACAGTGTAAAATTTAGGCTAGACTTACTATGCACCATACAATGTTTTTTAAATGCAGTTTTTTGTTTTAACAAGTGCATACGGGGGCATTAAAAATGAAAATTAAAACGAAGCTCATATTAGGCTCCTCTTTACTGGCAATAGTTCCCGTATTTATTTCTGCAATATTCATTGGCTATGGTTCGATAACATCAAGTCAAAAAGCGTTGTCATTACAGGTCGAAAATCAATTGATCTCAATACGAGATGCGACCGCAAATAATATAGAAAATTATTTTAATACACTGCGTAGTCAAATTATTACTCATTCAAGTAGTACAGAAGCAGTCGATGCTTTGGATGCATTAGGAAGGGGGTTTGGCCGGCATAGAATGTATTTAAGGCAAGACACGACGGAAGAAGAGCAAAAAGACTCGCTAGTTAATTTTTACAACACTCAGTTTAATCAAACATATGAGAAAATAAATAATAAAAAAAATAAAGATGGTGCTGACTATATCGCGGATCTTGCTTCCGCAAATATTGCTGTGCAATTTTCATACTTAAGTGAAAATTCTAATCCGCCAGGTAAAAAACATTATTTGGAACAGTCAAAATTTGGTAGCACCTATGATGGGGCTCATGGTTATTATCACCCGAACTTTAAGCTCTTTTTAGAGGAGTTTGGACTATATGACATATTTTTGGTTGATAACGAAACAGGAAATGTCGTTTATAGTGTTTATAAAGAGATCGGCTTTGCGACATCATTAATCGATGGCGCCTTTGCTGAGTCTGGTTTGGGTCAAGCTTTCCGCCTGGCAAAAGACTCAACCGATAAATATGCTGTTTTTATCACCGATAGTCATGCTTTCACCCCTTCATATGAAGCGGCTGCTATGTTTATTTCTTCTCCTGTTTTTGATTCTGAAAACAAACCATCAGGGGTTCTTATCTATCAGATACCTGCTGGTCGTATCAATGATGTGATGACACATTATTCAAAATGGGAAGAAGTCGGTTTGGGTCTTTCAGGTGAAACATATTTAGTTGGCCCTGACAAAACATTACGAAGTGAAAGTCGTTATATGATTGAAAATCAAGATAAATATATTGAAGGCCTCAAAACAATTGGTAGCCAACAATCAAGTACTTTAGAAAAAATTGCCCAGCAAAACTCTGGTCTTGGGCTACAGTTGATCGAATCTATGGGAGCTGAAGAAGTAATAAAGGGCCAGTCTGGTTTCAGGCAGTTTAATAATTATCAAAATCAAAACGTATTCTCTGCTTATAAACCTTTAAAAATAAAAGGCCTGAACTGGTCAATTATGAGTGAAATCACCACTGATGAGGCGTTAGCTTCAATCACTAATTTGAAATCAGATATTACTATAACGGCCTTTGTTTCAATTATGATTGCATTTATTTTGGGCAGTATTTCAAGTTTTTTTTTGATAAAAAGTATTATTCAACCTATCAATAACACCGTTACTTTATTGCAAGGTATCGCCCAAGGTGAGGGAGATCTAAGGCAACGACTCAATCGTTCAGAAAAAGATGAGTTAGGTGAATTAAGTGAATGGTTTGATTTGTTTATATCTAAGATCCAAACCATGTTTGCTTCAATTGGTGAGAGTGTTTCAACCTTGGTGTCTTCCTCTGAAAGCCTTCGACAAGGCTCCGAAAATACTAAAACAAGTATTCTTACTCAGCATAATGAAATACAGCAAGCAGCGAGTGCCATTACCCAAATGTCAGCATCAGCACAGGAAGTACTGGGTAATGTACAAACTGCCGCAGACAAAGCACAGGCGACTTTAAAGCTTTCTGAAGAAGGGGAGGGGACTGTTAGAGAGAGTCAGCATTCGAATAAGCAGCTTGCAAGTCAGGTTGATCATGCCTCAGATGTGATTGACCAATTAAGTCAAGATACGCACGAAATTACAGGCGTGCTAACGGTCATTGAAAATATTGCAGAACAAACTAATTTACTGGCTTTGAATGCCGCAATAGAGGCCGCCCGTGCGGGTGAATCAGGAAGAGGTTTTGCGGTCGTTGCTGATGAGGTGCGAACGTTAGCCCAGCGCACCCAAGAGTCAACTCGCCAAATTCAAGATATTATAAATCGTCTGAAAGTAGGCAGTAAAAATGCAGTCGATGCGATGTTGATCAGTAAAGAAAGCTCGAATGCCGCTGTGGTGTTGGCTGATTCAGTGCAATTGGCATTCAATAATATTAATCAATCAGTTGATGAGATAAGTGAAATTAACATTGTAATCGCGAGCACGGCTGAAGAGCAATCCGCGACGATTGATGAAATTGATCGGAATATTAATAATATTGCCGACCTTTCAACCAATACAAATCAAGAAACCGAGTCTATTACGAACTCAAGTGTTGAACTCTCTACATTGGCCACTGAAATAAAAACCGCGCTTTCAGCCTATAAAGTGTAAACACTTGGAGAATTTTTTAGTTTGTTCGTCTACGTTCTATAATGTAGGTACTTTTTGTTCAAATAGTTCGACAATCATATCCGTAATAGTTTTTATACGTTTTACTCCCCTTAAATCAGGGTGAGTCAGCAACCAAACATCCATCGCGCCTTCTTTAATGTTAGGTGAAATACGTTTTAGCTTTGGATCGCTATCGGCAAACCAGGGCGATAAAAGACCAATGCCAGCACCATGTCTGATGAGATTAGTGATCGTGCTGTAAGTAGTGACATACAGCGTGGCAGAGGATGAATGACTCATTTTTTCAGCGACGAGTTCCGGTGGTGTATGGATATAGGGCTTTGCCCAGCGTACCCAAGGATATTCTGCAAAATCTTTTGAAGGGTCGACCTCGAAATCAACATTTGCATAAAGCGCAACGGGTAATACACATACCTTACGACCGATCATATCTTCTGGTGGAGACTGTGAAAAACGTAGGGCTATATCGGTTTCTCTACGCGCGATATCTGCAATTGAAATGGTGCTACTAATCAACAGGTTTAGTTTTGGGTGTTGTAGAGAAAATTGCGCGAGCTTTTCACTCAGCCAGGCATCAAAGATATCGGGTATATGAATGTGTACATCGCCGGTCAAAATGGTGTCAGCGCCTTCTATCCTTCTTTCAGAACCGACTAGCAGGCTTTCCATTTTCTCTGCTGCGTTACAGATTATTTTGCCAGAAGCGGTTAATACATAAGCAGATGGCGTTTTCTCAAATAAGCGTGCAGAGAGTCGTTTTTCAAGTGATGAAATTCTTCTCGCCACCGTTGTGTGGTTAACCTCTAGTTCTTTAGCTGCTTTCCTAATTGACCCGTTTCGCGATAGTGCTAATACAAAACGAACATCATCCCAATCAGCCATAATGTCTTCTCATGCATGTTTCAAAAAAGTTTCATGATTTAATGGCGTATTATAACGCCACTACAGGTCTATTGTGAGCATATATATTATGTCTAGGCTTCTTTAAACTTTCTTCCATCGTATTAATTACAAGCCTATATAAGTCCTATTAACAATAGAAAAGCATATTTCACCATTATTGATCACTCGAAAATCAATTAATTCACCTCTTTACCGTGTCATGTCATTCAAAAAGCGACATCTCGGTTAGGCGGAAAGTGGAATGTCCGCTAAATACTGTCGAATAAATTTACACTGATAATAAAAAATTTAAATAAAAATTGTGTATCTATTTGTTTTATATGTATTTTAAATTATTGGACTGAGTATTGCTTTGTAAGATGTAAATCAGCATGCATGCTGTAATTGAATATTCACCGCTTTTCTTTAAACAAGCGTGTATAACCAAAACATATTAGGAAGATTACATGAGATTTACTAAATTATTAGCAGTAGCCGCTCTATCTGTATCATCAATGACAGCATTCGCTTCGCCTATTAGTGATGCAGAATCTTTTCATCTTACCGATACAGATGGCTTAAATGATAACTTCTTTTCATTGAATTTGACGGGATCTACATCTAATAATTCTTTCGGTATTTATGACTTCACACAAGATAGTTTAGGTAATGTTGCAGTAACTTCATCGTTACAAATTTTTAGTGCACCCGCTAACCCATTTGACTTTGTTCATATCAACTTTGATTTAAGCGCTGGCACAGCAACAAATTCTAATGGCGATGTTGCAAATATTGATGGCTCATTTGGTTTCTATATTGAGAATGTAAATGGAACATTCTATTCTCATGTTGACTTAAATGGCGGTACTGACTATTTAAATGTTTATTCGAACAGCAATGGTACGCTTCAATTAAACTGGGAAGATGGCCTAGATAATGACTCAGATTTTAATGACTTAGTGGTTTTGGTTGATGATGTCAGAGTTTCAGAGCCAGGTACACTTGCACTTCTTGGCTTAGGCTTAGCTGGACTAGGTTTCGCTCGTCGTAGACAATCAGCTGTCTAAAGCAATAGTTTGAAGTTTTAAACCTCGCATTTGCGGGGTTTTTTTTAATAAAAAATAAACCGTATGAACCAGTTTCTACTCAACGACTCCTTCCTCCCCAGTACTATTCACTTTATCGTTTTACCTTAGCCTCTATTTTTCTGGCAACCTTTATTAAACCAAGGTTTTTATTGTAACGACACGACGATATCCACCATGTTCTTCGTGTTAATTTAAATGCTATTTATAGGTGTCTCATTTAGACACTTTATTGATTCGGTTTGTTCTATCGGTGTACCAGCCATAATGCGCTCTAGCGCATGTTTCAAAAAGTTTCATGAATTAGTGGTGCGTTATAGCACCGCTATAGGTTTAATGTGTGCATATATATCATGCTTAGACTTCATTAAACTCCCCTCCGTCGTATTAATTACAAACTTATGTACCTATACAAAATTCGAGAGGAATAGATTGATGAAAATATCAGGTAATACAATTTTAATCACCGGTGGTAGTACAGGTATTGGGCTTGCACTGGCGAAAGCGTTTTTAAAGCAAAACAACGTGGTGATTATATGCGGTAGAAATGCACAAAAATTAGATAACGCTCGTTTGCAGAACCCAAGCTTACGCACGATCGTGTGCGATGTGTCTGACGAGTTATCGGTATCAGAAATGGTGAAAACCATTTTGAAAGATTATCCACACTTAAATATGGTGGTTAACAATGCCGGCATGATGCATCTGCATGATGTAGTGGAGGGCTCTTTAGGTCTAGCGCTGCAGAAACAAGAAATTATGACCAATGTCTATGGCGTTATTTCTTTATGCGATCATTTTTTACCCCACTTAAAGAAACAAAAACAGTCAGCAATCGTGAATGTTACCTCGGGTCTGGCTTACATGCCGTTTGTAGCAGCACCTGTTTATGCGGCCACCAAAGCGGCCATTCACTCATATTCTCTGAGTATAAGGGCAGCTTTAAAAAGTACGTCTGTGAGTGTTTTTGAGTTATTGCCGCCCATGGTTGATACAGACATGACTCACAGTATGGACATGCCGGGTATGAAGAAAATTCAACCCGATAAATTGGCGCAAATCACGCTTGCGAAAATAGCCAGAGGGCAATCTGAAATTAGGCCTGGTGCAGCCGCCATGATGATTAAAATGCATCGTTGGTTTCCGTGGTTCATCAATAAAATGATGAGCAGTATGACGCCAAAAATATTGGCAGATATCCCAAAGTATTAATACCTATATTAGGGCTCTAAATAATTTCATAGGAATTACTCTTCAGAGTAATAGGAGAAAATCATGTTAAACATAAGTCTAAGCCGACTTACCACTATGGTAGCGATAACTATAGCAGGTACATTTATAAGCAGTCCTGCTTTTTCTATTAGTTCACAAGAGCAGGGCACTCAGATCTCTCAAGAGATGATACATCGAGACAGTGGTTGGGTTGATCATATCGCCGACATGAAGATGTATTTACGTAATCAGCAGGGAGAGGAGAGTATTCGTGAGCTGAAAATAAAAACACTTGAGCAAGAGCGCGATGGTGATAAGAGTCTAACTATTTTTAACCAACCAAGGGATGTGAAAGGGACGGCTTTTTTGAGTTTCTCTCACCCGGTAAAAGACGATGATCAATGGTTGTTCTTGCCCGCACTAAAACGCGTTAAGCGCATTTCATCCAGTAATAAATCAGGGCCATTTATGGGCTCTGAATTTGCATTTGAAGACCTGAGCTCTTTTGAAATAGAAAAATATACCTATAACTATTTAGGCGAGGAAACGATAAATGGCATAGAAAGTTTTAAGATAGAGCAATATCCAGTTGATAAAAATTCAGGTTATAAACGTCGAATTGTATGGGTTGATAAGGCGGAATATAGAGTACAGAAAATTGATTTTTATGATCGTAAAAATACCTTGTTGAAGACTTTGTCTTACCTAGAGTACCAGAATTATTTGGGCCAATATTGGCGTGCGGATACGATGAATATGGAGAATCATCAAAATGGCAAAACAACAGCGCTTCAATGGTCTAATTATCAATTCAAAGTAGGTCTTAACAGTTCTGACTTTAAGAAAAATGCATTAAAACGTGTACGTTAACTGACAAAAAATTAGCAGATAATAAATTTAAAATTCTTGTAACTTAAATTATTTCAGAGCAATTATTATGAATTCAATAACTCAAAACCTAGTAAGGTGGCGGTGGCTTTTTGCACTGCTATCTCTAGTGGTGGTGTTTACCATGGCAAGTGGGGCACGATTTTTATCTTTTGCGACTGACTATGAGGTTTGGTTCTCAGATGACAATCCTCAGTATTTAGACTTCTCGTCTATTCAGAAAACCTTTGTAAAAGCCGACAACGTCGTAATATTAATTACTCCTAAAGGTGGCGAAGTATTTAATCAGAAAACCCTCGCGAGTGTTGAATGGCTAACTAGTGCAGCTTGGCAAATCCCCTTCTCAACTCGAGTTGATTCCCTGAGTAATTTTCAATATACCTATGCTAATGAAGACGACTTAACCGTGGTTGATTTGATAAAGGATGCTGTAAATCTAACACCAGTAGAGTTGGCTAACATCAAAGAAATCGCCATGAAAGAGCCCTTGTTACTCAATAGTGCTATTTCAAGTGATGCTCGGGTAACTGCGGTGAATGTCACGATTAATTTGCCTAAAGGTGACCCAGAAGGAAGTCCTAAAGTAACGGCTTATACCCGTGATTTGATCAAACAACTAAAAGAACGAAATTCAGATATTGAGGTACACCTCACAGGCCTTGTAGTGATGGATAATACCTTCATGGAAGCATCGATGGGTGATATGGGCTCATTAACCTTAATCATGTTTTCGCTTATTTTAGTGGGCTTGTTGTTTTTTCTGCGTAGCATCACCGCTACCTTAAGTATATTAGTCATTATCATTATGACCATTATTTCTACCATGGGCTTTGCGGGCTGGTTAGGGGTTCAACTGACGCCCGTTTCTGCTAGCGCACCCACAATAGTGATGACCATTGTGGTGGCTAATGCCGTGCATATTTTGTTATCGATGATCCAGAATATGAGTGCCGGTATGGAAAAACGTAGCGCGTTAAGTGAAAGCTTGCGGGTAAATATTCAACCTGTCGTGTTAGCAACCATCACTACAGTGGTGGGTTTTTTAACCATGCATTTCTCAGATGTACCGCCTTTTCATCACCTCGCTAATATGGTTGCCGCAGGGGTCTTAGTGTCCTTTATGCTTTCCATGACGTTCTTGCCTTGGTTGTTAATGTTATTTCCAGTAAGAGTAAAACTAAGTCGTAATAAAGCCGGTGAAAAAACCAGCGCTTTAGGAGAGTTTGTTATTAGAAACCGCAAACAAGTGCTGTGGTCGATGGTCGGTGTAACCGTTTTATTTTCAGCTTTGATCCCTTTAAATGTCGTAAATGATCGAATATGGGAATTCTTTGATGAGTCAGTGGCTTTTCGGGTTGATACCGATTACGCATCGGAGCATCTCACTGGGCCGTATTATTTAGAATATGGTTTAGAGTCAAATCAAACGGGGGGTATCAGTGCTCCAAAATATCTACACGTTTTGGATCAGTATAAAACATGGTTATATCAGCAACCTGAAGTTGTACATGTGAATATTTTGTCTGACATCATGAAGCGATTAAATAAGAATCTGCATAATGATGAGTCAAGTTGGTATCGCTTACCCAATAATCGTGAGTTGGCAGCACAGTACTTATTGTTGTATGAAATGTCTTTGCCGTATGGTCTTGATTTAAATAACCAGATCAATGTGGATAAATCAGCCACCCGTGTTACCGTTTCTTTACATACCTTGTCTAATAACGAAATGATCGCCTTTAATGCACGTGCTCAGAATTGGTTAGCAGCAACAGCCCCTTGGATATCTCCAACGGTAGGGAGTCCTCAGTTTATGTTTTCTCACATAAGCTTGCGTACAGTTGAGCAGATGACCGGTGGAGTCGTATTTGCTTTAATATTGATTTCGGTACTAATTTTGATATCGTTACGATCCATCAAAATTGGCCTGATCAGTTTGATACCTAACCTTGTACCACCCATGATTTCATTTGGGTTATGGGCAGTGCTTATCGGCGAAGTGGGTTTCGCACTTGCTTTATCGGTTAGCATGATTATCGGTATTATTGTGGATGATACGGTTCACTTTTTAAGTAAATATATGCGGGGGCGACGTGAAATGGCATTGTCTGCGACAGAAGCTGTTCGCTATGCGTTTGCCAATGTGGGGCCCGCATTAGTGATTACGACGGCTGTACTCACAGCAGGCTTTTTAGTATTAACGCTTTCAACGTTCAAGTTAAATTTTGAACTGGGCTTGATTACCTCAATGACGATTACCTTGGCGCTAGTGGTTGATTTTCTATTATTACCGGCCATGTTATTAACGTTTGATACTAAAGATTACGCTACCGAGGAAGATATTGAAAACGATGATGTGATTACGCTTCAGGGTGCATAACGGCTGACAGGAGAACAGAAGCTTAAGCCTCTATTCCTTTCTATTGGATTTCTTCCTAGACTACCTAGCGACCTTTAGTCGCTGGGTAGTTTGCTGTAGGGGCAGTTTCGACCTATTCGAAAGTTTATATCTACCCATTAAAGGTCGCTCTGAAAAGGTCAGTATCTAGCACTTAGGTCTCTAGTCCGCTTAACGCTTATTCAAATTCTTTAAAGGCTTCATCCACAGGCGTATCAGCCAGATGGTTCACATAATTACTCATGACTTTTTGTGAGATACCTAACACGATCTCTAATAAATTTCGCTGCTCGTAACCGGCCTCAAAGAACGCCGAGGTTTCATCTTGGCTAAGTTGGCCGCGATTACGTACCAAGGCTAACGTTGTCGTGTGTAGAGTTTGAAGCTTTTCGGTAGGCAGCTTTGTACTATTGCGAAGCGCTTCAATAATGGCCTTATCGACCTTCATCATATGCGCGATACCCGCATGGGCAGGTATACAATAATGGCAGCTATGCTCAACATTAATTGTCTGCCAGACCACGGTTAGTTCCTCCGCATCAAATCTGGTTTGTTGAAACAAGGTATGCAGTGTCTGATACGCCTCAAGAAGCGGAGATGATTCAGCCATGACGGCATGTAGGTTAGGAATCATACCAAATGATTTTAACGAATTTGCTAACAAAGGTTGGCTCGTTTCAGGTGCTGTTTTTTGATCATGTAATTGGAAGTTCATCGTTTATTATCCTGTAAATAGTGTGTCGTGCTTAGTATATAAATTCGGCGGTAAACATTAGCCAATTAGCTGGAATTGAGAATCCATGCCTTCATTACGAATCGGAATTAGGGCTTGATAGTCATCTGAATGATACCAATCAAGTGCTTTTTCTCGACTTGGAAAGGCGATTACGACTTGAATTTTGTGCTCAAAATCGCCATGCAATTTTTCGACAGGACCTTTAGTCAGAATTTCACCTGAATACTTTGCAAGTATTGGCGGTACAGATGCGCCGTACTGCTGAAGTTTGTCGGTATCTTTTGGTGTTAACCCTACAATAATATATGCAGACATGTTTGTTTCCTCTGTGGTTGTGTATCTTCGTGATAAGAATCGTGATAAGAGGTTTCGCGTTTAACTTTAAATGCTTGAATGAATCATATGAGAGAGTAGAATAAAGAACAATACTTACAATATTGACTTACTGTTTAGAAAATATGAACAATACAAAGCAGCTTTCCAGATTAATGATATTTGCCAGTGTCGCTCAAAAAGGGTCTTTTACCCAAGCGGGAGAAGCACTTGGTATTACCAAGTCGGCTGTCAGCCAACAAGTAAAAGCATTAGAGAGTGAAATGGGTATTCGGGTACTAAACCGAACTACTCGTGGGGTATCACTCACGGCACTTGGCGAAAAGCTCTTATTACGCTGTCAGTTATTACAAGATCAAGTCGAGTTAGCTTATGCTGATATTGCTACCGCTGAAGACAATCCGAGCGGCCGGTTCGCGATTACCTATCCGCATACTCTTGAATCAATTGTCGTCATGCCAGCCATTGAGCAATTATGTTGTGAATTTTCGGGCTTGGAACCAGAGTTAGTGGTCAGCGATAGAAGTCTGGATCTTGTTGAAAACAATCTTGATGTGTCGATTCATGCAGGAGAGCTCACCGATAGCAGTTATAGGGCATTACCTGTCGGGACCATTAAGGAAATTTTTTGTGCCACGCCACTTTTTTTGAACCGGAACGGGACGCCAAAAACAGTTAAAGACCTGATGACATTACGCTGGGTTTCAACCGGCTGGCAGCAGTCCAAAATGTCTATTTTTGATGTTAATTCAAATGAAAAAACGATGATCAAACTGAAACAATTTGCTCGGGTAAATACCATGCCTAGTGCTCTCGAAATGGGTTTGCGTCACATGGGTATCATGTTAATGCCTGATGTGACGGCCATGCCGCTCATCAAATCCGGTGAGTTGATTCATATTATGGAAAATATCACAGGCCCTTTGTGGCCATTATATATGGTACACGGCTATCAGGTAAAAAAGCCCATTCATCTCACACGTTTTCACCAGCTGGTTTGTCGTTATTTTAATAGTGTATTGAGTTAAAATCTCGTGTTTTACAACGCTAGCTTGTGGATGAAAATAAGGCTTAGTCTTCGCAGCAAGAACGGTACAGGTGAAAAAAACCTTGCATTAGGTTCGCTAACGAACTAATATCTGTTGCATTGATTCAAGTAACAGAAAAAATCGATGTATTTGCAGAGGTAGATTTCATGACACCAAGAACAAATGGCATTGTATTTTTAGCAGCTCAACTTCGCGACAATGCCTATGAGCATGTTACGAGTGAGCTTAAGCGTTTAGGTATGGTCGATCTGGCCCCGTCACATGGCGCTATTCTAATCACCTTGTATCGTGAGAAAGCTTTATCGCTAAAAGATCTGTCTGTACGCATTAATAAAAAGAAGTCATCTACAACGGAGCTGGTCGATAAGCTAATTCGTCTTGGTTATGTTGGAAAATCGACTTCTTCAGAGGACCAAAGAGTAAAGTTGGTGCGCCTTACATCTAAAAGTTTAGCGCACAAAGATGACTTTAAAACCTTATCAGACAATGTGAACGGTCGAGTCTATAGAGGGTTTTCGGAAGATGAACGGCAGCAATTTACTTATCTATTGTCTAAAGCATTGAATAATTACTAGTACTTGAGTTATTTTTTGTTTGTATGGTTCGCTAACGAACTATTTTAATTGTCATCTATAATGAGATGAATCAAACCGGAGTTATCAACAAATGAAAGCTGTTTATCAAACCAAGTATGGAAAAAGTGATGTCTTGCAGTACGGCGAACAAACGAGCCCTGGGCTTAAAGCAAACGAAGTACGTATTAAAAACTATGCCTCAAGCGTAAATCCTCGTGACTGGATGATTCGAAGCGGTCGGTATCAATTGCAGTTTTTAGTGCCTTCTTTTCCTCTCATTCTGGGCAGTGACTTTGCTGGGGAGGTCGTAGAAACCGGAGCGAAAGTTAAAGGCTTTAACGCTGGTGATAAAGTATTTGGTATGAAAAATCCTTCGGAAGGGCTAGCGACTTATTCTGAAGAGGTGGTTGCACCGGCGAAAAATATGGCGCTTATACCAGAAGGTATTTCTTATACTGAAGCGGCTGGTGTGCCTTTATGTTCACTCACGGCATGGCAGGCCTTAGTGAAAAAAGCAGGCATGAAAAAAGATTTTAAGGTATTAATTATCGGCGCTTCGGGAGGCGTTGGAAGCTTCGGTGTACAAATTGCTAAAGCACTGGGTGGCGAAGTAACCGCGGTGTGCAGTCAGAAAAATACAGCCATGGTGACCGGCTTAGGTGCAGCGAAAGTGATTGATTATCACCAGCAAGACTTTCTTAAAAGCGAAGGTCGATACGATATTATTTTCGATACCATCGGTCGTCATGATCTTAGTAAATGTTCGCCGATAATGAATCCGGGCGGGACATATGTTTCAACGATACCGAGCCCTAAAAACTTAAAAGCGATGGCGACCACAAAAATTAAGTCACTCCTTTTTAAAACATGTAAAAAAGCGATGGTCGTGATGGTGAAATCAGATGGAAGCGATCTTGAAGACGTTGCCAAGTTAATTTCAGCCGGCAGTGTTAAACCGGTGATCGATCAAATCTTTCCACTTCAACAGGCTAGCCAAGCCCACGACCACAGCAGAAGTTTACGCGCCAAAGGTAAAATAATTTTAGAAGTTCAATAAGTAAGAAGAGGGGGTACGAATGAGCCGATCAATAGAAAAAACAACACCTAAGCTAATGACTGAGTCGTTCGAATCTCGTCTGTGGCGATGGGGCGGTAATTTGTTCCCTGCTTATCGAAGGAGCGGAGCTCGTATTACCTATGTCGCACCAGACTTTCATGAAGTGCATATTAAAATTCCTAGTAACTGGAAAACTCGAAATCATATGGGTATCACATGGGGTGGGGGGTTATACAGCGCCTTAGATCCTATCTATGGGGTGATGTTGTATAAAATTCTGGGTGGACAATACAAGGTGATTGACCGAGCAGCCTCAATTCATTTTAAACGGCCAGGGAAAACCACCTTATTTGCCCGATTCAGACTTAGCCAGCAAGAACTTAAAGGCATTCAAACCGACTTACAGACGAAGGCTAAATTAACGCGAAACTATGAGATTGATCTTGTGGACAAAGAAGGTGTTGTGCATGCCTCTTGTGAAAAAGAACTGTGCATATTGCCGTTGTAATTGATCAAACTTTATCGTCACCATTTAGACATTGAATTCAGTGATAATCTCTATTACGTAACTAAGCAGGACACAGATGATGAGTACATTAAGTTTATATAACCAACTATCAAAGCTTCCTTTTGGCCAATACATTTTTAGTAAAGCCTTGGCGTTTCGAGCGCCTTACTTTTCATCGATAAAACCGCTGATCACAGAGCTTCGTCCAGGGTACTGTCGAGTAGAAATAAACGATCGCCGAGCAATTCGTAATCATATTGGTTCAATAAATGCTGGGGCAATGTGTACCTTAAGTGAATTAACGGGAGGGTTAGCCGTGGAATCATCAATACCTTCAGCGTTGCGGTGGATTCCAAAAGAGATGACGGTTAAATACACTAAAAAAGCGACAGGTAAATTGACGGGCATTTGTTCATTTAATTTAGATATTCTGAAAGCAGGTAATATCAGCATACCTTTTGAAATACAGGATGAGTCGGGAGACATCGTATTAAAAACAGACATTCTTTTTTATATTAGCGAGCGTGGTTAAACGCCTGAATTTTAGTCATAAGTGCGCCATTTCAAATTAATAATACGTAGAGTTCAAACCTTCTATTAAGGCTCGTTGTTGATCAATAATATCAATTAAAAACTCTCGACAAGCCCTAACTCTAGCGGTGGTTCGCAAGTCAGCATGACTTAATACCCATACTCCCCAATTAGAGGGCGTTAAATGAACATCAATACGCCTTAATGTCGGTTCAGCGTCGCCAACATAACAGGGCATTCTAGCTAAGCCTAAGTGGTTTTTTACGGCTTCCATCATGGTCATAATTTCACTCGCTCTGGCATAAACTCTGGCATCAGAAAAATGATCAACAACCCAATCGGGCATGTTTTTATCATGCCCCCATAAAATTAATTGCGCCTGAGTCCGCTTTTCTTGCAAGTACTTTTCACTGGCATAAATACCATGAGATAAGTGCACGACTTCACGGCCAATCAAATGTTCTGGCGGGTGAGGGCTTAATCGAAGTGCGATATCTGCTTGGCGACTGCCCAAATCAACAAGCCCTGTTGACGAAACTAGCTCAAGCTCAATGTTTGGGTACTTATCCGTAAACAAATGCAGTTTTGGTGTAATCAATCTTGTGAATACATCATATGAGGCCGCTAACTTTAGTGAGCCACTTAGCTGAGCATCCATTCCAAACACTTCTCTATCGGCGGCATTCACCAACTCTTCTATCCCAAGCGCGTGGGGCATTAAATTTTCGCCCACTTGCGTTATCGCATACCCCGAAGGCATACGGTCGAATAAACGGCTTCCTAATTGTTCCTCAAATGCCGCTACTCTTCTTGCAACAGTCGTATGTTTAACTTCAAGCGCTCGGCCAGCGCCACTGACCGTTCCTTCTCTAGCTAGTGCTAGAAAAAAACGTAGATCGTCCCAATTCATAAAAGTTTCTCCCATTCACTTCAATAAAAAGCACCTCAACAAAAGCCGTATAAATATAGCATGTGCTTTTATGCACATCTAGAGCTATTTATAAAGCATTTACGCTCAGCATTGCACCGCATATTATGAACTCATCTTCATAGACAAACAGAAAGTACGTCAAGAAGACAAACCATTTAATTACAAGTTTTACTGATCCATTAATTAGGAGAAATAATATGCCACTTATTCGTGTAACTACTCAAGAAGGTACATTTGATAAAGCCACTAAAAACAAATTTATGGAAGAAGTTAACGATGCGGTACTCACCGCCGAAGGCGCTGACCCTAAAGACCCAGCGGCTCAATCATTAGCCTGGGCTTATTATACAGAGCAACAAAAAGGCGATGTTTATATTGGCAAACAAAACATTGATACCCCTCCTGTACTGATACGAGTGACTACTCCTGCGGGGGCATTAGACCAAGCTGCGAACATCGCATTGGCGAAAAGTATTAATGACATTGTTAATGACTTTATTGGCCCTTTCGATGGCCGTCTTAATCACTGGTTATTGATTGACGAGATACCCGAAAATGGCTGGGCGAGCAATGGGGTTGTATTCAGCATCGAAGACGTCAAATCAGCGATGAATATCTCTTAGTAAAGACCCACACCAGTATCGTTACTAAGAGCATGTTGGTGTGGCTTTTTACAACCACTATTTGAGGGCAAAATTATGCCAAGAAATATTGTAATTACCGGAGCTAATCGTGGGATAGGTCTCGCGCTTGTAGAGCAGTACGTCAACAAGGGTGATGTCGTTTTTGCTGTGTGCCGAAAAACTTCACGTGAGCTAGACAGCATTAAAGGTATCACGGTTATTGATGGTGTTGATGTTGTTAGCAATGCTGATCTAACACGTTTGAGTGCAAGTTTGGCTGACGTTCAGATCCATATACTGATCAACAACGCAGGGATATTAACCGAAGAAGCGTTGGGAGAAATTGATTACGGACGAGTAGAGCGACAGTTTCAAGTCAATGCCATAGGGCCACTCAACACAACTGAAAAGTTACTTAAGCAGTTGTGGGAAGGATCAAAAGTCGTACTGATTAGTAGTCGAATGGGATCAATCAGCGACAACGGTTCAGGCGCTTCATACGGTTATCGTATGTCGAAAGCGGCCTTAAACGCCGCTGGCATGTCATTAGCGAATGACTTAAAGCCTCGAGGAATTGCAGTGGGTTTATTGCATCCTGGTTTTGTTCAAACAGCGTTGGTTAACCACAACGGTGATATCGACACGGTGGAAGCGGCACTGCGTATACAGCAACGAATCGAGGAGTTAGACCTAGATAATACGGGTTCGTTTAGGCACTCGAATGGTCAGGATCTGGCCTGGTAGGTATAGCAAGTAGTTTGAATCAATGAAACATTAACTAAATTGAAACGAGAACATTCAACACGTTTAACAACACTGGAGATTACAATGAGCAATTATATTTTAGTACACGGAGCTTGGGGCGGTGCATGGGAATTTGAAGACGTTGTTAACTTATTATCTATCGATGGTAACAAGGTGACAGCACTGGATTTGCCGGGACACGGTGAAAATAAACAAGCACTTGTTCATGTAACGATGGCTGCTTATGTAAAAACAGTCGTTGACGCTGTCAAAGCGCAAGATGAGAGCGTCATTCTTGTCGGCCACTCTCTTGCAGGAGCCATTATCGCTCAAGTTGCCGAGGAAATACCCGAAAAAATTGATCGCCTGGTATTCGTTGCCGCTATTTTACCTGCTAATGGTGAGACACCGCTTGGTTTAATGCAAAGCGATGATCAAGGTCAACTTCTTCCAAATGTTATTTTTTCTGAAGATCAAAGCTATGGTGAAGTCACAGAAGAGACAGTGCGAACCGTACTACTGAATGACATTAAAGATCAGGATCACTTAAATCGTTTAGTACCACATTTTTTGTTTAAACAGTCGACTGAACCTTTTATGGCCGAAGCTCAGTTAACAGACGCAAAGTTTGGCTCGGTGCATAAAATCTATATTAGAGCGGGTGTTGATAAAGTTCTAACGCCAGCACTGCAAGACAAAATGATTCAAAGCTGGAAGGTAGACAAGGTATTTACTTTAGAATCAGGTCACTTTCCACTTAATTCGATTCCTGCAGAGCTAGTCAAGGTGATACGCGAAGCATCTTAAAATGGAAAACACTATTTACGGTGTGCCTCTGTTATTCATATATATAACGAGGCATGCTGTTCTAGCACCGTTCATAAAAACATTCGTATGAATAACAATACGGCAATACCCTTGGGAGTTAGAAGTGGCTATTCAATACATTGATTTCAAAGAAGCAAAAGCGCAACAGGGACTACGTTTAGTTGCTGTACCGGGTATTCCTAGCCCTTGGGCAGAAGCCGCTAAGGCGATATTTCATATAAAAGAGGTCCCCTTTTCGGCGGTTTATCATGACCCATTTAATAAAGAAATGGCAAGCTGGGCAGGTTCTGGTAGTGCGCCGGCAGCGATCTATAACGAAGAAAACCCAGTATCTGGTTGGTCAGACATATTGATGCTTGCTGAACGATTAAGCCCAGGCCCAGCGCTGTTGCCGAGTGATCCTGATGATCGAGCCCTAACTCTAAAGCTCTCGCACCAAATATGTGGTGAACAAGGTTTAGGTTGGTGGCGTCGCCTTGATAGTGTTTATAAAGGTTTAACTGGCCAGCCAGGTGGCTTTCCTGAGCCAGTCGCTCAGTATTTAGCCTCAAAATATGGTTATCAAAAAGATCAAGTGTCTGACTATGTTCCTAACGTTATTAACATTCTAAATTTACTCTCAGAAAGATTAAAGCAGCAACGTGACAAAGGGCAGAAGTTTTACGTAGGATCATCCATATCGGCAGTCGACCTATACAGTGCCACCTTTATGGCTTATTTCAATCCGCTACCTCAGGATCAATGTCCTATGCTTGAATACATACGGCCTGTTTTTGAATCACTCGACGAACAAATGGCAGAGGCACTAGATCCTATTCTGATCGAGCACCGAGATTTTATTTACGACCAATATCTTGAACTTCCACTTTCTCTTTAATGTACTCTTTTATTTTCTATAGGGTGTGCTGGCGCATCAATGCTCTTAATGGGTAGAGATAGTGACGTATTTGTTTTAGTAAACAGTGCGCAAGTACACTCTATAAATTTGTCGGCATTTGCTCTTTTTGGTATTAGCATGCCTCTTCGTGCCAAAACCTGACTGTTTATTATATTCATCCTAGTAAGAAACTTTAACTTGGTTCTCAACTGCTGTTTTTAAACGCTGTAAAGCATCTTCAGATTTTTTCTCCACTGCACTCTTATAATAAAGTGCATTAGCAACCACTAACCAAAAATTAGGTAAAGTGTATTCTAGCCTCCTTTCAAATTCAGTTTTTCCTTCAGAGGCACGGACCTTATATTGCAAGCGAATGGTGGAGCCGTTTGTTTGATTATTAGCATGAGCTACCCATAAATTTGACTCACTTTCTTTTACCCTCCAAGTGAGATGATTTTTCCCAACCGGCGTCATAATATCTTCTTCGAAAGCCTCATTTACAATTAAGGGTTGTTTAGATTTAACGTATATTTTTGATGACTGCGGGTGCCATTCAGGCCAAGATATCGGTGAGCTTGCGTAGGCTAATACTTGTTGAGTGGGTTTATCCATAATGATGCTATCAACGATTGTTGTTGTCGATGTACTAAACCAAAGAGCGCTGGTAAACCAAAATAATACGGGTACCCGAATCATCTCCAATAAGGTATATCTGTTATTTCCTTCTAAGAAATTATTAATTACCACTAAACTAAATACAATCAAACTAGTCCCTATAGCCAAGTAGATACCACTAAGACTAGGAGCTAAAAATATAAACATAACTGCAACGATTATGATGCAAAGAAATGAAAATCCTACATAAATATTGGCCAGTTTCGATACCTTAGGATTATATTTTTCACGTTTATTACAGCCGTTCTTTTGTAACGTGGTGCTTTTTAAACTTTTATTCTGGCAATCATCTGGGCGCCAGCCAGTGGGCTTAAACCACAAACCTATTTTATCGCTAATGAATTGAGTGTGAATTGTATCTTTCACCAGCATATTCCAATGTTGAAAATTGGCTTTTATAGGGTTAAATGTATCCAATGGTCGTGTGGTTCCATAATGACAAGGTTCACTGGACAATTCAGGCTGCCAGCTAGAAAATAACCTATCCCAAATAACTAATGTACCCCCATAGTTACGATCAATATAAATTGGGTTTTTGGCATGGTGTACTCTGTGGCTGGAAGGCGTTGAAAAAATACCTTCCATGAAAGGAATACGGTTAATGGCCTGAGTGTGTAACCAGAATTGGTACATCTTTAACAAAATAAAAAGAATTAAAAACACCTGTGGAGGACAACCTAAAATTGCCAGCGGTAAATAATAGACCCATGAGAAACCATATTGAAAAGCACTTTGTCTTAAGGCCGTGACTAAATTGTATTCCTCACTTTGGTGATGCCCAACATGTGCGCCCCATAAAAAATTAATTTCGTGAGCCGACCGATGAAAAGCGTAGTAGCACAGATCTACGGCTAAGAAGAATATAATCCAGGTTAAAGGCTCTAAAGAGCTAAATTCAAACACGCTGTAGTTTTCCCACAGGTATATAAATATCGCGAAAGTGTAGGCTTTAAGCAAAGCGTCGGACACTAGAAGGCACAAGCCCATAGATAGACTGGTGACACTATCGTTGTAGCGATGTAAAGATTTTCCAGTAAATTTCAAGTACAGGTATTCAATGGCCATAAGCACCATAAATAACGGAATTGCCAGACCATTTATATTGTAATCACTCATACTTTACGCTCGCTTCATTTTCTTAATAGCTTATTTAACTTTACCCTTTAGAGTATCTATTGAGTTGGTAAGGGAGTCACTGACATAAGGTGCAACAAGTTGACATAGTGCGACATATATATGGAGTTATTTATTCATATTATGTAAGTTGTCGCTATGAAATATAAATATATAGAAGCTCAGTGGATTAACGCCCTCATGCGCGCCTTCGAGAATTACGGTTTAAATACTCAACATATCACCGAAGGCTTAGCAGGTTTTGAACACGGTGAAATGATTGTTGGAACCCGGCTAGAAGTTAGTGCGGCCAGAGAAATATGGCATCGAGCTGATAAATTGGCCCAAGACCCCCTACTAGGGCTAAAAATAGGTAGTAGTCAGGATTACCGAGCTATAGGTGTATTAGCCCCTATATTGTGGCACAGCCCTAGTGTTCGAATTGCCTTGAACAATATTGCAACTTTTCAAACCTTAATTAGTGAGAGCGGCTCATTCCTTTTAACTGAAATACAAGAGAGTGAAGGGTCAAAAATCCAATGTGAATATGTGGCGGTACCCAATATGGTACCAGTGAATGGCCATCAGGTATTAGCGGTATTGATAGGTACAATGGGGATAATTCAGGCCATATCCAATAAAAAGACGAAAGTTAAACAGTTGTATTTACCTCCAAGTCTAAATGGAGAGTTGATATCTCTAAGTTTGGGATGCCAAGTGAAAAATAGAGAAGGAAATCTAGTCATCTCTTTTTCGACAGAACAATTTGATCAACCTTTACTGGGCTGTGACAAACATCTGTACCACATTAATTTGACCTATGCAGAAGAACTATTACGATCCAAGCGTGCGAGCCTGGCATTAATTGATTCGATTAAAAGTATCATCGAACAATATGGTTTCTCCACTGCAAACATTGATGATGCTGTCACTCACTTGGAATTACACAAGCGCACCCTACAGAGAAACCTGATGCAACAAGGCACCAGCTTTCGTAAGCTTAAAGAAGAGGTGTTAAAGGAGTGGGCAGTTAAAATGTTGGTGCGACAAAGATTTGAAATAGATGAGGTAGCTCAACGACTGGGCTACTCTGAGCCCAGTGCTTTTCATCGAGCCTTCAAAACATGGTTTTCCAGCACACCTAAACACTTTACCACGGGCTAAATATAAACAGTATTTTATGAAAATGCTAACAAGTTCTACGTCATCAAACACAGATAGAACGCATTAAATTAGTTTGTCAGAATTCAAAATGTCTGTTTCTACTGTCTTGATTTTAGGCCAAACCAACGGCCGTTTTTGGCATACCCACAAAACCTTTTAAAGATTCAATACGAGCAAGCCACGCATTTACATTTGGGTAGTTTTCCAAAGACACACCTCCCTCAGGTGCATGAGCGATGTAAGTGAATAAAGCAATGTCGGCAACGGATACTCTATCGATTGCAATCCATTCGCGGCCGTTTAAGTGTTGCTCGATAATCGTTAGTAATTCGTGGCTTTTTTCAATTGCTGCTTTGTGATCTAAGCCAGCACCAAAAACATTCACTAAGCGAGCAGCTCCAGGCCCTTCAGATACTTCTTTGGTTGAAACAGCCAGCCATTCTTGTATACGCGCACTCGACTCCGCATCGTTTGGGTACCAGTTGGCACCAAACTTCTTAGCCAAATAGGTAATGATGGCGTTTGAATCTCGAATCACCAGGCCGTCGTCTTCAAGTACTGGCACGTGGTGAAAGGGGTTTAGTGTTAAGAAGTGCTCACTTCGTTGTTCGCCATTTGCAAGACCAACCTCAATACGCTCGTACTTAATGTCTAATAAAGACAACATTAAACGTGCTTTATGGGCATGTCCTGAAAGCGGAAAATCATAAAGTTTAATCATCGTATTTAACTCCAAATGTGCGGTTTTGAAAAATTATCAATGGCTGACAGAGCGATAGAGTGACGTAACAAGTGAAAAGTTCAATTTTATTTTGGATAAAAATAGTTGACATGAACAGATCTGTTCATGTAATGTTTTTGTAGTGTACAGATCTGTACTTTTAGCGTAAGTGTTGAGGATGAAAATATGTTGAATATGAAAATAACTGAGTCGATGGTATCGGGAATAGGTGGGGCGATTGGTATTTTTTTACTCTCTATTTTAACGTTTAGTAGTGATGCTCCGTTATTGATGGCGCCATTTGGGGCTAGTTGTGTGCTGCTTTTTTCGGTCCCGGGAAGTCCTTTATCTCAACCAAAAAATGTCATTGGAGGTCACTTGATATCGTCATTGGTAGGCGTTGTTTTTGTTTATATGTGGCCTGTAACACCCGTGACGTTAGCGCTAGCAGTCGCTCTAGCGATTACGCTGATGTCATTAATGAAAGTAACTCATCCGCCGGCGGGCGCCGACCCCATTGTTATTTTATTGGGGGCGAAAGGATTCTCATTTCTTATTTTTCCTGTACTCAGTGGCAGTATCTTGCTTGTTGTTGTGGCGTTTATATTTCACCGCATGACAAAACTTCACACCTATCCAACGCTGAAAACTGCTCAAACTAATAAACCGCTTCAAAGGTCAACTAACACCTTGACTTAAATTATTCTTGAGGAGAACGATTATGCTACAAGCAACACAGATTGAAGCGTCAGCGATTGAAATTGGGCAATGGACAACCACAAAAAAGTTAGGCAAGTTGATCGTAGGCGACTTCGGAACAACAATTACACGCACTGTAAGTAAGCGTACGCCAACAGTGGATACTGATTTATCGTTAGTTAAAAGATTTCAAGAAGGCGACTTAAAAACATTTGATATCTTAGTCATCAAGTATCAACGTCAGCTAGCCAGAGTCATATCGACTTATATTTCTGATCAAGACGCGGTTAAAGATGTTACCCAAGAAGCATTTATTCGCGCCTATAAAGGCTTAAAAACTTTTCGATTAGACAGTCAGTTTTATACTTGGCTGTATCGTATTGCTGTGAATTCAGCATACAGTTTTTTAAAGTCGAACAAAAAATTCCAACATCACCTAGATGTGGATGACCAGAAAAATAATGCTGAAGTAGCAGAGCTGATGCGAACAGAAGGCCCCGAGAAAATGATTCAAAATGAAGATCTACGTATCTCGATAAATCGAGCGGTTTCAAATTTGCCGATCGCGTTGAGAACAGCGTTGTTACTCCGAGAACAAGAGGGGTTAAGTTATGAACAGATTGCCAATATTGTGGCGTGTCAGGAAGGCACAGTGAAGTCGAGAATATCACGCGCAAGAGATCAGATTATGCAAGCAACTAAGCATGTATATCGACAATAAATTATGGGTTCAAGAGATCAAATTATATAGTGTGTACAGATCTGTACGAGTATGTAACTATTAGATCCATATTTACCCATCGTATAAATAACGAAAGCTAAATCAAGAGAGTGAAATCATGGCAGTACCCAGAAGGGAGCATTTATTAAAAACGGCATTGAGCTTATTTAACCAACATGGCTTTCATGCCACGGGAATAGACAAAGTTCAGGCAGTTTCTGGTGTGTCTAAAACAACCATGTATAAATATTTCAAATCTAAAGAAGCGCTTATTCAGGCAGTATTAGAAATGCGTCATGAGCAATTTGGCCAGTGGTTTGAGCTGCGGGTAGAGGAAATAGCAAAAGAAACATATTCAGCACGGCAGTATGCCAAGCTACTCGCGGCGTTTGATGCACTCACTGAGTGGTTTCATTCGGACACTTTTTTTGGTTGTAATTTTATTAATGCCAGTAGTGAGTACTCCGATATAAATCACCCGATTCATCGTTATTCGAGTGAGCATAAATTGCAGTTATCTCAATTCATTAAAAATTTACTCACGGATGTACCCGAAGCAGACAAACAAGAACTATCACTAGAAATTTTAGTACTAATAGAGGGTGCCATTGTGTGTGCCCATACCACAGGATTAAAAGATTCTGCTGAGCGGGCAAAATGTATGATGGTGCGATTACTTAATAGTTATCTACCCACTGATTGAAACAAATAACTAAGAGTTACAACAACTTTACCGTAAATGTTCGAACATGTTCTTACTTTGAAATCATAAAGTTCGACGAGGCCTTCCAATATTGTATTAAGTGGCAGTCCAAATTGTGTAGACTCAACACTTGCGTGGGACGGAAAAACTTTTGAAGATTTAAATAATTCAATAGGAATAGTGATTAATTTCTTCATTGTTGCTGGCTTGTAAAAGTTGAATATGAAAGTTGAAGAGGTCAATTCTCAGTAGAGTAATCTAGGGGGTTTTCCCAAAACTCTATGACATAAAAATGCCCATATAGCGGCGCTAGCAGGCCAGAGAATATGCATATCCCAAAGAAATTCGAACAGAAAGACCCAATTCAACTTAAAGAGCTTATTAATAGTTATCCTTTCGCTACCCTGATAACCAATTCCGATTTGGGGTTGGAGGCTAATCACATTCCCTTTATTCTTAACCAAACTAAGGGAAAAGATGTTCTTCAAGGCCATATAGCAAAAGTGAATCCGTTATGGAGAAACTTAAAAGACAAGTCTGAAGTTTTGGTCGTATTTAATGGCCCTAATTGTTATATCTCTCCAAATTACTATCCAACAAAAAAAGAAACGGGCAAGGTTGTTCCAACGTGGAATTACGTTACAGTTCATGTGAAAGGTATCATCTCATATGTCCATGGTGGAAAATGGAAATTAGATAATGTAAACAACTTAACAAATCAACACGAAGCTGGATTTTCAGCCCCTTGGTCTATATCAGATGCTCCAGAAATATATATTCAAAAAATGTTACCCGCCATCGTTGGCTTAGAAATAGAAGTCTTGTCTATTACGGGCCAATGGAAGCTTAGTCAAAATCAACCAGAAAAAAATAACCAAGGCGTTGTGGCAGGGTTATCTCAAGAGAGTGATAGTGACTTACGAAAAGTTGCAGAATTAGTTAAAAATAACGCTATTGAAACCAACTAACAAATTAATAAACAAGGACAAAACACAGCGCTTTTATCCACATTTAAAGATGTACGAATACTAAAATTGGCAGTATTGTCCTTACCAAAACTAAATCGACGATGTGATTGTTTGGTACATCGCGAGGGTAGGTTTATTTGTTGTAACCGGTATTGGTGCTCATCTAATACTTTGTGTTCTGATATCTTTTAACCAACCACTAAGGTCACCTGGAATAGCGACAGAGTATTTGGCTCGTGAAATTCCTGTATAAATTTGGTTTATTGTCTTTGAAATATCTTCTTTGGCTACGTTCGGTAGAGATAATATGTCAGAAAGTAATACGACATTATTAAATTCGTGGTTTTTCGCGTGCTCAATCAAACCAATGGTGTAAGAGCCTGACTCGAGTGCTTTAGCTTTAGTACAGACACTTTCCCATTGATGGTGTGAAAGGCCAGATTTCAATAAACTGATCAGATGATCAAAAGTTTTACCTTGGAATTTTTGTTGGAATTCATCCCAGCAAGAAATGTTCTTCAGTAAATAATGTTTTGTCCACTGCACACGGCCTGAATATAGCTCAATACATTCTGAGATTAATGATTTAACTTGCGGTAACGTAGAGCTTAGAACATGGACCTTAGCACCACGCGAATCAAGTTGTTGAAGAACAATAAATACTTGCCATAAATCAGTGGTCAGAAATGTAGTCGGTTTATCAGGAATAATAAATTTATTATACGAACTGATTTTAGTTTCAATAGACTTAGCACCATGAAAAGGTTGGTCTGCTTTTACCGGATGAGTCTCAAGAACTTCGTTATAAAGAGAGTTTGCTAGTTCTCCAGCTCTATAAGAGTAAGACATCTCCTTTCTTCGAACAGACTGAGTACGGCGACGGTGTTGTACGAGTGACCGGCCAAATGTTTGATAGTCATCACCGAACGTTAAAATGGCTTGCGGGCTTCTATCAATGATTTGAGCCATAGGTGTTGATAAATCATGCGCCTCATCAATAACAATCGTTTGATACTTTGTAGGAAATACTTCATCCGTCAGAGATAGTTGCTTGATCGAATGAAAAGCTCTTAGCGGTAAGGGTGATACATCATCTGGTCGTGGATTTATGGTCATAAACCACATTCTCTGGGCAGCTGAAATGATCATTTCACGATCTGTTGTCGCTAATTGAATGTGCTTAGAAATATGTTTTTCTGTGATAGTTGAATCAGCTTTGTAGCAAAAGTTACGAACAGTAGATTGCACATAATAGGCTGCCCACTCTGCCGTCAAATTACCAACTTGAACCATCTCTAATTTTTTAAAAAGGTTAGTAAAGGAAATACTATAATTTGTTTTGGTGCGAAAAAAAGCGTAATTCTGGCGTTTAAATAGGCTAGCGCTCAAAATGCTATTGGCTAATACGCCAAAGGTCATATATTGGTATTTATCACCCACTTTTGATTTGATCGCTTGGATTTGAGAGTAAGTGTGCGCAGCCACTAGAACTGATTCGGCGGGTAAAGATTGAAGGATTGCAGCAATGACGTGAGTTTTTCCTGTTCCAGCAAAGCCTTGAACGTCAAGTGACTCATCTTTGTCCGCGAGATAAACTTGAGCAATTCTTAGTTGATCGGGCGTAAAACGACGAGAGAAGTTATTTGGGACTTTAAAAAAATTAGCGTCAATTAAGTCTTTTTTTTCAGGAAAGGAAAATTTCCACAAACCAGCGCCATCAAGAAATTTATGTTCATCTATTTCTTTCTGAGTCATCAATGGAAGATCTAAGTCTGAAAGGGTCGTCAATGCACTCTTAATACCGGTAATTGATACGTTGCGGGTAAGCTGTTGGCGCAAGTCTTTATCAGGAATTTCTTTCGCATAAAGGAAGAATTTAGCTAATGTGCGTTCAATGGTGTGAACGGAAAACCCATCGCTGTTTTTAAATCGAGATATCACGCATAGCGAACACATCTCTACGAACACTAATCCATCGATGAAATCTGATACTGATTTCATCGATGGATTAGTGAGTAAGGTAGTGATCTTTTCTTGGCTTAATGGGTAAGCATGCATCTTTTAGAAAAACACCTATAAAATTATGCTAGTCTAAAACTGATTTAGTTAAGCGTAAAGAGGCAATCAACAAGAGTTTCTTTTTAAATTATATTGAAGTAGGAAACTCCTTAAATGAACCGGCTAAAGGTGCTTAGTATCTACCCTTGTGAATATTCTTTAAATTAAATGACCAAACCAAAGGCGTAATTCAAAGCTTTAAACTTAACTTAACCACCTCTTGACCTTCAATTGCGGCTGGTATCGCGCAACATAACAGTACCTCGTTATCGTTCACTTGCGATGAATGATCTGTCTGGTAAGTAACTTTGCCAGACACCAATGTTGTTTTACACGCGCCACATTGACCGCTTCGGCAGCCGAACTCGGGTGTGAAACCATGTGCTTCTGCAAAGTCTAATAAGTTACCATCTTCTTTCGACCAAGCCTGCTCGACCTTAGAATCTGTGAATTCAATCACCGCTTCTGTTGCGGCTGGGCCTGGTTTAAATGCTTCGCTTGAATGATCTGCATCGCGTTTGAGTGAGGCTGGGCCAAATTCTTCTGCTTGAATTCGAGCGTCGCTAACGCCTAACTTACGTAATAAATCATACGTCGATTGCATGAAACCAGCCGGGCCACAAAGATAAAAATCGTAATCATCAATTGGAAGTATTGCTTGTAGCAGCTCTGCTGAAATGCGGCCTTTGTTATGAAAGTCTTTGCCTGGTTTAAGTGAGGGGTCGATGTCGCTGAGTGACCAGAATGCTCTGATGTGACCTGAAGAGGCTTTCTCTAAGTCGTTAAATTCGTCAAAAAACGCTCGCTGGCGATGATCTTTTGCAGCGCCGATAAAGGTCAGCGTTTCACCTGAACGCGTGCGTATTAATTCGTTTAAGGCATGGCGTGCCATCGAAATCATCGGGGTAATGCCGACACCTCCCGCAAGTAGTACGGCCGACCTTTGGCTTTCTTCATCGAAGGTGAAACCGCCACGTGGTGCTTTCGCGTATAAGGTATCACCCACTTTGAATTGCTGGTGAATATGATTTGAAAATACACCATCAGGTAATTGCGGGTCGTTAGATTGCTCGCGTTTAACACTTATACGATATAGCGAATCACCCGGTGCGCTTGAAAGGGAATAATTGCGGATCAACGCTTTGCCATTAATATTTGTTTTAATAGTGAGAAATTGACCCGGTAGAAATTTTAGGGCCTGATGATCTTTCGCTTTCAAATAAAAAGACTTTATAACACTGCTTTCTTCAACCACATCAGTAATTTCATAAGGTAACCATTCATCTTTACGTGCTTCAGCTTGGGCCATTTTATTTGCTTCGTCCCAAGTGCCTGTTAGTAAACTATTGGGTGAATATTCATCTAACTTCCAGCGAAGTGGTAAACCGTTATGTATCCAGCGACCGTGATCGATATGAAACTTCCAGAGTCGTTCAGCACCGTCAAAGTGTTCAGTTTCTGGGCTGTCCCAGATTATTTCAACGGTGCCCGTGAGGGTTAAAATATGGCCTGACTCGAAGTCTATAAAAAGTAAGCCAGCTTTTGAATTCTCAACAAAATTGCCGAAAGTATTAAAGTGATTGTTACCTAAATAGTCGGGTATGGTGAGGGTACGCTCGTTATCCACACGAATGAAACCTGGCTGACCACCACGATGGGACACATCGGCTCCTTCACTGGCGCTGGAATTATCATTTTGATCATTACTTTCGATGTAACTTGCGACAAAAAAAGTATCACTATTCGCAATTAAAGCTCGTGCCTCATCATCGAAAACTTGAATATTTTTAACACTTGTTTGGGGCAAGTTGCTTGGGTCAAGTATTTCCAAATCACGTGTTTGAATATACTGCGGACAATTACCAAAAGCTTGATCAATCTCTAAATGAATACCGTTATCTGAATAGCTGGTGACATGTGCCGCTAATCGATTACGTCGTCTGGAGGTTAATTCGATACCGAGTAAACCTATATCCGTTCCTATGTTAAGAGACTCAGCTAAGGGATCTCCCATAACTGGAATTGTGTGAATATCTAGTTTTTTGGGGCTAGGAGAATGAATAAATCCCGGCTTGTTAAATAAAATGGAAGCCCAAGGCCAGCCGTCTTTATCGGCATGACCTGCAAAGATAAAGGGGAGTTGTGAGTAAAATTCCTGATGTTGTTCTGGCATGTGGTCACGTATCACCCGACTACCAAAACGTTCCATTCTGTCTCGCACCCCAAAACGACTCTGAATGGCTTGTTCGCCTTTGTGAAAAGGTGAAGAGGGAAAAGGTGAAGTGTTCGTCGTCATGCCAAGTCTCCAATGAATTTAGTCTTAACAAAATAAAGTATGTGCTGTTTGTTCGCTTTTGCGACTTAAAAGTTCAATTTATTTACATACCTTTTGTGCATGTAAATAGTATCCATCTTATCGATAGAAGTATAAATAGGGCTTTCATTGAATAATTGTCAATGTTATGTTGATAGTATGGATACTTTAGATGGCATGAGAACAATCATCGCAGCGGTTGAAACGGGTTCGTTTACGGCTGCGGGTGAGCGCCTGGGCATTTCAAAAGCGCTGGTAAGTAAGTATGTGGGTGAAGTTGAAAGCCGATTAAGTGTTCGCCTCTTTAATCGCTCAACACGTCGCCTTGCTTTAACCGAAGAAGGGCAGCGATATTACGACCAGGCTTTACCCTTGCTGGAAGAGTTTTCGGTTATGGTGGATAACGTTACCGGCGCGCAATCTGCGCCTCGTGGCTTGTTGAGAGTCAGTGTGCCGCAAACCTTTGGCGAAATGAGTCTTTCACCTTTACTTCCTAAGTTTCTGGAGGCGTATCCTGACCTCAGCCTCGATCTACAATTGTCTGACCGTATGATTGATATGCTAGAAGAGGGTATTGATGTGGTGATTCGCATTGGTGGTGTGGATGACTCAAGCCTAATTGCAAGGCATATTAAAACTTTACCGCTAACCTTATGTGCATCACCTGAATATATCGCTCAGCATGGTGAGCCATTAAACGCCGAAGACATCACACGACATACTTGTATTATAGATAGCAATTTTAGAATTGGAAAACAATGGCCAATTGTCGACCCAGAAGGCCAAACGACATCCATCGAAGTCAGTTCAAACGTTGCCGTCAATAGCCCAAGAGCCGTTAAAGAAATTGCGATAGCCGGTGGCGGCATTGGTATGATTCCTCATTTTATTATTGAGTCGGAACTTCAGAAAGGGGCGTTGAAAGAAATACTTCCGGGTTATAAAACACTCGAATTTGGTTTGTTTGCCATTTACCCTCATCGTCGATATTTATCTAAAAAGGTCAGATGCTTCATTGATTTTTTAATGGATGAATTTAAGTAAATATAATTGTCTAGATATCTTTGCACGACCGCTATTATTTGCAAAAACTAGTCATTCCTGTGTGCTCCACTCATTGTCATTCCGGTGTGCTCTTCGGCCGGAATCCATGCTCTATCGCTAAGCTTAGGGATTAATACAATGGATTCCGGCCTAAAACATAACCGGAATGACATTGAATAGTTTTAATGCAAAGGTATTGTCTAACATAATATATGTCTAACCCTTTCCCCATAAGGAATTAAACTTGAGCGCTGGTGTACCACTCTTTACTCGGCGTCGGTACACGCATTTTTAAACGTAAAATGTCAGTATTTTCCTTGTCTGTCAGGCGCTCCAGTAATTTAAACGCAACTTCTAAAGCGGTGCCCGGACCTGTCGAGGTAATAAAATTACCGTCGATGACGACCGGTTGATCGACAAAATTAGCCCCCGAGTTTTCCAATTGTTGCTTACGCTTTCCACCAACCTGGTGATATGTTGTTGCATTTTTGCCCTTTAGTACGCCAGCCTCTCCAAGACATATTGATGAGACACATACACTGGCAATCACTTTGTCTTGTTTTGAAAAATGACGAATCACATCCAAAAAAGGTTTACTTAATGCTTCATCGTAAAAACCTGAAGGTTCGAACCCACCCGGAATCGCGAGTGCATCAAAGCCATTAAGAAATTTATCAAGAGAGCCATCAAAAATTACATTACCCAGTAATGTGTTCGGAGTAAATTGTAAACCAAAAGTTGTTTTGATCTTTGGTGTTAATCCCACATCAACTAACTCAATTTCTTCTTTGCCAATCAAAGTGGCCCAGCCTATAACATCTGTAAAAGCAGCCATTTCTAGGGGCTCAACACCATTTGCAACAAGCATTAATATACGTTTCATAGCAAACTCTCAGATTTTGTGGTTATTAGTACTATCTCCCGTAGAAATACATCTACTAGGAGATTCGAACATAAAGGTTTAAGCAGCTCATGTAGGTTTATGCAACTAAAGCAGAACCAACCATCACAATGCCTATCACACCGGTGGTCCAAGCTGTTGTTCGTACCCATGGCACACCAATCACAAATACGATGGTATGTATCACTCTTGAGATGAAAAATATTTGGGCACCCAATGCTGTCGTATCATTACTTAAGCCCAGCACATGAACCGCAATGGCAATAGGGGCAAAGATTGTAATCGCTTCAATTAAATTACGAATAGCGCGATTTAGTCGGTCATTGGCACCATCCCATGGTGAGATATCATGCTGATTACCCGCCGCTGTTGGCAGGCCAAGCACTAATACATTTCGAGTACCTTGAATCAATGTTAGTAATAGTAAAAAGCCACTGATCGCTGCGAGAGTATAAATTTCTGTATACACCGTTATTTCCTCAAATCAATTTTGTGGGAGGGCCTAGTAATCCTAATTGAATGACTAGGCCTGTTTTCATCTACGTTGTCATTAAGTACTTACTTAGGCCGAAAGACCAACAGGTGTAGCCGTAAAAGCGACGAAACCTTTGAGTGACTCAAATCGTTTGATCCAAGCACGTATATTTGGATAGGCTTCAAGTGAAACGTCACCTTCAGGGGCATGAGCGATATAGGCATAATTTGCCGTGTCCGCAATGGTCGGGTTATTCGTCGCTAACCAATTACGCCCTTCTAAATGTGCTTCAAGTAAAGCTAATATACCATGAGAGGTATCAATGGCTGTTTTATGGTCTAAGCCTGCGCCAAAAACATTCACCAAGCGAGCTGCTGCCGGACCAAATGCAATTTTCCCTGCTGCGACAGATAAAAATCGCTGAACTTCTGCTTGTTCTGCTAGATCGTTTGGGTACCAAGTTCGATCCTGGTCATATTTAGTCGCTAAATAAACCAAGATGGCATTTGAATCTGAGATGGTCACATCGCCATCATCGATAGCAGGTACTTGACCAAACGAATTTTTGCTTAAAAATTCAGGCTGTTTTTGAGCGCCGCTCATTAAATCAACATCGATGATCTCGGCATCTAATCCCAAAAGCGATAATTGCGCTTCAACACGATGAGAATGGCCTGAAAGTGGGTGGCGGTATAATTTGATTGCTGACATAGTATTGCTCCAATTTAGGTATTTGTTCAAAAAATTAATCTATTAGTTAGTTCACTTCGTTCGGCATTTCGTTAGACAAGCGATTGTGCTTTTCAAGTTGTAGTAAGGCTTCGAACCCGCCAACTGCTTGATCGTTAATAAAGAGTTGAGGATAAGTTCGACCCTTTGTTCTACTGCGCATTTCACTTATTTTCTCTGGGTGTTGGTAAACATCGTATTCTGTAAATGCTAAGCCCTTACTGGTTAATAAGCGTTTTGCATGTGTACAGTAACCACACCCTGGCCTCGTATACATTTCAATATTGTTCATATCGAGTCTCAAAACATTTATAAGTAATCGTTCTTTCAACTCAGCACTTGCTTACTGCGTTTGCTTTGTTGATGTGATCAGTATCCTGATTTCTGTAATGTAGATAAATAGGGTTGGTATTGAATTAATGTAAACGTAGTGTTGACAATAAGGTGCGTTATAAAATCTCTTTATAAAGAGCCGGTGTTGACATGTGTATCCTACCTGACGTAAGGTAGATGGTATGAAAATACCTAATGATACTCGTTCAGCGATTCTTGATGTCGCACAAGATATGGTTCAACGCCAGTCGATTAGTGGCGTCAGCTTTCAAGAGCTGGCTAACCGCGTTGGCATAAAGAAAGGTAGTTTGTATTACCACTTTGAAAGCAAAGATGATTTAGCGGTAGCATTGCTTGAACGCGCCACATCAGAGATGAAAGAAAGCTTTGTACGGGGAGCAGCTAAAACTCCCCTTGAAAGACTTACTTATTTTCTCAATATTTATCGGCATCACATTATACCGACTGAGAAGTTATGCCCAGGTGGTGCTTTCGCAGGTGAGTGGGGTAAGTTGTCGAGCTCTATCAAAGCACAGGTTAATAGATTAATTGATGCCCAAGTCAAAGGTGTTAGTGAAATACTAAGCGAAGGCATACAAAGTGGTATGTTTAATGACCATGCTAAGACCGTTGAAGAACTTGCGCAATGGGTGATTGCCTGTATACAGGGTGCTTTGGTTACAAGTCGGATTTCCGAGAGTCATGTTATGTTTGAAAGTACGCTCACAATCATCACTGAATATCTGAGCCAAAAAAGGTAAATTTTTTGGCTAACATACCTACCTGATGTCAGGTAGAATTTTGAATTAGGAGTAATAAGATGAACTACGCTTTAGAAGGTTATAAATTAACAAACCGTATCGGCAGTGTGATTGCACCTAATTGGGCGGCCAAAAATGCTAGCATTAAATTCTTGAGACCAAATCGTTACGCAATAAAGGTATGGGAGCAAGAAGCAGAGCAAGCGGGTACACGCTTCAACTTAACGGAAGAGGTGAGTATTATACGCTGGCCTCAGAACGTAAATGCTAATGATGCAAAATCGGCTGACAACGGTAAGCAGATTCTGCTTGTGCATGGTTGGGAAAGTCGAGCAACTCAAATGTACGGCTTGGTAAAAGGGCTGGTGCAACAAGGCTATACCATTTTTGCCGTTGATATGCCTGGGCATGGGCACTCATCTGGTGAAACTTCGAATGCTTATCTTTTCTCACAAACAGTAAAACTAGCCCAACAAGAGCTAGGTCACTTTCATGCGATTATCGGTCATTCAATGGGCGCAGGTGCCGCAGCGATTGCCGTAGGTAAGGGGGTGACAACCGATAAGTTAGTGCTAATTTCAGGCCCGTCTTCAATCGAAAATGTACTACGTCGATTTTCAGGTTTTGTAGGTTTGAATAAAAAAACCACTAATAAGTTTATCGATTTTATTGGCCACTATGTAGGCGTACCTGCCACTGAATTAGATGCCACTAAACTGCTTCAAGCATGCGATATCCCGGCACTTTTAATTCATGATGAACATGATATTGAAGTGCCCGTCAGTGAATCGACACGTTTGGCACCGGTGTTTAATCAATCAGAGTTATTTGTCACCAAAGGCTTTGGTCATCGAAAGATCTTAAAATCAAATGAGGTGGTTGCGAAGATAAATGGCTTTGTGAATGCAGACGTGCGTTAAGAATTAATGAGTTTCAGAACCGGCCTTAAAGAAGCCGGGCTGCTTTTTAAGTTGCTTTTGTAGGTTGTAGGTTGTGGGTGAGCGAAGTGAACCCCAACATTGGAATCAGTGCGTAAGAACAGATGTCAGTGGCGCGCAGGAGAGTAGAAACGAAGGTTTTAGTAAAGAAAAATTCTGATTAACGCTTAAAATTAGAGGCTCTCAATGTTTAACTGTACATAGCGAGTCAAATTATTAAATTAAACTAGTTATGTAAAGAGAATCAAATGTTAAAAATTAACTTTTTAATCCAAATCAGAAAATAGCTTGTTTAAACCACTTCTTCGAATTTAGGTTTAAAACGTGCCTTACAAGGGACAACTAAGATAACTAATACTCCAATATTTAAAAGATCTGAAATCTTCAGAGTGAACTATACTATTTAAATAGAATAAATATATGGTGCACAACGATGATTGAAATGCAGGTATCTTCAGATGAGTCGCAAAGGCTTGAGACATTGAGAGCACTAAAAATTCTTGATTCCGCTCCTGAAGAACGATTCGATAGACTCACTCGAATGGCAAGACGCATGTTCTCAGTCCCTATATCCTTAGTTAGCCTAGTCGACAAAGACCGGTTGTGGTGTAAGTCAGCGCAAGGTATTGATGTCACTGAACTTCCCAGGCAAGGCTCTCTTTGTGGGCAAGCAATACTCGGGGATGACGTATTTGTAGTACCTGACGCACACGTTGATGCACGATTTAAAAATAGCCCTTTAGTTATAAACGATCCTCACCTTCGTTTTTATGCTGCGTTTCCATTAAAAGTATCTAATGGCCATAAGATGGGTACACTTTGCCTTATCGATAATAAACCCAGAGACCTTGCCCCTGAAGATCAGGAATTGTTAAAAGACTTGGCTTTGATGGCTGAACAAGAAATTGCAGCCGTACAATTATCAACCTTAGATGAACTTACAATGATATCTAACCGACGTGGTTTTTTATCGTTGGCGTCACATTCTCTCAATCTCTGCAAACGTAATAATCAAAACGTTACGCTGATCTTATTTGACCTTGACGATTTCAAACCCATTAACGACCAATTTGGTCACGCTGAAGGGGATAGAGCTTTAATCGCATTTTCCAATATTCTCAAACAGGAGTTTCGGGATTCAGATGTTTTTGCTCGGATTGGAGGTGACGAGTTCGTAGCCTTACTAAACGCTACTGGAGAAGGTGAGTTACAGGAGATTCTCATGAGGTTTTGCCGTGCTATGGAAAGTTATAACAGTCAAGCGGCTCGTGGGTACGATGTTCACTACAGTGCGGGCTACACTGTTAAGCACCCAAATGATCAAATCTCTTTAGAACAGATGATGGAAAATGCGGATGCCCAAATGTACAAACAAAAGTCTAATCGAAAAGAAGAGCAGATCATTAAGCCATAGCGGTTTATACGCAGCTCTTCGATCCTAAAGCATTAGATGATCACTCTACTAGTGACAGGCATATCTCGAAGGCATGGGATCGAATAGTCGGCTTCCTAACGACTCCACAAGTGAATAAACTCCTCTTACAACCGTTGTATATTTAACCTCAAGCGCATTTTCTGTGCCAGTCACTCCCTATTCTTAGTCAAGACTAGTCCCAGGAAAAAACGAAGCTCATCATAATTATCTCGAGTAAAACAGTTCAAATACGGAGTGTGCTTTTATGCACATCTAAGGCTATTTATAACGCGTTTACGCTCAGTTATGCACCGCGTAGTATGAACTTATCTTCAGAGACAAGCAGAAGGTTGGAGTGATCAGAGAATGTTCTGGTCGATATACCAAGAAGTAACACTTACTAAATTTTGAAATAAGGAAACTTAATATGAACACTCAACGTAAATTTGTAAAATCACTTACTATCGCGGCAGCATTGCTTTCTACAACGATTGCTAATACAGCGTTTAGTGCTTCGGAAACTAAATTGAAAGAAAGCACAGCCAAACTCCTTTCAGTGCGCTTTGATGCACGTGATGTAGTCAAAATAGAAGCAGGCGATTTTCATTTTGTTCCTGGGCAAGTAGCGCCGATTCACACACATGATGCACCCGCCATTGGGTATGTCTCCAAAGGTGAAATTTTGTACCAGGTAGAGGGTATGAAACCTCAGTTGTTACGCGAAGGCGACGCTTTCTATGAACCTGTTGGGCCGCGCATACTACGTTTTGATAATGCATCGGCTACGGAAGAGGCGATTTTCATCGATTTCAATCTTCAGCAGAAGAATGAGCCATTCATTGTGTTTGAAAAAGAGCTGACTGAGCACATTGACCGCCGTACTTTACCGACGGTTGAACTCAAGGGTAAAACACTGACTCAGGCAGATATTTTTGTGACCGAAATTGAACCTCAAGGGCATAAACGTTTGGAAGCTGAGGTACCTGTATTAAATTATGTCGCGGAAGGTTTGGTAAAAGTAGTTAGCAGCACCAATGGTACTCAACATTACCATGCAGGTGAAAGCTTCTCTTTAGTTAATCACGCTGATACCGCCACAGTAGTCAATGACTCAAAGGTTTTACCGGCTAAGGTCATTTCGTTTTACCTTCGCTAGGCCTAATGCTCATAGCCACTCTGAATAGAGTGGCACTTACTTAAGCACTCCCTATAAAAGTACACTACGTAAATGCCAATCCCCCTGATCAGAAAGTTTCTAATCAAGACGCTTCTGAGCCATGCTACAGGCAGGGCTATTGTAGTAATTCCAAATAGTGAATACTAAATAGCTGCTTATTGTCCAGCCAACTTTAACGCACCCTAAAACCAGCATCCTCTGCTAACTTTTCAAAACTTGATGCGCCTTAGTTATTGTTGAGAGCTTGTCTTGAATCACTACCAGCAATAAAAAAACCCGCCACTAGGGCGGGTTATCACATTATTTACAATAAATACTATGCCGTAGCTTTTGACTTTCTACGTGCGCCAGCTAAGCCGATTAACCCAAGACCAAGTAAAGCAATAGGTGCTGGTTCTGGAACGTTAGCACTTTGAACTAAGTTAAATGAGCTATTAAATTGGTTGTGTGAACCAGCTGCAGAGAAAAACTCAACAGAAGCGCCACCATGATGCTCAAAATAGACGATATCCACGGAATGTAGACCAGCAGTTAAATTTTCTATTGAAAGAAGGTCTCTGTTATTTGTAAGGCCTTCATAACGAATAATTTCAACGCCATCAATTGATACTGAGATACCATCGTCTGTATTAACACCAAAAGTCCAATCACCAGCAGTATCTACCATAAAGTTACCATAGGCATGCATGGCAAAGTCAGTGTTATTACAAGCAGGAAAGCAAGCATCAGAACCAAAATGACCGTTACTCCCTAAACCGTCAAAATAGTTGATAACAGTTGAGTTTTCTGAACTTGCAGCTGAAGTAGTTGATACTAGTGTCTCGGCAGCACTAATTGTTGTTACTGAAGAGTTATTGTCATGTATATCGATGACAAATGCGTTTGCTGCAAGTGGTAGTGAGGCAACTGCGCCAACAATTAATGTTTGTAGAAATTTATTCATTTTAATTCCTTAAGTTTGAAGTTTGAAATTTGTTCCAGGTAAGGGTAGGCAAATTTTGATCCAATATTAAATATATGCATATAAATCAAATGGATGGGTTTGTATATGCTTGGGTTAATCAAAAATATGTAAAGAAATTCGACAGGTTTATGAAATCAGGTCTTGCAAAATTTCAGGATCAAACTGTAGGTGTGATACACCTACCCAACTCAACGTCACTTTTTTTTTATTAAGCTTAAAAGTTTCAAGGAACTGCCAGCCTAGCACTATTGAATGCTTTTTATTTACGACACTCGCCTTAAACTTTTTCTGATAAAAAGTGGATGTCTATGTGATTTTGTTAAGTGGGCTGATGATATATACAGAGCTAACGTAATTCCAAATAGTGAATGCTAAATAGTTGCTTATCGTCCAGCCAGCTTTGACGCACTCTAAAGCCAGCATCCTCTGCTAATTGCTCAAAACTTTCTTGGGTATATTTATACGAGTTTTCGGTGTGAATCGTTTCCCCTTTAGCAAAAGAAATAGCGGATTCACCCACTCTCACGATATGATCAAGATTACTCTCTAAATGCATTTCAATACGTTTCAGACTCAAATTATAGAATGCCTGATGAGAAAAGTTTGTTAAGTCGAAGTTCGAGTTCGTCAAACGATTTATATGGTTCAGTACATTAAGGTTAAATGCGGCTGTAACCCCTTCATTGTCATTGTATGCCGCCGTCAGTGTATCTGTAGATTTATGCAAATCAATCCCGATTAACATACCTCCGTCATGACCTAACCATGGACGTAAATCTTTCAGAAACTGCTTAGCCGTTTCAGGTGTCATATTTCCCAGCGTTGAACCGGGGTAAAATATCACTCGCTTACCTTCTGGTAGTCCTTCTGGTGCCTTATCATAATTCCCAAAATCGGCACATACAGCATGAATATTTAACCAGGGGAATTCTTTTCCCAGCTTTAGGGCTGAACGCTGCAAGAATTCCTTAGCAATATCCATTGGCACATAAGCAGTGGGTTTTAAAGATTCTAATAACAAGCGAACTTTTTCGCTGCTACCACTTCCAGGTTCAATCATCACACAGTTTTTGCCGCAATATTCAGCAATCTCATTGGCATGCTTAACGTACAATGAACGTTCCGTGCGAGCTGGGTAGTATTCAGGCAGCTTTGTAATATGTTCGAATAACTCGGAGCCGTGAGTGTCGTAAAAATATTTTGGGTTTATGGTTTTTTGTCTTTGATGCAAGCCAGCAAGAATTTCTGTACGGCTATCATTTTCACCAGGGTGCTGGTTTTTAAAAAATACATTTTCAGTCAGTAGAGCGGTAGCTAGTTTTGACATTGTGCGTCCTTAAGATAATTAAAATTTCTATTTTTTAGCTAAGCGAATTCCACTGAATTGCCAGCGATCTTCAGGGTAGAAAAAGTTTCGATAGCTGGAACGAAGGTGATTCGCACTGCTTACGCAGGACCCTCCCCGAAGAACCCATTGATTACACATAAACTTACCGTTGTATTCACCGATTGCATCATCAGTTACCTTAAATCCGGGGTAAGCCCGATATGCACTAGCGGTCCATTGCCAACAACTATCGTAAAGTTGTCTTAATCCTGGTGCATTATCGTGTTGAGCAACCGAAGGATGAAGCGTAGCGAGTGGTTTACCCGCTAGTTGGTTTTGCTTTGCAGCAAACTCCCATTCAGCTTCGGTGGGTAAGCGAGCGTTTGCCCAATTTGCATAGGCGTCTGCTTCATAACCACTGATGTGGCAAACCGGTTGATCTGGCTGTCGAGTGCGTAAACCATATAAAGTAAATTCCATGGCTTTGCTTCCTACATCGCGCCAGTATAGCGCTTGCCTCCAATTATTTTTTTGCACAGCGGCCCAACCATCCGACAGCCAATATTCTGGTTTTTGATAAGCGCCATCGTCAATAAATTTTTGGAACTCACTATTTGTTACGAGTTGATTTGATAAGGAAAATGGCTGAAGAAAGACCTTATGGCGAGGCGTTTCGTTGTCAAAGTAAAAGTGCTTTGAATCTTCTTCTACCCCCGTTTCCACTAGGCCGCCTGAGTAGTCTTGCCACTGCATGTTTTGCAGGGTAGGTGCTTGAGTAATTTCGTCATCCATATAAGCGGGATATAAAGGATTTAAAAAGAAGGAGTACTTTATATCTGTATAAAAAAGTTCTTGATGTTGTTTTTCGTGTTCAAGGCCAAGTCTAGTGCGCAGTACGATGGTATCTCTTTCAGCGGTTTCCCATTCACCCTGATCAATTTGAGATAATAATTGAACCATTGCATCATCCACATGCTTCCGATACGAGATGACGTCTGCGACAGACGGACGTGATAACAAACCGCGTTGAGGTCGAGGGTATTGCTCGCCAATCGCGTTATAATATGAGTTAAAAAGCAGTTCGTAAGCTTCGTGAAATACGCGATAGTTTGGTACGAGAGGCTTCAGAATAAAGGTCTCAAAAAACCATGTCGTATGAGCCATGTGCCATTTTGGCGGGCTAACAAACGCAGCCGCTTGGAGATTGTAATCTTCAATATCAAGAAACTCACAAGCCTGTACAGATTGATTTCGGGTTGAGCAAAATGACTCAATTAATAATTGAGAATTCGTATTTACTAGGCTAGGCATGATGCACCTCCACCTTAACTTGGTTGGCGTAAAAGGCGATATGACGCTTAATAATTTCCAAACTAGGAATGGGCTGAGCATACTCCCAAGCGACATCCGATAATTGCAACGTTCCCAAGTTCAATGACCAATATCGTGCCTCGCCTTTCAAATAACAATTACTACGGGTATTGCTCAAGGTCAAAAATTCTTTCTTTACATCATCTATCGGGAAATAATAAACTGGATCGTAGCCTAAACCGCCATCCTCTTTTAGTAGTATTGGCGAGCGTGTACTCGCCAATACTGTGCCATTCAAGGTTGCTCTAACATCCAAACAAGGGTGTTCAAGATTGACTACGTGTTTCAATGTTTTGCACCGACCACCTCGCCAGATGAAAGGTGTGAATCTAGTCCATCTAGCAATTGATTCAACATGCCTTTCATTTTTGGTTTCATTACCAACTTCGCCAGTATTACCCCTAATACGCCAAACTTGGCATCAAAGTTCATTTGAAAATCCACTTTAGTTAATACGCCGCCAAGTGAGGTGACTTTAATGTCAGCGGAGGCATTCTTTATGGGCATAAAGTCAGCATCGATACTTAACGACATACTGCGCTTATCTGCATTGTATTTAATCACTTGTTCGGTAAGTTCATTACCATCCTCAAAATAACAAACCCGTTGAGTCCCCAAACCACTTTGCTCCTTACTTGTAATAGGGCTATTTATAATTAAAGGGTGAAATTTATATATGCCTGAAACATCGTCCCACTTTTTCCATACAGTATCGGCGGTATAAGAAAATTGTTTTGCTATCGCAATTGATTGCATTGTTTGCTCCTAGTTGTTTGCACTTAATTAAGAAACTGAATAAAACCAAAATAAACCAGTAAAGGTACTGGAAGTGTTGCAAATAAAATGACGTTGAAAAAAGCGATATTGGTAACATTACGTTCCATACCAAATACCATCGCAATTCCACCGCCGCCCCCAAAAATGGCGTTTCCAGGCGTGTTAATGAGTAATGCTAGTGACAGCCAGCGGGGGACATAAAACGAGAAAGCACGTATACGCTTCACTATCGATATATCTTCTTGTTTGAGTGTATAAAATAGATCAATTTTCCGACCAAAAAAGTAAGCGAAACTTAAACCTAAGACCGTACCCAAATAAGCGGCAATAATTCCCTTTACGCCAAACAAACACATCAAACAAATGCCAATCTCTACCCCTGCAACAAAAGGAATCGCTAACAATAATGAATAAAGAAGACTGATGAGTATTAATACTGATATATCAATATTTGTATTGATTTTTAATAGGGTATCCCTTAGGACTCCATCATGACCCAGAAAATAAAAACTCATGAAGGTCAGTATCATCACAATCGACAAAAGCCATTTATTCATCTGTATGTGTCTCCTTGGTGTAAGACCTAAAACAATGAGAGGATTATGCTGTATTAAATATATAAGATATAATTAGTAATTTTTTTAAAATTAAAAGAAATTCTTATGTTGGTAAGCTGCTAAAACTGCATTTATAAGGAGATGTCGCCATGGACTACAACAAGCTACGTACATTTATCGAGGTAGCTAAAACGGGAAGCATCTCTCAAGCTGCCAACAACCTTTTTAGAACCCAGCCAGCTATTACCCAGCAAATTCAGTTATTGGAAGAATCTCTAGAGCTAATTTTATTGGAACGTCGTAATACCCGCGTATACCTCACCAAGCAAGGAGAACAGCTATTTAAGTTTGCGCAGCATAGATTAAGAGATATTGATGATTTTTTGGCAGAAGTAAAAAATGATTCTGAATCCCTCAGCGGGGAAATTCGTGTTGGTATTAGGCCTGATGTTGCAACCTATATGCTACCGATTGTTTTTGCTAATTTTAAGGTTGCTTATCCTAAGGTTAAATTCACCATTATTCATGGCGATGCCAACCAAACTGAACAAAAGGTATTGAGCAATGAAGTCGATATTGGCATTCAGTTATTGGTAGAAAATAGAAACTTGTTAAAAACCTGGCCAGCCAAATCAAAACCAATTATTTTGGTGGCTGGTGCGGGTTACCTAAAAAAGCATGGCAAACCAAAAACAGAAGAAGACCTTTTAAATCACGACATCATTGATTACACCTCTGACTGTGATGCTTTCGCTTTCTGGTCAAAAAAAATAAGAAAAGAACTAGAACTTAGTTTTAGAAAAAAACGTCCTCATTACATCTGCCCCGACCATGGCTTTGCTGCAGAACTAATAAAAAAAGACCTAGGGATTGGTTTATTACCTAGCTATACAGTAGCAGAGGAGTTAAAGGCTGGTAGTGTCAAACAGATTTTTAAGCGAAAAGATCTAGAGTTTGGCATGAGCTTCGACATTGTTGTTAAAAAAAATGCAAATCGAACAGCTGCAGAGTCGGCATTTTTAGAAACCATGATAAGAGAGCTTTGTAACTAATTTTAGTCTCAAACGATATTCGATCTATTTTTGAATGACGGCTGACGATCAGGTCAGCTTATTTCTGGCCTGATCTTTTTCTTCGTGCGGTTAGTTTAGAGCTTGTGACCATTGACTGCTTTATGAAGATACTGAATGGCGGCTAAAGGACGGGCCATCACCTCTATCTTTTCCACCCGACCCTCTGTATTAAAGTGAAAAAAATCCACGCCCTGCAGGTGTTCGCCATTAGTATACCCATCAAAACGTAGGGCGGCGATATTGCCGTCGATCAAAACGTTTTTATAGTTGAAGTTATTCACGGCTCCATCAAAGGTTTTGAATGTATGGAGTGCGTTCACATTACCCAAAATCACCTCAGTTTGGAATGGAACCGTAAGCTGCATATCGGGATGTAATAACGACAGTAACTTGTTAGCATCTCTCGCTTTCACGCCTTCAAACCATTGATTAACGAGCGTGTTAATATCTAATGCGCTTTTATTATGTTGATTATCTGATGCTGATGTATGACTCATGACGCGACTCCTTCTGCATATGCTTGCTTAAAACTAATACACTCTCCATCGCCGGGCACAAAATAACGATGCTCCCAGCCTCTTATTCGAATTTCAGATTGAATAGATTCACGCGACACAGGGCAATGATCGAGTGATTCAAGGTGATTAGCGACCAGCTGTCCTTTCGCGAATCCTCCCATTTCAATGGATTCTGAAAGCCCCATAATAATTTCGCCACCTAAGTCAAAGTTCGCCCCCCCGGCCGGTAGTACAATGGTGTCAGGCTGTGTTTGAGTGACAAATGTTTTAATCTCTTTGGTTAGAATCGTATCTCCCGTTACATACAGACTAGGTTCATCGGGCAACTGTATATGGTAACCAAAACCATGCGCCATCATCTTTCCAATGAAGCCTTCACCATGTAAACAAGGGATCAACTCAACCGAACCGTTTAGAAAATTGTTTGCTATTGAAGGGTCCAGAGTATGCACATCTAACCCTTTCTTTTTAAGAAACGTTGAATCCTGTGTTGAGCAATAAACAGGAATGTTGTTTTCCAAAAGCCATTTGGTGGCCGTTCGATCCAAATGATCGAAGTGACCTTTTTGACAATGAGTGATCAAACAACACGTGACGCGTGTTTTTATATCATCCATATTAGAAGGCAGTTCAACGAGTGGATTTCTACGTCTTGATGTTGTCGCGTATTTAAGTGAAGGAATGGCCCCTTTAGGTGCGAACATAGGGTCGACCAAAATACCTTGTTGCTTACCTTCAACCATGACCTCAATGAGTATGGTTGCATTTCTAATTTGCGTAATTTTCATGTCTCGGCCTCATTTGATTAAAGAACGTGAAACATTGTATGAAAGAAAGTGATATTAGTTTATGGCTAAATTTGACATAAAGGATACAATTTACGTCAAAGAGTTATTAGTGATGCGGGTTGGTATAATTGTATGTTTAGTGTCAATTTATGCCATTTAATTTGAATAGATGATCTGTCACGATACACATCATTGAAAACCAACAAGTGATGAAACAGGTGAAATTATGACAATGTATAACGTGGATCAGAGTCAAGTTTATGTAAATATGAAAGGCGAAGGCGAACCGCTTTTACTTTTACACGGTGTGCCGGATACGTCAGAAGTCTGGGGTGGCACCATTGAAAATTTCTCAGATAACTACCAATGTATCGCACCCGATTTACCAGGGTTTGGCCGAACAAAAACACCCCGCAACTTTGAATATAGCCTTGAAAATTTGGCTCACTTTATCGATCAATTATTACTTAGTTTGAGTATTACTGATGGCGTACATATGGTGATTCATGACATTGGTGGCATCGTGGGGCTGGCCTTTGCCATCACTCATCCTGACAAGGTAAAAAGCTTAACCATTATGGACACGACTTTCTTTTCTGATTATGAATGGCATGCTACGGCCAAAATTTGGCGTAAACCGATGATAGGTGAATTGGCCATGTATTTAATGGGTCGTAAACAATTCAGTGCAGCGATGAAGAAAGGTGCGCCGATACTGACAGATACTCAAATACAATCAAATTACGACTCACTGACTTGGCGTAATCGTCGTATGATTTTACGATTTTATCGGGCGCTTGATCCGGTTATTTTTAAGCAATGGGAAGGGCAGTTGCAAGCAATTGCTCAGCGCTTTCCCACTCAGGTTATTTGGGGTAAGAAAGATACGTTCTTACCGGCAGCGCATGCCAAGCGTTTTGGCACTGATAATGTGCATATACTAGAAAACACCGGACATTGGCCCATGCTAGAACAAGCAAAAGAAGTACATAAATTGATTGGTAATAATATTACCCTCGCAGAGTAACCCTGCACTCAAGAGATGGTGACGATGAATATTGGATTATTGATATACCCCGGGTGTGTTGTTTCTGGCTTATTTGCCTTTGCTGAACTATTAGAAGTCGCCAATAAACGCGCCGGGAAACCTCTGTTCACCACTCAATGGGTAGGGGTTGATGGTAAAGATGTCGCCATTACAACGGGGAGTAAAACACCTGTTATGACAATGAAAGTAGAAGGCACTTTATTAAATACTGCTATTGATGCCTTGCTTATTCCAGGTTTTTGGACGAATCATCCGCGTCACGTTGAGCGCGCTATTGATGCATACCAACCGTTGATATCGGCCTTAAAAAAATTGCCCCCTACCACACAAGTTTGGGGTTACTGCACGGCAGTATGCGTTATGGCAGCTTCAGGCCGTATAGACAATCAATTGGCGACGGCTACTTGGTGGTTAGCTGACTTTGCACAAAATAATTATCCAACCGTTAATTGGAGTTTTAGTCAGACGTATACCTTTGAAGGTCAAAATAGGACTGCATCGGGGCTAAATGGCTATCTGCCCATTGCTCAGGCACTGATTGACGAGCAGTGTGGCCAAGACGTATTACGAGATATTATCGAACTGATGATTATCCCGAAACCTGAGAAATCTGCGCAGCCATTTACGCAAATAAAACTTATGAAATTAGACGATAATCTACTGCGTGAAATTTATATTTGGGTTGAAAAAACACCCGCCACTGAACTGACTATTTCAGTATTAGCCAAACACCTTAATCAAACAGAACGAACACTCGCCCGTAAAGTAAAGCAAGCGACTGACTTATCATTAGCCAGTTTTATGCGGCTAATCAAACTTCATCAGGCCAGCGAGTTTCTGATATATAGTCGTAAGCCGATTAACCTCATTAGTGATGCCTTAGGTTTTTCAGATGATGCCGCCTTTCGACGCACTTTTAAAAAAGTCTCTTCGTATACCCCCAGTGAATATCGGCAGGCCTTTCAGCGATAGAACTATTCAGATAGGTAAAGAGACTCAGCTAAGTACACGCCACTGCTAGCAAGAAAGTTATATTCCCGCTAGGCTGAACTGATTGTTTTAATAGGTGCTTGGAGTAATTTGTGGCCAGGGCTATTTATTCGCCCCAGACAATTGGAATGAAGAAAATATTTAAAGGTTTCATTTTCGTGTTCGTATTTTTATTAACTAGGGTGTCAAAACTGACAAGGTACAATGAAATAAGATGAATAAAAATATTTCAGATGAGGAACTGCTCGCAACAATTAACCGACTTGAGCGTTATGCCGAGCTTACAGACAGTCGATTTCGAATTCCGTTCACCAAGGTTCATTTTGGTATCGACTCAATCATTGGCTTGATTCCCATTGCAGGCGAAACAATTGGCCTAGTGCTATCATTTTATTTAATACTCGAAGCTTTTAAACTGGGTGTACCCAATGCATTAAAATTTAAAATGCTGCGTAATGTCCTTCTCGATTGGGTGATAGGTTTAGTCCCTATTGCGGGAGATATCGCAGATGTCGCCTTTAAAGCTAATATTCGTAATATGAAGCTTCTGGTCGAGCACATTGATCAGGAACGCCAGAGTGGCAAAACGACTTTGGAACTTGCAGGCACGAGTAACAGATCAAGGCTAATTTTCTTTCTACTAACTGTATTATTGCTTTCTTTAAGCATCTACTTAATGACGGTAACAGTACTTAGTTAGTGTGATTTTTAGGGTGTGCTTTCGCACCAATGATGCCTTACATCTAATTTTCGGTGCTGAATCCTGTTCCTTTTTGGTTAATGTTTTTGAAGGCTAGACAATAGAGCCTGACCCAATGAGCTAATTAAACCTCTTTAAATACTCCCATTATATAAAGATGACCTATAATTACCAAAGGAAATATATTTAGATGTCTAATGTTTAGGCATCTAAACATTTAGGTCTAACTAATAATAATCAAAACATCATTTATTGTAGGGAGTTTTATGAAGTCCATTTTTATTGCTGTGCCACTGGTTATTGCCAGCACTTTTGTGCAAGCAGAAGACACGTGTGGAAAAGTCACTATTGCCGATATGAACTGGAGCTCGGCTAGTTTAATCGCAAATATTGACCAATTTATTCTTGAAAAAGGGTACGGTTGTGATGCTGAATTAGTACCAGGCGATACCATGCCAACAGGCACGTCAATGATTGAAAAAGGCGAACCTGATATCGCTCCAGAAATGTGGAGTAACTCAATGAGAGTCGCGCTCGACAAAGGGGTTGCGGAGAAGCGTTTACGTTATGCGGGCAACTCTCTATTAGACGGTGGAGAAGAAGGTTTCTGGGTACCACAATATATGGTCGACAAAGACCCTAGCCTCGCCACCATTGAGGGCGTAATTAAAAACGTTTCTCTATTTAAACACCCTGAAGACCCAGATAAGTCAGCCTTTTATGGGTGTCCAGCGGGATGGAACTGCCAAATATCATCAGGAAACCTATATAGAGCATTAGGGCTATCTGACAAAGGATTTGAGCTAATAGATCCAGGGTCTGGTGCTGGCTTATCAGGCTCTATAGCCAAAGCTTATACTCGGCAAGAACCATGGTTTGGCTACTACTGGGCACCTACCTCAGTATTAGGTAAGTACAAAATGGTTAAAATCGACTTTGGTTCAGGCATCGATAAGGATGAGTTTGTAAGTTGTACCTCGAAAGAAGATTGCCTCGAACCGAAGGTAACAATGTATCCACCTTCTGCAGTTCAAACAGTTACCACTGAGCGCTTTGCTACCAAAGCACCGGCGGCCTATGACTATCTCACTAAACGCTCCTTTAAAAACGCTGAGATGAATAAGTTACTCGCATGGATGGAAGATAATCAGGCTGATGGCGATGTGGCAATGGAGTATTTCTTAACCCAACATCCAGACCGCTGGAAACCATGGGTATCTAAAGAAATTGCAGAAAAAGTAAGCAAAGCGCTAAAGAACTTATAAGCCTGCGCTTCGATTGAAACAACTTTAAGGGGGTCCAATGCATGGCTGAATCGTCGTGGCTAACAAAATTTCCGCAGATGGATAGGGCGGATTTAACAGGCATTCGAAAAACATTGGATTCCGCTTATCGCGATTTTTCAAGAGAGTATGGTGAGACAATAGAGTCTTTTTTTGACCCACTGCTTACTTTTCTCGTTTGGTTTGAAAAACTACTGATTACAACGCCTTGGTGGATTGTGATCATTGTCGTAACCGCGATTGTTTATATGGCTTGCCGCTCTTGGAAACTCTGCTTAGGTGTGGTGATATCGTTTCTCGCCATCGGATACTTTGGCATGTGGGAAAACACCATGCGAACCATGAGTATCATCACCGTCTGCACCTTGCTCGCGATTGTGCTGGGAATTCCTATCGGTATAATTATGGCGAGTTCAAACAGAGCGCAGAGTATTATTACGCCCATGCTGGATGTGATGCAGACCATGCCTGCATTCGTATACCTAATACCGGTTGTAATGCTGTTAGGTATCGGAAAAATTCCGGGGGTAATCGCTGTCATTATTTATGCGATTCCCCCTGTTATTCGTTTAACTAACTTGGGGATTCGATTAGTAGATAAAGAAGTGCTTGAAGCCGCAACCGCTTATGGAGCCAATTCTACCCAACGTTTATTTGGCGTACAGCTCCCCTTAGCGATGCCAACGATTATGGCCGGTATTAATCAAACCATTATGATGGCGCTCTCAATGGTGGTTATCGCATCAATGATTGGTGTCAAAGGCTTAGGGCAACCCGTACTGAAATCAATTACCAATCAATACTTCACCCTTGGACTGTTTAACGGTTTAGCAATCGTAGCGTTAGCTATTATTTTCGACCGTGTTTCACAAGCTTACGCTAAACGGTCGCAACGACATATGGGAGGTATGGATAATGCCTAAACCGCTGATTCAAATCGAAGGACTTTATAAAGTTTTTGGTAAAAATCCAAAGTCTATAATGCCAATGGTTCATGCAGGTAAATCAAAAGACCAAATATTAGCTGAAACAGGCCATACCTTGGGTTTAAAAGATATCAACATGACGATCAATAAAGGTGAGATATTTGTCATTATGGGGCTCTCTGGTTCCGGTAAATCGACACTCATTCGTCACTTTAATCGCTTGATTGACCCAACAGAGGGCATCATAAAATTTGAAGATATTGATGTGATGAAACTTGCGCCAAAAGAACTAGAGCAGTTTCGCCGATACAAAATGTCGATGGTCTTTCAACGTTTTGGACTAATGCCACATCGCACGGTTGTAGAGAACGTTAGCTATGGGCTTTCTATTCAGGGCGTCAATAAAATTACCCGGCTTGCAAAGGCGAAAGAATGGCTTGAAACCGTAGGTTTAGCTGGTTATGAAGCACAATACCCCTCACAGCTATCTGGAGGGCAACAACAACGAGTGGGTTTGGCTCGCGCCCTTTGCACGAATGCCGAAATTCTTTTAATGGATGAAGCCTTTTCAGCGCTCGATCCGTTGATAAGAAGTGAGATGCAAGATCAACTGATAGAGCTACAAGAAAAACTCCATAAAACCATCATATTTATCACCCACGATTTAGATGAAGCACTCAGAATTGGTGATCGTATCGCGATATTAAAAGACGGCGAGCTGGTTCAGCAAGGTACGCCTGATCAAATTCTTCTTAACCCTGCGAACGACTATGTTGAAGCATTCGTAAAAGATGTGAATCGCGCTAGAGCATTAACAGTTGAAAACGTTATGAAGCCTCCAGCTCGACGTATAACTGCCGATACTATTGGCGAAGCATTAGAGAAAATGAAAATAATCAAAGGCGATTACGGCTATTACGTTAACGATAAAGGTTATCAAGGTGTTGTCACTCAGGACACGCTAGAAGAAGCATGTTGTGAAAATGAATCACAAAAATTAAGTGAAAAATTCTTAGAGGAACTCGCAGGTATCGCTCCCGGCGCTATGTTAGAGAGCGTCATTCCCGAAACACTCGAAGCAGAATATTCTTTGCCTGTGATTGATAAAGACGGAAACCTTAAAGGGGAATTATCACGCCGAAGCCTAGCGGAAGTATTAGGTGATAGAGAACAAATCTCAGAGGAAGAAACAACTTAGCTAAAAACCTAGCTTGCCTTAATAATTTATAAAAACCGACTAGTACGATACCAAGTGAAAAGGTCTCTAGGAAGTTTGATGTTTATTCAAACTTTTTGAAGGCCTACTCCACAGGTGCTTTAGTCGATGGCTTACATAAATTTTTAGAACTATTTGTGAAATGGGGAATACGATTCCTAATAGGGTTCGGTGCTCGTAACCTGCCTTAATGAATAGCCAATGCTCTTGACCACGAAGCCCTAATAGCCCAAATTCTAACCTCATAATACCATTCTTAGTCACATGTGGCGCAATTTCCTAGGCCTTTATGCCATATATGGAACAATTATTTTCAGGTTAAATTTTAAACAATGCTTTCATTTCAAGACGATCGGTCATACCCTAGAGCTTATGGCCAGACCAAGACGCAGTGAACAGACCCGAGAAGCCCTGATAACCGCAGGCATCGACCAGATATCCATGCATGGATATCACGGCACAGGTATTAAACAAATACTTGATGCGGTTAATGTCCCTAAGGGTTCTTTTTATAACTTCTTTAATAGTAAAGAAGCTTTTGTTGCTGAGTTGATAGCGGAATATAGCCACATTGTTCTAATAGAGTTAAATACCTATCTGCAGAATCAGGGTGCAAAATTGAGCCCTGTTGAACAGCTCAGAGGTATTTATAAATTTGGTGTACAGAAATACGCAAATAACCAATGCCAGAAGTCTTGTTTAATCGGTGCGTTGGCAGCCGACATTGGTGCCGAAAGTACCTTGTGCCAGCAGGCTTTAAAAAAGGCGATGGCTGAATGGCAGACTGCATTTTCCAGTTTGTTTCAACAGGCTCAGCAGGCTGGCGAATTACGTACTGACGTTAGCGCTAGCCAATTGTCTTCGGTTTATTGGTCTACTTGGGAAGGCACATTATTAAAAATGAAAGTAACCGGTGATGCAAAAGCTGCCACTGACACCATGGAAATGATGTTAACGGTTTTTTTTAAAGCACCAGTACCAGCGTAACAACTAATTTAGTTTAAACATTATAAAAAGCCAACGTGCTTTTTATTTAACTTATTTCAAGACGACCGGTCTATTCCTGTTGTTGAATTACACTTAACGGAGCAACGTCATGCAGCCATCTTCAGCCAAGAGCCAAAACACCTCAAACGAATTGGGTTCAACTTTTACCCTTAAGAGTGGGCAGGTGATTAAAAATCGATTATTTAAATCTGCCATGAGTGAGCAACTGGGTACGCGAGACCATAACCCGACTCCCGGTTTAGCGACGCTTTATTCACGTTGGGCTCAGGGTGGTATTGGCTTAGCGATTACCGGAAATGTCATGATTGATCGTACAGCTTTGGGCGAGCCAAAAAATGTGGTACTTGATGAACATTCCGACCTAGCACTCTTTAAAAAATGGGCAGAAGCGGGTCTAAAAAATAATGCACAAATCTGGCCTCAGTTAAACCATCCGGGTAAACAAGTGCCAAACTTTATTTGTAAAGAGCCTGTGTCGCCTTCTGCTATTAGCTTAGGCGGTGGTTTAGAAAAAGGTTTTAATAAACCTAGAGCGTTAACCGAACCTGAAATTTTTGACATTATTAAAAAGTTTGCTTTAAGTGCCAAGTTGTCAAAACAAGCCGGTTTTAGCGGTGTACAAATTCACGGAGCACACGGTTATTTGGTGAGCCAATTTTTATCGCCACGACATAATCAACGAAAAGATCAGTGGGGCGGCTCTTTAGAAAATCGTATGCGCTTTGTTGTAACCGTTTACCATGCAATACGTCAAGAAGTAGGCAGCGACTTTCCAATTGGGATAAAACTAAACTCGGCCGACTTTATGAAAGGTGGTTTCACCGAAGAAGATTCTATGGAAGTGGTCAAGGCACTTGCTAACGCAGGTATCGACTTAATCGAAATATCAGGCGGCACTTACGAAAGTCCATCTATGGTGGGGCATAAAGTGAAAGACTCTACGCTTAAACGTGAAGCTTATTTCTTAGATTATATTGAAAAAGTACGTGCATTAGTGGACACACCACTGGTGTTAACCGGTGGGTTTCGCTCCTCTTCTGCCATGCAGTCGGCTTTAGACAGCGGTGCCACGGATTTCATTGGCTTGGCACGTACGACAGCCGTTGACCCCGATTTCCCCAATAAACTTATTGCAGATTCATCTCACAAACAAAATTTGCGCCCCCTCACGACTGGCGTTAAGGGCGTAGATAAAATAGCGATGCTTGATATTGTCTGGTATGAATTTCAATTGGCACGCATGGCAAAAGGTCTCGTACCTAAACCTAATTTAAGCGAGTGGGGTGTGTTCTTTAAGACCCTTGCTTCTGCAGGCACTTATGCCTTCAGAAAACGCAGAGCTTAATACGACTTACTTTTATACAAAAAACGCACTCATAAGCGTGCGTTTTAGCTCATTAATAACGAAGTTTTTAAGTTTGATTACCCTGTACTAAGGCTTAATGATTCTTATCAGTAGTAGAGATGGGCAATAGCATTCCTGATGCGGTAGGGTTTTCCGCTGTCAGACGATTGACTTGTTCTATTGAACTCATCGCTGGTACTTCTTCTGAAAGGCTTGTTATTGGCAGACTTTCAATGGTTTGAACTTTATTCACAAGAGCCATGTAAGTGGCTTCAAGAGTCTGAATTTGTGCTACACGGATTCTGATGGACTCATTAAAATTTTGAATTTGATCTTCACGAGCTTTGATAGATTTTTCAAGGCTTAAAATTTTAGTTCTTTTATCCAAGACGACAGAGCCTTCGATGCTCGCTCTTAGCAAAACAGTTTCTGCTGCGTTATTAGATTTACTCGACTCAAAAGTACTCACAATTATTTTTGACGTCACGGAATCAGATTCTAAAGGTACGGTCGTTACATCAGAGCCATCAACGCTAGCAACTACTGATACTTTCTCTGAATGATTTACCTTATTGGTTTTAGTTTGATCTACAAAGCGCTGAATTTGAGCTTCACGAGCACTGATGGATTCATTAAAAATCTCAACTTGAGCTTCATGAACTCTGATGGAGTCATCAATAGTCTTAATTTTAGCTCTTTTCTCAAAGACGATTGAGTTTTTAATGTTCGCTTCTATCAAGACTGTTTCTGCTGTGCTACTCACTTCAGAAATTCTCACTACTTTATCTGGCTTCACGGAACCGGATTTTGAAGGTAAGGTCGTTAAATCAGAGTCATTAACTGTCTTGAGCGTGCTACAACCAAAAATAATACTGCTACTCGCAATAAGTATCAGACATTTTCGAAAGATCCCCTTGCGGTATTTATTACCCTTTAAAATATCTAACATCCTGTCACTCGATTTATTATAAGTAAATGTGGCGACTTTTAATTTAAAGCACCAAAACTAGACTAGCTAGGGCAATATTAAAGTGGGCAATATGTATGTTTATAATTATGCCAAAGCCAAATGAAATGTAAGATTCAAGTTCTGATTATGATCATTATGTATCAAAATAGACATGAACAAACGAATGTACTGAGTAAATTTGAGAAGTAACGCAATTTAATAATGAACGCTGACTAACTTACGTTTTAAAATGATAGGGGATAACGGTATTCGGGTCTGTCGTTATATGAAATGACGTAGGCTAGATGCTTATGATGTTATAAGGATAGGTGCCGAAAAAAAGTATTAGCAGTAATCTAAACGAGTGTTTCTTTAGCTTGTGTCATGGCAGAGTCATTTTTGCGAATGATTGAAAACTCAGCGTAATGTTTAGCTTTTAGTTTGGCAATTAATGGGGGTGCCTTTAGCGCTGCTTTTATTAAACTAAGTGCGAACTAATGACACCCAAAGGCTAATGCCTGCCCCCATATGCGATATAAACCTACGTTAGAACGTAAACTGAGAACCAACGATTACGGCATTATAATCATTATTCTGTTCATCACTAAATGTCTGTAATTCCACCAATATCGTCAATGCGTCAGTTGTTTTGTAACGTAAAAACAGCATTGTTAGGTCGGTCTCATTTTCGTCTAAATCATCGTCACCTTGTCCGTAGCTCGCGCCAAGTTTCATTTTGTTTATGTTGTATGTGCCTTCAATGTACCATTGAGTTGCTTCTTCTTCTTCCGCCCCGCCTGCTACACCATGACCTCCGAAAACTCCGTTACCCGTTCCCTGAGTTAACGAATAATTCGCTCTAAAACTAATATCGCCAGCGGTATAAGAGCCGCCAAAATCTACACCAAACATGGTAAAGCTATCGATCGTGTCGCTATCAATATCAACTTCCTGAATAAACGCGCTAGACCAGAGTGATAACATGTCACCAGACCAAACAACATTACCTTCAACTCTGGGGGATTCAGTCATTGCTACAGGATCACCATCTGGTTTTTCCGGCTGAAATAAGCCTATTTTAAACTGAGTTCCACTCGTGCCCGCAGAGGTATACATCACTCGCGGGTTAAAGTTGGCGTAAAAATACCCATTGCCTATACGGCCTGCCGTTGCGGCTCCACCATTTGGACTAAATTTCCCTACACCAAGTCCACTGCCGTTATCGCCAATGCCGGGAACACCAAATATGCCAAAGCCTTTACCGATGTTGACGGAGCCAAAATCACCCGATATAGCAATTTCTGCAACTCGGCTTTCTAAATCACCTGAGTTTTGTACGCCATCCGCGCCAGCTAAGTGGCTGTTTAGCTGAATATGACCTGAAACATCCAGTCCATTTTGCTTTGGCGCATAAATATTAAATTGAGCGGTAGCAGGATTAAACCCTGTTGTAATTCGAAAGGCGTCTTCATCGGTATCTTCATTGTCACTAACTAGTGCAAAGACAGGAATGTGACCATTGACCCCGAATTTCCAACCACTGCTATCTTCTAACGTAACTTCTCCGAATGCATTGAGGGAAGTACTTGCTATCAGTGTTGGGAGTAAAAGTTTTTGTATAAGATTTTTAGGATTAAGACGATAGTTCGAAACGTTATTATTGATTATCATTATTGTTACCTGCTTGTAGAGATACCATTAACTGACGAGTCCGTTCTTGAAAAAACCTAAAACTTTTAGCAATTAAGCTTAGTTCTTTGAAAAGTATAGTAGATGTTTTGTAAATGGTAAAAATACTTATACTGTCAGGGCAGGGACCAAAAAATTGGTCGATGCCTTGCTCTTTTCGAATAAGCCTAACTAATTGATCTATTTGTGCGTTATAAACAATTATTGACTCATGGCGTAGCTATCTTTAATCAACGCCTTATCATTAAGCTCCGGTTTAGGGTTTGGAGCAAATCCACGATCGATAAAAATAAGTAATGGTGGCAATAATAAGAAGTCTAAAATCAAAGCAAAAGCTATCGCTATGCTCGTTAATAATCCCATTGAACTATTCAGTGTAAAGCTAGACGTTGTTAACACAGAAAACCCAATCACTAATGCAACAGTGGTAACTAATAAAGCCTTTCCTACCGTTGTAAAAGCAAAACGTACGGCATCTTCGGCACTGGAACCATTGTTTTTTGCATACTGATATTTACTCAGAAAATGAATGGTATCGTCTACAATTATCCCGAACGATATGACCGCCACAATAGACGAACCAATATCCAGCTGACCATTGATTAGGCTCCAAACACCAAATGCCATCGCTGCAGGTATTAAATTTGGAATTAAGCTGATCAAGCCTAGCTTAATACTCTTCATCGCAATGGCAATTACAATTGAAATAAGTAATACGGCCATGACCATACCGATAAGATTACTCTTAGTGGCACTTTCCCATATATAAGCAAATAATAACGGTGGGCCCGTAGCAGGCGCGACCATATAGTCGGGTAAATTATCGGCCATCCAAGCCTCTGATCTGATGCCAAACGCTTTCATTTCACCACTAGAAATATCACGAAAACCAACCAAAACTTTAGTGGACGACTTAGTAATATCGATTTGGTTCGTTAGATCCTGACCGTAAGGTAAAGATAACTCATACAACAACAGATATTGCGAAGCTAAATCACGGTCATTAGGTATTTTATACCACTGCTCTTCATCCCCATGCATAGAGCGGTTGATACGCTTCATGGTGTCTGACAAAGTTGATAGGTACATTACTTCCGGTTGCGCCCTTATCCACTGTGAAAACGTTTCTAAATTTCTTAGATACTCAGGCTCAGCAATTCCGCCATCATCTTTAGCTGTTATGCCATAGCTCAGAGCATAAAATGGCGCTATGTTTTCCATCGCCACTTCTGAATTTGCCCGAATGGGTACTTCTTCGTCGAAATACCTTAATAATCGATCATCCACTTTGTTATTTAAGGCAAGTGGGCTCACTAACATTGCTGTCACGATACAAAGCAAAAATAGCCCTTTACGTCTTTCTATAACAAAGTCGGCAAATGAAGCCCAGTAATCAGGCTCGGAAACAGTATTAGTCGATTTATTATTTACCCTGATAGGCATAATTGACAAAAGAGCGGGCAAAAATGTAAATGTTAAAAACAAGGATGAAGCAACGCCTAAAGCTGCCGTGGTGCCTAAAAATCGATAAGGCGGGACATCACTCGTATTTAAACACAAAAAACCAATAACAGTGGTTAACGAGGTTAAAGCAACGGGCTGAAAGTTCACTTTCACGGTCTGGGCAATCGCTTCAAATTTAGTTTCACCCTCGAGCATTTTCTTTAATAAAATAGCCATTATATGGACAGTATTAGCTACAGCTAACGCGGATATAATAATCGGTGCAGAAGAGGATGGCCCCGTTAAAGGTATCCCCATCCAAGTTGCCAGACCCAACCCACTTAGGATCGAAAGGGACGTTAATATTAATATTGCAATGGTGACCACCACCGAGCGCAGTAAAAATCCCACCGCGATCAACATCAAGGTAAACATGACGAATAATAATTTAGCCGTTCCACTTGTTGAGGCCTTAAAGAATGCATTATTGAGTAGAATTGAACCGGATACATCAATATTAATATCAGGATAGTTAGTCTTAAATTTATCGGTTAATTTAAGAACATATTTAGAAATTTCTTGCGTCGCTGCGGAATTATTTACGGGTAGGTTTATCTCTACCAAAACCCCGGTAAAGGTTTGCGCTTGATTGATGGAACTCACCAAAGACGGCTCATTTAATGCGAACTTACGACGAGCATTAATCTCACTGGCCGACATATTTAATGAGTCTGAAAATAAATCATCCACAAAAAAATCATCACCTTCCGCTCGGGTGTAGGGAAAGTTAGTGAGAGAATTTACACGTTTTGAAAAGGGGATTTGCCAACTAGCTTCAGTCACCGCCTCAACCACTGACAGTATTTCGGGTTGAAAAATGGAACCCGATTTCACGCTTATAATAAACTGAACTGAATCTCGACGGCCAAAGGAGTTTTCATTATTTCGATTTGCCATTAACCGTTCATTATCACCATCGAAGAACACTTCATAGTCAGTCACTACCGCAAGGTTTTGCAAACCCATTGCTGCGCCCCCAACGGCACACAGAGATAAGAAAAGTACTAACCATCGATATTCAATAATCTTCAATACGCTATTTTTAACCATAAGATACTCCTGAAATTATTTCACTTAGGCCAACTAAAAATTTAAGTCACCCTGGCCATATGTAGTAAGGGTCATAAATTTTAGCCTGCTAGAATATTATTCTAGAATAATGTTCTAGTCAATAGTGGGTTATTGCATTATGATGTTAGCTTGATTACCCGCCGCAAATGTTAGTACTGTTTTTAATGTGAATCAGGTCGTTCAGTTATATGCTAGACAAAAGTAAAAAACACTCTTCCCGTCGTAAAGAAATTTTGGACGCAGCGCTGACATGCTTCACTGAGCATGGGTATGCAAACACCAAAATTGATATGATCAGGAAGCATTCAGGCGCGAGCGTTGGTAGTATGTATCACCATTTTCGTAATAAAGAAGAAATAGCTAGCGAGCTATATATTCTTGGAGTGAATGATCATAACGAACGACTCATTGACGTTTTACAAAAAGCATCGTCCGCCGAAGGTGGGGTAAGATCAGCTGTATTGTGTTTAGTTAGTTGGATTGAAGAGCACCCAGATTGGGCTCGTTTTATACTCCACACTAACGCCCAAGTAGTAAAAGGTGAGTCAACCAAACAGCTTGAAGAGATCAATAAAGCATTTCGAAAATCTATTAGAAGCTGGTTTCACCCGCATATAGAATCAGGTGAAATAACCAGCTTACCGCCTGAACTTTACCCCCCGTTAATTGTAGGGCCAAGTATGAGTTATGCGCGTCATTGGCTTTCCGGAAAATCAAAAACACGCATTACAAAATATGGAGAACACCTAGCCACTGCTGCCTGGAAAGCGGTAAAGCGGTCGAGCTAGCCTCAAATCGGTGCACTGCGCCGTGTAACTATGATTGAATTAGGCTGCTAGGATGACGGATACTATTTCGTCCCACTATAGGTGGTGATGGTTCCTAGCGGTATTGATATTTCTTCAAGAATACTGACGTCCTTAAAACCTGTTTTTACCATCGATCCTATAGTGATTATTCTGAGTGTTAGAGAGTATTAATTGAGGGCGTGCGTGTCTCAACGAAAAAGCTGAAATTATAGTTTACGCTGGTTCTGAATATTCAATAGAGCAATGCCGGGCGATACGGCAAAGGCTTGCTTAAATGTTCGTTTTAAAAGCACTCAGTTCATGCGAAGTAAGTTCACAAACTAACACTAAATTACTTCCAAACAAGCATGATTCATGTACGATAAACTAATCATAAATTCACTTTAGACTCCCATCTCATGAAACTAGATACAACGTATATAACCTTGAATGATGGCACTAAAATATGTGCGCCAGCAGACAAAAACCTGATGACCAATTATATTCTGAATGAACAAGGTGATTGGTTTGAAGATGAGATACATTTCGTTCGAGCACTTATCAAACCTGATATGCAAACTCTGGATATTGGCGCAAACTACGGCTTATATAGTACGGCGATTGCAAACAACCTTGGCGAAAAAGGGAAACTATGGTGTTTTGAACCAACCCAAAATACAGCCGATGCTTTACGTAACACCATCAAAGAAAATAATCTTGACGATAGAGTAGAGCTAATTCAAGCAGGTTTATCTGATCATTCTGGACATGCTACTTTTTTCACCTCCGACAATGCAGAAATGAACTCCTTAACCGAATCAAGTGATACATCAGGTGAGAAACAAACCATTGAATTACAAACACTTGATCAATGTTTTGAAAAATATAAGTGGAAGTCACTAGATTTCATTAAACTCGATGCTGAAGGCGAAGAGTTAAAAATTCTAAAAGCAGGAAAACAAACATTAAGTGAATGCTCACCGCTTATTATGTTTGAATTAAAGCATGGAGCAGAAGTCAATATGCCATTAATTTCAGCATTTAAAGCCCTAGGATACGAGTCATATTACTTAATTCCTAGTTTAAATATTCTCACACCATTAGATATATCTAAATCTCTAGATGACTACCAGCTAAACCTGTTTTGCTGTAAAAATGATACCGCGGAAAAATTGATGGCAGACAACCTCTTAGTTAATAATCCTAAAATAGCTGCCATAAAGCCTTCTCAGTCTTATGACGCATTTTTTAACGATCAGCCCTTCTTAAAAGACATTCAAAAAAATATAAACCAACCATCTGATACAAAAGGTATTGCTTTTCAACAAGCATTGAATGCTTACGCCAGCTCTCGAAACTCAGAACTAAGTATTGTTGATCGTTTTCAGTACCTGCTTCTTGCCTTTGAATTAGTAAAGAAAATTTTAAGCTCTGGGGAATCAAAAATTCAACGTTTATCAACGCTAGCAAGAATATCTTATGACATTGGCCAGAGAGTCGTCGGGAATCAAATTGCGACTTATATAATTGATAGATATATAGAAAAAGCACATACGGTTGAAACCATAAATGAGCCTTTCTTCCCGTCGTGTAAAGAGTTTGAAACGATAAGTACAGATGGAAAACTTAATAACTGGCTGATTAGCTCAGTACTTGATCAATATATCCGTAAACATGCGTATTCATGCTTCTTCACCGAGAAACAACTAGAATCTTATTTTACCAAACTGGAAAATCTTGGTTTTTTAAATGCAGATATGAAAAAACGTCAAACAGTATTACTTGCACGCTAAAGCTTTAATGAACATAAATAAGGTGTAAATCAACGCAGCGGAAGCTTATGCCAAGTAACCAGTGTCTAAGCAAATAGACTAATGGGCTGAAATTGGTCGCATTATGGAAAATAATGCCGGTATATCTTATGGGATTGTGTAAGGCGTACTAATTGCTGAAGCAGAACTTAATGCAGGAAAGGCAGCAAAGTATGTCCGAAGAGAAAACCGTAATAAAGTAAACATTAAAATTATCAAATGACTATTAAGAAGGTTGGTGTTAAATACGGATGCTCGGACTCTGATCCCAACTTCGAGTTGGCCTATTTTTTAAGTGATCATCATAGTGTAATGATAACGACGGCTTTCCGAAGTAATAGCCTTGAATTAGGTCAAAATTCATCTGCTTGCATAGTTGCAGTTCTTCGAGTTCTTCTACGCCCTCGGCCAATGTCTGAATGCCCATGCTCTTAGTCATTGCGGCTAGCGCTGCAACCACTTTTTGTTTGGACTCAGGTGCGTTGTGCAAACCTCGAATGAGTGAAATATCGAACTTTATATATTTAATAGGTACCTCAATCATCTCCATCAAACGAGCCTGACCAGCGCCAAAGTCATCATAGGCCAATTCGATATCCATGGCAGTGAGTTCTCTAGAGAACTTCTTCATCATGTCAAGGCTTGTAATGGCATCCTCATGGATCTCTAACACCATAGGCAAAGATTCAAACGTCTCACGAAGGTTTCGCATTGTATTTAATAAAAAACCAATATCTTTAATTTCTGAGGGATGGGTATTCATAAACATACGATGCAATTTTGACTGTTGGCAAGCCTGTTCAATGCCACAATCACGCATTAACAAACTTAGCTCTGCGTCTTTGCCAGGCATACTTTCTGCGATACGGAACAGGTCCATCGGGCTAATAGGAAGGTCTGGGCGACTCCCTCGACCTAATACCTCGTATCCGTAAAGGCTTCCATCGGGGTGAACAATGGGTTGGAATTGTGATTTTATAGCGCGTTCATCAAGAAGAACCTGAAGTTCATTCAAGCCTCTAGGCAGTTTATCACTACGAGGCGTGATATTGGTTACCGTCATTGAGGAATCTAGTTCTGGCGAAACCAACGTAAGTTCCAGTACTCGCACTGCATAACTGGCAAAATGCACGACATCACCATGACGAAGGTTGATTTGCCCTTTGAGTTGCTGATTATTTACGAAGGTGCCATTGGTGCTACCCAAATCTTTTAGTACAAGCTTGTCGTCTACATTGTGAAATTCTGCGTGTAGTCGAGAGACTTCTGACTGCTCTATGGGCAAAGTAAAAGATGAATCACGTCCTACTTTAGCAGGAAATACAGACAAAGGAATTCGTTGTAATGACTCGTCATTCCCACCAAAATAGCCTTCAAGTACCCATTTCTTAGACATAACTGTTTAAGCTCCTAGGTAACGCAAAAATAACAATGACGAAAAGATACAGAGTCTCTTTTCGTTTATTGTATTACTCAAGATAATAAATTATAGCATATATAAGGACAGGCGCTGTTAAAAGTCACATTAGCTATTTCAGCTTCTAATGTAGTTTTTATAGGCTGTGCTTATGCACCGGAAAGTCGATGTAAAAGGTTATTGGTGCGCAGCACTGCCTAAAATTACACTCAATAAGAGTCATTTTGGTCTGACCCCTGGTTCGAGTTGGTCTAGTTTTTAGCTATTATTATAGTTCAACAATAAAGATGGTTTACCGAAGTAATAGCCTTGAATTAGGTCAAAATTCATCTGCTTGCATAGCTGCAGTTCTTCGAATTCTTCTACGCCCTCGGCCAATGTTTGAATACCCATGCTCTTGGTCATTGCGGCTAGCGCTGCAACCATTTTCTGTTTGGATTCAGGTGCGTTGTGCAAACCCCGAATGAGTGAAATGTCGAATTTTATATATTTAACAGGTACCTCAATCATCTCCATCAAACGAGCCTGACCAGCACCAAAGTCATCATAGGCCAATTCGATATTCATGGCAGTGAGCTCTCTAGAGAATTTCTTCATCATTTCAATGTTTGTAATAGCGTCTTCATGGATCTCTAGCACCATAGGCAAAGATTCAAACTTCTCACGTAGCTTGCGCATGGTACTCAACAAAAAATCAATATCTTTAATTTCTGAGGGATGGGTATTCATAAATATACGATGTAAATGAGACTGTTGGCATGCCTGTTCAACGCCACAATCACGCATTAACAAACTTAGCTCTGCGTCTTTACCAGGCATACTTTCTGCGATACGGAACAGGTCCATCGGACTGATAGGGAGATCTGGGCGACTACCTCGACCCAGTACCTCGTATCCGTACAGACTTCCATCAAGATGAACAATGGGTTGGAATTGTGACTTTATAGCACGTTCATCAAGAAGAACCTGAAGCTCATTCAAACCCGTAGGCAGTTTATCACTACGAGGTATGACATTGATCATCGTCATTGAGGAATCACGCTCTGGCGAAACGAAAGTTAGTTCCAGTACTCGCACTGCATAACTGGCAAAATGTACGACATCACCATGACGAAGATTGATTTCCCCTTTGAGTTGTTGATTATTCACGAAGGTGCCATTGGTGCTACCCAAATCTTTTAGTACAAGCTTGCCGTCGACGTCGTGAAATTCGGCGTGTAGTCGAGAAACCTCTGACTGCTCTATCGCCAAATCCAAAGACGAATCACGTCCTACTTTGGCCGGAAATACTGACAAAGGAATTCGTTGTAATGAATCTTTATCTTCACCAAAATAGCCTTCAAGTACCCATTTCTTAGACATATCTGTTTTAAGCTCCTTCGTAACACAAAAAAATAACAATGACTCAAAATAGAGAGTCGCTTATCGTTTATTGTATTACTCAAGATAGTTCATTAGTTGTATTACTCAAGATAGCTCATTAGTTGTATCTCAACAATCAAGATTACACTGTAAATACTCACTATAAAGTTGTAGCAAAACTAAATAGCATTTCTGAGATTCAATTTGATGTTTTTATACCTGTTTTCTAGAGCATGACAGATAGTCACACAACGGTGTCAATCTCTCCATGAGTTCATTTTGTAAGGGAAAGGCAGGGAATTTAAGGGGGCAGAGTCCTTTTCATCGTATTGCGAAAATCAATGGTACAGACTTGATTGAAAATAAATCCGTTTGAGCGCTTTAAAGGTGTTTTTTTCTTTGTCGTACTCACATACGCTCCTCGCCGCTAGTGCAGCGCCTACAAAGAATAACGAGTAAAATTTTAATGAATAATAAAAGGGGGAGGCGCCAAAAAACAAAACAAAACAAAAAAACATATAATTACCGTGAAAAATAACGTTCAAATTAAGTGCTAAGTTGTATAGTGAAAATAGGTATTGGAAGTTAAGTCGCTCTCCATTACCAAGCCGTTAACGTATAAAAGAAGGTAGTTTTATGATGTTATTTTTTGAAAGTTCAGTGCTATGGGTGGCAACTTTTGCTGTCAGTTTATCTTTGTTTTATATCGCCGCCAAGTTTGAGGCGCACGAAAAAGCTGAAGTGAGCAGTGAAAAGTCTAGTTGATCTTCTAGAACCAGCTAACTTAGTGTTTAGGCTGGTAATAGAGTAACGGTATTCAGTGATACCGACAATCAAACGGGCCGGAGCCCTTTTGATTAAGCTAGTGTTGATTGCCTCAAGTCAGAAGCATCTTTTATATTTTTAGCGTTAGGCTCTCTTGGCCATGCTTTACGGGACGTTTTCCTTTATAGGTGAAACAGATTTGGGTTTTGTTACCTCTGGCTGTTATGCCTGTGAACTTTCTATCCATTTTGATATCTCCTCTAAAATGAACTTGACCAGTCCCATTGGCTCTTTTTAATTTTTTGTCTGATAAAAAATCACAGAGACCCGCTTTAGTTCCTGTTTAATGCTTCATTCTTTATTGCTTCCGCTTTACTTAACTTAAAGAACTCGATGACTTCCATAGCGAGGTCATAGTCTAAGCGATTGCCATCCGTATTCGATACTGCAATATTAACGACCATTCTTCGCCATAGTTGCACAGGATCGTTTTGGTATTTGGCCCTTGCACAGAGAGAGGTTCCGCTAGCTTGATAAACTGCATCAAAGTCACCATCATTCTTTCCATTCGTGTACGCAAGTTGCGTCATTGCAGAAATGAAGTGTAGTTTTAATATTCAAGCCCTTTAATAAATGGCGTACAATCAGGGGCTTTTTCTATTCTGTTTCAGGTATTCATCTCTACACTTTTGTACAACACTTAATTTTTAAATAGGCTAATTTATGACCATTATTGATAAATCCTCTCCTGTTTTAGTCACGGGAGCAAATGGCTACGTTGCTTCCTGGTTGGTGAAATACCTTCTTGAAGACGGCTTCAATGTAAGAGCAACCGTTCGAGACAAAACGAATGCCAAGAAAGTAGGCCATTTGAATAAACTCGCAACAGAGCACCCAGGGAAACTTGAGCTATTCAATGCCGACCTGTTCAATGATGGTGAGTTCGATCAGCCAATGAACGGTTGTGACCTAGTGTTTCATACTGCTTCTCCATTCATTGTGAGAGGGTTGAATGACCCACAAAAGGAGCTGATTGAACCCGCTTTAAAGGGAACTCGTAATGTACTGACCTCTGCGAATAAAACCGAAAGTGTTAAGCGAGTAATACTAACGTCTTCGGTTGTTGCGATTTACAGCGATAACATTGAAACACTCGGGCAAAAAGATGGCACATTCTCAGAGACAGACTGGAATGAATTATCCTCTATCGACCATCAGCCTTATAACTATTCCAAAACATTAGCTGAGCAAGAAGCCTGGAAAATGGTAAAAGCGCAAGATCGTTGGGATCTGGTCGTGATGAATCCAGGCTTAGTATTAGGTCCTTCACTCGCGCAAGCTTCTGACTCGACTAGCCTAAGTACGATTCTTGAAATTATGGATGGCACCATGCGTACTGGGGCGCCAGATCTTCGCTTCCCAGTTGTAGATGTTCGTGATGTGGCTACGGCTCATATAAAAGGCGCGATGAATGAAAAGGCAAATGGGCGGCATGTGCTAGTGAGTAGTTCCGCTTCCGTAATGGAAATGGCAGCTTGGATTAAACAAGCGCTACCAGGGCGTTGCAAGTTGCCACTTTGGCAAGCACCTAAGTTCTTAATCTGGATAATCGCACCAATTTTTGGCATCACACGCGATTTCGTAAAACGTAATGTAGGGTATCCGATTGAGTTCAATAATAGCCGCGCTAGAAATGAACTATCACTTGAGTTTATGCCAGTAGAAAAATCCGTTAAAGATCATGCACAACAAGTTGTGGATGATGGTTTGATCTAGCGTCTACTGAAAGCGAGCTATTAATAAAGGCCTGACAAAAATGTGTCAGAATTATTGTTTATGATTCAATGATTCTGGCACATGGCGTGTACGCGCATAATTGGTCACTATGCTTATCAAATCTGAGTGCTTTGGAAACTGTAGGTTTCATTATTGATCAAGACCTAGAAATTCTACAATAAAAGGATTTCTTTGAATTCCAAATCCCGCTCAATATCATAAATTCTTAAGGAGCCATTTGTGCTGTGAGTTCAGCTTATCAAAGCAGCCTATCAACGACCATGGACCATGCATAATTCAGCCAGTTTAAAATTTGAGCTAACTAATAGATGTGCGTAAAAGCGAATCATTTTTAATTAGGCTTAAAGAGCAAAATACTCATTTTTTTTATATTCAAATGTTGTTCAAGTTGCTTTATTTTCTGGCTGACCGCCGAGGGGCTTATGTATTACGCCTAACTCTTAATCAAAGTAAAAATAATCACATTATGTTCAATAAAGGAAAGCGATTCATATCCATTTATATTTCTTATAGATAAGTATTACTTACTCTAAGGTTAAAATAATTCGTTTGTCAAAGTCTGGGGTATTTCATACGCTGGCTGCTCATCAGGTTTTGGTCCGCAAACGTTCCTGCGAGTTTTCAGCTTAAAAGAGGTAAATAGTGACGACAACATCCACGGTTTCATGGACGCACGAAAAAATACAAGCGAATGGGGTTCAGTTTCATTATGTGACAGAAGGAGAAGGGCCCTTGATGTTACTTCTTCATGGCTTTCCAGAGTGCTGGTATAGCTGGCGACACCAGATTTCTGAATTTTCGAAAAGCTATAAAGTCGTTGCACTCGACATGCGGGGTTATGGTCAAACGGATCGTCCTAAAGGAAAAGAAAACTATACGATTGATGTTCTAGTCGATGATGTTAAAAATGTGGTGAATGCACTTGGGTACGAACAGTGCGTCTTGGTAGGCCATGACTGGGGAGCCATTATCGCATGGTATGTTGCGATGAAGTTTGAATCTTGTGTGGAAAAATTAATTGTAATGAATGTTCCTCATCCACAATGTTATATGGAGAATTTAAACCTCAATCAAGTACTAAGGAGCTGGTACATTTGGATGTTTCAATTGCCTAAGTTACCTGAACTGTATCTTAAATCAAAAGATTTTAAGTGGATTACAGATCAGTTTCGAAGCGCGGTAAATTCAGAGGCGTTTTCAGAAAAGGATTTAAACAAATACAAGGAAAACGCAGCACAGCCCGGTGCTTTGACGGCAATGCTGAATTACTATCGGAATTTACCGGCTGAAATGATGAAGAAAGATGTTACGCCGATAATTCAGGTTCCTACGCTTATGCTTTGGGGTGAAAATGATCCGTATACGAGTAAAAATTCAATCCGAGGTACAGATAAATACGTAAAAAATTTAGATCTTAAGTTTTTACCGAACTGTAGTCATTGGACTCAGCAAGATTGCCCTAAAGAAGTGAATCAATATATGAGCGTTTTTTTGATGTAAAGATTTTTAATTCCATAAGTTTTTTTTCTTAACTATAACCGGAGAAATTTATATGCTGCCCATTATCATCGGCGTTGTATTGGCAATCGCGATGGCGTTCTTAGCAAGAGTCACAAACTTTGATCGGGATCGAAGCTACTATGCTGTCGTATTAATTGTAATTGCCACATATTATGTACTATTTGCTTGTATCGCGAATGAAGCGATTATCTCTGAAATTATCGCAGCTTCAGTTTTCTCATTGATAGCTATCGCAGGCGCATTGCGTTGGCCGATACTTTTGGGCTTGGGCATTTTTATGCATGGAGTATTTGATTTAATGCATGGATATCTCATCACCAATTCTGGCGTGCCAGAATGGTGGCCAGCATTTTGTGCAGCAATAGATATTGTTCTTGGTGCGTGGGTTATTTATTGCACTAAAACAAAAAAGGCCGCACCAATGAACCTAGCTACACCTAACTAACAAATGGTGGCAATGGGTGTCACGGCTTCGCTTTTTATATTTTTCAACAAGTTAAGGATAAAAAATCGTTTTCTACTTCAATTGAAGGTTGGGACGGGGAGAATCGAACCTCCAAAAGGGTATGACTATGTAAACCTAAGTATGATAAACACTGGGTTTGGCCATCGGGTGGATATACATAGTTATACCTGATATTACGAAAGTGGGGGAAAAAGTGGGGGTGATTCCATATATGCTTCAGTAAGCTAAATGCTAAGAAACAGGCCTCTCCAAACTGTTGTACCGTCATCTAATATGTTGGCAGCAACAGAAAAGTGAGGGGGAATAAGTGATATTAATGTTTAAAATTAGAATATTACTCTTTGTCACTAAGTGAATCGGGTCAAAATTTTACAGTAAGCTGGTTATGTAAATAGAGCCAAATGTTAAAAATGAACCTGTTATCCCAAAACAGAAACTAGTAATAAAAAGTCGTTGAACATGGCTGGGTATCTGCTCTATTTTCTTCAATAGCCCATATCGTTTAGCATGAAATTTACTTAAGAATATGGAGCCATAATGAAGAGTTCCTACACTTGAATGAAATAGATTCAAAGAGTAAGGTTGGCTGCCATTCTCAAAATTTTTTTCAACAAATATCAACCATTTTTTATTTTAAATATATCATGAAGCCAATCCAGGTGATTAATATAAAAACGCCAATTGATGTCGTTATATCTAAAATAGATGTAAGAGTGATATTACTCATTATTGTGCTATGTATTGCTTTTTGTAATTGATTTTATAGGATTCTCTATCTTTGTTTTCACTCCATTTCCCAAGAGTCTCTCCACCAATATAACCACCACTTGCGCTAGCAAATAAAGAACACCAAAGCATGCTTGTACCACTTGAAGGTAAGCCAAAAACGAAACTACAAACAGCTCATGATGCAATAGCCCCTCATATTACTACCTTCAACTATATTGGCTCTTCAAGCAAATAAGCGATAAAAGTACCACAAAGCATCAAAACAATACTGGCCATGAAAATAATAAAATTAAGAATAAATAGCTGCTGGACATGACTAGGTACTAAGCTTCTTTTTTCAAGTAAGCCATACCGCCTAGCATGGAATTTACTAAAGAAAATCGTGGCATAATGCAGCGAACCCATAATCGAGAAAATAATATTCAAAGAATAAAATTTACGGTCATCTTCCAATACTTTCTCGATATAGCTAAACCATTTTGACTTTAAATAAAGCACGAAACTTATCGAAATGAGTGACAATATTATACAAGCAGGAAAAACTATCAGTAGTGCCTGAGCTAATATTTCATTAGAGATACTTAATTCACTTAACATAATTTACTTTATAAAGTTGATTGCCAATGTTTTCACCGGCATTGCCAAAACCCTTACTTCCAAGATAGCCTCCACCTGCGCCCGCAACTAAAGCACATCAAAACATACTGGTGCCAGCAGTGGGTAAGCCAAACACTATGGAGCAGACTCCCCAAGCTGTTGCACTACCACCTAATACGCCGCCAACAATATTACCAGTGGCTTTACCGGTTTCTGTGTATTTAGCTTTATTACAAGCAGCATAACTTCCAACAGTACAAGCTTTAGAAATATTAGCTGCCGCATTAATGCCTGTTAATGCAATGCCGACATAACCAACCTTATTTAGGTTTTGTGACATTTTTGCTACTACAGCATAATTTTTTGAAAAGTTAGGGATGGTGTTTACTTTGCCTCCTAGTTTCTTCCAATGGTGGACAGTGCTTTTAGTGCTTAGACCAAGATTTCTACGTATATCACCTGATGCAATATTGCCGCCTATAGCTGGCTGGGCAAAGCGGCGAAGGGCGGAGTCTAGTCGCTTAAAGTGCATATTGCGTGCTTCGAAAAATCTAGCATTACTTAAGTTGCCTGTCTTGTTATAGCTAGAAACATAAGTCCGCTCGATGTCTCGTAGAATTAAGTTAACTTGAGTCGTATGAGACTTCCATGAGTTGTTACTAATACCAAGCAGTAAACCACTATAATTGGCTGCTTCAGAAAGAAAATCATATCGACTGGCTAATACCTTTTTCTCTTCAGTATTAAGTTTAGATAGTATTTTATCGACTTCGTGAGCGACAGTTAAAAATTGTTGTTCTTCAAAAGTACAGGTATTTGAATCAGCGGGTGATAAAAGAACTATCTGGCCCACTTGTACTATTTCATTTTTTATGTGGGAATTAACCATCTTGAAATGATCGTATACCATAGGTAACGGTGAGTTATACATGATCATTATTAGTTGATTGACAGGCATCGTTTTCTCAACGATATGTAATGCTGAACTACTAGGGGTTTGTGTTTGCGTCATATTTCCATCCATAGAGATATTGTTGTATAAATCAATGATAACAAAGTGTTTTGAATTGTTCTTTAGAAATAAAAAATCTGTTTCATATTTTTGAAAGGTTAAAAGCAGAGGGATGATTTTTTGGTTAATAAGGATTGTCACTCTTAAAAACTAAAGCTTATTTATTTTCGATTTTTTATCTTGTGTCTCTGTTTGTTGGTGTGTTTCCCATTTGCTAATGGTGGGTAGCCTCATTGATAGCGGTGCAGATGAAATTGTGCTTGAAGGTTCAATTTTTTATATGGCTTTTACTGTTGTTGTGCCTGTAATGTATAGTTTATTTGGCTTAATAATAGGCTAGGCGCTGTTCTAGCCTTTGTCATCATATTTATGGCATTACTAAATACTATCTTGTTTCTGAAGTTGAAGAGCAGCTTAAAATAGAAGGGTATGTATTTTGTAGTGAGCTGATTAAAGGACGTTACCATCGTGAGGTGTATCAAAAAACTTCTTGTAGTGCTTAATGTTTTTCTAGTCTCATCTTTTGCATATGGTGAGGGGGGAGGCATAAAGGTGAGTTGCAGTATTGAGTCTGAAGGTTATTTGTCTAAAGAATCTATTAGTTTGTTAACGGATGTTTATGAGTTAATTGACTTACCTACTAGAAAAGGTGGCCGCCAGTTAATTTTTCAAAATAAGCAACATGAGTTGTGGGTTAAAACCCACTCTTATCTTCGTGAAGGCAATAATTTGTCTATTACTGCTTTTTCTGTGGTGCTGATTGATATGCAGAAAAAGCAAATGGTAGAAGCTGCCTCATCAACGGTTCAAGTGCCGCGTCATAGCACTTTAACTGTGCATAGCTTGTCTGATGATATGGTGTTAACTGACAGATTAGTCGTCTCTTGCATTGAAAGTATAAATTGATGGTTAGTTTATGGGGGGGGTTGAATGTTTGAACGACTAAAAGCTCCTAATAAATTAAATCTAAGTGAGGGTAATTACATACCGAACTTGTAGTGATGGATACCACCTCCTTTCTACTTCTATTGTCATAATGCTTATAAATCTTAAAATCTAGGCATATATTTATAAGTGCCGAGGAAATAAGAAATTTAATAATGATGGAAATAAGCACAAAGCGTCAGCAAGTTATAGATTTTACCAAACAGAATTCAGACCTTAAAACAGGGGGATATTCGACAGGACCCAAATTGGGGGTTATAGTACCCAATTTGGGTCTTTAAGTTTTGTGGAGTACAGCTATGTCGGCAACCAGTTTGGGTGATGCCTTGTTTACCAAGGCGCAGCAAAAGCTATTGGCGCTATTTTTTGGTCAACCCGATAGAAGTTATTATTTAAATGAAGTAGTGCGCCTAGCGGCTATGGGCAAGGGCGCTATTACCCGTGAGCTAGCCAAGTTATGTGAATCAGGCTTGTTGGTGAAGAGTAAACAAGGAAACCAAAACCACTATCAGGCCAATCAGGCGTCACCCATTTTTAATGAACTGGTAGGCATTGTAAAAAAAACCTTCGGTGTGGCCGGAGTGTTGCGGTCTGCACTAACGCCGTTGTTGTCTCAGCTAGAGCAGGCGTTTGTGTATGGATCGATCGCCAAGGGAGAGGATCATTCAGGTAGTGATGTGGATGTAATGTTGGTGGGTGATGAATTAAGTTATAGCGAGATTATGCAACTGCTCGAAACGGCTGAATCACAATTACAGCGTACGGTAAACCCTACTATTTATTCGCCAGATGAGTTTGCTAAACGCTTGGCTGATGGCCAGAGTTTCTTGACCAAGGTGATGGGGCAAACGCGTATAGATTTATTACAAGAGTTTGAGTTATAGGGGAAGAAATGAAAGAACTGGATAACCTCGTAAAAATAAATCAACTTAAAACCGAGGCAGCGGATGCAAATGAGTTTGCCGGAATGCTACGTGCGGGTGACACCAAATTAAAAGATGCTTTGATCGACGGTCTAAGTGAAGATAGCCAATTTTCTTTGGCTTATGGCGCGGCCCATGCCTTTTCTTTGGCGGCGCTTCGTTGGCATAGTTATCGATCAGATAGCCGCTATTTGGTGTTTCAGTGTTTGCAGCATACCTTAGGGTTGGATAAAACCAAGTGGCGGATTTTAGATAAATGCCACAATGTGCGTAACCTTGCCGAATATGAAGGGCATTCGGATGTGAACCCGCAGCTATTGAAAGAACTAATTAGCATTACTGAAGAAATTCAAACGCTCGTAAAAGCATTGGAACCAATAAAATAAAGGAGGTGTGGGTTTCCCAGGTGAAAATTAAATCGTTAATGTTTGGGTAACGTTCGAACTTAATCATATGGCTCTTCCTCCTTCTTTAATAGTGGAGGGTTTAAACAACCACCTATAATTTAGTGGCGAGCTGTAGAGCGCTAAGGATGGGTTGGTGGTTGGTGGTTGGTGTATTCGTGAGCCAGAGTGGGGGAAAAGAAAGCCTGTTAACGCCAGATAAGAAAGAACCCTAAGAGAATCAATCTCTTAGGGTTCTTAATTTGGACGGCGGGAATCGAACCTGCTCAGAGTATGACTATGTAAACCTAAGTATGATAAACACTGGGTTTGGCCATCGGGTGGATATACATAGTCATACCTGATCATACGAAAGTGGGGGAAAAAGTGG